>Ga0272447_1000465_pt1 | contig 30701 bp, 27 predicted proteins | sample YNPCB0133_FD_194589 | JGI IMG/M metagenome (GOLD analysis project Ga0272447, IMG submission 194589) | Hot spring microbial mat communities from Yellowstone National Park, WY, United States - YNP-CB-013-3 | ecosystem: Environmental > Aquatic > Thermal springs > Hot (42-90C) > Sediment | place... | reverse complement strand
TGGTGGAGGCGGAGGGACTCGAACCCTCGTCCAGAGTGATTTGCCCCAGGCGTCTACGAGCGTAGCCATCGTTTTGTCTCTCGCCGTCGGGTACGCCCGATGGCAGGCTTACCCCACAGCCAGTTCACCCTGCGCTTTCGCCCAAACGGCGGTGAACGGTTCCGCTCGGGCTATCCGGCATCGCACACGCCCACACTCCGCCTCGGCCGGCAGGAGGCGGCAGGACGGCTGCCTCTAATTAGGCAGCGAGAGCGTACTGAGGAGTCGCTCCTATTTTTTTGCCGCTTTTTTACGAGGCCAACGGCACCTCGGCTCGCAGCCTGAGCGCGCCTCTACCCTGTCGACACCAATCGCCCCCACAGGTAGCCACTACTATTATAACACAAAATCATCGGTTTTGTTCCCGCCAATCAGCGACACACGAAATCAAACATCTCCCGCAACCATTCATCGGTCGGCTGCGTGCCGTACTCGCTGATTTGAAACGCTTCCGCAAACTCGTAATCGTGAAGCGGGACGAGACGAGGAGCAACGCGCTGTGCTGCTGCTTTTGCGCTCCGCGCTTCACGGTGCATCCACGCCGTCACCCACTCGCGCATCTGCGCCTGACTGAGCGGCAGCGGAGACATTCCCATCGAGTAGGGTATCCACTCGGCAAATTGCGACTCGTGCGCGCAGACCATTTCAATCTTCGTCTCCATTATCCTGTCGATATCGACCACGACATCGGCTCGGAAAGGGACTGGCTCGGTAAAATCATCGTGCCAATACATGATGACAGGCATTCGTCTTAGCGCGGGCACATCGGCACACACCAGCGGTACGGTCAGTAGGTACGCGGCGTCCAGCACCAGCTGCGCCGTTACCCGATGGTCGCGGTGATAGTCATTGGGACGGTTCACCAGAATCAGGTCGGGTCCCCTGCCTGGCTCACCGAAGGAGCGAATCGCGCGTATCATCGACGAAGTGGTCTCGTGGCTCACGTACACTCCGCCATCGGGCGCGCCCAAGCACACAAAGTCTGCACCAATTACCGCCGCTGCTCGTTGTGCCTCTTCCATGCGTCGCTCGACAAGGAGACGGGGGTTCGCGGCATAGTCCTCGCGATAGTGTCCTTTGCCGCCATCGGTCACACTCAGGAAGCGCACCGCATCACCCCGTTGTCGCATCAACGTGACCGTGCCGCCAATGCTACCTTCTACATCGTCCGGGTGCGCCCCGACACACACGATGTAACGCATCCTCGCCTCCTGCACAAAGTAAGTGGGTGTTGAATTCGGTTCATCCGTTGAACTTCCCTGCCGAGAAGGAATCTCACAAAACCAGCACGAAGTAAGCAATACTCCACCATGTAGGGAGGGCAAGGGATGAAAAAGGAGATCAGTCCGGTCACGGCAGCGATTGTGATTTTAGTGGTGCTGGCGGTGATCGCGATTGTTGGGTGGCGGTATTTCTTCGCGGAGCCAGCGGTGGTGCCGATCGACCCGAACGCTCCACCTCCTGTCGGTGGTCCAGGCGTCGCGCCCGGTGGCATGCCGGGAGGTCCTACCCCTCAGGGCGCACCAACAGCTCCACAGACCCCACCAGCTTCTGGACGGTAGTAATCGGGACGTGGGCGAGCCACCGCAGGAGTTTCACGTTCACCGTGCGGTGGCTCCCCGCTCCGTTTCCTCGCTGGCTGCGAAGTAGGTGAATGTTTAACGTTTTGCTTGTGAGGTGAGCATAGCCATGCTCGGAACGAGTTTGCCCGAAAAGATGCCCGCAGTGCGTTGCCATGCCCCTCTGGATTATCGGCTGGAGGAGGTGCATGTACCGCAACCCGCTCCAGGAGAGGTGTTGGTGGAGGTAGAGGCGTGTGGCATCTGCGCAGGAGATGTCAAATGCTTCTATGGGAACCCATCGATCTGGGGCGATGCGACCCGTCCGCGCTACGTGCAGCCGCCGGTGGTACCAGGACATGAATTTGTTGGGCGGGTAGTCGCGCTGGGTGAGGGCGCAGTGGAGCGTTTCGGTTTGCAGGTGGGAGACCGTGCCATCGCAGAGCAGATTGTGCCCTGTGGTCAGTGCCGCATGTGCGACCGCGGCATGTACTGGCTTTGCCGCGACCGCGAGATTTTCGGTTTTCGCGCGAAGGCGCAGGGAGGTTGGGCGCGCTACATGCGCTTCCCAGCTAACGCGAGAGTCTACCGAGTCCCCGACAGTTTGCCCACTGAGCAGGCGGCATTGATCGAGCCGCTGGCATGTTCCATGCACGCGGTAGACCGGGGGCAAATCCAGTTTGGTGATGTTGTGGTCATTGCGGGGATGGGGCCGCTGGGGCTGGGCATGGTGTCTTGTGCCCGTCTCAAGAACCCGGGCTTGCTCATTGCTCTCGATTTGCGCGACCATCGGCTCGAGGTGGCGAGACGGCTGGGGGCAGACTTGGTTCTAAACCCATCGCGTGACGACGTGCGTGCGGAAATCCGCAAACTGACCGACGGCTATGGATGTGATGTGTATATCGAAGCCACCGGGCACCCGCAGGGCATCCTTCTGGGTCTGGACATCATCCGTAAAGCGGGCAATTTTGTGGTGTTCAGCGTGCTACAAGAGCCAGTGACAGTGGACTGGACGATTCTTGGCGATGTGAAGGAGCTGAACATTTACGGTTCCCATCTAGGACCCTATTGCTACCCCAAGGTCATTGATTACCTGAGCCGTGGCTTGCTAAAGACCGACGGCATTGTCACCCACCGATTGCCGCTTTCAGAGTTTCGATTCGGCATTGAGATGGTACATGAGGGAACAGAGTCGATCAAAGTGTTGCTGGTACCGTAGTCGGAAACAACGGGCTACCATTGTGTTGCGCTACTTTCCAGGGAGAAGCCAACCTGTTAGCCTGCAATTCACGTCGGAAGAAGGTAGGTAATCACTCAGTGAAGGGCGCCCCACCCAATAGATAGCACCCAGCATAGGTTGCGCCATCGAGGAACCAGAGAGAACTACTCACCCCTCACGAATGAGTCGTCTGGTTTGACCTCATGGAGGATGCGCCAAAGTCCAAGCAGGACAGGGGTGACGACGCACAATCTGGAGTGCGTGCGCCATGCAGGCGCGGAAAATCTCTTACTCATGGCACAAGATGAAGGAGGCTGCTACACTACAGTGCGTCCGCGCGATATGGAGACGGTAAAAGTTCTCTAGTGCTCAGAGCCAAGGTGGTGTTTCCAGCACAGCTTAGCGAGGCAGAAAAACGAGTCGTTCGGTTGCTTAAGACGACTGCTTGGCGTTTAGCCATCAGGCGGAGGTTCCGCCCGATGGTTGAAGTTACGCCGCCAACGGCAGGGAAGACGACAGGGGCGCAGTGGCTTCGGAAGAAAGCACGGCATGGCTGAGGGCGATACGGGCTTCCACCTGTGCGCCCGAATCCACCACGCAGTGAGTGAGCTGGGTGCCTGCGCCAACCCGCGCACCAGGACCCACGATAGTGGCTCGGATAGAAGCTTCTGTTTCCACCAGACAGTGCGCGCCAAGGACGGCATGTCTGCCGATGGCGGCTCCGCGTTGCAGCCGAGTGCCCGCGCCGATGTAAAAGGGCGGTTCCAGCTTTACTCTGCTATCCACCACAGCGTTCTCACCAATCCACCCTCCGGGACGCACCGGCTCGGCAGGCAGGTCCAGCTGCACCTTATTGGTCAGCGCATCGAAATGCGCCTGCCGGTACTGCAGCAGGTTACCGATGTCGCACCAGTAGCCATGCGCTCGAAAGCCGAAGAAGGGGTCGTTGTTCGTCAGCAGTCGCGGGAACAGGTTTCGGCTGAAGTCAAACGGCTGGTCATCTGGCACAAAGCGGAGCGCATACGGCTCCAGCACGTAAATGCCGGTGTTGACCGTGTTGGTGAAGACCTCATTGGCGGACGGCTTTTCCAAAAAGCGGCGGATTCTGCCGTCTTTGTCGGTCTCTACAATGCCGAAGGGCGTAGGGTCTTCTACGGAATACAAGAGCATCGTGGCGATGGCTCCAGTGCGTCGGTGAAATGCGACCGCTTCGCTCAGGTCAAAGTCAGTCACCGCGTCGCCAGAGATGACCAGAAAGGTATCGTGGAGTGAACTGGCGAACCGCCGCACACCTCCCGCCGTTCCCATCGGCTCGTCCTCGATAGAGTAATGGATGCGCATGCCCCAGCGGCTACCGCCGCCAAAGTAATCGATAATCTCTCGTGCCCTGTAAGACAAAGTCACAAACACCTGTCGGATACCATGCTTTCTCAACAACAACAACGTGTGTTCCATTACAGGGCGGTCGAAGAGGGGTACCATCGGTTTGGGAGTGCGCGCAGTTAACGGGCGTAAGCGCGTGCCCTGTCCTCCCGCAAGTATCACTGCTTGCATCGTGACTTTCCTCCATGCGAACCGTCCTGCCCAAAGGCAGGCGAAATGAAGAGCGAACCACAAAGCATTATCGGCAGAAACTTGCAAAATCTAAAGGGGATTCTTAGGTTTGTACGAAAAATCAGCTAAAAAAGCCAAAAACGAGGCGTCTGGCACTGTGTGCAGCGGCAAGATAGGGAGTTCGATGCCCACTACCAGAGACGAAAGCCCATTGCGTCCAACGCCCACCAAACGACCACCATTCCCAGAGCAATCTGCAGGATGCCCATGTTCCATATCCGTTCGCGCAACGTAAGCGGGCGATACCCCTGCATCTGGTAACGATGTAGCAGCTGCTTCCCCACTGCGATGCCGTTTTGCAGCTGTCTCTCGCTGGGAGGACGGGTGGTAAACAACGCCTGAAGCAGATTGCCAACTGGTCGCCAAGTGAGCAGCGTAGCGACCAAAGCGAACAGCAAGGTGATATCCTGATAAACGCCCGTATTGAGATTAGCGATGGTCAGGAAGATAATGGCGCCAGCAGCTAGGTTGGTGCCGCAGCGTGGGTGAACGCGCGGCATCCGGCGCACATACTCCAGCTCTAGCGGCTCACCGCGCTCGATAGCATGCACTGTCATATGCTCGGCTGCGTGAATGCCTGCAATCGGTGATAACCGAACGAACAGCAGAAAAAGCAGCAAAGGTAGCCCGCGTAGCGCCATACCCGCCCAATCTTGCCAGTCTAACAACGATGCAGTAGGAGATACCAGCATCGCATAAAGGGGAATACCGGTGCGCTGCTGTATCCAGTGCGACCCTGAATAGACCAGCGTAATGGACAGCAGGTTCAACACCATTAGCAGGACGCCCGTGAGGAAGAGCCCTAAATCGCCTGCCCCTGCACGCACCCCCCCGCCAGTAAGATAGACACCCAGCGGTGTCGCCATCCCACCCACCATCGGCGGACGCACGGTTTCGCAGGTTAATGCTAGCACATCTGACCGTAACACAGTGCCCAGATACTCTCCGCTTTGCGAAACCACTGGCAAGGAGGAGAAACCGTACTCCTGCATCATCTGCAAAACATGTGTCGTGGGGGTATGCGGCAAGACGGTAAGCACCTCTCGCGTCATCGCCTCCCGCACGGGCAGATACTGTTGCTGAGGCGGGTTACCCTGTTGCATCAGCCGTGCGATATCCGATTCAGCCACTACGCCCAGCAGCCGCCCGTGTTGAACCACTGGTAATGTACTGGTGCGAGCCGCCCGCGCCAGCGCAATTGCCTTTGCTAAGGGGTCCTCCGGCGAGAGCAAAGGCACACTGGTCATGTATCGTTCAACAGGTAAGCTCCACAGCATCATGCCGCATAAACCTCGTGTATAAAGCATACCTCGAAACCAACTCGTTTTGTAAGGCGGGAACTTAGACCTTCTTCAAAACGTATTGACATATAGACAAATATCTTTAGAACGAGAGGTTGGGCGCGATGGGCAAAATACTGGTGTTGTATGATACCTCGTCGGGTAATACCCGTAAGATGGCAGAACTCGTGGCAAAGGGAGCCGAGTCTGTGCCGAACACCGAAGTTCGGTTGAAAAGCGTGGAAGAGGCAACCGCCGATGACCTGCTCTGGTGTGATGGTATTGCGGTGGGAACTCCCACGAATATGGGCACCATCTCTTGGCGCATGAAGCGATGGTGGGATGAGGTTGGCGGCAGTATTTGGAGCAAGGTGGACGGCAAAATCGGCTGCGCGTTTTCTTCATCTGGTGGCTGGGGCGGGGGTGCTGAACTCACCTGCATGACTGTTTTGACCATCCTAATGAACTTCGGGTTCCTCGTTTTCGGCGTGACCGACTACGTGGGCAAGCAGTTCACCCTGCACTACGGAGCCGTTCTGGCAGGGGAACCCCGTTCCGAGAACGAGATTGCCTCCTGCCAGCGTTTGGGACAGCGTCTCGCGCAGTGGGTGGCGGTCTACATAGACGGCAATCGGCAGGCGCATCCGCTACAGGCGAATTCACGCTAAACGCGGGTTGTTATCTCTGGCGTTGCGTGCAAGGGTACGTCTTCTGGGTGCGGGAACGTATGCTTCTCGTGGATTACCCGCACCGCGAAGTCGTACGTGAAGTAACTGTATATCCAGTTTGCCAGCACCATGAAGCGGTTGCGCAATCCAGTGAGATAGTAGATATGCACCGCCAGCCACGTGAGCCACGCCAAACGCCCTGTAAAACGCCAACCCTTCACCTCGCCAACGGCGCAATGGCGACCAATGGTAACCAAATGCCCCTTATCGCGGTAGCGAAAAGGAAGCTCTGGTTTGCCGTGTATCCGTCGCAGGATGTTTCGAGCTGCCCAAATGCCCTGCTGCTTCGCGTTCGGTGCCACTTGCGGCAATAGCTTGCCATCTATTTCCAGCCCGTTCAGGTCGCCAACCACATATACTTCGGGCGCTTCGGGAACGCGCAGCTCTGGGGTAGTGGGGATGCGTCCGTTCCGCCCAGCGGGAAGACCAGGAAGCGGCACGCCTGTGACACCCGCCGTCCAGATGACCGTGTAGGTCGACACAAGAAGCGCGTCGCCGATGCGTAGCCCGAAGGGAGTAACCTCCTGCACCGGGCTATTCGTCAATACCTGCACGCCCATCTGCTGCAAGGCTTTCAGGGTGTATTCGGAAGCCGAGGGAGAAAGGTACGACAGCAAGCGGTCGCTGGCTTCTACTAGTATAACTCGTACCTCATGCGGGCAGACCTCTGGGTAGTCTCGAGCCAAAACGTGCTTTTTCAGCTCCGCCAGCGCACCCGCCAGTTCCACACCAGTCGGACCGCCCCCGACCACGGCGAAGGTAAGCAGTGCCTGTCGTCGTGATGGGTCTGCTGTGCGTACGGCTTCCTCTACTGCACACAGCACTCTGTCCCGAATCTGCGTGGCATGGTTTAGCGATTTGAGCGGAAGCGCATACTCGCCAACGCCCGGAATGCCGTAGTCGTGCGACGTGCTACCCATCGCCACTACGAGATAGTCGTACGAGATGGGTTTGCCGTCCACCCACACGCGCCGATCCAGCGTGTCAACGGATTGCACCGTCCCCATCAGGAAGCGCACGTTAGGATAACGGCGCAACATCGCGCGAATGGGCCAAGCAATCTGCGGTGCCTCCAGACCAGCAATCGCTACCTGATACAAAAGTGGTTGAAACAGGTGGTAGTTGTTCCTATCTATTAACGTCACCCGTAGGTGGCGGTCGCGTGCCAGCTGCCTCACCGCGCTCAGTCCACCGAACCCCGCTCCCAACACCACGACGTGTACCTGCCTGCTTGCCATCCAAAACCTCCTTCTTCTTCTGGATTCGGGAGGACCGGCGCACCAGAAGAGATTCGAAAATCATTTAGACCTGCTACATAATACGATTTTTCCAACGTCCGCGTTCCCCGCAGGGAACTTTTTATCGTTATATAGATGTATAGAAGCATAGACAAACGTTTGAGCGTAAGCGATTGTGTACGAAAAAACCGTCCTAGCAACTGGAAGGTGCGGGGAAATCCTTGTATTCAACACTTTGAGACATCATGGACGATGCCAGCCTAATCAAAATCGCGAAAGCCATCGCAGACCCGACACGCTACGCGCTGCTGAAAGCTATCGCGCAGCGGGAAGAGATTTCCTGTGGTCAACTGGCGGAACTGTTCCCCGTCGCCCAAGCCACCGTCTCGCACCATCTTAGTCAGCTGGTGGACGTGGGCTTGGTGGAGATGCGCAAGCACAGGCAACACCACTACTTCCGCATGCGCTGGGAGACAGTGCAGCGGTTTGGGCAGGAGCTCATGCGCTCGTTGCAGGCAAAACCCGAAGCCGACGACAACGCCACAGCGCGTTGCGATACACCTGTTATAGGAGGAGGATGACCGATGAAAACAGCGACGAAACTGTTTTCCGCCGTGATGCTCCTGTGGGGCATCTCACTGACAGTGCCAGTGGCGGCACAGACTTACCAAATCGACCCCGTACACAGCTCCTTAGTTTTCCGCGTGAAGCATATGGACACCGCCTTTGTCTACGGGATGTTCACCAGCATGAAGGGCACAGTGATTGTCGACGAGGCGAACCCTGCCCGCAGCTCCATCAACATCGAAGTGGACGCCAACAGCGTCAACACCAACAACCAACAGCGCGACAATCACCTGCGCAGCCCCGACTTCTTCAACACCCGTCAGTTCCCTACCATCACCTTTAAGAGTACAGAGGTACGTCGCGTCAACGCAAACACCGTGCAGGTGCGGGGTGACCTAACCATGCGCGGCGTTACCCGCCCCATCACGGCAAACGTGACTTTGACCGGCAAGGGAAAGAACGCACAGGGTAGAGACATCATCGGTTTCGAGACGACGTTCACTGTCCGACGTAGCGAGTTTGGCATCCGTTACGGCTTGCCCAGTTTGGGCGATGAGGTGCGGGTAACCCTCAGCATCGAGGCGATGCGATAACAGGAGCAACGCATGTCTTTTCTCATGCAACAGATTCTCTGGGGAGCAGTACTGCCAGCAGCCATCGCAGCGATGCTGCTGGTCTTTCTTTGGCGCGCTTGGCAACGGCAAGGGGTGCCTTCTCACGTGGGCACCCCGTTTGCCCTTGCACTGGGCTATCTGTTCGCCCACTGGCGCGTGCTGGGACTACCTCGCACTTTTCCGCCAGTCGACTCCAGCGACTGGCTGTTTGTCGGGGCGGTCGTATTTGCCGTTTGGGGATTTATGGAGCATCGCATTGGTTACGCGGGGTTGTGGCGCCATCTCGGGCGGCTGATTCTGGTGGCAGCTGTCTCGTGGCTGGTGCTGCGCCCTCTAGTGGGGAACGTGTGGCAGGGAGCATCGGCACTACTGTGGATAGCCTCCCTAGCGGCAGGCTGGTGGGTTTGGTGGAGTGTACAGGCGCATCTTGCCGACAAACAGCCGGGCTTCCTCTCGCCGCTCATCCTCTCGATGGTCGCTGGTGGCGGAGGGTTTGTCCTGCTGTGGTCAAACAGCTCGTCCCTCTCGCAGATGAGCGGTGCGGTGGCAGCGGTCGCAGGGGTGCTGGTGCCCCTCACCCTTTGGCGCCTGAACGGTGTTGCGGGTGCAGGCGGGGTTGCGCTCCTTGCGGGAATGCTGGGTCTCATCTGGGTGGAAGCTATCGCCTTCGTACCCGTGCCTATCTGGCGCATCGGAGCGATGGCGTTGGCTTCACTCAGCCCCTTCCTCGCGCTGGCTCCCCCGCTCAAGCGCAGGTCAGTCTGGATAGTTGCCGCGCTGTGCGTCGTTGTCACGGCAGCGGTGCTTGTTGCTGTGATGGTTCCGACCTATCGTGCCTATGTGGCTTCGGCTGGGGCATACGGTTACTGAGCCTTCTGCGGGAAGGAATCTCCGTTCCGTTCGTTCTATCGACGTCCTAAGGGGTCTCTTTCAGGCGACGTCTGAAGATTTGACCCCACCCCTATCCCCTCTCTCACGGGAGGGAGATGCGGCTCCTCCTTCCGTCTCAAGGCAGGGGGCTGGGGGGTCAAGTGAAACAAATATTTGTGAGCGGAGTAATGAGATGCCCAAAAAGCTGCCTCGTTTACGTGTTTTCCGTCAAGAGAACCATCCATGTAGCGGGCGTTATCTCATAACCGATTCGAGCAAACCGTTCTTCTATCTTGGAGACACCGCATGGGAGCTGTTCCACCGCCTCACCCGCGAGGAGGCTGACCTGTACTTGAAAGACCGCGTGGCGAAAGGCTTCACGGTAATACAGGCGGTTGCCCTCGCAGAGTTCGACGGGTTGGGCACACCAAACGCTTACGGACACACACCCCTGCACCGTAACGACCCTGCCCAGCCCAACGAGGACTACTTCCGCCATGTGGACTTCGTGGTGAATATGGCGGAAGAACTGGGGCTATACATCGGCATGCTGCCCACTTGGGGCGACAAGGTGAACAAAAAGTGGGGCGTCGGTCCCGAGATTTTCACGCCCGAAAACGCCCGCATTTACGGTGAGTTTCTGGGCAAGCGTTACCGAGAGAAGCCCATCATCTGGATACTGGGTGGCGACCGTCCCGTTGAGAACGACACCCATCTCGCCATCTGGCGCGCAATGGCGCAAGGGTTGCGTCAAGGGGACGGCGGAACCCACCTCATCACCTATCACCCGAATGGCGGAAACCACAGCTCGCAGTGGCTGCATCGAGAAGAGTGGTTGGACTTCAACATGATTCAGTCAGGACACCATGCCAGACCCATCCCTAACTACGAGATGATAGAGAAGGACTACCGCCTGCAGCCTGTCAAACCCTGCATGGATGGCGAACCCAACTACGAGAACCACCCCATCAACTGGGACCCAAAAAACGGTTGGTTTAACGACCACGATGTGCGCCGCGCCGCCTACTGGGCGTTGTTGGCAGGAGCGCACGGACACACCTACGGCTGCCACGACATCTGGCAGATGTATGAACCGGGCAAGAGGAAGCCCGTCGCTGCCGCCCGAACTTCCTGGAAAGACGCGCTGCACCTACCTGGTGCGTCCCAGATGCGCTACGCGAAGCAGCTGATGCTCTCGCGACCGATGCTGTTGCGCATACCCGACCAGTCACTAATCGCGGGAGACCCAGGCAAAGGTTTAGAACATGTGCGGGCAGCGCGTGCCGCAGACGGCAGCTACGCCTTTATCTACCTGCCAGTCACCAAAACAGTGAAGGTCAATCTCGACGCCTTAAGCGGCAAAAACGTCCGCGCGTGGTGGTATAACCCGCGCAACGGACAGGCGCAACGCATTGGTGAGTTTGTGCGCCGCGGCGAGCGGGAGTTCACTCCCCCAAGCGGCGAATCGCAAGAGGAAGACTGGGTGCTGGTGCTGGATGAGGTCGGCAAGCGGTACCGCAAGCCGGGCATATAAGGAGGTGTCTATGAAAGCACCGTTGCGAGTACACCCGAAAAACCCGCGCTACTTCACCGATGACGGCAAGCGAGTGGTTTACCTGACGGGGTCTCATACGTGGAGCAACCTGCAGGACATGGGCATGTCCGACCCGCCCGCGCCGTTCGACTTCGACGCCTATCTGGATTTCCTGCAGCAGCACCACCACAATTTCATCCGCCTGTGGCGATGGGAGCCGACCCGCTGGCGATATGGAGGGCAACGCCATAGCTTCTGCGAACCCCACCCATGGACAAGAACGGGAACCGGTACGGCACGAGACGGTAAACCAAAGTTCGATCTCACGAAGTTCAACGAAACCTATTTCAAACGGCTGCGCCAGCGCGTGGAAGCGGCGGCGAAGCGCGGCATCTACGTCTCCATCATGCTCTTCGAGGGACATTGCCTCCAGTTCGCGGAGGAAGGCTGGCAATACCACCCGTTCCATCCCGATAACAACGTGAACGGTATCGACGCGGGACGATTGGATTACTACACCCTCAAAAACCCGCAGGTGCTGGCACTGCAGGAGGCATACGTCCGCAAGGTCATCGGCACTGTTAACGACCTGAACAACGTGCTGTATGAAGTGTGCAACGAGGCGGGCAACTATTCGACCGAATGGCAATACCACATCATCCGCTTCGTGAAGGATGAGGAGGCGCAAAAGCGCAAGCAACATCCCGTCGGCATGACGTTCCAGTATGGCGGCGAGCGTAGCGGGCGCAACGCCGACCTGTTCAACAGCCCTGCCGACTGGATTTCCCCCAACCCCGATGGCGGCTATCGGGACGACCCTCCGGTCAACGACGGGCGCAAAGTAGTGCTGAACGACACCGACCATTTGTGGGGTGAGGGAGGCAATCCGCAGTGGGTGTGGAAGACCTCTACGCGCGGGCATTACCCGCTGTTTATGGACAGGATCGTGCAGCTGAGCCGGCGACAGGTTACGTGGGCAGGGCGCGAAGACGACGATATCCCTAATGCAGAATCCATCCGCAAGGCGATGGGAGTGACGCACCAGGTGGCTTCACAGCTGAGCCTCGCGGAGGCTGTGCCGATGCCAGAGCTGGCATCCACTGGGTACTGCCTCGCGATTCCGGGCAAGCAGTACGTGGTGTATCTGCCAGAGGGGGGCGAAATCACCGTAGACCTCTCCGCAGCAAAGGGTCATCTGAGCGGGAAGTGGATACACCCCGTAGAAGGTACGAGCCATCCTGCCGCCTCCGTTCAAGGCGGGGCACAGCGCACCCTGAGATCGCCGCTGGACGGAGCCGCCGTGCTGTTGCTTGGGTCGCGCTGAAAAAGAAAGGGGGAGAACACTGTGGCAGAACACGTCGGCGTCATCGGGCTGGGCATGATGGGCAGGCACTACCTGCAACGTCTGCAACAGGCGGGGTATGCGGTGTACGCGCTGGATGTGAACCGCGAACGCCTTCAGTGGGCGCAGGAACAGGGGGCAACCGTCGCGGTCAGCCCCAAACATCTCGCACAAGCCTGTGAGGTCATCCTACTGGCGGTAACCGGCAACCGCGAAGTGCGGGCGGTGACGGAAGCAGACAGCGGCGTTTTTGCGGCGTTGCGTCCCGGACACCTACTGGTCAATACCAGCACAACGCATCCTCGCCTCGACGAGGAGATGGCCAAACGCTGTGCCGAACGCGACGCCGCGTGGATAGACGCTCCCGTCACATGGCGCGCGCAAGGGCTTATCGTGATGGTAGGCGGTGAACAGAAGCACGTCGCCCGGGCGATGCCGATGCTGGAGGCTATCGCCTACAAAGTGGCGCACGTGGGCGAAGTAGGCGCAGGGCAACGGCTGAAGGCGGTAAACCAGCTCATCGGTGCGTGCCAGCTGGCGGTGTGGTGCGAGGCGGCGGAATTCGCCCGCTCCATCGGTTTGTCGCCAGAGGTCATCCGCGACGTGCTCGAGTTGCCCATTCCCGACAGCGTGCTGGGCGAGGATTTCACGGGAAGCGGTCAGCTGGTGCTGCACTACAAGGATTTGGGCTACATTCTGGAACTCGCCCATGAACACGAAGCCGCCGTTCCGCTGACGGGCATCGTGCATGAAGTGTTCAAGGCGGTCAAGCATCTCGGCGAGCCTGATTGGACTCAGCCGGGTATCGTCACCTACTGGAGGAGGATGAACCGCCGACAGGACGAACGGGGGTGAATCCGCCTCATGGCTCTCCATGGTGTGGTAACAATGAACCACCTCCTTCTTTCCTCTATCCGTATGTCCCCAGCTCCAGCCCGCGTTGCACGAAGTACCGGTAGGTCTCGTAGTGTACGGTGTTGGGGATGGAGTGGTCGCTGTGCAGTACGTAGCCGTAGTTCTGCTTGACGATGGGGATTTTCGCCTCCAGCTCGGCGTCGATCTGGCGTTTGTCGTTCGTATACAGCACGCGCACATCGATGCCACCCATGAAGGATAACCGGTCGCCGAAGTTTCGGTACAGACGAACCAGGTCCATCCCCGCTTTGACCTCAATCACCTGCAGGCAGTCGATTCCCGCCTCGATCATGCCCGGTACCAGCGGCTCCACATACCCGCACGAGTGCATGATGACTGGCAACCCGAGGCTCTTCGCGAACTGGATGGTCTTAATATGCCCCGGCTGCACAATCTCCTTATACATCGCCGGCGACATGAAGGGGCGTCCCTTGAAACCCATATCCTCGTAAAACCAGATACCGTCGGGCAACCCTTCCTCCGCAAACAGAATCTCCATCAGATGGATGGTCAGGTCGGCATAGGTGTTCACCATATCCTTCACCCAGTCGGGGTCGTCAATCATGCCCATCAGCATGTACTGGTGTCCGCACACAGGGTGCATCAGCTCGAACACGTTCACGCCCGACCAGCAGAAGAATCGCTGTTTCTCCTGCGCGTGGCGGCGGATGTTGCGGTAGGCTTCGAAGTTGATGCGTCGGCGGTCGGGGGTGAGTTTGGGTTTGATATGCTCCTCCCACGCGCGACGGTCTTTCACCAGAAAGTCCACATGTTCGGGGGTCGAATCGTGTAGCTTGTGGCGGCGTAACAACGCGCCGTTGCCGTCGCGCACAAGGATGGTCTCTTCCGTCTCTTCCACCACCTCTGGCACGAAGTCGAGGTCCGCTACCATGTTGAAGGGCCAGCACAACTCCAAATCGTAACCGAAGTGGTCGGCGAGGTTTTCGCCTTCACGGATGTAACCCGCTTCCAGCCAGCTCCTGTAGGTATCGCCCCAGAAATGCTCGAACACACCAATGCGGTCTACTGGCTGCCGTTTCAGGATGTTGTGAATACGCTCGACACTCGTTAGCGTCTGCATGGGTGTTCCTCCGCCATATGGCATATCTGCGGTATTATGTTCCCGCCACTGCAAGCAAAAACCTGCCCGCCGCAGGATAAGCAAGGTGCGGCATGAGAGGACGATTCTTGAGGAAAATTTTTCCAGCCGCGGCGAGAGCTCTCGACTTTTTCTGCAAGACGCTGTATAATTTAGATAGGCTAAGCATTACTGGACAATCCTATCGGCAGCACACCCAACTTCCCACAGGTCGGAGGCAGCACTGACCTGTGGGTTTTTTTGATTCCATACCAGCGGTCTCGCGCAACCACAAGGCAGGATGCGGTGTCGGAACGAGTACGGAAGGCAAAAGGAGTTCTGCTTATCTAACAGGAAACTGTAATAGCAAATATCTGTAAGCGAACACCATTAGGAGGTGAGCATCCATGCCAGAGCAAGAGGATGCCGCCATCGTCCTACAGCGTCTGGAGCATTTGGAGCGCCAGATACAAGACCTGGCGAAGCGGGTGGAACGCATTGAACAGCGCACCTCTCCAACGACATCACCTCAGCCTCAGCCGTCCACTGCATCGGAGCCTTCGGACACTCGTGAGGTGCTGTCTGCCCAACCAATCATCCCTCCGCCGCCAGTCGTCCCTCCTCTGTCGGAGGAGGTCGCGAAGAAACTGGCCTCCGTCGCTGCTCAGGTTCCCCCTCCCCCCGAGCCGACACCACCTGCCGCTGCTCCATCGTTCGAGAGCCAGTCCAGCGCCAGCGGATACTGGGAGCATCTGGTGGGCGGCAAGGGGGCGTTGTGGATTGGTTCCATCGCCACCTTCTTCGCGCTTGCCTTCTTCCTTGCGTATGCGTGGCAGCTGCTGACCGATGTGGGGAGATTGGCGGTCGGCTTCGCGTCGGGGTTAGCGCTGTTGGCGCTGGGCGAGCGCTCGCGGCGGCGGGCAGAACGCTGGTTCAGTGAGGGTATCTCAGGAGCAGGTATCGCCGTGTTCTACTTGACCATCTGGGCAGGGGTGCAACGGTACCATCTGCTCTCTTTCGAGGTGTCCTTCGCCCTCATGGCGGCAACGGTGCTGGTCGGTGTGCTGCTGGCGCTACGCTACGATGCCATCAGCCTCAGCGTGCTTGCCACCATCGGCGGCTTCCTCACCCCAGTGCTGCTGCGCGCTCCTGGCGGCGCACCCACTACTCCCTACCCATTGCTGACCTACCTCACGGTGTTGAACACAGGCATCCTCGCCGTGTCTCTGTACCGACAGTGGCGTTCGCTGGTCTGGTTGAGCTTCGGGGCGACTGTCCTGCTGTTGCTGGGTTGGGCGGTCGATAGCTACACACCGCAGCACCAGTGGACGGTATTCGCGTTTGTGACGATAAACTTTGTGCTGTTTCTAGGCTGTGCCTGTTTCCGCAGTTTGGCGCAACGTGATGCCACACAGCCTCAGGAACTGATGCTCGTCTTCGCCGACACCTTTGTATACACGCTGGCAGGCTATGCCCTGATTGGCGACGCGCTGGGCAGGTATCCCTCAGCGTTTGCCCTGCTCTTAGCAGCGCTTTTTGGGTTGCTAGCCTTCTTGGTATACCAAGTGGTTCCGCAGAATCGCAACCTGCAAGACAGCCTAACAGGGCTGGCGGTGTTCTATTTGGTCATCGCAGTACCGTTGCAGTTAAGGCAGGACTGGCTGGTGGTGGGCTGGAGTGTGCTGGCAGCGGTGCTGGTGACGCTAGGGTTGCGCCTACCGAGCCGCCTGTTGCACGTCTCTGGGCAGATTGTGTGGGGGCTGGCGTGGCTGGCTTTGCTGTGGGTGCTGCTGACGGTGGAGCCAGCGCGAAAGCTGCTCTTGCTCAACGAGCGGGGGCTTCCGTTGATGGTCGCGACGCTGGCGACCACGTGGATGGCTGTGCAGGCGCGTCGGGCCACCCATGTCAAGGATGAACTTGCCTCCTTGTATAGCGCAACGGCAACGCTGAGTGGGGCATGGCTGTTGGCGCAGGAGACCTATCAGATGGTGCAATGGCAGGCGTCTCGCTTTGGTCAGAACTGGCAAGCGGCGGCGATGTATCTGGTTGCCCTGGTATGGGCGGTGGCTGCGCCGCTGGCGTATCTCTTGGGAGCGCGGGTGCGGGACGTGTGGGTGCGCTTTTGCGCGCTCATGGTGGCTTTGCTCGCGGCGATGTTGCCTGTTTGGGCAATGGCGGCGATGCCAGTGGAGACGTGGACGCCTTTTTGGAATCTGCGGTGGTTCTCCGCGATGCTGGTCGCGGGGCTATTGGCACTGCTGGCGGGGATGGTTGCTGCCGAGCGCGAGCGTGTCAAGCCGGAAGAGGCAGACGCCCTGGGGTTGCTGGTAGCATTGGTCGGATTGCTGTTACTCATTGGTCTAAGCGCGGAGGTCTATTTCGGGTTCCGCTTCTGGCTGATGCCTTCTGCCCCGCAAGAGTGGGCGTTCGCCGCATGGTTTGGCTTGGCGACGCTGTGGAGTCTCTTTGCTGCGCTGTTCGTGGTGCTGGGTCTGGTATGGGCACTCTTTGCTCTGCGCGTGTTAGGTTATTCGGCGGCGCTGGGCGCGTTGGTAGTGCTAGTGGTTATCAGCTTGCAACCGTTGCCCGAAAGCAGCACCGCACTGGTGTGGACGCCCTTGTGGAACTTACGTGCGCTGGCGTTTCTGGCAACGACAGGGGCAATGGGAGCCATCGCTTTTGCGCTCGCCAGCCTTGCCCCCCGCAGCACGGCATCCGAAGTGTCGCTGGTGGGTGGAGTGAATTTGACAGCTTTGGCGGTGCTGTTGTGGGGCATCACGCAGGAAACCTATGCAGCGTTTTATTACTGGCACTCGCGGGGAATAATTGGCGACAACTGGCAGCGCATGGCGCAGATGGCGATTTCGCTAGCGTGGACACTGTTTGGCGCGGCGTTGCTCATCGTGGGCGTGATACGTGCCCTGCAGCCAGTGAGGTTAGCCGCGCTCGGCTTGCTGGGCGTCACTGCACTCAAGGTGTTCCTTTTTGACTTGAGCTTTCTAGATACCCCACTACGCATTCTGTCCTTCGGGGGGTTAGGTCTGACACTCATCGCCATCTCTTGGCTGTATAGCCGCTACGGCATCGGGAGACAAAGCAGCTTGAGACATTCGTAGGGCATCAGTCAAACTAGCAGAAGTAGAGTCGGGATTGTGGAGCAACCCAAGCGGGTTGCTCCACGCAGACAGAGGCGTCCCTATCGCCCTGCGTTGTACATCTTCAGCGCCTGCTCGAGCCGCGCGTTCACCGCGTCCCAGTCAATCGCTTGCAGGAACGCGTCGATATACTTGGCGCGAGCTGTCTGGAAGTCATAGTAGTAGGCGTGTTCATACGTGTCCAGCGCGAGAATGGGCGTGGCGTTCCAGATGGGGAAGGTGTTCTGCGCATCGCCGATGTAGTTGAACAGGCTACCGTCGTCGTGGTCTAGCGCGAGCCACACCCAGCCGCGCGCGGCGATTCCTGTCGCCTTCAAATCCTGTGCCCATGCATCATACGAGCCGAAATATCGGTTAATCCACTCCGCAACGGGACCGCTCGGCGCGCCACCCCCGCCGCCAAGGATGTCGAAGTACAGTTCGTGATTTTTCACCCCGCCCAGCGCGAAGGTATACTCTACCTTCAGCACGCGGATGTCCGAGTAGGTCTGATTGGCTTTCGCGGGGTCCTTGTCGAGAGCAGCCAGCTTCTCGCGAATTTCGTTTGCCTTGTTTACATAGCCTTGATACAGCTTGTAGTGTTCATCGTGCGTCTTTCGCGAAATACCCACACTCTCGGTGTTGTACACCTTCTCGGGAAGCGGTTTCGCGACAATCTTCACGACCTCCATCTCTCCTGTCCTCCTGTTCGGTCTGGCAGTGTGAACTGTTTGGTGCGCTAAGCTATCCAGTGGAGACAGCCCGCCCACCATGGCGGCGATGCCCAGCACGGACGTCTTTAAGAAGCGTCTGCGCCCCTCGTTGGGTTCTGGTGCCTCTTTGGCGATGGCAAACACCTCCCGTCTCCCTGATGGTCTGAGTGTACCTTAACCGCATAGACGTTTTCAATAGCAAAACGCTGGAGCGGGTCAGGCGGGGTTGTCTCATCTCAATCCATGTCAGTCCGCTACCTGGTTTCTGGCAGCACGGCGTATACTAACGGCTGAAAGCGCGGAGAGCCTTCGCCCACTTCAAAGCAAGTCTGCAACTCCGCAGCAACCTGATCAGCCATCTCCTCGCTGCGTGCGTGAACCTCAGCCACAGGCAGGGAAGGCTCTACATGGTCACCCACATGGCGAAGCAGCCGAATTCCCACTGCATGGTCGACAGTTTCGTCTTTGCGGCTGCGTCCAGCACCTAAACGCACCGCTAACAGCCCCACTTTGCGGGCGTCGACCGCGTGGATGTAGCCCACCTGAGAGAGCAACACCGCTCTGATCACGGGAGCCTGCGGCAGCAAGGACAGGTCATCTGTCACGTTTGGGTCACCTTGTTGCGCCTCCACGATGCGACGGAATGCCCGTAAGGCATCGCCCTCCCGTAGACATTCGCGAGCCCGCTCTCGCGCCAACGACAAGTTCGGCTCTTTGCCCACCAACAACAACGCATGTGCTGCCAGCTCAATACAAAGGGTTTCGAAACGCGCGGAGGTCGTGCCTGCCTTGCCCTGTAACACCCTGATCGCCTCGGCGACTTCCAAAGCGTTCCCCACTGCCTCCCCCAGCGGCTGGCTCATGTCTGTTACCAGTGCCATCGTGTGCCGACCCGCCGCTTCGCCAATCTCCACGAGCGTCTGCGCCAGTTCCATCGCATCGGACAGGCTCGGCATGAACGCTCCACAACCCGTTTTGACGTCGAGCAGAATGTAATCTGCACCACCCGCCAGCTTCTTGCTCATCACGCTTGCAGCGATGAGAGGAATGCAATCTACCGTCGCGGTGACATCGCGCAGGGCATACAGGTATTTGTCCGCCGGCACTAGGTCAGGAGACTGCCCCACCATACACGCGCCCGTTTGTTGCACCAGCGCGGCAATCTGCTCAGCAGTGAAGTCGGTGCGAAAACCAGGGATCGATTCGAGCTTGTCTACCGTGCCACCCGTGAAGCCCAACCCCCGCCCAGACATCTTCGGTACGGCAACGCCGCAGGCTGCTAACAACGGCACCAACACCAGACTGGTTTTATCACCCACCCCGCCAGTGGAGTGTTTATCCAGCACTGGCTTTCCTAACGCTGGCAGACGAATCTGCTGACCCGAATGCTGTAGAATAGCAGTCAAGGTGGCGGTCTCCTGCGAAGTCATTCCCCGAAAATACACTGCCATCAGCCAAGCTGCCACTTGGTAGTCGGGCACTTCACCGCGCATTCCGCCTAATACCAGCGTCTCCAGCTCCTCGCGGCTAAGTTCGCCACCATCACGCTTCTTCTGAATGATTTCTGGAATGCGAAACATATCGCTCTGAATAGCAAACACTTGGTCAGGTTTTCCACTGCGTGACCTGTTGAGTCATTCTGCTCACCCCTGCCACTTCCCTGCTAAGTGCCGTTGGTGGTAAAATCATGGTAGGTAGAGAAAGGGGGAGGTCGCTATGTCCGTCGCCACAACCCCATCTAGCCGAAGGCTCGCGGACTTATTAGATAGTCTAACCCGCGAGGCGCAGTTGTATCGCCCGCTCGAGGACGGTTCGGTGCAGTGCTTCGCTTGCGGGCACCGATGCCTCATCCGCGAAGGCAGGCGAGGCATCTGTCAGGTGCGCTTCAACCGAAACGGAAAGCTGTTTGCCCCGTGGGGCTACGTGGGCGGCTTGAACATAGACCCTATCGAGAAGAAGCCCTTCTTCCATGTGATGCCTGGCGCACGCACCCTCACCTTCGGGATGTTGGGATGCGACCTGCATTGCGCCTACTGCCAGAATTGGATTACCTCTCAGGCGCTGCGCGACCCGGCAGCGGGCGCACCGATCGATGTTATCTCGCCCGAAGAGATGGTTGACCTTGCCCGTCGCTACGGCTCGCCATTCATCACTAGCTCCTACAACGAGCCGCTCATCACGTCGGAATGGGCAGTGGATATCTTCCGCGAAGCACAGCGCTACGGCATCCGCGGGCTGTTTGTATCGAATGGCAACTTGACGCGCGAGGTGCTGGACTACTTGCGCCCGTATCTGGCTGGCTACAAGATCGACCTCAAAAGCATGAACGACCGTAACTACCGCCAGCTAGGCACCACCTTACAGAACGTGCTGGATGGCATCCGCATGGTGTACGAATCGGGGTTGTGGTTAGAGGTGGTGACGCTGGTGGTGCCCGGCTTTAACGATAGCGACGAGGAGCTGCGTGAGGCAGCACGGTTCCTAGTCTCTCTCTCGCCGAACATCCCCTGGCATGTAACTGCGTTTCACAGCGACTACAAGATGCTGGACCGCGATAACACTGATGTCCGCACCCTGCTACGTGCCGCGGAAATCGGGCGCAGCGAAGGACTGCACTTCGTGTATGCTGGCAACCTCCCAGGCGCGGTTGGCAACTGGGAGAACACCTACTGTCCGCATTGCAACGCCCTGCTGGTGAAGCGTTGGGGGTTCCGCGTGCTGGAAAACCATGTAACCGCGGCTGGCACGTGTCCGCAATGCCTCACACCCATACCGGGGGTGTGGAGCTAAGGAAGGGAGCAACACACCGTGAAGGCTCGTTACCCGTTGATAGTGGAGGGTAGCCGACGGAAAGGCTGGCTGTGGCTGCTGATAGGCGCGGTAGTGCTGCTGCAGCTTCTGGTGGTGGCAACGCGCTTTTATACGGATTGGCTCTGGTTTGCTGAGCTAGGATACACGGCGCTGTTCGCCCGCATCTGGAGCACACGGCTGACGTTGTTTGCCGTTTTCAGCCTGCTGTTCTTCGCGATACTATACGCCAACCTTTGGCTGGCGCACCGCTTCAGCACGGGTATGGACGAAGAATGGGAAGAGCGGCTACGGATTCGGCTCGGTATTGCCCTGCCCCGGGCCTCTCGCACGTTTCTATTCTGGGCAACAGTGATTCTGGCGGTGCTGGTCGGTAGCCAGAGTGCTTCCCAGTGGGAGCAATGGTTACTGTTTCGGCATGCCCAGCCGTTTGGTGTGCGCGACCCTGTGTTCGGGCAGGACATCGCTTTCTACATGTTCCGCTTGCCCTTCTGGCGATACCTGCACGCCTGGTTCACCTTCACGCTCATCGTGACCCTGCTGATCACTACTGGCTACTACTACATCAACCGTGGCTTCGAAGTGTTCGGCACGCTGACCGCCTTCTCGCCCGGCGTGAAGCCTCACCTGTTCCTGTTAGCAGCGACATGCATGGTGCTTTGGGGAGCTGGATACTGGTTAGACCGCTACGACGTGCTATTTATCCCCAACCGCATCTTTACGGGTGCAGGCTATGTTGAAACCACCGTGCGCTTGCCTGGATTGTTCGTGCTGATGGGCATTAGTCTGCTATGCGCCCTTTCTCTGTTGCAGAACATCCGACGTGGACGGGTGTTGCGGGTACCCCTTATCCTGTTGGGGACGCTGGTGGGGGCGTCGATTCTGGTGCATGTGATCGTGCCCGCTATCGTGCAGAACGCCATTGTCAACCCCAACGAGTGGGGGTTGCAGAAGCCCTACATCGAGCGTCACCTTGTTGCCACACGGCAGTCGTTTGGTCTCGATAACGTAGAAGAACGCACCTTCGAAGCGCACACGAACCTGACAGTCGCCGACCTTCAACGCAACCGAGAGACGCTGACAAACGTTCGCATCTGGGACTACCAACCTCTGCAGATGATATTTAATTCCCTGCAGTCGTTCAAGCAGTATTATAAGTTCAACGATGTGGACGTCGACCGTTATACCTTCGGCAACTCCTACCGACAGGTGATGATCGCCGCGCGCGAGCTGTCGCAACCAGACCTGCCTGCCTCCTCCAAGACATGGCAGAACCTGCGGCTGCAGTATACGCATGGTTACGGCGTGGTGATGACCGCCGTGAACACTGCTACGCCGCAAGGACAACCCGAATATCTAGTGAAAGATATCCCACCCCAAAGCAAGGTGCCCCTTCGGCTGGAGCGACCAGAAATCTATTACGGAGAAGTTACCGACAATCCCGTCATCGTGGACTCGAAGCTAGAAGAGTTCGACTACCCCACGTTGCAGGGCGGCGCGGAAGGGGAAAACAAGTATACCCGCTACCAAGGCACGGGCGGCATCCCCATCGGCAAGAATTGGCTGGCACGGCTTGCCTACGCATTCCGTATGGGGGACAGCTACCTGTTGCTATCGGGTGACCTGACGCCCAACAGCCGACTGCTATACCGACGCAACATCCGTGAGCGCATGCAGGCGATTACCCCATTCCTGATGCACGACCGCGACCCCTACGTCGTGGTAGCGGATGGCAAGCTGTGGTGGATTTGCGACGCCTACACCGTCAGCGACCGCTATCCGTACGCCCGCACGCTGGACATCGCGCTCGATGCCTTCCGATACTACCGCCTAAACTACATCCGCAACGCCGTGAAAGTCGTCATCGACGCGTACAACGGCACGGTGGATTACTACATCGCTGACGAGCGCGACCCCATGATCCAAACCTACCGCCGCGCCCTGCCTGGGCTGTTCAAGCCGCTCGCTGAGATGCCTGCCAGCCTGCGCCAGCACCTGCGCTACCCCGAAGACCTGTTCCGTATCCAAAGTAACATCTGGGCGCTGTACCACATGCGCGACCCCCGCGTGTTCTACATGCGTGAAGACCAGTGGGAAATTGCCAAACAACAGTCGCCAGAAAGCACCGTACCAGGCGGCGAGTTCCAACAGATGGAACCCTACTACCTCATTATGCGCCTGCCGGGCGAAAAGCGCGAAGAGTTCCTCCTGCTCACCGTATACACGCCCATGAATCAGGAGAAGATGATTGCGTGGATGTGCGCTAAGTGCGACGGGGAAGATTACGGCAAAATCGTTTTGTACCGTTTCCCCAAGGAGCGCACTATCTACGGTCCCGCGCAGATGGAGCGATTGCTGGGGCAGGTCTCTGAAATCCGCACGCAGCTGCGCCTTTGGGACCAGCCGGGATCGCAGGTGGTGTGGGGACACCTGCTGGTGATACCTATCGAGCAATCGCTGCTATACGTGAAACCCGTCTATCTGCAAACAACTGGCGGCGGTGAACGGCGCATCCCAGAGCTCAAGAAGGTCATCGTCGCCTACGGAGACCAGCGAGTGATGGCTGACACGCTCGAACAGGGCTTGCAACGCATCTTCGGGACAGGAGTAGCTCAGGCAGCTGCAGTGAAGCCAGCTGCCTCCACCGCGCCATCTTTGGTAGCACAGCCTCCCCAAGCCGATGTTCGAACGCTGGTCAACCAGCTGGCAGAAGCCATCCGCGCCGCTGAGAGCGCACAACGCGAGGGCAACTGGGCAGAATACGGCAGGCAGCTGGAGCGGGTGAAGGCGCTCGTCCAGCAACTGCAGCAACGGACAAGGTAGACCTCTTCCGCGCATCTGGTATAATGGTCGTTGGGACGAACACAGCGTTTTTGCAGATCGACCTCACCCCCTTCCCCTCTCCTTTGAGGAGAGGGGCGCACATTGCTCGCCTCCGCTCGCAGAGAAAGCGGGCAAGGGGGCGACACAGTATCAAAGATAGCACGTCATTTGAGGGAGATTTTGCATGTCAAAAGGCACGATAACGAACACTGTGCGGGTGCGGTTTGCGCCTAGCCCAACGGGGTCGCCACACATCGGCAATATCCGCACTGCGCTGTTCACATGGCTCTTCGCGCGAAAGCATGGGGGCATGTTTATCCTGCGTATCGAGGATACCGACCGTGCCCGCTACGTGGAAGGCTCAGTGCAGGAGATTATGGACAGCCTCCGCTGGCTGGGGCTGGATTGGGACGAAGGTCCCTACTTCCAGTCGCAGCGGTTGCCGCTATACCGCGAGGTCGCGGAAAAGCTCGTGGAAACTGGACATGCCTACCGCTGCTACTGCACGCCCGAGCGGCTGGAGGAGCTGCGCCGCCAGCAGGAAGCCGCCAAACAGCCCACTGGCTACGACCGAAAATGCCGCTACCTCTCCGAACAGGAGCGCAGAGAGCGGGAAGCGCAGGGTATTCCGTATGTTATCCGCTTCGCGATGCCGCTGGATGGCGAGACGGTCTTCCATGACGAGATTCGCGGCGAAATCCGCTTCGAGAACGCGTTATTAGACGACTTCGTGATGCTCAAATCGGACGGCTACCCCACCTACCACCTTGCCAGCGTGACCGACGACCACCACATGGGCATCACACACGTCATCCGAGGGGAGGAGTGGATTTCCAGCACTCCCCGCCATGTGCAGATATACCAGGCGCTAGGATGGGAGCTGCCCAAGTTCGCCCACTTGCCCATGATTTTGGGAACCGACCGCAAGAAGCTCTCCAAACGACACGGCTCGGTGCAGTTCATGGAGTACATTCAGCAAGGCTATCTGCCCGAAGCGATGTTTAACTTTCTCGCCTTGCTGGGCTGGAGCTCAGACGAGGACCGTGAGCTCTTCTCGCGTGAAGAGCTGATGCGGCGATTTGACCTGTCGGGCGTGCAGGAAAACCCTGCCATCTTCGACGGGCAGAAGCTGTTGTGGATGAACGGCGTGTACATCCGCTGCAAACCGATCGAGGAGCTAACGCAGCTGTGTCTGCCCTATTTGCAGGAGGCAGGCCTGATGCCAGAGCATCCCTCGCCAGAAGAGGTGACTTACGCCCAGCGGGTCATCGCGCTGGAAGCAGAGCGGATGAAGTTGCTGTCGGAAGTCGTGTCGCTGACGGAGTACTTCTTCCGCGATACGCTAGAGTACGAGGAGAAGGGTGTGCGCAAGTGGCTCACGCAGCCCTATGTACCGCAGATGTTGGAGATGCTAATCAATCGCTACAGCAAACTGGAACCGTTTAACGTACCGCACATCGAGACAACCACGCGCGCTGTGGCGGAGGAGCTGGGAGTCAGCGCGGCGCAGGTTATCCACCCCACACGGGTCGCGGTGAGCGGTCGCACCGTTGGTCCAGGGCTGTTCGAGATGATCGAGGTGATGGGCAAAGAGCGAGTGCTGCATCGGCTTCGCGTGGCGATGGAGATGGTTCGGCACGGCGTAGTGGCATAGATAGAAAACCAGAAATCCCCTCTCCCGAAGCAGCGAGAGAGGGGATGAGGTGAAGATTCTCCAAGGCGCTACTGCGCCAGCCTGCGTATCTCGTCTTCAAACAGCTTCTCGTGCTGTTTGCTGAAGCCAAGCTGACGCATGGTCACCCTGTGGGAGCGGTCGGTAAAAATGGTCGTTGGTAGAGCGGTTACTTTGTAGAGTTCGGCGCCAGTAAGCTTCTCTGTGTCCACCGCTACCGGTAGCGTCAGTTTGTGCTTATCCACGAACGCCTTCACCGCCTGTTTGTCGGCGTCCAGCGCGATAGCCACAATGACCACGCCTCTGGGAGCGTACTGCTGATGGAGCTTCTCGAGGAATAGGACCGCCCGGGTCCAAAACGGGTTGCCGATGTTGCCGAAGCTAAGCACCACCGGCTTGCCCCGGTTCCTTCAAAGGTAACACAGGGTCTCGCCAGTGACTACGTTGGTCACATCAAACGCCGGAGCAACCGCGCCGACGGGCAAGCTGGAAGCAAATACCGCCGGGTTGCTGGCATCGACAGTTGGAGCAGGCTGTTGCTGAGCCAGCGTTGTCCACACCGTGCCCAGCACCACGCCGCCTGCTAGCAGCGCACACAGCTTCGCGCGTGTCATGCAATCACCTCCTTGCTGAATGGATATTTATCTTGCTAACACATCTATGACGGCTTCTGCCACCCTGTGGTTACCGAAAGGTGGCATCAGGTAGATGCCCTGACTCACTGTCTGCGCCTGCAAAGCGAATTCCTTTGCCACATCCAGCCCGTATCTTCGGGCGTCTGCCTCGTCCAGCTCCTCCAACCGCTTGCGAATGGCATCGGGTATTAGCACACCGGGCACCTCATGGTGCATGAACTCGGCATGCCGTGCGCTGCGCAGGGGTAGAACGCCAACCAGCAAAGGCAACCCCACTTTGTTCGCCGCTTCCGCAGCCCTCTCCAGCACCGCGATATCGAAAATGGGCTGGGTGTACACCAAGTGCGCTCCCTCCGCTGCCTTACGCTGCAGCCGCTCGTCTTCCGCTTTCTGATTGTAGGCGAGCGGATTATAGGCGACCGCGATGGTAAACGCTGTGCGCATGCCGATGCTGTTGCCAGCGAGGTCAACGCCCTCGTTGAACCGACGTAGGATGCGAACCAGCCCAACGGCGTCGATATCAAACACAGAGGTGGCTGTCGGATAATCGCCAATGAGCGCAGGGTCGCCCGTGATTGCCAGAATGTTGCGAATGCCCAGCGCATGCGCCCCCAGCAGGTCGGCTTGAATCGCCAGTAGGTTTCGGTCGCGGCAGGCGAAGTGCATCATCACCTCGATGCCTACCTGCTCTTGAATTAGATGCGAGATGGCGATCGGGTTCATCCGCAGACGCGCTCGCGCCCCATCGGATATATCGATGACGTCGACACCATGCTCTTTCAAGGAGCGTGCGCCATCCAGCACTTTAGTGACTTCCAGCCCGCGGGGCAAATCCAGTTCCACAGCCACCACATACTTCTTGCCCAGTTTCTGCGCCAACGCGGAGGGCTGCGCACGCGGAAGGTCTTCGGGCTTCACAACTTCCACTGCCTTTGCCTGCACTCTTCGCGGGCGCGGCTTCATCCCGTGCAGCCGTTCTGCCACCACGCGTATGTGGCTGGGAGTAGTGCCGCAACACCCTCCTACAATCGCCACTCCAATCTGGGCAAACTGCTCCGCGTACTGCGCGAAGTAGTCTGGCTGCGATTCGAAAGCCACCTCACCGCGCTGGTATTGCGGCAAGCCAGGCGTTGGCATCGCGGAGAGGGGAAGCGCTGTTGCAGAAGCCATTGCCTGCAGAATGCCCACCATGCGCTGGGGACCCACCACACAGTTCGCGCCGATGACGTCCACACCCCACTCCTCCAGCGTGCGCGCTACCTGTGCAGGCAAGCCCGCCGCCAGCGTCTCGCCGTCCTCAATAAACGCCTTCTGCGCAATGACTGGTATCTCCGTATCCAGCGCACGTAACTGCTCGAGGGCGATGCGCAGCTCATCGAGGTGTGTGAAGGTCTCCAGCATTAGGACGTCCACGCCCACTTCCAACAGCACCTCAATCTGTTCGCGGAAGGCTTCCCCAGCTTCTTGAGGGGCTATCTGTCCAATCGGAGCCAGCGGTTTGCCGACGGGACCGACCGCTCCAGCCACGATGACGGGCACGTCGCCTGCCGCTTCGCGCGCCAGACGCACCGCCGCCAGATTCATCTCGCGCACGAGGTGCCCTGCCCCATGCGTCGCCAGTTTCACGCGGTTCGCACCGAAGGTGTTGGTCTCGATAAGGCGCGCACCCGCCTCGATATACGAACGGTGAACTTGCCTCACTGCATCGGGTTGCACAAGGTTCGCCAGCTCATACGGAGCCTGCACCCCGAGCCTCTGTAGCATCGTGCCCATCGCCCCATCAGCAATGAGCACGCCATCGCGCAGAATCTCCAAAAGCCGTTCACGCTTCATGGTGTCGCCGTCTCAACGCTGTATTGTCCACAATTGTACCCTGTATGTATCGGCTCTTCCAAGCAGAACCAGTAGACTGCCCCGCCAGCGCGAAACCGAGAGTAGCCGTAGTTCCCGTACCTCGCCCTCCAGCGGTTCACTCTGCCATAGTACCTTTGCTGGCGCCGTGAGACTGTGCGGAACTACCATCGCCACTCGCTGCTTGCCTTCCCCCAGTCTGCGCGAGACCAGCAGCGGTTGCTACGGATGCATCGACTTGCCCAAGTGCCCAAACAGATACTCGTAGCCCTGCTGCTCCCAGTCGCGTACATCCATATCGCGAAAAGGCAGCGGCCTATCGAAGCTCACCCAATCGGCGTTACCCACTTGCTGGGGCAAGGAGAGGAGGCTATCAGTGCGCATCCGTTCGAAGCGTAGCCACCCCTCCCGTGCGGAGATGTTTAATACCCCGCGCCACACGCCGCCTGGATAGGCAGCTAAGGGAACATCTTGACCGTTCTGGAGCGCCGCACAGCCGAACCAGTTGACCTGTTCCTTACGGGAACGGGTAAGGTATTTTCCGCCTTCCTGCAAAACCATCTGGCGCGGAGTCAGCACCTGTCCCGCCTTGCTTCCTTCAGCAAAGTAGCCTGCCACTATGCCGCGCAGCTCGCTGGTGTCCAGAGTCGTCTGCCACTCCTCACGCCAGCTATCCCCTTGCTCTCTTCCAGAGGCGCAGGGTGAGGGCGTCCTCTTTCGCCAAGTCGGGATGCAGGGTCGCCAAGCGCACACCATCCGCACCACCGAAATCCACCACGTCTGCGGACACAGCTGGCGAAGGCAGTACGAACTCCCAGCTCAGCTGCCGTCCACGCACCGAAGGGGATGCCTCTTCCTGCGCTATCGCAGGAGAAAGGCTCAGGAGTGCATGCATCGATAGACTCAGTAATTGCAATAGCATTCCACTTCCCCACCCTTTAGAATCCAAAACCGGTGGCTACTGGCTGCATCCACGTTGAGAGAATGGTGCTTTTTGGAACCACCTCGTCGGAGCGAGCATCCATCAGCGTCCAACCGAACCATCAGGTGGCAACATCATCCCTTCCGCTTGCAGTCTATCGCGAACGAATTGACGCACTGTCAACGCCAGCTGGTGCGCACGCTGGACCTCCTCCTGCATGACGCTATCTCCTCTCATCGCCGCTGCCGGAAGGTTTCGGCAGCCAATACAGCAACCGCGTGACTAGCAGGCAACGGCGGGGCGTTCGGTTGTGTCGGAATGCGTACCCACGCATCCGCCATTTCGCGCAGGTGTCGTCCCAAACCGCGCTTCTCACCGCCTACCATCCAGGCTACCGAACCGCGCAAGTCGGTCTCATACAGCGTTATTGTACCCTCTTCTAACGCAGCCAGCAGGCGTACCCCACGCCGCTTCAACTCTTGCAAGGCAGGTCGCAGGCTCTCTGGCACTGAGATGGGCAGCCGCTCGAACGCCCCCGCTGACGCCCGCAGCACAGTTGGTTCGTCCTTCAGCCACTCCTTGCGGTCACACAGCACCCATCCCGCGCCAAACGCCTCCGCAACCCGCAGGGCGTAACCCATGTTGTAGGCTTCCTCGAAGCCTGCCAGCACGAAAATCAGCACAGGCTCTCGCTGGCGGTCTAACCAAGCCAGCATCTCCTCGATAAGCTGATACTCTCGCTCGGAACACAAGGTTATCACCCCCCCATGCGCCGTGTCGCCTGCTAGCTGTGCCAGCACGTCTGTACGAACCACCTGCACTGGCACGTCTTTATTGAGCGCGAGTTCAATGAGCCTTTCCAGCCGCCTCAGGTCGGAATGCGGACTGAGTAGCAGGCGGTGAACCACACGCCGCCTGCAGGACAACACCGCCTCTGCCGAAACCCTGCCCTCGAACACTATCTCGCTCATCGTTTTTGGGAAAAATATGCCGCCGATTTTCGATTCGCACCACGACAGGCGTAAACCCTGCAGGCAATCTCTACGAGAAGCACGAAGGGAGTTGGTATGATGCGCTTAGGCTTTGCGCGCTGGCGGCGCCTGCTTCCGTTGCTTTGGTTCGGTGTCATATCTTGCACCGTCTTCTGGCGAGTCGTCTTTCGGGGTGAGCTGCTCTATTACGGCGACATTATGCTCTATTTCCACCCTGCTCTCGCCTTTGAACACCACTGGTTGCAGAAAGGCATCCTGCCGCTGTGGAATCCGCATATCCTGTTCGGGCAACCTTTCGTGGGCAACCCGCAAGAGTGGATTCTGTATCCCTCCACCCTGCTGGTCGCCTGGCTGGGAGCAGAACGGGGCATTTCGTGGGGCGCGGTGATTCACATCTGGCTGGCAGGGGTTGGAGTGTGGCTGTTCGCATTGCGGCTCGGCTACACGCCGCTTCAGGCAATAGCTGCAGGCACGTTGTGGATGCTGTGCGGGGCAGTGGTGCTGCGTCCGCAGCACGTAGGTATCCTGCAGACCATCGCATGGTATGGCTGGAG
>Ga0272447_1000461_pt1 | contig 30761 bp, 26 predicted proteins | sample YNPCB0133_FD_194589 | JGI IMG/M metagenome (GOLD analysis project Ga0272447, IMG submission 194589) | Hot spring microbial mat communities from Yellowstone National Park, WY, United States - YNP-CB-013-3 | ecosystem: Environmental > Aquatic > Thermal springs > Hot (42-90C) > Sediment | place... | reverse complement strand
CCCCGGCGATTCCCTTTCTGATGCTGCCGGATGGCTGCGATGCCCCCCTCCCGATACCAGCTCAACCATCGGAAGAGAGTACGGGGGTGGATTCCCACCACCTGCGCTGTCTCCGGAAAGGAATGGCCCTTTCGGAGTAGCCAGAGGGCGTGCCAGCGGATTTTTAACTCCGCATCTTGCTCCTTCCGATACAATTGATATAAGGTTGCTTCATCTTCTTGCCAGTCTACAAGTGGGCTCACGGGTTTAATCGGACTTCACCTCCAACCAGAACTCGCTAAAATTATACATAATGTCTTAAACAAACGCAATTGGTATAAAATAATCCAACCCTTTCACCACTGCTAGATGGCATTCGCATCTCTGCTGAGACCAGAGCAATAAAGGCAGCAAGCAGAAACTGGACGCGGCCAGCCGTACCGAGGCCAGAGGTAAAGGCAAAAGAGCGAGGGATTATCCCCTGATGGCCTGGCTTTTCGTCACTCTCCGGTTGCCTCAGCCGGATACCTGAGGGGGCACGAGTGATTCAGAAATTTCGCCGAACTTCAGGGAGCGTAAGCGATAGGCCTGTAGGAGGAACTATGGAACCCCGAACCCAAAGGTTTCTTAGAATCGCTGGATGTATATACGGCACATTGGTCGCTATCGTTTTCGGAAGCGTCGCTGCTTCCCTCTATGTTCATAATGACCTCATTCTTGTCAAAGCTCCTTTTCGCTTCACGTGGATTGCCGGAGAAATTGTATTACTCTTGCTGTTTCTCTGGGGGACACTGTTTTCCATAGCTTCTCTCCTAATTGAGAAAAGGTTCGGTAAAATATTAATGAGCTCCTCTTTGGTTATCTCGCTTCTTACTGGTTTGCTGGTTGGATGGCTCAACTGGAAGGCCGGCACCTGGTTAGGGGTATTGCTCATCTCAATTTTGTTCTTTTTGCCTTATGTAGCCATTCTTATACCTACTCACTTCCGTAATCTATTGGAGTGAGCATAAAAGCGATTGCAGTCCGCCTGGGGTTCTCCGAGCGGGCGGCGGCCTTCCACGTGAGCAACATCCTTCAGAAACTGGGCACGGCCAGCCGTACCGAGGCCGTTGTGCGGGCAAAGGAGCGAGGTATTATCCCCTGATGGCTTGGCTTTTCCGTCACTGCCTGGCTGCCTCGGCTGGATACCTGTGGAAATCCACCGGTTCAACCTGTGGATTTCCACAGTAGACAAGCGGTGTTGTTTCTGGTATACTGAAGATGGGGCTAAGAATCCGGTGATTATCTGCATCACAGGAGGTTAACGATGCATAAAGTCAAAATTCTCTTGGCATTCATGCTACTGATGATAGCTGCGTTGCTGATCGCCTCTGTTGTTTATGCTTATGCTGCTTATCATGGCGACTGGGCTGAACAACCGTACTGGGGCAATTGGTGGTGGTACAATGGTACCTACCTTGACTGGGATGTCGACGATTATTGGACCCCGGCAGGTGCCAACGCGTTACGCTCAGGTCATAATAACTTCCCCTGGAAGGAATATCGTTTTGAACAAGAGGCTTACAACCCCGGTCAAGGAACTTCTTGTGATCGTTTACACGCAATTCGGGTTGATGCCTGCACGAATCCTCCTTGCTCAGGCCCGTGGACCCTGCCAATTACCCGCTATGATATTCTTAATGGCTGTGGTAACAGCAGTGTTAAAGAATTAGTGCATCTTGAGCTGAATGAGAATCACATCAGCGGAAATGTGTGGTACCGCCACCGGGTAACTTATGAAAAACGGAACCCAGGAAGTGGTGGTGATGGTGAAGTGAACTACTCCTTCACCCATAACTGGACCTGGAGAGATAGCTGGTTGGGCAAAGTAGTATACGACCGATGGTTTAACAAGAAATACAGCGACCCACCTGGCTTGGTCAATTAGAAGGCGAGGTTTATTGGTTTAAAATTCGCAAGGAGGTCTAAGATGAAAAAACTTTGGATAGGCATTGCATTCCTGGGATTGACGTTGACAGTAGCACTGGCAGCACTAGTGCTCACGGAGCCTCTTGAACTCTATGCCGGAAAACGTATCTTCCACGGTGAGACCGCCACTTATAGCTATACGGGGGAGGTGTTAGAGGGCACCGGGGATGTTCTTGTAAACGTTTACTATCTCCGTGGTGGTGAGAAGGCAATACAAGCCTATAGGGAAGCCAATACCAAGCGCAACTATGCCCTTCTTGCTCGGAAAGAGCCGAAGCTCATATATGTGCAGGTGACCTTTGTTCGGCCAATCCCGAGCGCTGAGGTGAGCTCCCTGGTTAAAGAGACGGGCTTTAAGGTGGAAAATTTCCTCATGGCCGGCCGTAATTCTCAAGGGGGCAGAGCATGGTGTATAGACGGAACTGGCAACCTTGACAAACCGTTTTGCGATGATCCAAACCTTGGGGTTATGATTTTAAAAGGGTGGGTGGAGACGACAGAGCAAGGGTTGGGTCGTTGGATGGCAGATGAGCGAGTCTATATAATTGACACTGTTGCGGCTGAAATTATGGAAATTCTTGCTCAAAAGCATCCAGATATAGTGGCTGGCAGGGAACTTATAGGCCCTGGGTCGATGGATGGCAAGAAGGTAATTGTTATAGGCGCTGAGTCCCCATTCTGGGAGCTTGAGTGGTAGTTCTCCGCGGCCTTGGGCGGGATGTCCCCGGTCCTCCAGGCTGACGGCGAAGGGGCGGGGATGGGGCACCGTTTCCACGGCCAGTAGCCGGAAGGGGCGCTTCTGAGGGAGCAGGAGATGGTGGGCAAAGCGGGCTCGGAGGTGAGTGTTGGAGGAGGAAAGCATGAAGCGCGTCTTCACAGCCCTTCTCGTCCTTGTCCCATTACTGGTAGGGGGGGACGACAGATAGCCCTCCTGTTCCTGCCCCTCTGGTGACAGAGGGAGAAGCACGGAGTCGTTTTCCGGAACTCCGTTTGCCCACCCATCTCCCAGAGGGCACCGTTGGCCCCGCCTTTACGGTTCATCGCGTGGATGGCCTGCCTCTGGTGATCCTGCACTACAGTTATACACTGAAAGACCTGAAGGTGAGAGGATTCCAGATTCAGGAGGCGCCATCCTCCCTTCGGGCCCATCTCCTTCCCCGTCCGATCAAAGAATTGCCGGCTCGCAGTGCATTCGGCCTGATCGCTACGATGCCGGAGAAGGCCCTGCCCGAGGAACAAGTGCTGCAACCGAATCAGGAAATCTGGCGAGGCTATCTCATTGATATTGTGAGGGGCAATCTTTGCGAGGATCCGCTCTGTGAAGAACGTATTCTCTATGTGCAGGCAATGACTTGCGGGGGGAGGATTTGTGCGCGGATTGAAGGGCCTCTGGAAGAGGAGACAGCGAAACGGGTTCTCATTTCCCTGTTTGAGCCCTAAGGGTGAGGGGTCTTCAGTCACAAAAATGGTCAACCAGTAACTACCTGCCAGAAGGCCTCCGGGCAAGCGCCATCAAAGACGCGGCGAAGGCATGCCTCTGTAGCGCAGGCCGCCAGGCTTGCATGCAGGCCTGGCGGCCTGCGCTGCATTACTTGCGAACCGATTCGGATAGATGGTTACCAGGAGGATATTGACCTTCGCCTTGTCATAGTAACATTTTTTGTATAGAATATATCCCACCTTTGTAGGGAGGAGGGACAATGCGGCCCAAAGGGAGTGCCGAAGCGCTGGAAATGCGCCGAATGATCGCCGTTCGGATGCTCCAGGCAGGCAAAGGGGTTCGGGAAGTGAGTCGCCTGGTCGATGTCTCCCCGGCCTCTGTTTCTCGCTGGAAAAAAGCACTCCAGGAGCAGGGGGTAGAAGCCCTGCGTGCGAAACCCCATCCCGGTCGTCCCCCTCGCCTGACCGCCAACCAGAAAAGCGTCTGGAGGAGATTCTCCGACAGGGGGCCAGAGCGGCCGGATTCCCCACGGATCTGTGGACCCTTCGCCGGGTAGCCCAGGTGATTGAGCGGGAGTTTGGGGTGCGATACCATCCGGGTCGGGTCTGGTATCTGCTCCGGGGGATGGGATGGAGTCCCCAGAAGCCCCAGCGACGGGCCAGGGAGCGGGATGAAGAGGCCATCCGCACCTGGCGCACCCAGAAGTGGGAAGAGGTGAAAAAAAGTCCAGGGAGAACGGCTGGCCCATCCTGTTTATAGACGAGGGTGGCTATCGGCTGCAACCATTGGTGCGCCGGACGTGGGCGCCGAAAACGGAACCTCCCCTGGAAAGATACAGAGTCATCGTGGAAGGCCCCACATGGTTTCCCCTCCGGATCGGCTATCCTCCGGGCCAGGGGGTTCCTGCAGATTGTTCATTACCGTAAAATCCGTGTTCATCCATGCCCATCCGCGCCCACCCGTGTCCAATTTCCGATAAATTCTATTATGCAGGAGCACCGTCCCGCTGGCCCCCGTACCAAAGAGCACGCGCCCCTCGGGCGTATCCACCAGGACGGAGAGCCCGTGCTCGCTCCAGAAGGGCATGGGGTGCAGGACCGCGTTATCCACCAGCCAGGTCAGTTTCATCACACCTCTAAGCCAAATACCATCCGCATCAGGATGCCGATGCCGAAACTGACCGCCGCCACCGCCAGACTCAACCCGGCCATCTCCAGGAACCGCCGCCGGAAAGGCAGGTCGCGGGCCACGGAGATGTAGTAGGTGAAAAAGGCGATGATCAGAACCGCGACCGTCAGCGTGACCGCCAGACAGAGGAACGGGTTCCTCATCACCAGGTACGGCAGGATGAGGGCCAGGACGGTGAAGATGTAGGCGACGCCGGTGTAGAGGGCCGCCCGCAGCGGGTCCCGCCCGTCCCCTTCCGCCTTCGTGGAGAGGTACTCGGACGCGGCCATAGAGAGGGCGGCGGCGATGCCCGTGATGGCGCCCGTCATCGCCACCAGTTGGGTGTTCTGCAGGGCAAGGGTCAGCCCCGCCAGCGCACCCGTCAACTCCACCAGCGCATCGTTCAGCCCCAGGACAATGGAACCGGTGTACCGGAGCCGCTCCTCGTCCACCATTGCCAGCAGCGCCTCTTCGTGCGCCTTCTCGTCCTGCGCGATGGCCCCGACGTCCGGGACGACGCCCTCCAGCCGGGCGTAGTTGTCCTGCGCCCTCTCCTCCCCTCGCTCCATCAGTTTGACCGCGAAGGTGATGCCCAGAATCCGCCCGACCAGGGTGTAGAACCAGACCCAGAGCCAGTTGGGGCGGACCTCCTGCCCGGTGAAGCAGGCCCAGAGGCGGGAGTGGCGCAGTTCATCCGCCGCGATGCGCTCCAGGACGGCCCGATTCTCCGGCGACCGGACCGTCCGCGCCAGCCGGGTGTAGATGTGGTGCTCGGTCAGTTCGTCCCGCTGATAGGCCAGCAGGGCCTGTCTTTCCTGATGAGTAAGAGTCAGTTCAGCCATACTCCGTCCTCCGTTTTCACCATTTGGGGTTTACTTTAGAGACCGGACCACCAGGGTGGCGTAGGAACCGGGAGGAAGAGCGAAGGTCAGGGTGATTTTCTGCCGTCCGGGGAAGCGCTCATCGGGGGCGGGAGGGGAGGCGGACACATCGGCAGGGCGGAGAACCAGGCGCCGCTGCCCGCGGGGAAGGTAGGCCCGGCGCAGAAGGCGGGGTTTCAGGTCGGAGAGCGTCAGCCCTTCGGCCTGCAAAATGTTCTCCACCACGGCGGCCAGCAGCGGGTCGCCGTAAACGGCGCGGTGGTGGGGAAGCGGGACGGTCGCGTCGGGCGGCAGGCGGTCGGAGAGAGCGGGGAAGAGCGGGAGAGCATCACCGGCGACCTCCACAAATCCGCACGGAGGGCCCAACCGGGCCTGTAGATACCCGGCGGCGATACGGTTCCACAGGAAGGACTGGTAGGCCGTCAGATACAGGCTCAGGATGCGCGGGGTGACCAGGTTCAGGGCACGGCGGAAATCGGTGGGGTGATCGCAGAGGAAGGTGAGGACAGAGCGCAGGTTGGAGGGACGAGGCGCCGTCTCCAGGAGCATCCGCCACTGGCCCCAGCGGGCCGCCGCCTCCTGCTTAAAGGCCCGCACATCCGCCGGGTCGCCGACCATCGGTTCGGCCAGATACGCCCGCAGCGCCCCCTCGGCGTCCCGGTGGAGGATGCGCCGGCCCGGAAACTCCCCGGACACGGTCTGTGAGCCGAAGCGCTGCTGGTCAAAGTAGTTGGGCAGTCCCTCCACTGCCACCTCCGCCAGCCGTCGGCCGATGCGGTCGGCCTCCTCGGGGGCCAGGTCGCGCACTGTCACCTCAAAGCGGTTGCCGATGAGGTCGGAGGGGGCCAGGGGACGGGCCACCCGGCCCACCCGTTCGGCGGTGAACCCCGGCCCGCTCAGGCGCCTCGGTCCCGCCCCGCGCACCGTCGCGTACTGGATGGCCACCGCGTCCCGGTCTTTGAGCGCCGGGAAGGCGACAGCGGAGAGGGGGAGACGGAGCGCGCGGGCCAGCCGCGCCTGGACTTCCAGCGTGGTCGCTTCCCGCTTCTGTACCCGATAGAGGGAGTGGGGGCCGCCGCTGGGGGGAAAGCGAATCTGCTCCTCTACGAGGAAGTCCTCTGGAACAACCTTGAGGCGCATGGTGCCGCCAGTTCTGCCTGCCGATAAAGAAAGGGATTCTACGGCGGCGGCCGAGGGCCGCCGCCGCAGAATCCCTTGTTCCCCAGTCCCTACGGCGTCGGGGTCAGCGGAATGACCGTCACGGGCAGGGTGGGCGGAGGCGGGGCCGGAGTGGGCGACGGGGTCGGAGTGGCCGGAGTGGCCCGGACAAAAACTACCTCCTGGAAGCCGAAACTCCGGATGAAACCCTCCAGGAAAGAACGGGCGTTCCGGTCCGCCGTCTCCAGGATACCGTCCGCCAGGGCGGCCTTGAGGATTTCCTGCTCAGCCGCCTGCCGCGCTGCCGTCTCCAGGTCCGGCTTCATCCCGAAGAGCCCTGTCTCCCGATCGTATACGTAGGTCTTCTCGTTATCCAGCCGGACGACAAAGACCTCCGCCGGAGGGAGCACCATCATCACCCGGTCATCGGCAGTAACGGTGATGTCCCCTTCCCGCACTTTGCGCAGGTCCATACCCGCGATGACCTGCCCATGGGCAACCAGGAGGAGTTTGTCGCCAAAAAGGAAACCCAACGCTCCCTGCCCGGATTCGGCGGTGATCACTTTCTCCACGGTGTAGACGACGGTCTCCAGCCGGCTCAAACTCTGCACTTCCCGCACGATGGTCGCCGGACTGGGGCGAATCGTGGGAGTGGGGTGCAGAAGTTTCTCCACTTCCCGTTCCAGCGTCTGGCGCGCTTCGCCCAGCGGGTTGAGGCGGGCACGAATATCCGGCGCCAGCCAGATGACCAGCGCGATCAGGGCCACCAGAAGCAAAACAATGACTGCAGTTGTACATCCAGAGCGGGTGGTCATGGCACCCTCCGAGTCCCTACAGTTATCGGGATATGATGGGAATTGTAACACGATTCAATCCGTTGTCAAACTTGACAAATCCGCCATTCTGGGGCATAATGCGGGCCAACCAACAGTGAGACCGCATTCCGACAATTGATCCCACCAAAGGCGACGACGGAGAGGAGTAGGCGGAGGGAGACCGACAGGGAGGCGGGGCCGGCGCCAGGCACGGGCCCGACTGAGAGCCCCGCCCGGAGGAAGCCCGCCGAAGTTCGCTCCCGAGCCGACGGGTGAAACCGGATGCCGCCATCCGGCAAGTAGTCCGCTCCGCAGGCCCTGCGTTATCGGGGCAGCCGATTGCGCCGCAGCGCGCTGTCGGTGCAACGAGGGGGTTCGCTCAGAACCAAGAGGGGTGGTACCGCGGGAGTCCAGCGCTCTCGTCCCCAGCGGGGCGAGGGCGTTTGTGTTTAGACGACGGACGATAGACGACAGACCACAGACGACAGACCACAGACGACGGACGACAGACGACGGACGATTAGCGATACGCGATACGCGATAAGCGATACGCGATACGCGAAAAGGAGGCTCCATGCTGGAACAACTGGCGCAATTAGAGACGGAAGCCCTCCAGGCCCTGGAGCAGGCCCGGACGCTGGAGGACCTGGACCGGTGGTACCACGCCTATCTGGGCCGGAAGGGCACGCTGACGGCCATCCTGCGCTCCGTGGGAACCCTGCCGCCGGAGGAACGGCCCGCCGTCGGGCAGCGCGCCAACGAGATCAAACGGCGTCTGGAGGCCGCCTACAACGCCCGCGCCGAAGGGGTCCGCCAGGACCAACTGGCGCGGGAACTGGAGGCTGGCGCGCTGGACGTCACTCTGCCGGGTCGCCCTGTCGGGTCGGGCCACCTCCACATCACCACCCGCACCCTGCGCCAGATATACGCCATCTTCGCGGAGATGGGCTTCCAGGTCTACGAGGCGCGGGACGTGGAGACGGACGAGATGAACTTCGGCCTGCTGAACATGCCGCCCCACCACCCCGCCCGGGAGATGTGGGACACCTTCTGGATTAGTGAACGGGCAACGCATGCGTCACCACTCCTCCTGCGCACCCACACCTCCCCCGGACAAATCCGGGTGATGCGGGAGCGATACCCGGAGCCCATCCGGGTCATCCTTCCCGGCAAGTGCTACCGGTACGAGCAGATCACCGCCCGCTCCGAGCACCAGTTCTTCCAGGTGGAGGGCCTGGCGGTGGGCCGCCGCATCACGATGACCGACCTCATCGGCACCCTGACCGCCTTCGCCCGCCGCTTCTACGGCGCCGAGCGGCGCATCCGCATTCGCGGCTCCTACTTCCCCTTCACCGAACCCAGCATTGAGGCCGACATAGATTGCATCCTCTGCGGCGGGAAGGGATGCCGGGTCTGCAAATATTCCGGCTGGCTGGAGATCGCGGGCGCCGGAATGGTCCATCCGGTGGTCCTTTCCAACGGCGGCTACAACCCCGACGAGTGGTCCGGCTTCGCCTTTGGCCTGGGGGTGGAACGCCCCGCCATGCTCAAATACGGCATAGACGACATCCGCCTCTTCTACAGCAACGACCTGCGCTTCCTGCGGCAGTTTGGATAAACTATGGTTGGGAGGTCAGATATGGAGCGAGCAGTGACATTAGAAACCGCATTGGAAGTGGTCAGACGTCTCTCCCCCAGGGATAAAATACGGCTGATCGAACAGGTCGCATCCGACGTGGAGCGGGAGTTGATGCGGGCCCGGCCCGGCCCCAAACGGTCCCTCTGGGGCCTCTGCGCGGACCTGGGACCAGCCCCGTCAGCCGTAGAGATTGACCAGGCCCGGCAAGAAGAGTGGTCCGATTTTCCCCGGGAGGACCTCTGATGTTGCGCGCTGTTGCAGACACCCATGCGGTCATCTGGTACATCTTTGGCGACCATCGTCTCTCCCCTGCTGCCCAGAGGTTCATAGAAGAAGCGGCCAGCAACGGTGACCAAATCGCCTTCTCCTCAATTACCCTGGCTGAAATGGTCTACCTGAGCGAAAAGGGCCGCATTGCTCCGTTTGCACTGAACCGTCTGCTGGAAGCGGTGGAGCAAGAGGAATCAGTACTGGTGGAAGTCCCCTTTGACCACCAGATTGCTCTGGCCCTGCGGGAGATTCCGCGCCATCAGGTCCCAGACTTGCCGGACCGCATGATTAGGGCGACGGCTTTACATCTCGGACTGCCCATCATCACCCGAGACCGGCGCATCCAGGTTGCGGGCTTGCCTGCCATCTGGTGAGAACTCACCGGGAGGAACCCATGCGCGTCCCACTCTCATGGCTCAAAGACTACGTGGACATTCCCATCCCCATCCCCCAACTGGCCGAACGGCTCACCCTGGCCGGGCTGGAGGTGGAGACGGTCACCTACATCGGCCTGCCCGGGGCCGAACTCCCCTGGGAGCCGGATAAACTCGTCGTCGGCGAACTGCGCGCCGTCCACCCTCACCCCAACGCCGACCGGCTGGTCCTGGCCGAGGTGGAGTACGGGGGGCCGGCGCCGGAAGTCGTCGTCACCGGCGCGCCGGGCCTCCTGGCCCGCCGGGGCCAGACCGACCTCCACATCAAAGTCGCCTTCGCGCTGGAAGGTGCCCACCTCTACGACGGCCACGCCCCCGGCTTCCAGGTCATGAAACTCAAGGCCACCAAAATCCGCGGCGTCCCCTCCCGCGCGATGGTCTGCTCCGAAAAGGAACTGGGGCTCTCCGACGAGCACGAGGACATCATCTACCTGCCCGACGACGCCCCGGTGGGTGTGCCCCTGGTGGACTACCTGGGCGACGCCGTCCTGGAGTTTGACATCAAGGGGCCCTTCGCCCACCTCTACTCCGTCTTCGGCGTCGCCCGCGAAGTGGCCGCGCTGCTGGACGTCCCGCTGCGGAACGACCCCCGGCGCGCCGCCGCCAGCCACCCCGTCACCATCACCCCCACCCCCGACTACATCGTCCTGGAGATCGCCGACCCCGACCTCTGCCCCCGGTATTCGGCGGCCTTCATCGGCGGCGTCCGGGTCGGCCCCTCCCCCTTCTGGATGCAGATGCGGCTGCGGCTGGCCGGTATGCGCCCCATCAACAACATCGTGGACATCACCAACTACGTGATGCTGGAACTGGGCCAGCCCCTGCATGCCTTTGACTACCACCGACTGCGCCCGCGCCCCGGCGAAACCCGGCCCGCCATCATCGTCCGCCGGGCCCATCCGAACGAGCAGATGACCACCCTGGACGGTGTCCTGCGGACCTTTGACGGCGAAATGCTCCTCATCACCGACGGCGGGGGCCCCGTGGCCGTGGCGGGCGTCATGGGCGGACTGGAGAGCGAAATCACCGACGCCACCACCGACATCCTCCTGGAATCGGCCAACTTCCACTTCCTGAGCATCCGCCGTACCGCGCGCCTCCTGGGGCTGACCAGTGAGGCCAGCCAGCGCTTCGGGCGACAGGTGGACCCGGAATTGACGGTCCCCGCCGCCCTGCGTGCCGCGCTCCTTATGGCCGAACTGGCGGGTGGGACCGTCGCCCCGTCGGTCGGCGACCTCTATCCGGGCCGACAGATGCCCCGTACAGTGGAACTGAACCCCGCCGACGTGACCCGCATCCTGGGCGTGGAAGTCCCGCCGGACGACATCGTGCGCATCCTCACCGCCCTGGAATTCACCGTCCGGCCCGCCGATTCCGGTTGCTACACGGTGACCATCCCCTCCCACCGCCCCGACGTCACCCGCCCGGTGGACCTGGTAGAGGAAATCGGTCGCATCTGGGGCTACGACCGCTTCCCCCCGACCCTCCTGCAGGACGAACTGCCGCCCCAGCGGCCCAACGTCCGCCTGGAGTGTGCCGAACGGGTGCGGGACCTGCTGGTGGGCTGTGGGCTGGACGAAGTCATCACCTACTCGCTGGTGGACATCGCCGATGAGGGGCGATTGCGCCCGCAGGACCCGCCCCCCGACCCTTCCCGCTACCTGCGGCTGAAGAACCCCCTTTCGGCCGACCGGGCCTACCTTCGCCAGACGTTGCTGCCGTCGCTCCTGCGGACGCTGCGGGACAACCTCCGTTTCCAGGAACGGGTGGCGATTTTTGAGATCGGCGCCGTCTACCTGCCCGTGGACGGAGAACTCCTGCCGGACGAACCCCTGCGGTTAGGGATTGTGATGACCGGTCCGCGCGAGCCCCGCTCCTGGCTCCCCGACCGTCAGACGACCCCGCTGGGCTTCTACGACCTCAAGGGCGTGGTGGAAGCACTGCTGGCGGGCCTGGGCCTCTCCGGAACCTTTGAGCGTCCTGCTGGTAGTGAGCCCCGCAGCGCAGCGGAGTGGCGTATCATTGACGCCTTCCACCCCGGCCGCTGCGCGCAGGTCTCCGTGAACGGGACGTTCCTGGGCATCATGGGCGAACTTCACCCGCTGGTACGGGAAGCGTTTGACCTGCCCCAGCAGCCGGTGGCCGCGCTGGAGTTTGACATGGAAGCGCTGCTGGGCCTGTGGGGCGCGCCGCGCCGGATGACCCCCATCTCCCTCCACCCGCCCGTCTACGAAGACCTCTCGGTGGTGGTAGATGAGGAGACCCCGGCGGTTCGGGTCCGGGACCTCATCGCCCAGACCGGCGCGCCGCTGCTGCGCTCCGTCGTCCTCTTTGACGTCTACCGGGGCGAACAGATCGGGCCGGGCAAAAAGAGTCTGGCCTACCGGCTGACCTACCAGGCCGACGACCGCACGCTGACCGACCAGGACGTCGCGCGCGTGCGGGAGAAGATCGTGCGGCGGCTGGAGCGGGAAATCGGGGCGACAATCCGGGGGAAATAACAGGGGGCACCATCACGTCTCACGTTTCACGTTTCACGTCTCACGTTTTACGTTTCACGTCTCACGTTTCACGTTTCACGCCTCACGTTTCACGCTTCCCGCATCACTCCCATCCAGCCCGCGGGGTCTATGCTCCCCTGCTGCTGGCGGGCCTCTTGCTGCTCCTGGCCGTCGGTCGGGGGCTGACGTCGGGCTGGGAGGCGGGGCTGGTCCCCACCCCCACCGCCACCCCGACGGCCACCCCGACCGCCACGGCTACTCCGACCCCGTCGCCCACGCCGACGGCGACGCCGACGCCGACGCCCACCCCGACGCCAACCCCCACGCCCACCCCCACCCCAACCCCGACGCCGACGGTGGCCCCGAAGGCCGGCGGGGCCGCGCTGCGCTCCCCCCTGCCGACCCCCGCGCCCTGCCCGGACCCGGGGCCGCTCCCTCCCGCCGCGGGCTGTCCGGCCTCCCTGCTGGTCGGCCGGCGGGTGGTGGCCTTCTACGGCACCCCGTTGGGGCCGGGGCTGGGCATCCTGGGCCGCTACAACATTACCACCACCCTCGCCCTGCTGGCCGACCAGGCCCAGGCCTACCGGGACCTGGACCCCACCGTGGAGACTGTCCCCGCCTTCCACATGGTGGTCACCATCGCCGACGGGTACGCCGGAGAGGACGGGGACTACAACCACCGGGTACCCACGGACACCATCCGCCTCTGGATAGACGGGGCGCGGGCGGCCGGGGCGTGGGTCTTCCTGGACCTGCAGGTGGGGCGGGCCGACCTGGAGGCCGAACTGGACATCGTGGAGCCCTTCCTCTGGGAGTCGGGCGTCCACCTGGCGGTGGACCCGGAGTTCATCGTGGGCGCCGACCAGGTGCCGGGGGAGCAACTGGGCGTGATCAGCGGCCCGCAGATCAACCGCATCCAGGCCCGGCTGGACCGCATCTCCCGCGCCGTGGGCGAGCGCAAAATCCTCATCATCCACCAGTTTGACGACCGGATGATAGAGAGCAAGCATTGCATCCTGGACTATCCATGCGTGGACCTGGTCTGGGATGCGGACGGATTTGGCTCTCCAGGGGCCAAAATCGGTGACTACGTCCAGTACAGCCAGGAGCCGGGCTTTGAGTATGGCGGCTTCAAACTCTTCTACGACTACGACACTCCCCTGATGTCCCCCGCCGACGTCCTCCGCCTCTCCCCGCCGCCGGTCGTGGTGATCTACCAGTGAGGGCTTGCCCTGCAGGGGGATTGATGATAAAATAAAATCGGTTCGTTCCCCCGCGTTGGCCTGGAGGAGAGCATGGCGGGCAAAAAGTCCTCTCCTGGCTGGCTGCATCGGATGCACCAGGGAATCCGCCAGGTGCAACGATGGTACAAACCTGCCGTACAGCCACTCGCCGCAGACAGGGCAATGATGCACCAGGGAATCCGCCAGGTGCAACGATGGTACTGGCATCACGCGGATGATTGGCCTCTCTCAGCCCTTCAACAGTATGGCAAGGCCCTCTTTGTCCTCATCCTCTGGCTGCTGACAGCCCTTGGTCTCTTTCGCTTGATCCAGTATTTGCTCCCGGATACCCTTTTGGCTCCGCTGACCGAGGGAGTGACCGGGATGTCTAAGGAAGCCATTGCCCTGCTGGGCTCTCTGCTGACGGCTCTGATCGGCTTTGGGCTACAGCAGTGGAAGGGTCAGGAAGAGGATGAGAAACGAAGGCGAGAACAAATCCAGCAGGCTCTCTCCGAGATTCAGGAATTTTCCGAATCGCTCTCCCAAAACCCTTCCGAAGGGGCTCGCCAGTATCTGAAATGTCGGAAAAGGGGAGGAATCTGGCAGAAGGCTCAGGTGCAGGACGCTCTGTCAGAAGCCTGTGAGAAGGCACCGGTGGAATTACGTCGCTTCGTGGCCATTGTGGAGCATCTACCCGAAGTCAGAAGTATTGGAGAGGAAGAGGCGATACAGGCCCTCTGGTGGGCCTATGAATCTCTGGACGAAGAGTGGCAAACGAAAGCTGTCGAGGCCCTTCGGGGATTCGGCCGGCCCGTTCCGGGGTGGGAGAGAAGAGAACTGCAAACCATCGTGGGCATCTGGCCCGATTTGCAGTTGGAGGCCACTCCGCCAGCCCCGATGGATCGCGAACTGATCCAGGGCATCCGCGTCCTTGGGCTGGAGGGGAATCCGTTCGGTCCGGAAAAGGTGGAGTCCCAGCCACTTCGGGAGGGGTCTATCGCAGCCCCATCATGGTGGGAGACCGCACGCAATCCCCGAACGAAGGTCTTTATCACCTTTCCAGGAGGCGGACGGACGACGCTCGCCCTCCACTTGGCCCAAAAAGCGCTGAGGCAGCGGACGGGCTTCCCCATCTACTGGCGGGTGGACGCCCAGGAATCCGCTTCCGGCTCCCTTCTGGACCAACTGATGCCGGTGGTGACGGCTGTTCTGGTGCGCTACATCGCCCGTCGCCCCCAGGGACTTACAAATGCCACTCCTCTCCAAAGGAAGTCTATCGTTCGTTTGTTGTGTCATTACCTTTCAGAGGATCTCCTCCCCTCTCTCCGGCGAGCCGGGCTGCCTTCTGTGGGAGAGGGGCTAACGGTGGAGAAGATTGTACAGTCTTATGCCCCACCCCTTTCCTGCGAGAGGCTATCCGATTGGGAAATCTGCGACCTCCTGCGCCAAGCCGTTCCTGCCGGCTTTCCCTGTCTATGGATCCTGGCCGACGTGCAGGGGGAGAGTGATGAGAAAACAGCCCAAAATTTCTATGGGTTGGCCCAAATGCTTCAGCGTTTCGGGGTCGTCGTGCAGGTCTTTCTGGGCTCGCCTTCCCCCGAGGATCTGGGGGACTTCGGAGAGGTCTGCCTCTGGACAACTGACGACCTCCGCCAGATGCTTCGCCAGCGCCTTCAGATTCTTTCGGGGGATGATACATTGGATACCTGGTGTGACCTTCGGGAATGGCATGGCCTACCCGCCGAAGAACGCCTGATCCGTGCCGCCAACGGCCGCCCGGCCCAATTGGTCTGCCTGGGGAACGAGGTGCTCCGCTGTATCGGCCGCACCGGGCGGAGACTACGCCCGGAAGACATGGATGAGATACTGGGAGGCTCCCCATGATGAGGAGGGATGCGGAGAGAGAGGTATCCGTTCATCCGGAGGAGCAAGCATCTCTCGGTCCGGCCGCTTTTCTTGCGTTGCGGGCGGAGGAGGAGCCCTGGCTGCCCGAATGTTTCGTCCCGCCACCGGATTTTGACCGCATCTCAGACCCTCGCCGCTCCGTTGTCCTTTTCGGAGACCCAGGCAGTGGTAAGACAGCCGTGCATCGGATGTTAGAGACCATCAGTCTCGGCACCGACGGCAAACCCTTCCGTCTTCTGGTTCACTGGAAACCTGCCCTGCCGATTTCAGTGGCGGAAGCCGGCCTGGATTGGGTCAAGGCTATGGTGGGTCACATCCTGGATGCCTGTGCGGATGCCCTGATCCACCATCTGGCCTGCTATCCCCAGGATTATCAGAAAGCCCCGCCCTGGGCCCAGGCCCGTTTTGTCTGGTTTATCCATCGCTATACTCGGGGCAATCCCATGCTCCGCTGGGGGCCACTGGTAGAGGGAGACAGCCCCGGCGCTCCCCTGGTTCGCCAAATTCTCAGCGGGCCTGTGGATGACATCCTCTATGCAGATGCGCCGCCCGAGTATGTGATCTCGGAACTGGTCAGCGCGCTGAAAGCACTGGAGATGGATGGCATCTGGATCCTGACGGACGGACTGGAGGGTTGGGCAGAGATGGCTTTTGATCGTCTGTGTGCTGGCCTGAAAGCATTTCTATCTACCCTCTCACTTTTTGACCCGTTCGGCCTGATATACAAAATATGCCTCCCCTCTGAGTTAGAACCAGCGCTCAGCCATGCCGGGGGTCTGGCGCGGGCACGGCGGCGTGTAGAGGGTATCCACATTCGTTGGGACTCTCCAACCCTCCGCCGATTGGTAGAACGTCGCCTGTCCCTGGCATTCGGGCGAGAGCCTTTTCCACTGGAAGAACTTTGCACGGCTGCCGGATTGCCGGAATGGCTGGAGAAAGTAGGGGGTACCTCCCCCCGGGAGTGGCTGGACCAGGTGGCCGGACTGGCGGAGTATTACACGACTCATTCCCGGAACAGGCCTATTGATGAGGACATCTGGAAGAGGCTGCGGCTTCAACGTCCCCCGCGCCTCTACCTGGACGACGAACGACGTCGGGTGATCGTGGGAGGCCGCTGCGTTAACCTGGAAGACCTGCCCGCAAAAGCGTACGAAATGCTCCGCTATCTCTACCAGCGAAGCGGTGCTGTCGTCACCAAAGCCGAATTGTATTTTCGGATATACCGGGGGCTGGATCGGATTCCCCGTCCGGGAGATAAGGAGTACGAAGCACCTAAAGAATATACCGGCCTCATAGATACCAACCTCTGGCGATTACGGCAGGCGATAGAGCCGGATCCCAGCGCCCCGGTACTTCTCGTCACCCGTCGGGGCCACGGCGTGGTCCTCCAGGCCCGCTGGTGAGAAATCTGTGAGGTGATGGTGAGCAAATATAGATGAAACTGCAAGCGCGGGAAGCCGGATGGGGCTTGCGTTTTTCACAAATCACGCCATAATGTTGTCAGTTTCAAGGAAACCAGCGAGGCTAAGAATATGCCATTTTTACTAAATGGCTCATCCCTGTTGAGTCCGGAATAGCGTCCTTCTCTCCATCCTTCACTTCCGCTTCCACGATTCCTATGGCTTCCTCAACCCCTGCTCTCCACCAGACGCCGGACTCGTCTGGGGTGCCCGAATGGTTGAGGTGGGCCGGGTTTCGGTTTGACCCGTTCGGTCCGTTGGACGCAGCCGCTGACCCTCACCTCAGCGAGTACCTGGTCGGGCACGAGGTCTTCGCGCGCGTTTGGGGAGATGGGATTTCCTGGGTTTTTGCCCCGGCAGGCGGTGGAAAGACCGCCCTGCGTATCAGCGTGATGCAGACCTGCTGGATTGGTCAGGAGACCAACCGTCCCTTCCCTATCCCCTACGTGCCCCCCTTTCTCGCCTGGGGGCATGCGCGTCCATCGGAAGAAGAGCACCTGATGGCCCTGACTCGCTCGGGCGCCAGGGCGCTCTTTCTGGCAATGGCCCACCGGCCCCATTGGTTCTTTCGGCTGGACGTTTCTGAGCGACAAGATATAGCAAACCTTTTCCAGTGGAACCTCTCCGGGCCCCTTTCCGTATATCTCAACCTATGCCGCCAGAGCCGCCAAATTTCTCCCCTCCGAGAGGTACTGGATCCGACGTTCGTCATGCGCGATCCGCCCGATGAGGTCACACTCCAGCAATGGTGTGACGAATTGGAATCCGCTCTGGCGTTTCAACCTGCCCCGCCTCCTGCAGAGCGTTGGGCCCATCTGCTGGCTGTGCTCAAGATGCTGGGCTTCCCGTCTGTATACATTCTGGCCGACGGTTTTGACGGCGCGCCGGAGACCATAGACAACCCGATGATGATTGTGGATTGCATGAGGCCTCTATTGCACCGGGCTGAAAAATGGGCCCAGGATAACGTCTTCCTGAAGGCATTTCTGCCCACAGAAACCTTCCCCCTTTTGGCTGAACAGTTCCCCCTTCTCCTCTCTGACCACGTCGCAGTGATTCATTGGACGCCGGACTTGCTGGCAGAAATCATACGCCGCAGAGTTTATGTTGCCAGTGGGGGGAACTTCGGGAGTCTGGACGCGGTGGCTTCCCCCGCGCTCCGAGATGTGGAGACCGTTCTTGCCAGATCGGTGATGCCCCTTCCGCGAGAAATGCTGGTCCTCACCCGACAGGTCATTGAAGAACATGTCCGGCGAGAAGGGGCTGAAGGACTTCTGACAGGCGAAGACGTAGAAGCAGCCATTTTACAATATACTCAAGGAAACCTGCTGCTTACCAGAACCGCGCGGTAATTAATTTAAAAAAAGAAAGGGGGCCCCCTGATGAGCGCCGTTCAGTTGCTTCCTTACTCGCCAAGACTTTTCGTTAATCGCGAACAGGAATTGCAGATTTTAGAAGAAAGGGTGCAAGCCCTTAAGGAGGGCCGGGATGGGCATGGAGTGCTGATCCTTTCGGGAGAGCGGGGAATCGGCAAGACATGGCTTCGGTCCCATTTTGAACATCAACTCAGCCAGGAGCGGATACCCGTTGTCCGGTTAGATCTGAAGGAATACGCCGGAAAGGACCCGGCCTGGGCTGTCGCCGACATCCTTCAGCGGGTGAGCATAGAAACCGGCGGCCCCAGGGAACGTCTTGGCGCAGACCTGGCGGAGATGAGCCGGACGGTATTCCGGCATCTCCAGAAATTCCTCCAGCAGCAGCCATTGGTCGTGATCGTAGATCATGTCTATGAGTCAGACTGGGCTCTGCTTCCTCTATTGGAGGATTATCTTCTGGGGCCTCTCGCCGCGGAACGGCGCGTCCTGCTTCTCCTTACCGGACGAGGAAGGCTCTACCCATGGAAGAACCCGGAGTTGAGTACCCTGGCAGTTCCCCTGGGGAAACCGGAGTTGGAGCCTTTTGACCCACTGTTTACGAAAGATCAATTAAAACGCCAGGCACCATCGCAAGCCCACCGCGCTGATGAAATTTATGAACTCACTGGCGGAAACCCTCTCGCCAATTACCTGGTAGCCGCCTACAGCCTGGATCAGGCAGTGGAAGGATTGCTGGAACCCGTGCCTGAAGAGCGGCGGCGGACGGTACGGGAATATTTGGAAGCACTTTGTGTGTTGCGCGCTTTTGACGAGGAACGAATCCCGGATATGCTGGCAACGTATTATGATAACGATTCGTACCGCCAATGGACGTATGCCCGGTCCCGACGGGTACGGGAAGAACTGATTCGCTGGGGACTGGCGCGCTGGGATGCAGAGCAGCGCGGCTATGTGATGGATCGGATCGTCCGGCAACTGATAGAGCGATACCTCCAAACGCAAAAGCCGGAATTGTGGCGTCGTCTTCATCAAACGGCTTATCAACTATACCAGCAGTGGGCAAACGATTATCCGGCAACCCGTGAACGGTGGTTGGAAGAGGCGGAATACCATCGGCAACGCCTGCAGGAGTACGGCTCTCTTCCCTCGCGATCCGAAAACATCAGCGCGGCCGACAGGAGGATACTATGACCCCCATCGCTATCGCCTCACAAGAAGAGCAGTACCTGAGCCCCATCGCCACTGCTGAACTGGTGGGAAGAGAAAAAGAGATTGCACAGGTCCTGGATACCATCCGGAAGGGAGGGCGATCGATCGTCTATATTACCGGTGTGGGCGGCATTGGCAAGACCCGGCTGCTCCAGCACCTCCTTAAAACACTGTCTGAGCAGCCCACTCTGCGCGTCGCCGCAAGGCCGGTAGATATGTACCACACTGTAAATCATACAGTGGAGGGGCTGATTCAAGCCATCCAGGAGGTACTGGCCCCGGACGGAACAGGGTTTGAGCACTACCGGTAGGAGCGTGAGAAATTGTATCAAATCACCCGGGAAGAACGAGCCCAATGGCAGGAACAAAGAAACAAAGTGATCCGGGCATTTCTGGAGGATTTGAATGGCATTTCCCGGGCGACCCCGGTCGTGCTGGCGCTGGACACCGTGGAGAGGCTCTTCTTGCAGGAGGATCCCGTTGCCTCCCGCCTGGGGATTCCTACAGCGCGTGCTCTTGTGTATGACTGGCTGCTGAAAGAGTTTCTCCCCAGCGCGGTGAACACCGCTGTGCTCCTGGCCGGGCGTCCGGTTCCAATCCCTGTGGAGCAAGAGTTGGGCAGGACAGGTACTTTTTGCTCCATCGTCCTCTCCGGCCTGACGGAAGAGGAAACCCTGGAGTACTTTGAAAAGTTGGTATCCACTCTCCAGGCCAGCGACAACCACCGGGATCGCTTCGTGGCGGAGCGGATCCACCAGTGGAATGAGACATTTCGCCGGATGCTCTTCCACGCGCTGAAGGACGACGGGACGATCCGCCCGATTCTTCTGGCCCTGGCCATTGACCATCTGGCCATCAGCGGTGAACCGTTCCAGGCAGCACAATCCCTGACAGAAGCACAAAAGTTGAGCCCTGAAGAGCGTCAACGAAATCAGCGGGAATTGCTGCAAAGGGTTCAGACGCTGATTCGCCAGTCCCTTTCTCCTCTCGGAGGCTTCATTGAGGTGATGGGCTGGCTGCGTAAAGGGGCTGATGCGGAATTGCTGGCGATGCTTTTGGAGGCAGAAGAGGCGGAAGTCATAGAGGCCTGCAAGTGGGCCCGGGAACTATCTTTTGTCAAAACTCGCCCGGCCGACCAGCGGCTCTTCCTGCACGATGAGATGTACGCCTTGCTTCGCGACCCCCGTGAGGCCGTTCCATTGAGGATATTCCGATCCTTGAAAGCCTACTATTCTCAACGGTTAGATCGGATTCGTGAAGAGATCGCTGGAATCTATAAATCGGCTGAGCCCAATCTCCCTGATTTTGGGGAGATTTACGGGCCCTCAACTCGCCTGCGGGACACCCTTGCTGAGAATCTCCATTACACTCTGCGGCACAATGCCCAGGAGGGCTTCCAGGAATACCTTCGGCTGGCGGAAGAAGCCCTCTCCATCGGTGATGAAATGCTGGACATCCAGTTAAGGGCGGAGTTGCTGGACTTCTGGCGAGAACGGGACCCGCAGGACCGGGAAGCCATTGTAGATGGAATCCAACGGGCCGATTTCCTGGCCGACGCGTCAGTTCGCTGGGTGAAGCGGTTGATCGCCGCCGGACAATACGAAGAGGCCCTGAGAGTGACCCGCCGCCTGCGGGAGGACGCCAGCGACCTGATCGAACAGGGCGGAGAGATAGCCGTGACCGAACTGAACCTGGCCGAAGCGCTCCTGATGACCTATCAGGGGAACCTGCAGGAGGCGGAGCATTTGCTTTCCCGGGTAAAGGCGAAAGTAGAGGCACTTCCCTCATCAGAAGCCACGATTCGCTGGAATATCATCAGAGGCCAACTGTATAATACCCTGGGATACCTGCGGCGCGTGCAGGGGCAATTTATCGCAGCAGCGGAGATGTACTGGCGGGCCCTCCCTTATTGGAGAGGCCTGAATATGGAAATGGAGCAGGCCAACACCCTGACCAACCTGGCTTTTGCTCTGATGTTAAGGGGAGCATTCGTTGCAGCCCGAATTCACGCACGGGATGCCCTGGGCCTCCGTAAGAAACACGGATTACTGGCCAGGGTGGCCCTCACGTTGAATACCCTCGCCGGGATAGAGATTTATGCTGGAGAATACCGGGAAGCGGAAACGTATGCTCTTCAGGCATTGGCGATTGCCCAGCAAACACAATTCCCACGAGGAGAAGGGCTGGCGCATCTCTCTCTGGCGGCATGTTACCGGTTTATGAGCGAACCCCCCTGCCCGGAGCAGGAGCGGGTCCGCCTTCTGCAGAAATCCCTGGAGCACAGCCAGAGGGCCTTTGAGATTTTCTCCCAAGAACCGAGGGAACCCGAACGGTTGGTCGCCGCCCTCTATGAGAAAGGGATTACCCACCGTGAGTTCTGTCGTTTCCCATCCCCTGATGTTGACCTGCAGACACACAGGGTAGCAGCCGAAAAAGCGCTGCGGCAATCTATGGAAATGGCCCGGGAAAACGGCTTCTGGGCGCAGTACCTGGACGTAGCGCTGGGACTGGCCTGGATGTACTATTATGCTCAGGATGCAGCTCTGGACCAGCACCTGCAGACCATAGAACAGGAGGTCCGGCAACAATTTGCTTCCTACCTGATTACTCCATCCTCCTTCCCTCAGGTCCGGGAAGATACAGTCCTGGGTATCTTCGCTCAACTGGCCCGCATGCACGTGCTGAAAGGAGTGCGGGCCATGGACGCTTTTGAACGCTCGGGGAAAGCCCCCCCCTATCCTGATCTGCAGGCCGCGGCACAAGAATTCGCCCTGGCGCTGGAGTACGACAAATTGATCGCGGATGACTTCCGCGACATGCGCCGGGCGCTCCGGGTGATTCACGAACGCCTGAAGAGGCTCAATGCTCGTGAGTTGAAAGCCATTTATGATGCCGTTTCCGAGATGGCTGCAATGTATCGGAGAGACCGCGAGCAATGGTATTTCTGGCATCAATTGCAGATCTTGTTTGGTCCCTACGATGTTCTCAGTACCCTGGCCGCATAAGATCCGGCGGTACAGGATGGCCGATCAGAATTCCCTGATCGGGACTATCAACGCCGTCTGCGCCGAGGGGATGATGCGCACACCCCGCTTTGAGCCCACTCCGGCCTGGGAGCACGCGCTGGCCCAGCCCGATTGCCCCTGCCATCTCCTGCTGGTGGCTGTGGAGAGGGCAACCGTCGTTGGCTGGTGCCGCCTGTTCCCTACTGATGCCAACGGAGAGGCTGAACTGGGTATCGGATTACTCGCTACTGCCAGAGGACACGGGCTGGGGACACAAATGTTACTTGAAGCCATCGCCTGGGCCCATGAGCGCGGATTGGCCCGGTTGGTATTGACGACCCGCGCGGATAACTATCGGGCCCTACGCCTTTTCACGAAGCACGGCTTCGTGCCCACGGGCCGGAAAGAAGGGGATTGGATAGAAATGGCCCTGGGGCTGCAATTTTTGGAAGCAAGGAGCAGGCCGTGACCCCCCCTTGCCTCATCGTATATGCTCCACTTTCTGGCAATCTCGGCGAATCCGATTGCGCTTGCGAGAATTTCTCCACGGCCATCTCTGCCATTGAGCCATCCGAGACCGATTGCGCCTGCGCGCCAGCCGCCGCCCCTATCCAGGCCGGTCTGCCAGCGGGTGGGCTCTGGGGGCTGGCCCCCGCTCTCTACCGCGCCCCCCTCCCCGGCGGGTACCAGGTGGCTTTCAGCCCCACCGGCCCCGCCGGGGTGGTGGTGCTGAACGGCCCGGCGGCGCGGGCCCTGGACGCCTTCGCCGCCCCGGCCCCCCTGGCCGACCCCACCGCCCGCCAACTGGCCGCCCTGGGCCTGCTCACCCCGGCCCATGCAACGGAAAACGCAACCCGCAATACGCCTCACGCCTTCACGTTTCACGCCTTCACGTTTCACGCCTTTACGTTTCACGCCCTCACGTTTCACGTCTTCACAGTCTGGCTCCACCTCACCACCCGCTGCAACCTCCGCTGCGCCTACTGCTATGCCCCCCGGGGCCAGGCCGACATGCCCCCGGAGGTCGGGAGGGCGGCGGTGGACGGGACCATCCGCTCCGCGCGCGCCCACGGCTTCCAGGCCCTGAAACTCAAGTACGCCGGCGGCGAGCCCACCCTGAACCTCCCCACTCTCCGCGCCGTCCACCGGTACGCGCGGGCGCGCGCCTCCGAGGCCGGCCTGGACCTGCGGGAAGTGCTCCTGACCAACGGCACCACCCTGACCCCGGGCCTGCTCCAGTGGCTGCGGGACGAGGGCATCCGTCTGGCTATCTCCCTGGACGGCCTGGGCCCGGCCCACGACGGGCAGCGGGCATCGGAGAGCGGCGCCGGTTCCTTTGCCCGCATCGCGGAGGGGATAGAGCAGGCGCAGGCCTCAGGCCTCACCCCCCACCTTTCCGTGACCGTCACCGCACACAACGTGGACGGGCTGGCGGAGGTGGTGGCCTTCGCGCTGGACCGGGGCCTCCCCTTCAACCTGAACTTTGTCCGCCCGGCCCCCGGCCGCTCCGACCTGACCCCCGACCCGGAGCGCCTCATCGCGGGCCTGCAGGGTGCCCTCTCCGAGATAGAGCGCCGTCTGCAATCCACAACCGGCGATCTGCAATCTGCCATCTGCAATCTGCTGGACCGCTGCGACCTGAGCGCCCCCCACCGCTACCCCTGCGGCGCCGGGCACGCCTACATCGTGGTCGGTCCGGGGGGAGAACTGGCCCGCTGCCATATGGAGATGGGGCGGACCGTCGGCACGGTCTGGGAGGAGGACCCGCTGGCGGCGGTGCGGGCGGAGGACGGGTTCCGCAACCCGCCGGTGGAGGAGAAGGAGGAGTGCAGGGAATGCCCCTGGCGCTACGTCTGCGCGGGGGGATGCCCGCTGCTGGCCCAGCGGCGGCGGGGCACCCCGGCGGCCCCGTCCCCCTACTGCGCCGTCTACCGGGCCATCCTCCCCGAACTCCTGCGGCTGGAAGGAATGAGGGTCTTGCAGACGAACCGCATCCAGCGAAGCCGGTAAACCTGTCCAGCGATAGACTTCTTCGGCAAAAGTGCCGGGCGGACGAGAACGCCCGGCACTTTTCGTTTGCAAAAGAGAGCCCCGTTGACAGACTTGCCGTTGATCAATCTCCCCTACCATCAGGTGATGACCAGAGATGCTGTGAGGAGCCTGTAAGCCAACAGTTATCTCCGGCGAAGACTCCGGCAAGCAAACTGGCATTCAGATGGCAGTGGGAGCAGGAATATCCGATGTAAAATGAAATCAGAACACTGCCACAGGGGGTGCGAGATGACATCCGGGCCGTTCGTACTGCTCCTCGTCCTGGCCTTCGTCCTCGGCGAAGCCACTGTATTGGGGACCCAGTTCTGGCTGGTTGACCGCAAGGGGAAACTCAGCCGACACCTCAGCCTGGGCACGCTGATTCTGGGCCTCTTCAGCGTGCCGACCGCGATCAGCGTCCTGACCTTCCTGGTACGAGGCCCGTAGGAGGGTAACCATGATGGTCAACAACTCTGTTACCGGAGCACTGGTCCTGCTGGTTCTCGCAATGGTTGTTATTGGTCTGGTTGTAGGACTCGCCCTTTCTAATAGCGACCTGGTCAACCCCTATCGCAGCCAGGCCGAAGCGGAACGGATCCGGCAGGAGGCCGCCCTTCAGTCCCAACGGGAAACGATTGATCTCCAGGCTTACCAGCGGGAACAGGAACTGCGCCTCCGGGCCCTGGAACAGCAACAGGCCGACGAGCGGGCTTACCGCCAGGCCCGGCAGGAAACCCAACTCTTCCTGATGCGTATGGCGGGCACAACGATCGTGGTCATCCTTGATCTTGCCCTGCTCATCCTGTTCATCGCTGTCGCCTTCCGCATCATTGCCCAGGCGCGCCGCGTTTGGACGCAATCTTCCGCCGAAGTGCAGGAATTGCGAGCCCAGATGCGCCGCTTGGCCCGGGAGAACGAACGCCTGACCCGCCAACTGAACGCACTGCAGCAGGAGATGGCACTGACCGAAGGGGGCAACGGTCGCCACGAAGAAAGACCAATTCGGCGGACCTGATGCTCCTTACTCCTTTTTCCTCACACAAAGACACAAAGGCACGAAGAAGAAAATTTTTTCTTTGTGTTCTCTGTGTCTTTGTGTGAGGCCTATAACCAACGGGCGTCTACGGCGACGACGCCCTCGGGCAGGGCCAGCAGCGGGTTGATCTCTATCTCCGCAATGTCCGGGTTCTCCACCAGCAGGCGGGAGAAGGCCAGGATGGCCTCCACCAGCGCCTCCCGGTCCGCCGGGGGACGGCCGCGCGCGCCCTCCAGCAGGGCCCGTCCCCGAATCTCCGCGATCATCTCCTCCGCATCGGCGCGAGTCAGCGGCGCGACCCGGAAGGCCACATCCCCGAAGACCTCCACAAAGACCCCTCCCAGTCCGAACATCACCACCGGCCCGAAACTGGGGTCCTGTTTGCCGCCCAGGATGACCTCCACGCCCCCACCGACCATTCGCTGGACCAGGAAGCGCAGGTCGGTGGCATCCGGCACCTGCGAGAGGACTCGCGCCCGCATGGCCTCCGCCTCCCGCCGGACCGCCGCCCCGTCGTTCAGGCCCAGCACCACCCCGCCCACGTCCGACTTGTGCAGCACGCGGGCGGAGAGGGCCTTCAGGACCACCGGGTAGCCCAGGCCGTCCGCCGCCTCCGCCGCCCCGCTGGGGTCATCCGCCACTGCCCAGGGGGCCACCGGGATGCCGTACTCCCGGCAGAGGGCCAGCGCGCCGTCCATATCCCCCAGCGGCAGGAGACGGCGCGGGTCAGGGGGCGCGTCCTCCGGCGGGTCCTGGCGCCGGGCCCGGCGTCGGTGCCACTCCCGCGATGCCGCCAGGGCTCGTATCGCGTTCTCCATATCCGTGAAGATCGGCATGGAGACTTCGCCGATCAGTTCGCGCGCAGCGCCGCCCTCCCCGTAGGCGCAGAAGGCCACCGGCATCCCCGTCTCCCGGACGATGGCGTCCACCTGCTTCACCAGCCGGTGGGCCCCCTCCGCTTCCAGATAGCTGTACGAGTTGATCAGTAGAACCGCGTCCGGCTTCAGCATCCGCAGCGTCTGCTCCACGATGCGGGCGTAGAGGTTAAAGTCAAAGATGACCCCCAGGTCCAGGGGGTTGGTGGGCGCGATGACGTCGGCGCGGAAGAGGGCCCGCACCGCGTCGGTGAAACTCTGCGGTAGTGAGGCCAGACGGAAACCGTACTTTTCCACGAAGTCGGCGGCGATGACGGCGTGCCCTCCGGAGCGGGAGATGACGACGATCTCGTCGCCCCGGACGGGGGGGAGCGTCAGTCCCAGGGCCATGGCCACCGCGTCGCCGAAGGAGTCGGCGCGCAGGATGCCTGCCTGACGGAACGCCGCGCCCACGACGCGGTCGTCGTTGGCCAGCGCCGCCGTATGGGAGCGGGCGATGCTCTGGCTGGCCGTCCCCCGGTTGGCCTTGTGGACGATGATGGGCTTTTCGGACCGGTGGGCCAGCGACATCAGCCCCCGGCCGTCGTCCACCGACTCCAGGTACAGGCAGACCATGCGGGTGCCGGGGTCCTCCAGCAGGTAGGCCAGATAGTCCGCCTCGTCCAGGTCGGTCTTGTTGCCGATGCTGACGACCTTGTTGACGCCCAGCCCGGCGGCGGAGAACATTCCGGCGTAGGTAATGGAGACGCCGCCGCTCTGGGAGACCACCGAGACGGGGCCGAAGCGGAGCGTCTCCCGACCGATGGGGGCGAAGGGCAGGCAGACCCCGGCGTCCAGGTTGACGACGCTGATGCAGTTGGGGCCGACGAAGCGGATGTCCCAACGGCGGGCAATCTCTTTAAGTTGCTCCTCCAATTGGCGGCCCTGTTCCGAAAATTCGGAAAAGCCGCCAGACTCAATGACCACGTGGCGGATGCCCTTTCGTCCACAGGTCTCCATGAGGCCGGGGACCAGAGGGGCGGGGACCAGGATGACGGCCAGGTCCACGCCGTCGGGCACTTCGTCCAGAGAGGGGACGATGGGGACGCCGTAGACCTCCCCACGCTCCCGTCCCACAGCATAGAGGGCACCGGCATAGCCGAAGGTGCGCAGGTTGAGGATGATGGTGCGGGCCAGGTTGTCGGGTTTCTCCGAGACGCCGATGACGACGATGCTCTGGGGGTAGAAGATGCGGTGCATGGAGCCTCCGGTGTGAATGATCCGAACGCGCGAATGCATAAGATTCGCGCGGGGTGTTTGTCCGATGCAAAAGGGGTATAATACACTTCAGGGAGTGAGGCCAGACCGCAGGATGGTTACAACAGTTTCCACGATGGTCCTGAAGGGACCCGCTTTCAGTCGACCAATCTCTGCCACAATCAGGTCGTGATGGGCAGTGAACAATTTCCCAGGCCGCGCGTAACTGACGAGGTGTAATGAACCTGCAGCGAAACTGGCATCATCCACCATAATGGCCCAGGGATCAGCGTATGGCCTGCTGGTAATCTGGCATAGAATCCAGTCCCCGCGTCCGGCATCGGCCAGCACAACCGCCGGACGCAACTTGGCCTGGGAGAGGTCGGAAAACGGGAAGGGGATCAGGACCACGGCACCTGCTGAAGGTGCGACCACACTTCGTCCTCCTCCGGGCGATTCCAGTCTTCAGCCAGGGCAGGTTCACTGAGCAGGGCGGTCTCAGATACCTTCAAGAGGGGTTCGTCATCCAGAACAATCACCAGCACCCGGCGCAACGTCGGCACGCGTATGGGCTCCAGCAGGCGAATGTTGCCCTCCCTGTCTATTACGCCCTCAATCGTTCTCGTCATGGTACCCCTTTATACAGCAGATTGGTTCACCTCTGGCCAACTGTCATTATCCGACAGTTTGTGACAAAAGTCAAGAGTCGCGCAAAATTGCTCCCTTACCCCTCTTTTCCTCTTCTCCCCCGAAACGGGAGAGGGGGAAAGAAGAGGGGGGCAGCGAGACTACTGCCGCAACCGTTTACAGAACCAGCACCCGCCTCACCCGGTCCCCCTTGCGCAGGGGGATGAGGGAGCGGCCCTGGGCGGGGCGGTCCTGACGGGGGATGGAGCGGGTGCCCACCACCCGGACCGCGCCGGCCTCGGTGAGCAGGACCAGGCGGCACTCCGCTCCGCTCCGTGCCGCACTCCCCACAACGGCCGCGCCCGCCAGCCCGACCCCGGAGGCGGCGAAGCGGGCGGTGATGACCCCCTTCCCGTAGCGGCCCTGGGTGGGGTACTCGCTGAGCGGAGTCCGCTTTCCCCGCCCGTCCTCCGCCACCACCGCCAGGTCCTCCTTCGGGTGCACCACCACCAGCGCCACCGCCCGGTCCTCCTCGGGCCCCCTGCGACCTGCGTCCTGCAACTTGCGACCTGAGACTCGCGACCTGCTTCCTGCTTCCTGCTCCGTACTCCCCGTCTCCTGCAGTTTGACCCCGGCGACGCCGCTCGCCGGAAGCCCCATAGGGCGGACCTCCTCCTCCCGGAAGCGGATGGCCTGACCGGCGCGGGTGACCAGGACCACTTCGTCTGTGCCCGTCGTCCAGGCGGCGCCGACCATCGCGTCCCCCTCCGCGACGCCGATGACGGTCCCGAAACCGACCATGGGCAGATCCGCCACCGCCACGCGCTTGACCATGCCGCGACGGGTGGCCAGGAAGAGGTATTCGGGGCGGCCCTCCGCTTCGCCCGATGCCTCACTCCGGGCAGGGGGGAGCGCCAGCGCGGCGACGGCGGAAAAGGATCCGCTCAGAGAGACCAGGTCGCCGATGGCGCGACCGGCGCCCTCCCAGACCGCGCCCTCCGGCAACTGGTGGACGGGGTAGGCCGCAAAGTGCCCGTCGGCGGAGAAGACGTAGAGGATGTCCCGCGTGGATGCCCGAAGCAGGGCCACCGGCAGGGCTGTCTTTTCCAGTTTATCCGGGAGCGCCGGGGGGCCGCCCTTATCGGCCACGCGGGCCACCCGGCCCGTCTCCGTCACGGCCACCCAGACCGGGACGTCCGGAACCAGTTCCTCCGCCCCGACCTTCGTCCGGGCTCCGGCGATTTCGGTCCGGCGCGCGTCGCCGTACTTCCCCTTCAGCGCGACCAGTTCCTCCCGGATCACCTCCCGGATTTTGGCCGGACTCTTCAGCAGGGCGGTCAGATAGCGGATTTGCTGCTGTTTCTCCTTGTACTCTTCCTGCAGTTTGTGCCGTTCCAGAGCGGCCAGCCGCTTGAGGGGCATGTCCAGAATCGCCTGGGCCTGGATTTCGGTCAGTTTGAACCGGCGCATCAGGTTGGTGCGCGCCGTCTCCGCCGTCCGGGAGCGGCGAATCAGGTCAATCACTTCGTCCAGATTGTCCAGGGCGACCAGGAGCCCCTCCAGGATGTGGGCCCGTTCCTTCGCCCGCTCCAGGTCGTAGCGGCTGCGTCGGGTGACAATCTCCTGGCGGTGTTCCAGATAGAGGAGCAGGGTCCGCTTGAGGGTGAGCAGGCGCGGCTCGCCGTCCACCAGCGCCAGCAGAATGATGCTGAAGGTGCTCTCCAGGGGAGTGTGACGGAAAAGTTCTGTCAGGACCGCCTCCGGGTCCGCCGTCCGGGCCAGTTCTACCACCACCCGGATGCCCTGACGGTCCGATTCATCCCGCAGGTCGGTGATGCCTTCCAGACGGCCCTCCCGGGCCAGTTCAGCGATGCGCTCCACCAGACTGCTCTTGTTGACCTGGTAGGGGATTTCGGTGACGACCAGCCGCTGACGGGCGCGGTCCATTTCCAGCCGCACGCGAGCGCGGACGGTGATGCGTCCGCGGCCGGTGCCGTAGGCCGCCGCCAGCGCGTCTTCCCCCTCCGCCGTCTCCCGGTAGACGATGCCGCCGGTGGGGAAGTCGGGGCCCTGGATGAAGCGGAGCAGGTCCTCCACGCCGATGTCGTCCAGGCGCTTCCAGTTGTCCAGCAGGTAGATGAGGGCGTCGCAGACCTCGCTCAGGTTGTGGGGCGGGATGGAGGTCGCCATGCCGACGGCGATGCCCGAGGAGCCGTTCACCAGCAGGTTGGGGATGGCCGCCGGAAGGATGGCCGGCTCCCGCAGGGTGTCGTCAAAGTTGGGGACAAAGTCCACGGTCTCTTTCTGGATGTCGGCCAGCATCTCGGCGGCGATGGGGGCCAGGCGGGCCTCGGTGTAGCGCATCGCGGCCGGGCTGTCGCCGTCCACCGAGCCGAAATTGCCCTGTCCGTCCACCAGCGGGTAGCGCAGGGAGAAGTCCTGGGCCATGCGGGCCATGGCCTCGTAGACGGCGGCGTCGCCGTGGGGGTGGTACTTGCCCAGGACCTCGCCGACGATGCGGGCGG
>Ga0272447_1000459_pt1 | contig 30838 bp, 20 predicted proteins | sample YNPCB0133_FD_194589 | JGI IMG/M metagenome (GOLD analysis project Ga0272447, IMG submission 194589) | Hot spring microbial mat communities from Yellowstone National Park, WY, United States - YNP-CB-013-3 | ecosystem: Environmental > Aquatic > Thermal springs > Hot (42-90C) > Sediment | place... | reverse complement strand
GCGGCCTCCAAGCGGGCCAGTTTCTCCCGGACTGACTGCAACTCCTTCTGCAACTCCTTGAGAGTTTGATCGATCTGCTTGTATTGCTCATCCCGCAGGGCCTTGCGCTCCTGGTCCGCTGCTTTGTTCCGTTCGATTTCCTGCTGGAGCCGGCTCATCTCCTCACGGATGGTCTTCTGTTCCAGGGTAACTCCGGAGAGCCGTTCGCGGAGCACTTCCAGAGCGGCCACCTCCTTTTTGAGGGCTTCCAGGGCGCTGATACGTTCCCGCAAGGCCTCCACCGCGGCGACATCCTTCTTGAGCATGTCCAGGGAAGGCTGCATCTCCTTGCGGACGGTTTCGACTGCGGTCACCGCCTCACGTTTGCTCCCTTCCTGGACCTGGGTCAACTCCCGACGCAATGCCTCCACGTCCTTACGCAGAGCTTCCACCGCTGCCGCCTGCTCCTTCTTGATCCCCTCCACGGTGTTGGCATTGGCCGTACTCCGCTCCCGGAGCGCTTCCAGGTCCGCTTTGAGCGTCTCCAACAACCGCAAGCGTTCCGCCTGATTGCTCAACATGGTGTTGAAATCCTGCTTGCGGACCAGATCACTGCGGGCTTCCCGCTCCTGGTTCAATTCCCGCCGCAGATCGGAAATGTTCGACGACAGATTGTTGTACAGCGTCAGGGTGCCCAACGCTACCATGCTCAGAATCGTCCCGCCGAAAATGCGCCAGAAGAGGGAGATTTTCTCCTCATCGTTCGACGTGTTCTTGTCCCCAGACCCCTGAGCGGTCCGCATCGCCTCGCCGGAGGCCACCAGCGCGGCTCTTGGTTCTTCCTGTTCACCCTCGGGTATATACCGTCGTGGTACCACTGCGATCTCCCCCCACAGCCGGGCATCCCTGTCGGCCGGCGCGACAACGGGAACTCCCCAGATCCTTCTGGCTGTCGTTCCGAATGGAAAACACCGATCTATAGTCATTCCTTCGGATGGCTGCAATCCGAGTCCCACACAATTCCCCAACAATTCTGTACAAGAAATGCCGGTGACCCCCTCGGACTTGCGCCGGAACGGTACCGCTGCTCCCAAAAAATCCCAATCGGCAGGCCGTATTGCCGCTGGTGGAAGGCTCCCCCAGCTCCGGCTTGGCTCACTCGGTCCCGCAACCCATATTGCCGCTGGTGGAAGGCTCCCCCGCTTGAGGGACAGCCTGATGCAACTGGTCCACCAACGCCCAGAAAATGGGAAGGTTGGGAACCGTGCTCACGGCTGTGCTCCGCCAGGTCTTCCAGAGCTTCTTCTGCCGGATGAGCAGCTTGCCGTTGTGGATGCGCAAACTGTCGAACTGATTCCAAGGCAGGACCGCTTTCGACCAATGTAACCCTCGGTCACTGATCAGCAGTGGACCGAAAGTAGCAAACCCTTGCTCCTGCAACTGCTGCCACACCTTCTGCCACAGTATGGGGAATATCCGGCGCTGCACTTCCAGGACCAGATGATGATAGCGACTCACCGCCGGGGTGATCTGCAACTCCCGACCATCTTGACATACCAGAGTCAGCCAGGAATGGAGCAAATCATCAGTGAAAGACGCCGCGGGACGCAGGAGATAGGCAGTCCGTTTCCCTTCCTGATCGTGCTCCACGATCCGTTCTTTCAAACGGTTGAAATGGAGAAACATCTGATCCACTTCCTGCCAGAGAACAACTTCGGCCTGAGCACGACGCAGGTGGAGCAAACCGGTGGGATACAGCAGCAGCATCAGGCCCCGCTGACGCAGGAGCCGCCCGATGACTACCACACCCAAAAACGGGGGGAACAGCAACAGCAGGGCGAGGTGGTCGAGTCGCTGCGGTCCATGCACCCACCAGAGATAATTGATCAGAACCCCGATCAGAATGAGCGTCAGGCTGATCGCGAGCTGAAAGAGGAAACGCGGCAGGCCGATCTGATAGACCGCCTCCGGTTCTCCCAATTCGCGCAAGACCACTTCGACCCGGGGATCACCTGAAATCATAGCCTGCTCACTCATCGCTCTCTTGGGCATTTTATAATATCACCATCCTCGGTAGGGATTCGCTCTTTTCCTCGAAGTTTTCCCGATCCAGGTGAACTCATGCTTGTGGTCATGCACCGTCAGGCGACTGCAGCCGATATTGAACGGGTAGTGGAAGTAATCCGAGCGCAGGGTTTGACTCCGCATGTTTTGCCAGGTGTTACCCGTACGGCCATCGGCATGACGGGCAACACCGCGGCGATCGACCCGGAATTGTTTGAGGGGTTGCCCGGCGTGGTCGAAGCGATCCGGGTCACCAAACCGTTCAAGCTGGCCAGCCGCGAAATGAAGCCGGATGACACGGTCATCCCTTTGCCCCAAGGAACGATTGGCGGAGGAACGTTTACTGTCATCGCTGGCCCCTGCTCGGTCGAAAACGAGGCGATGCTGTTGCGCACCGCGGAGTATTTGCGCGAACGCGGTGTGCGCTTCCTGCGGGCCGGCGCCTACAAGCCGCGGACCAGCCCCTACGCCTTCCAAGGATTGGGTCGCCAAGGCTTGCGCATTCTCGCCCAGGCCCGCCAACGCTTCGGACTCGGAATCGTCACCGAATTGATGGACACCCAGGAGGCCGAAGCGGTCGCCGAGGTGGCCGACATCATCCAGATCGGTGCCCGCAACATGCAGAACTTCGCTCTGCTCCGTTGCGTGGGGCGGTGCCGCAAACCGGTCCTGCTCAAACGCGGCCTGTGTGCCACGCTCGAAGAATGGCTCATGGCCGCCGAATATGTCCTGGCGGAAGGGAACTATCAGGTCATCCTCTGCGAACGCGGCGTGCGTACTTTCTCGGACCATAGTCGCAATACCTTGGACCTGTCGGTGATTCCCCCGGCCAAGGCCTGGTCCCACTTGCCCATTCTGGTGGATCCGAGTCACGGCACGGGCAAGCGGGCCTATGTGCCTCCCATGGCTTTGGCCGCCTTGGCTGCCGGGGCCGATGGCCTGCTCCTCGAAATCCATCCCGAACCGGACAAGGCTCTCTCCGACGGCCCTCAGTCCCTTGACTTCCCCGCCTTCGATCAACTCTGGCAACAACTCCATCGTCTCGCCCCCGTCCTGAATCGTTCCCTCTGATACCGCACACGGACAAGGGTGCCCTAAGTCAGGCTCACGGACACCGTACCTGGACATGGCGGTCCTGCGTCAGGCTCACGGACACCGCAGGCGGACACCGCACAATCCGGCGAACCCGGCAAAGCCGGTGCTGGAGCCACGAAACCAGATCCTCTGCCCCTTTCAGATCAGACAACGGTGATTGCAAAATCCGAGGAGGTTTTGCTAAGGTAGGGGGCATGACATCGTTATTTGAGCAACCGCGGCGACGAACGCGGAACAAAATCGACCAACCACACTGGGAGGTTCCTCCATCTCCTCGGAAGGGGGAGGAGGGAAAACCTTCGGTTCAATTGTATGCCGATGTGGTGTTTGATCGGCCGTTGGACCAGGTGTGGACGTATGCGGTGCCGGAGCATCTGGTCGGCGTCGTGGGGGTGGGCAAGCGTGTGGTGGTCCCGCTGGGCAAAGGGAGCCGGGAGACGTGCGGGTTTTGTGTCGGCTTACGCGAGTCCGGGCCGCCGGCTTCCGTGCAGGTCAAACCGGTGTTGCGTGTTCTCGATGACGAAGCTTTGGTGGATGAGCATCTGCTCCAATTGACCCGCTGGATGGCGGAATATTATCTGTGCGGCTGGGGTCAGGTGCTCCAGGCGGTGGTGCCGGCAGGCGCCCGGGAACAGGCGGGGACTCGGACGGTGACCGTGGTCGAAGTTCCCCCGGCGGCGGAGATGCCGGAACCATCTCCCACCTTGACTGCTCCTCAACGCTCGGTGTGGGAACTGGTGCAAGGCCACGGCGGGGTGATGGAGTTGCGGGATCTGTTGCGACAAACCCGCTGTTCGTCCAGCGTGGTACAAAGCCTGGTCAAGAAGGGCCTGCTGCGACAATACCGCCGCCGTGTGGAAGCGGAGTTTGCGCCCCTGCCCGCCGAGGTGCGAGACGCGGCGGCCGAGAATTGCCAGAACCCAGACCAACCGATCGTGCTCAATAGCGACCAGCAGCGGGTCTGGGGGCAGTTGGAAGCAGCCCTGCACCGGGGCGGATTCCAGCCGTTTCTGCTCCACGGGGTCACCGGCAGCGGCAAGACGGAGATTTACCTGCGGGCAATGGAAGTGGTGGTGCGTCAGGGCCGTCAGGTGATCGTCCTGGTCCCCGAGATCGCTCTGACGCCCCAGACCATCGCCCGTTTCCGACAACGGGGAAATCGCGTGGCGGTATTGCACAGCCATCTGACGGAAGCGGAACGGGGCGGGCATTGGCGACGGATCGCCGCCGGCGAGGTGGAGGTCGTGGTCGGAGCCCGCAGTGCCATCTTTGCTCCTGCCCGCAAACTGGGGTTGATCGTGATCGACGAGGAACACGAGCATACCTTCAAACAGGAAGCGACACCCCGGTACCATGCCCGCGACGTAGCGGTCATGCGGGCACGTCTGGCGGGGGTACCTGTGGTACTCGGTTCAGCCACGCCCAGCCTGGAGAGCTGGTGGAATGCCGCCCGCGGGGAATACACCCTGCTGAGCCTGCCCAAACGGGTCGAAGCCCGACCCTTACCGCGGGTGCGGATCATCGACCTGCGGCACGAAGCGGGCAAAGGCGGCTCCCTCAGCCCGACCCTGGCCGAAGCCATGGACCGCGCCTTACGCCAGGGGGGACAGGTGTTACTGCTGCTCAATCGTCGCGGTTACAGTACCTACGTGCATTGCTACCATTGCGGGCATGTCGCCCAATGCTCCCATTGTGACGTCGCCTTGACCTTCCATCGCTCCCGCGCCGCCTTACTCTGCCACTACTGCGGCTGGGAAACTGCACCCTATCAACGCTGCCCGCAGTGTGGCCAGCCCTCGATCCGCTACCAGGGACTGGGTACCGAGAAATTGCAGAGCGAGATCGAGGAAAAATTCCCCGGTTACGTCTGTGTACGGATGGATTCGGATACCACCAGTCGGCGGGGAAGCCATGAAGGGATTCTGGAAGCGTTCCGCGCAGGTCAGATTCACATTCTCTTAGGAACGCAAATGATCGCTAAAGGCCTGGATTTTCCGAATGTCACATTAGTCGGGGTGATCAATGCGGATGTCGGTTTGCATGTGCCGGATTTCCGCAGTGCAGAACGGACGTTCCAATTGCTGGCGCAAGTCGCGGGCCGCGCCGGTCGGGGTGACAAAGGCGGCGTGGTGTATATCCAGACGTTTACTCCGGATCATCCGTGCATCGCCTTGGCCGCCCGGCATGACTACATCAGCTTCGCCGGTCAAGAACTGGCCCAGCGTCGGCAACACCGCTATCCACCCTTTGAACATCTGGCCCGCCTGATCATCCGCAGCGAAGAGGAAGCGGCCGCGGCTCAGTTCGCCCAGACCCTGGCCGGCGCTTTACAACGGGCCATCACTTGGGAAGAGCCACGGCCTCTGGCCCCGGCAACAGCTTCCGAAAAGCACCCGCCTGATCCACCACCGCCCCTGCGGATCCTGGGACCGGCCGAGTGTCCCATCTACCGTCTCAACAATTACTACCGCTTCCACTTCCAGGTACAATCGCCGGATAGCGGACGGTTGCACAGCGTCTTGCGCCGCGTCCTGGGAACCGTCCGTCCGCCGGCCAACGTGGAGTTCCAGGTGGACATCGACCCCTACTCCATGCTCTAGACCGGCTCCAGCCTCCCGGGTGGGCGATCGACGTCACTCCGGACGGACCACTCAACGCGGCTACACAAGTATCCAAATCGACGCGGCTACACAAGTATCAATGACCAGATTGGCCGATCGACGCAGCTGCAGGACTATGAATGAAGCATAGATGAACCGTGATCCGTAACAGGCCCTCCATGAGGTGTCCATCAAGCCTGAGCCGTCAAACCAGGCCATCCATCAAACGGAGCGAGAAAAAAGTTTTTCCCGCTGGGGTGCCAAAACGCGAACAACCGATACCTTGACCAGAGACAGCCCAAAGCTATGTTCATGGCTGACAGGCTGGAGTGAACCGAGACGGAGGTTTCGCTGTACCATGGCACACGTCGTTACCGCCAACTGCTACGATTGCAAGTACACGGACTGCTGCGTCGTCTGTCCTGTGGAGTGTTTCTATCAGGACGAGATGATGCTTTACATCGACCCGCAGGATTGCATCGATTGCGAAGCCTGCGTCCCGGAGTGCCCCGTGGAGGCGATTTACGCAGAGGGGAATGTGCCGGCCCAATGGCAGAGCTACATTCAACTCAACGCGGAGAAGGCGGCAGCCCTGAAAGCCGCGGGGAACGCGCACATCACCGAGAAGCAAGATCCCAAGGAAGGCCCTGAGTGCAAGAAGAAGTAAGGCAGGCGTTAGAGCCGGCGGCAGTGGCCAGTCGGGAGCCGCCACCTTCACCGCCTGCAAGCGTCGCCATCGTTCTGCTGCAGTTGGGAACGCCTGGTCGGCCAAGCTACGGCGGCGTATTCACCTATTTGCGGCAGTTCCTGAGCGACCCCCGGGTCGTGGAAGTCCCCCGTTGGTTGTGGCTCCCCTTGCTCTACCTGCGTATTCTGCCGTTTCGTGCGGGAAGCTCGGCGGACAAATACCGCCGGATCTGGAATCCGCAAACCGGTTCCCCGCTGCTCTATTACACCCGGCGTCAAGCCGAGGAATTGCAACGGCGATTCCCGCAGACCGCGGTGCGTTTCGCCATGACCTACGGCCGGCCTTCTGTGGCGGAAGTGGTCACGGAGCTGGTCGAACATGGAGTGGAACGGCTCTTAGCCGTCCCGATGTATCCGCAGTATTCCGCCACCACCACTGCCGCTGCGACGGATGCCCTGTTCCGGACCATGCTCCGCTTGCGCCGGGTACCTGCCCTGCGGATCGTTCCCCCGTATTACAACCATCCGGCCTATCTGGAGGCGATGGTGACAGTGATCCGCCAGGACTGGCAACGCCTGGAGCATGAGCCGGAACATGTGGTGTTCAGCTACCATGGCATCCCGCAGAAGTATGCTCAGCGAGGCGATCCTTATGCTCAGCAGGTGGTGCGCACCACCTGGGAACTGGTCCGGCGTTTGCGGCTCCCCCGCCAGCGCTGGACGTTGGCCTTTCAGTCCCGCTTCGGTCGTTCGCCCTGGCTCAAGCCATACACCGACGACGTCCTGCAAGCCCTGGCTCGCAAGGGTGTCCGACGCGTGTACGTCGCCTTGCCGGGCTTCACCGCGGATTGCCTGGAAACGATCGATGAGATCGGCCGGGAGAGTCGGGAACTGTTCCAACACGCGGGCGGAGAGAAACTCTACAACGGTACCTGCTTGAATGATCACCCTCAGTGGATCGCTGCTTTGGAGCAGATCATCCGGGAGGAAGGCTGCGGTTGGCTGCCCGGTGAGCATTACGGGCGGGGGGAAGCCAGCAGCTGAGCAGCCTGCTCGGGATGGTCCTGCACATACGCCGCAATCCCCGAGAAAAACTCGATCAGCTGTGCCGCGGCTTGATCGGCAATGTCGGAGGCGGACGGCCCCAAAATCTTCACAGCCAGATGAGCCGCTCGGCTCTCGCTGTGCACATAGCATTCGACGCGGGGAGCATAGCGGGCCACACCGTCCTTCTCCGCAAGAATCGGATGATAGAAAATCACCACTCCTTCCACAGAGATGGGTGGCGCAAGCCGGCTCGGCCTGACATTTCCCCGTGCATACCAGATGCGGCCCTCGCGGAAGCGCCCTACCGTGCGCCAAACCACCTCGCTGCCGGATTCGTCGGACCAACAGTAACTGCCATCCGGACGTGCCTGAATGGATAGACACGGAACCTGACGGCGCTGCCACGCCCAGGCCACCCGGTCCGGATGATCCAAGAGCCACTCGTACACGGCCTTGGTACAGACAATCGGCTCTCCCCGGGCGTGAGCTGTGACCGTGGGTTGTCGCAAGCAGCGGAGGACGGCATCCCGATAGCCAGGAACCACGCACCCCATCAGGTCTGAAAGGGCTGTTGCTCGTGGAGATGCTACCGGGGTAACAGGAAGCTTGCTGACGATGGCTGGTTCTGCAGAGGCTGCTTGGGCGGGGGAACACATCACTCCTTCCCAGCCGACGCTGGCCGCAATGCACCCCCCCACCGCCGGTACCCCACCTAGCAGAATTCCACCCAGAGAGCTCCGCAACCCAACGATGATGCGATAATCCGTAATCCTCCGGCAGGAATGGTCGCAGGATGCGTTCTTCCGCTTGTGGCTCATCCTCGGCTCCCTCCCACCACCCATGCACGCCCAAGCCGGCCGTGTTCCTCCATGTTTGCCATCGTTCCACAGAAGCTGCGAAAATCAGGGGAAATTGCCGGCAGACTGCCAGGACCACCGAGGGAATGATAAACTGTGAGGCTTGGGGCAGGATGCAACTTCTGGCAGTATGCTATGCGTATCCTCAGGGCATACTATGCATCCTCTTCACTCGCTAGGGCACTCCTTGTGGCAGACCAGGCGTCCTCTGCGGTAAGCTCTCCCACCATGAGTACCTCATGAAAGGCAGCGGACAGAATTGTTATACCGATCACAACGCACCCCAGATCACAACGCACCCTCGAGGAATCCCCACGGGTTCCTCTTCGAGCGACGGGAATCTGTGCGGTACGGAACCGGTCACTCCCGAACCAGGGTGACCCTATGATGAGATGAAGAAGAGCAACGGGAGCTGATAATTGCCAGGATGAACAGGAGGCACGTGGGGATGAATCAGGAGGCACGTACGGATGAACAGGGATGGAACACCTGAGCTAGCCAAGGGGTCAGGAAAAGAAGGGAATCGGCTTGGAAATGGCCGTTCGCACGGGTGTGTCCCAGCGGGAAGAACCGTTTGGGACGAAGTGCGAAAGTTAGCCCGAGAGGTGGCGGGATGGAACGATTTGCTGAAGGCACTGCAAGCCGGTCGGAGTGGAACGATCGACGGAGCCTGGGGTTCGTCCGCCACCTGGATCACAGCCGCGTTGGCCGATGAGAGTGGACAATCTCAGTTGGTCGTGGTGTCGCAGTCATCGGAGGTCGAAGAATGGGTCAGGGAGTTGGAAACGTTTCTGGGGCGTGAGCCGTGGGTCTTCCCGGGTTGGGAAGACTGGCCGGCACCCCGCGAGAGTCGCCTCGGGCGGGATCGGATAGCGAGCGAACGCTTGCGAGTGCTCCAAAGCCTCAGCCAGGGAGTCGATCATCCCGTGGCGATTGTCACCACTGTGACGGCGCTATGTCAACCTGTGCCATTGCGGAAAGACCTGGTGGCCGGCGGACGACGTCTGAGCGTCGGGGAAGCGGTGGAACTCCAGGAATTGATCTCCTGGTTGACCGCCCATGGGTATCAACGGGTGGAAGCTGTGGAATATCCCGGAGAATACGCCCGCCGCGGCGGCATTCTCGACGTGTTTCCCCCGAATCGGGAACATCCGGTCCGCTTGGAGTTTTTCGGCGAGGAGATCGAATCGATCCGATCCTTTGCGGTCGCTTCGCAACGGAGTCTGGACCATCATCGCGAAGTGGTGATCTTTGCCCCGGATCAGAGTGGGGCGATGGCCCGCGGATTTTTCACAGAATATTTGCCGCCACCGGCGCACATCGTGCTCTTCGAGCCGGAAGAGCTCCAGAACCAGTTGCGGCTGTTTCAGGAGCGGGTGGCCGAACGGGAGGGGTTATTCACACCGGAAGCCACCTGGCGATACCTGCTGGAACACCCGACGGTGACGGTGTCGGTCCTGCCGCGTGGGGGTGTGGAAACTACGGTGCATCTGCGGGTGGAGTCCGTGGAACGCTTCAGCGGCAACGTGGAACGCATCCGGGAGGAACTGGATGCGGTCGCCGGGGATGAAAGCCAGCGGGTCATCCTGGCCTGTGAAACGGAGGCGGAGATCCGACGACTGGAAGAAATCTTCCGTCTCGGGCGTCTGGCCCAGGCGCAACGCCTCTGTCTGGTACCTGGTCGCGTGCGGGCCGGCTTCCGACTGCTGGAGCAAGGGGTGCTCCTGTTGGGCAGCCAGCAGCTGTTCCATCGGGACTGGGCTTCCTACGCAGGCAAGGGGCGGGGATGGGCAAAACGCGCGGTGGAGTCGCGACCCATCGACAGCTTCCTGGACTTGCGGGAAGGGGATTATGTCGTCCACGTGGCGTATGGGATCGCCATTTTTCGCGGCCTGCGTCTGGTGGACAAGAAAGCAGGGCGTGCCCTCGAAAGTGGCGGGCTTTCCCGGCAGGAAGCAGGAGCGGATGGTTCCCAGGACGCCACGCCGGCTTACGAGGAACATCTGCTGCTGGAGTTCCGGGACGGGGCGCTTTTGTACGTGCCGGTTTCCCGCATCGATCTGGTTCAGAAATATGTGGGAGGCCAGAGGTCTGCCCCGGAATTGTCCAAGCTGGGGAGCAGCGTGTGGAACCGGCGGAAGGCCAAAGCCGCGGAGGCCGCCCGGGACCTGGCCGCGGAATTGCTCCGCCTTCAAGCCCTACGCCAGGCCGTACCCGCTTATGCCTTTCCCCCCGACAGCGACTGGCAACGCGACTTCGAGGCTGCTTTCCCTTACGAGGAAACCCCCGATCAGTGGGCTGCCATCCGGGACGTCAAGGCGGATCTGGAAAAACCCAAACCGATGGATCGACTTCTCTGCGGCGATGTCGGATTTGGCAAGACGGAAGTCGCTCTGCGGGCCGCTTTCAAAGTCATCGACCACGGTAAGCAAGTCGCCGTTCTGGTCCCCACCACCATTTTAGCAGAGCAGCATTATCGCACCTTTTCCCAGCGTCTGGCGGAGTATCCCTTCGTGGTCGAGGTGCTCAACCGCTTCAAAACGCCTCAGCAACAGCGAGAGATCATCCAGCGCCTGGCCGCTGGTGGAGTGGATATCATCATCGGAACACACCGGTTGCTTTCCGCCGACGTGCAGTTCCACGACCTGGGACTGGTGATCATCGATGAGGAGCAACGCTTCGGGGTGGAGCACAAGGAGCGGCTCAAGCAGTTCCGGGCCACCGTGCATGTTCTGACTATGACGGCGACGCCGATTCCCCGCACGCTCCATAGCGCTCTGTTGGGATTGCGGGACATTTCCAACCTGGAGACGCCGCCTCCGGAGCGGTTGCCTGTCGAAACCCACATCATTCGCTGGGATGAAGCGTTGATCCGCCACGCGATCCTGCGGGAGATGAACCGCGGGGGCCAGGTCTTTTTCGTGCATAATCGGGTGCATGATATCGAGCAGGTGGCGATGGAGGTGCAAAAAGCGGTCCCGGAAGCCACCGTGGCCATCGCCCATGGTCAGATGCCGGCGGAACAACTGGAGCACGCCATGCTGGCGTTCATCCGTCGGGAAGTGGATGTACTGGTTTGCACCACCATCATCGAGAGCGGGGTGGATATTCCCAATGCCAACACGATCTTCATCCACGAAGCAGATACGTTTGGCCTGGCCGATTTGCACCAGCTGCGCGGTCGGGTCGGTCGGCAGCGGCTGCGGGCCTATGCCTACTTGATCGTCAACCCGAACAAGCTGATCAGTTCCGCGGCCCGGTTGCGTCTCAAAGCGATCGAGGAATTCGCAGAACTGGGAGCGGGATTCCAGATTGCCCTGCGCGACCTGGAAATCCGTGGGGCGGGGAATATCCTCGGTCCCGAGCAAAGTGGTCACATTGCAGCGGTTGGCTACGAATTGTATTGCCAGTTGCTGGAAAACGCTGTGCGTGAGTTGAAACAATTACCTCCCCGGGATGATGTGGATGCGCACATCGACTTGCCCTGGCCAGCCTATCTGCCGCGGGACTACGTGCCGGGACAGAAACTGCGGATTGAGGTCTATCGCCGCCTGGCACGCTTACGGGAACGGGAACAACTCGAAGAGTTCCGCCAGGAACTGATCGACCGCTACGGCCCTCTGCCGCCGAGTGTCGAGTGGCTCTTGCGCACCTCCGAAGTCCGCTTGCTCTGCGGTCGCTGGGGGATCAGCACCGTCCATCGCAATGGTCCGGATATCGTCCTTAGCTATCGGGACCGCCGGCGGGCCGAAGAACTGGTCCGCCAGAGCCGCGGACGTCTCAAAATCGTGGATGATACCGCCATCTATCTGCGTTTGCGGGCTGGTGAAGAGGAAGCGGAACGCCTCTACCGCCTCTTATGTCGGCTGCTGCAACTGCCCGTCGGCTCCCACCGCTCCGATAGCGTGTCCCGTGCTCTTCCTGCTACGGGTTCGCCGTAAACACTCCTGTTGGCCCGCATACGTCCTCAATCTCTGCAGGTCACCCCTCACACCAGCGGGAAGACCTCTCCGTGGTCCGCAGGGAAGCATCAGGAGGAAGGTGCCCCAGGGTTCGAATTCGCACAAGTGCGGACAAGAGGAGAAGAAGCGGGACCACGACACCACCGCGACGGTTGAGTCCACCACAGATACGCTTCCAGCATCACCGCAGCGAGGACGACCACAATGCTCCCCCATTGGGACAGGGTCAGACCGAAGGTGTACGCCGGCTCGATCCGCAGCGACTCGTTGATAAAACGGTGCACGGCATAACCGAGCATCAACAGCACCAGCAATTGTCCGTCGTGCCGACGGTAGGGATAGTACAGCAGGAGCACCGGCAGCAACAGCAACATACTGACGGTCTCGTACAATTGGGTCGGGTACAGGCCGATGGTGCGTGGCGTGAACGGGGGAAGGTCCACGACCTCCCCGTGACGTTCGACGGCCAGACACAGGCGGTTGTGTCCCCGCGGCCAATCCCGGACCAGTTCGTTGAAGAGATCATCCACGTAGAACCGCACCGGCGGATCCCTCTGGGTGAGCCGTTGACGGACTTGGAGGTACTCTTCCAACGTTTCGCACCGGAGGAGGAGTCGGCCACTGGGAGTGTAATCTTCCCGCCCCAGGCCCCAACTGTGCCAGTCCCGCCGGGCATTCTCGATCATCTCGGCGGTTCCCAGCGGTTCCAGCAGGATGGCGTTGGGTTGTCCGTTGACCCGGATGATCCGATCGCCCACTTGCAGGCCCATCTGTTCGGCTGCAGAACCGGGTTCGATGGCCAGGATCACCGAGCGGGGATCCGCCAGAGCCAGACGGTGGTCCTGCCGCGTCAAGGCGAAGCCGGTGGTGGTCTGTAAGCCCAATTCGGCTACCAGTTGGGTCCGGGCGTGCGCCGGCAGCAGAGGAAAGTGGGCTGGCCCCAACGGCACGCTGGCCGTGGCGGCACACGCCACCTGACCCCAACAGCAGCCATTGAGCCAGCAACCCAGGCGACCGATGGCTATCCCAACGGCAATCAACGGAGCGACAACATCCGCCAGTTGCCAGGTCGAGATCGACAGACGCCGCAATACCACCCAGTAGAACAACCCGTAGGCCAGCACACCGCCTACGACCGAACCGTAGAAAACAATCCCACCCTCCCAGATTTTCAGGAAGGCTCCCAGCAGTCCGAGGAGCGAGCGATCCGGGAAGTGATGGGCGTATTGGATCATGTAGAGAAGGCGAGCGCCGATCAGCCCACCCACGAAAATCCACAGCACGAAATCTTGGAATCGTTCCGCGGGCATACCAATCCGTCGGGCCCGACGCGTCCCCCACAAGGTGACCACCATAAAGGCTACGAACAACATCGTCCCGAAGCCGGGAACCGCTAGGCCATCCGGTGGGAAACGGTCCTTCAGGATCGGAATCGTCAACAGGATCTGTTGCATGGCGGATCGGATCACCTCCTGAATCTGGCGGACATCGAATTCAGAATAGGCGGAGTGGGCCCCTGAGTCATCCAGCTGGGCTCGCACCTGGGCTTATCCTGGTATCTGGGCTTATCCTGGTATCTGGGCACATCCGGGTACGGGCAGAGCATATCCAGGTCCGGGCAGAGCATATCAGGGTACGGGCAGATGATCGAGAATGCGGCGGATGAGCTGGTCCGGTCGCAATTCCTCAGCTTCAGCCTCGAAAGAGACAATCAGCCGATGGCGGAGGACGTCTGGTGCCATGATCTTGACATCTTCGGGAATTACATAATGGCGTCCCTGGAGGAAGGCATGCGCTTTGGCCGAACGCAACAGGGCCAGTGAGGCCCGCGGACTGGCTCCCAACTGAATGTACTGCTGGAGGGGAAGGCCATAATCAGCGGGTCGCCGGGTGGCTCGAACAATATCCAGCAGGTACTCTTTCACGCGACGGTCCACATGCACACGGTCCGCAGCCTGACGCAACTGCTGCAATGCCTGCTGGGACAGCACCGGCCGAAGACACGGACGCACCGCGGGTGAACCCATACGCTCCAAAACTTGTAGCTCCTCCTCCCGCGAAGGATACTGCACCAACAGCTTCAACATGAAGCGGTCCACCTGGGCTTCCGGCAGGGGATAGGTGCCTTCCTGCTCGATCGGATTCTGGGTAGCCAGTACCAGAAACGGCTCGGGCAAAGCCAGGGTGGCCTCGCCAATGGTCACCTGCCGTTCGGCCATCGCTTCCAGAAGGGCACTTTGCACCTTCGCCGGAGCACGGTTGATCTCGTCTGCCAGGATGACGTGGGCGAATATCGGACCTTTCTTCAGTGTAAACTCACCCTTGTGCGGCTGATAAATCTGGGTGCCGAGCAGGTCGGCCGGCAGCAAATCCGGTGTGAATTGGATGCGTTGGAAGGTCAAATCCAGAGCCTGGGCCACCGTCCGTACCGCCAGCGTCTTGGCCAGACCCGGCACACCTTCGAGCAGAGCATGACCATCCATCAACAAGGCGATGAGCAACCCATCGATGAGATGACGCTGACCGACCAGCACGCCTTCGACCGCGCTGTAAAAAGGGTCCAGCATCTGCCGGTATCGTTCGATCTCTGCGCCGTTAATCATACCTGGCTTGGTACCTTGGTGAGGAATCGGATGGTCATCGCGCAGGGCGTGAGCCTCTGGCGCCATTCTACGGAGCCGCCCAGCGAAGGTACGGACCCAAAGGTAAGACCGACCCGCCGAAGCGGACCCAAGACGATCACAACCTTCCCTGGATACACCCGACCCGCCGAAGCGGACCCAAGACGATCACAGCCCCGCCACCTGAGCCGCCCGTCGGGCCACTTCTTCGGCCAGGGGGGTGCGCTTGTAACGATACACGGCCGTATCCCACTGTTCCGAGGTTTCCTCTTCGACGCGCAGGCCATCTCCCACGCACAGAATGAAGCGGCCGGGGAGCGCCTGATGCAATCGGGCATAATGCCGCTGCAGATCCGTCTTGCGCCAGAAACCGAAAAACTCCAGATACACTTCCCGCCCCGTGCCTCGATGGACCAGGCGATAATCCGGCACCCAGAGGGAGTCCCCCACTTGCAGGGGCATAGGTTCACTCTGGATGCTCCAGTCCGAAATCCGGCTGCGGAACGTCTGCACGAACGCTTCCAGTTCGGGAGGGGTGAACATCCCGGCATCGGGAAGGTGGGAGCGGAGACCATCGGCGGAGGAGAGGGTAAAGAGCTTGTCCCGGGCAGGCCGTCCCCCTCGACCCCAACGGAGTTGCGCCTGGAGTTGGAAGCAGGCACAATGCAGCAGGGTGGGCAGGAACAACGCCAGTTGCAGGCCGTACTTTTGCGTGGCGGAAAAGAGAGACAGAGGGCCGTCCACCTCCAGATGATAACTTTCCGGACCGGCAGCACTAATCCGCACGATCAAGCGATGGAACTTGATCGCCCGATAGAGTTGCCGGAAACGGGCCGGTGTTTCCCGGCTCAGATGGATATCCAGCCGCACCGCCCGCAGCAGGACGCCTTGGGCCAGCGCGACATTGTACCGTTCCAGCAGGCGTTCCGCGCTGATGTCCTCGAACGCCACGATGCGCTGTTCGCTTTTCAGGTCGGCGAACAACGCCTCTTCGATCTGGCCGGTGTCTGCGAAGAGGCCGCAGCTGTGGAGGACCTCAGCCAGGACGGCCTGACGATCGAACGGTTTCCCCTCGGCAGCCCACTGGCGGCGGCGTTGAGCGGCTAGCGTGAAAACCTCTTTGCGTAGCTGCTCCGAGGATACATCAGCCGGACTCTGGAAGGTGCAACGTTCTTCCAACAGGTGGGCCAGACCCGCGGCCAACAATCCTTGTGGCCCTTCGGGGATCACATCCGCGAGCTCCTCGGCAACCTCTGCCCGACGACGGCCTGTGCTGCGGCGGAAAACCTCCAGCAGTCGCTCCGCCTGAAGGACTGCTTGGGCTTCCTTCGGAGAAACATACAGCGGCACAACCCGCTGCTTCTGATGCCGCACCCGTAACAGCTTGCCCGTCAACATCGTTGCCCACTCCAGGAGCGAGGAGTGGCCCAGCTCAGGAAGGACGAAGCGAACACTTACTATAACGCAGCGAACACTTACTGGAACGCCCGGTGTTGCCGCCGTCGTTCACTGACATATTCCTCGGCTGTACCGCGTGCCACAATCTCGTAGAGGATCGCCCGCTTGTCCCCGTGCTTGCGCAAGATGCGTCCCAGACGTTGCACATTCTCCGTAGTGCTCCCCGTACCTCCCAGGATGATCCCCACCGACGCAGAGGGGACATCCACGCCTTCGTTGAGCACCTGACAGGTCACTACCGCCAGGTATTCCCCCCCTTGCAAACGCTTGAGAATCTCCTTACGTTCGCGTGCTTTGGTCTGGTTGGTCATAGCCGGCAGAAGAAACTGACGGGCGATCGCATAGACTGTCGCATTATTGGCGGTGAAAATCAAGGTCCGTTCCCCCGCATGACGCTGCAGCAGTTCTGCCAGAACCCGGAATTTTTCGCTCGCTTCCTGGACGATCCGTTTCTGTTCTCGGTACGCTCGTAATGCCGCCAGCCCTTCCTCACTGCGATGGGCCAGGAACAGGAACCGCCGGAACCCTTCCACTCCGTCCAGTGAGATATTCCGCGTACTGAGGAAGTGACGATAAATCTCCCGGCACTGCTGGTAACGGGCTTGCTCCTCCGCTGTCAGCTCGACATACACCCGCTGCACTTCGTAGGGGGCCAGATATTCCCCAGCCACATCACGAATATCGAGGCGATAGACGATCGGTCCGATCAATTCCGGCAGCAGTGCTTCGCCGCCGTCGCTGCGTTCCGGAGTAGCGGTCAGTCCCAGCCGAAAAGGGGCTAAAGCGGCCTGAGCCGCCGCCTGATACGAAGCCCCCGGCAGATGATGACATTCGTCAAATACGACCATGCCGAAGCGATTCGCCCACCGCTCCAGGTGGATGTAGGCCGAGTCGTAAGTGGTCACGGTCATCGGCTGGTAATTGAACTCCCCCGCACCGACCATGCCCACGGAAATGCCGAAACACCGCTCCAGTTCCTGGGCCCATTGCACCATCAGGTCGATCTTCGGCGTGATGACCAGAGTAGGGCGGTCCACCGCAGCGATACATTGCAGAGCGACAAAGGTTTTCCCCGTTCCCGTCGGCAGGACGATCACCCCGCGGCGGTGCTGCAACCAGCGGTTCACTGCTTCCCGCTGATAATCCCAGGGCACTCGTTCATCGCGGCAACACCAGCCTGCCCCTTCCGTTCCCCAGCCACGGGCCTCGTCCACATACTCGATCTGCTGTCGCCGCAATTCCTCGACCAGGTTCCGATAGTAGCGACCCGGTGCCCGCCACTGATTCGTGCGGGGATCCCACGCCAAACCGCTCAGAGGGGGCACCGCCGTACCCGCCTCTGCCTCGACGATCACCGTGCCTCGATCATAACGCAGACGCACCTTTCCCATCGTTGCTCAAGCCTCAGGCCTGCTCAGTGCGGTGGGACATACCGTGGCCTGACACTCCTACCACCCTTTGGATGGCACCCACACTTCGCGAATCTCCTGGCCTATTCTAGCTTCACCAGGAAGCTTCACCAGGAAAAGCCACCCCAATTGGCGAGAATTAGATTGGCGGGACTCAGAACGGGGGATATTCGCATTTCCTTGTCCAAAATCGCTGACTAGCAGACGTCATCGACTTTCGGAAAATCCTGCGACAGGCGGCATACTCGATCACCATCGGAGGCATCTACCCTCCACGAGATACTGGGAAGTGGACCAGCTTCCGGAACACCTGACATCTCTCCTTCCGTTCGGAAGCTCGGGTTATTGGCAGGCGTGGGTCGTCGGCAGCGGCCACTCAAAAGGCGTGGGTCGTCGGCAGCGGCCACTCCCCCACCATGGAGAGAGGGACCCTGCAATTCAGGTAAGCCCCTCACCTGTACCATCGGTTTTTGAAGAAAATGTTCCGTTAGTGAAGGACGTGGGTTTGGGCGCGTGGTTTCGGTCACTTCTGGAGTTTGGGTTGATCTTTCGGCGTGGAGGTGGACTGGAGGAGGCGTTCTTCATCTTTGAGCAATTCTTCGAGGAATTCGACCCGTTTGGCGTCTTGCTGACGGGCTTGAGCGACGAAGGAAGCCGCCGCGGCATTCTTGGGGTCGGCCTGAGCGGCTGCAATCGCGAACTTCAGAATGGCCCGCATATTGATAGGAATGGTGTTGTGGGAGGGTTTGTTGGCATAGGAAAGGATCAGCGGGGTCAACTGCCATTGTTTCCACTTGCGCAGGTCTTCGATAGGCATGTCGGCGATGTCCGGCTGAGCTACCAACAGTTTCATCACTTCGAGCACCTTGTCGTGGGGAATGACATCGGGACGGAACTCCCAGAAGTAGCGGGCGGTACGCAGGACGGCATACTTGACGGGAAACTCCTGGTCGTCTCGAATCAATTGCGTCAGATACTTCCAGCCTTCCTGGGGGTCAAGCAGGATGTAACCCGCGAGGACGCCATCCAGACCGCTGGCGAACTGCCGCTCTTTGTCTTCCAACAGTTGGCGTAGAGTGCGGGCGTGTTCGGGTTTGCCGCAGTGACCCAGAAGCAGGCCGTACAAGCCATAACGGCTGCCCCGCGTGTTGGGGTCGGCGAGCCACCGAAGCAGCGTCTCTGGAGGAAAGTGGGGGGCTACCTCCCGTATCTCCTTGTAATCCGCCATCGCAAACTCGTTGTAGGCATCACTGCTGATGACGAGGTCCTTGTCTTCCAGGTAACGGAAGAAATACTTCAGGCGCGTGGTGGCATCCTTGTTCCGCACTGCGATGGCCCCCTGGAGATACTCCGGCAGACGGCTGTCTGGCGGAAAGGCATCCCCGCGGTACGGGTCCAGCTCCCCATTCGGCATCACATTGAAAAAGATCAAATACTTGTATCCCCGTCCTTCCGGAGGAATGTAGCGGGGGATTGTGATCGTCTTTTTCCCTTTGATGATGTCGTGGGGCTTGATGACGATTTCGATCTGAAAATCCGTGGTGCCTTTATTGAAGCCGCCATCCTGGGGATCCAGTTTGGCATTGCTCAGACTCCCGTAGAGGATCATGTCGGCCTGGGACACTTCGTTGGACAAGGTGTTGCCACTAGGTGCACAGAAGGGGCAAGCCGACGCTTCCGTCACACCGACACCCATCAGGAGCAGAAATACCCCAAGACCCCATCCGCCTTGCTCCCTCGTCACTCTCATGATCCTGCCTCGCCAACGGGTCGCGATATTCAGGGACCATCGGCACGAACGTAGATACTGACACGCTCGAACCATCCATCACAGATGGCTGTGTCTAAAGCGATTATTGGTACGTTCCCTTGAGGAATCAAGATAAAGGATGTTTTGTAATATGAAATTATACTTATGATAAATCTTGTTCGAATTGTGCTAGGGCTTGTTCAACATATTGCCGCGCTGTGGCCACTAGGGGTTGGGTCAATGAGACGGTCCGGAGGACGTCCAGATAGCGGCGAACCTTATGCAGGACCCTGGTGCGCTGCTGGGGTTCCAGGTGTCGGGAATCTGTCAGGTTGTCGTACATGTCGGCCAGTTTAAGCAGGTGTACCGGCCAGTCGGCCGCCTGCAATTGCCGGCAGTAGTCGGTCTCCCGTTGCTCCTCGGGGAGACGGCTATCCTTGGACAGAGCGGCGACCCAGCCAGCGACCGTTTCCCCGAACACCGCTGCCAGATCGTCGTAGTCGGTCTCCGTGTCCTCGATGCAATCGTGCAGTACCGCAGCCGCCAGAATCTGTTCATCTTCACAGCCGAACAGATGCCGAACTATCAACGCCACACGCACAGGATGAGCTACATACGGGGTCCGGCTATCCTTGCGTAGCTGATGCCGATGCACACGAGCCGCATACGAAACGGCGGATAGCACCATATCCTCAAACTTCCCCATGTTGGGCTAGCTCCTTTGCCTCCAAGGCAATCCTGATCCGGAGGACCCGGAACATTCTCTGACTTGGTCTCACCGGTCCAGATCCGCCTTGCTTTGTTCAGCCTTTTCCTCACGTTCTTTCTACGCTAAAATAAGGACGCCATTGGTTTGGGAACACCCTGGAAATCCCACCGGAAGGCCTGAGACATGTCCCGGTGTGGTTTTAGGGGCCTGAAGCTCAACGGTTGAGCAGGCGGCTCATAACCGCTTGGTTGCGGGTTCGAATCCCGCCGGGCCCACTTGCGGGCAGTTTCACTTCCCTGCCGGTTTTCCTAGTCCCAGGCGGAGCATCTCAAAAACCGGAATATCTCGAGACTGGGTAACAGATGCCCAAGAGCAGCATTATGGCGGAGCAGTTCCGGTTCGGGACGCATTCCGTGAAGGCACGGTGGCCATCATCGATCAGTGACATCATCGATAAGTGATACCTTCTACGGTAAAGTCGCGGCACACTCTTTCATCATCAATTATTCGCAAAGCATTTGTAGAGCATCAAGACATTTCCTAACCTAGGAAACCAGCCCAACATCGGATTTCAGGGTGTAAATAACGTCTTCTGAATTTCATGATTAGTTTGTCTTTTTTTCCCCAAAAGCACCTACGACATCCCTACGATTTCTACGCGTGATGGTTTTTCTGTTTCCTGGACAACATCTGGCCTTGAGAGAGGGTGGAACTATGGCTCGTCCCCACAGAGGATTCACCTTGATCGAACTTCTGGTGGTGATTGCGATCATCGCCATTCTCATCGGACTTCTCTTGCCTGCGGTGCAAAAGGTCCGCGACGCGGCAGCCCGGACTGCTTGCAGTAACAACATGAAGCAACTGGGTCTGGCTGCCCACAACTACGAAAGCTCCTATGGTTACCTGCCGCCGAGCAACTTCGTGCGGATCGGTAATCCGCCGGGTGGCCCGGGTCAGCCGGGTGCCCCGTATCCTGGCATCGTGCACTCCTGGGCGATCAACTTCCTGCCATTTATTGAGCAGGAAACGGTCTATCGCAGCTACAATCTGAATCTTCCCTGGTTTGACCCGAACAATCAAGTACCTCTGCGGACTCCCATCAAGACCTTCATCTGTCCGGCTGCTCCTGGAGGTTCGGAACGACGAACCAGTGGCACTTACAGCTTCATAGCCAACTTCCCCTATCAGGACCTGGCGGTCACCGACTATGCCCCCTGCAGTGCCCTCAACCCCGGAGCGATAACTTTTCTCGGTTATCCGGCCGGCACCACCCTCAATGCCACCTACAGTGCCATGCAGCCGGATATCCAAGCTCCCGCCGCCATCTTGGCGCCCTTGGGCATCCCGCCCACACGAGCCAACCCGATCACCGCTATCACCGATGGTACCAGCAATACGATCCTGCTCTGCGAAGACGCTGGCCGACCGGGCCGCTACGTCGGTGGACGAGCCGTCGCCAATGATCTCAATGATGGCGGTTGGGGGAATCATGAAAGCGAATATGGCCTCGACGGCGCTGTCAGCAAAACCAATCCCTCCGCCCCCGGCAACTGTGTAATCAATTGTCACAACAACAACGAAACCTACTCCTTCCATGCGGGCGGGGCGATGCATGTGTTTGCCGACGGCAGCGTGCGGTTTATCCGGGAGTCGATCGCCCCGCAAACTTATGCTGCCCTGATCACCGCTCGCGGTGCCGGCATGACCGCTGCCGAGACCAGCCCCAGCACCGACTGACTGGTGCATGTCAAATCACGTGATCCACCGCTTCGGGGCCCGACTTTGTCCCAATTGAGTGGCCGGTTATCCCCAAGCAGGTAAACCGGCCTGCGATGACTCACGAGATTCCTGCTATCGATCGCTATCCTGCTGGGTTGGTCCCCCGCACGCATGAACGTAAGTTGGTAGATTTTGACGAAAAGATAAGCTGGCTTTGATTCACGGAGAATAGTTGTGATGCCTTATCGACTTGCTCTGTCCGTCTGCCTGGTTACGCTGGCTACTGGGACAGGCTGCACCCAAGGCAAACCCCCTGTTGTGCCGGCCGGTGGCAAAGTCATGTACAAGGGAACCACGCCGGCGGTCGGTGCCTTGGTGGTCTTCCACCCGGCCAGCTACGAGATCGAAAAGCAGATCGGAGGCAAGCCGTTTGGCCGTGTCCGGGAGGACGGTAGCTTCACCCTGACCACGTACGAAGAAGGCGATGGTGCTCCGGAAGGGGAGTACGGCGTGACGATCGATTGGCGGGGCGTACCTGGAGACGATAAGGGTAAGCTCGTCTTGTCCAGTGAAGGGAGCGAGACGAAAAGCGTCGGCCCCTTACGAATCCACCCCAAGTACGCCAATCCCCAACAGCCCTTTACCTCCGTGACCATCAAAAAGGGCCAAACCAACCACTTTGAATTTACGGTCGAGTAAGAGGGCTTACTACCACCCTGACACGTGGTGGTAACATCCAAAGAGCCAAACGCATAAATCCTACTACACGTACACAATACGTACACATCAATCGGTGATAGGCATACACTTTCGTTCCAACTTATGAGAGTTAAAGACAGCACTACCATCCCGCGCTCGGAACCCGGTGGCTGAACCCGCAAAATCCACCGGTTCGGCTGGTCGGCGGATCTCGCTTTCTCCGCGAATTTCCTAGGGTTTGCTGTGATCGCCTCCCCCTCCATCCTGCCCTATTTTTCCCCGCAGGCCATCCCGCCGCTTGATTCTGTCCCACGGATCGCCTCCCACGCGCGGGGCGATGGGTTTCGGAGTGACGTTCCCACGCCACCGACCCGGCCAACTCCGACGGTCGGACCAACGCCCCTGCCTCGACTATACGGATTTGACATGACCGGCTTGTCGGGCGATTCCTGAGCGAGTGCACCACCCTCGCTCCTCCCTGCTCCTGATCGACCCAACGGCTACGATCAAGGGTGTGGTCTCGGGATCGCTCAGGATCGTTCCCGGGGAGATGACCTCGGTCGTGTTCTGCTCTTCGAGCATGATCGTTCCTCCACTCATAGCCTGGCTTGTGCTCTCCCGCTCGGGCAGGTCGGTCAGGATCGCTCCCGTAGTCATAGCCTTGCTCGCACTCGCAGGCTTTTCCTCGGTCGTGGTCTGCAGAGGGTGTCAATTCCCCCGTCGGATGGGCCGGTTTACGCCGACGCTTTGGTTCGCCTTGGGGGTCTGGTTCCAGTGCGCGCTTCCGTCTCTTCACAGGGGCTGAGCTTGACTCATGACAATCCGGCGACGTTATATTTTTTGTCCCGCGTCGCGGTCTTCTTTTCCTAGCGATGGTTTTTTCCAAAGAAACAATCGTCCTTATTAGCTTATTAGCACTTTGTCGGTTTCTATTCATAGCTTGACAGATTAATTCCTGCAATTCATGCCGCAATTTTTCTGCGGGGACAGGGAGAGTATCCCCTGATTCCACGAGTTGCCGTCGCCCTTGCCGCTCAGCAGTAGTATTTGACAATCTTGCTTCATCCGGACTACCCTTCGGGGAACTGCCGGCACTGGGGACTGCATGAGGGGGTGCCCCCGATGCTGCTGCCGGTGAAGGCTCAGACGATGGGGATCGTCGTCGCGTTCGCCGAGCGGTCTCCGTCTCCGCGGTCCATGCCGACTGCTGATGAGACAGGGAAGCTGCATGATGATCGGGCAGGGAAGCCGCAGCCTCGGCCTGGACAGTTTGAAGATGAGGCAGGGAAGCTACAGCGTCGGCCTGGACGGTGGTTGAGCACCGCGGAGGACGAGTCGTTGTTCCATCCTCCGTCAGAGGACTCTGTCGTTGCTGCCAGGTTGTTGTCACTTCCGTTGGAAAGGTTCTCGGCTGAAGGGAAGAAGTTCGGGCAACGGTGGGCGTGCTCTGCAGGGGAGTACTGGCCTGCTTGGGACGAGAAGTTGCCGGCGGAGTTGGGGGATTGGGCCAGCGGTCAGCCGGGCGCCGTGCCTCGGCCTGGTCCCCGTGGGCAGCACCGACTTGCCGCTTGCCGCGAGATGGAGAAGGCGTATCCTCCCGCGGAAACAATGGAGGGGATGATCGCTGACATGGGTGCGACAGTTTTTGGGAAACGAGGCGAACCGGAGGCCGACCTGCCGGCCGGGAAGGCCGAGCTTGCCCCGTGTTTCCCGTGGAAAAATCAAGGTGATGGTTCCTTGTCCTAGGAGCTGATCGGGAGGATGTTGGCAAGGGTTGACGGTGTGGCGACATTCGTGACGTTGTCGAGGACTGACAGGATGTCGTCATTCGTGAAGGCCGGCGGTATTGGGTGCCACGGAGATACCACAGGAGGGTGCTTTCCCAGGGGACGATCCAGCGGTGGAGGAGGCCCACTTCCTGCCAGCCGCGGAGGTAGCGGCACCATTGGATCAGCACGGGTGATGGCCGGCGTCGGCGTCGGCGGACCAGATTCCCCCAGACCGATCGCCGTTTCAGTTCGTTGTGGATGGACTCGAGGAACATCATCAGTTCCAGCTGTCGGGTGAGGGGATCGGGACCCAGAGGCGGATAGGGCACCAAAACGGGGGGCGTGCGTGTCGTCGCAGGCTCCGGGCTGGGTTGTTGGTGGGCCATGCGGCTCATCGCAGGCTCCGGGTTAGCACGGCGGTGTGCCGTGGGAGTCATCGCGTGTTCCAGGCCGGCTCGCCGATGCGGAGTGCGGCTCATCGCAGGCTTCTGGGTAGTCCGTTGGTGTAGCGTGTGAATCATGGCGTGCTCCGAACCGGCTCACCGGTGGGATGCGATCCCAAGGGATCAGCTACCGGCCAGGCCGTTTTGACATCGTCGTTGTTTAGTGTTCATGTGTTTCAGTATAAATATGACCCATAAAAGCGGTCTAGTCAAATGCGAATGGCAAAATTTTTCAAAATTGTCGATTTTGCCGGGAAAAGGTGGGGAAAAACTGTTCAGACCCCCGTCCGGTGAAACGAGGAAATGGCCTCCGCGCGCAGGAGCATGCCAGCAGGAAGAGAAGGCGACGGGATTGAGTCCCGGTTGGGTGGGGCGTGGGGATGGGGGACGTGTGGATGGGGAAGAGGAAGGTCGGCGGGATGAGGCGATCAGTCTTTGCGGGGGAGTTTGCCGGTGGTGCCGCCGAGTTGAGTACGGCTGCGGAGGCGTTCGAGGAGATTCTGCCGAGCGATGGCGGCGGGATCGCCGGAGGTGAGGAGTGGTCCAGCGACGGGGGCAGCATCTGTCGTTGCGGTGCTGGCTGGAGCAGTGGAGGAATCGGTACTATCCGGCAGGTCTTCTTTGTCGAGGTAGCCGGCTTCACCGTAGTAGCGTTTCAGTTCGCCAACTTTGACGAGGCGTTCGATGCGAATGTAGGCGATTTCTTCATAGGGGACGAAGAAGCCGCGGCCTTCGTCGGTGGAGCCGGCCTCGCGTCCCCGCAGGACCAGATAGTGCGGTTCAAAGCGGGCGACTGCATCGACGGCTATGGAAAATTGGTTGCGCAAGACCAGGTTGACACAACCGTGGAGGTTTTCGGGTAAACGTTGGAAGATATCAAGGCAATCTTCGCGTCGCATAGGTCCGGCGTGTGTTGAGGGTCAGGCGTTGAGTGCTTGCGGGTGCGATGTTTCTTCCTCTTCCGCGTTTTCTCTCTACAAAATGAGGCTTAGCATGCAAGGGACACAGGGTCAAATCGGTTCTATCCCCGCGGGAGGGGAGGCGTGGTTACGGAGGGAGATTGATGCAGGTGGTGCACGAAAGGATTGGCCAGACCTGAGGCGAAGGTGAGAGGGGCGGCCTCTTGCATCCGGCGTCCGGTTGACTAACATGGGAAAATGTGTTCCCAAGGGAAGCAAGAGGGAGGGCGGTTGAGGGGGAGGTAGTTCCATGAGTAGCGGAGTGACACGACGTGCGTTTTTGGGGATGTCGGTGGGTGGTATGGCGGCGGTGTGGCCAGGGGCAGCGCGTGGGGGCAGTGGTGAGTCTCGCGCGGACGGTTGCATTTTTCTGCATCTGCTGGGTGGTCCGCCGCATCTAGACACGTTCGATCCGAAGCCGGAGGCGCCGAGCGAGTATCGCGGTCCGTTCGGGGTGATACGCACGCGGGTGCCGGGCGTGATACTGAGCGAGTTGTTCCCGGGTCTGGCCCGTCGGTTGGACCGGGTGGCGTTGGTGCGTTCGGTGTATCATGACGGACCGCCGGTGCATGAATGCGGTTTGCAACTGTTGCACAGCGGGCGGTTGTTTCGGGATGGTCCGGCCTGGCCGGCGCTGGGTGCCGTCTGGAGCTATCTGCAAGGGGAAAGGCGTTTGGGTTGGGGCAGGCGGTATGCGGTGCTGCCGTATCCGAAGGTGGACACAGGGATTGCGGTGGACAAGGGATTCGGTGCCGGTTTTCTCAGCCCGCCGCTGGAGGCCCAGCGAGAACGTGTCGCCCCCTGGGGAGCCGGAGATCACCGCTATGGGGAGACACCCTTGGGGCAATATTGTCAGATGGCGGTGCAGGCTCTGCTGCGGGAGCCGCGTTCGTTCATCACCATCCTGATGTACGAAACGGTTTTTGACACGCTGTCTTGGGATTGTCACGGTGCCGGCGGGGCGTTGCGGACGAACCTGCGGGATATCGGACAGCGAGTGGCTCCGGCGTTCGACCGGGCATTTTCGGCCTTGCTGGATGATCTGGAGGGGCATGGTCTGCTGGAGCGGACGCTGGTGGTGGCCACAGGGGAATTCGGCCGGACGCCGCGGGTCAATCCCCAGGGAGGTCGGGATCACTGGGCGGGGGTGTGGACGGCGCTGGTTGCGGGAGCCGGGATTCGAGGCGGGGCGGTGATCGGTCGCAGTGATGCGCGGGGCATCGAACCGGCGGAGCGGCCCGTGCGAGGGGAAGAACTAGCGGCGACGATCCTCTATGCGTTGGGTGTGCCGGCCCAGGCGATGATCCCCGGACCTGAGGGCCCGATGCAGGCTGTTTATCCCGCGGCTCCGATTCTCGAACTGTGGAGCTGATTTCTCCGAAAGGTCTGGAGCACCCTCGGGGCAAGCCATAATGCGTGGGTGATCCCGCAGGTTTGGAGAGTCTTCCGATGTTTCGCCTGCTTGGCTTGGGTGGTGGGCTGCTGATAGTCGGGTTGGGGCTACTGCCGGTGGCGCACGGCGGACAGCCGCTCGTCCAGACCAACCCCCGCTCATCATTCCCAGGGGCAGCAGAGGTAGCCCCGGACGTACTCCCCGGCACCGAAGCCCTGCGTGCGGAAGGGGACCTGGCAGCCCAGATGGTCGAGGGGATACATCGCTACCTGGATCGGGCCTTAGCTGAGGCGGTGCAGCAACGGCAGGAGCAATGGAAGCCGGATTTTTCCTCACTGGAGCGGTTTCGGGATTCGGTGGCAGCACAACGTCAGCGGTTGCGCAAGATTTTGGGGTTGGTGGAGGAGCGGTTGCCCCCACGGCTGGATTACGTAGGCGGGCCGGGTCGGCCGGCGTTGCTAGCGGAGGCGGAGCAGTTCCAGGTCTTTGCCGTGCGCTGGACCGTGCTGGAGGACTTGGAAGGCGAAGGGCTGCTCCTGGAACCGCGGGGGGCGATCCAGGCGGTGGCGGTGGTCCTGCCGGAAGCCGACTGGACGCCGGAAATGGCCGTCGGATTGAGTGGTAATCTGCCACCGGTAGTCTGTGTCGCACCACGCCTGGCCCACAACGGTGTCCGCGTCCTGGTCCCTTGCTTGATCAACCGCCAGGATGATTTGTGCGTCAACCACCGCATCGGTCGGGCCACCAATCAGTCCCATCGGGAGTTTCTCCACCGTATGGCTTACGAAATGGGGCGCACCCTGACCGGCTATGAGATGCAGATCGCCGGGGCGGCCATCGACTGGCTCACCCGTAACACGCCCGCCGAAGCCGCCCAACGCCTGGCAGTCATCGGCTATGGCGAAGGGGGCCGACTGGCCCGCTTCCTGGCCGCCCTGGATGAACGCATCCGCTTCGTCGCGCCCTTTGGTCACGGCGGACCGGTCGAGAATGTCTGGGAGGAACCGTTCGACCGCACCGTGTGGGGTCTGGCCCGCCTCGCCGGTCCGGCAGAACTGGCCGTGCTGACCTGGCCACGGGTGAAACTGGCGGAACCGGTGACCATAGAGCGTCAGGGACGACGCGAGCTCCGCCAGGAGCTGGGGTGGCCTCAGATCGATGGACCTCCTCCCGTGCGACCCGGTCGCAGCGGTGCCGCCCCAGGCTTCCTTCGACCGCCTCCCCTCAACATCCTCCAAGCCGAAGAAGCCCGCACGCAACGCCTGCTCGGATCACGACCCCCCACCGACCCCCTCGGCTTGCACCTACGCGACCGACTCCCCCTCCTCGACGACCACATTCCCCCCTACACCCAACGCTACCCAGAACGCAGCAACCCGGACGAACGCCACCGCCGCCTCTTCCGTCAATTGCTCGCCCACATCCAGAAACTCTGGCGCCACAGCGAGGCCGTCCGACGCCAGTTCTGGAACCGCGCCGATGCCACTTCCCCCGAAACCTGGCAGAAATCCTGCGATTTCTATCGCGACTACTTCCACCGCGAAGTCCTCGGCGAACTGCCCACGCCCACCCTGCCCCTCAAACCCCGCACCCGCAAAGTCTATGACGAACCCACCTGGACCGGCTACGAAGTGCAGCTGGATGTTTATCCCGAAGTCTTCGCCTATGGCATCCTCCTGATCCCCAAAGGCCTTCCCGCCGGCGAACGACGCCCCCTCGTCGTCTGTCAACATGGCCTGGAAGGCACGCCGCGACACACCATCGACCTCGAAAAACGCCCCGTGTACAACCACTTCGCCCGCCGACTCGTCGAACTGGGTTACGTCGTCTATGCCCCGCAAAACCCCTACTACGGTCATAACCGCTTCCGCCAGATCCAACGCAAAGCCCACCTGCTGCAAACCTCACTCTTCAGCTTCATCATCCGCCAGCATCAACGTGCCCTCGACTGGCTCCAAACCCTCCCCTTCGTCGATCCGCAACGCATCGGCTTCTACGGTCTCAGCTACGGAGGCAAAACCGCCATGCGGGTTCCTGCCGTCGAAAAGCGCTATGCCCTATCCATCTGCTCCGGCGACTTCAACGAATGGGTCGGCAAATGTGTCTCCTTCGACCTCGATCGTAGCTACATGTGGACCGTGGAATACGACATGTACGAATTCGACCTCGGCCACACCTTCAACTATGCCGAAATGGCCTATCTCATCGCCCCGCGGCCCTTCATGGTCGAACGCGGCCACAACGATGGTGTCGGCCTTGATGAAATGGTCGCCTACGAATACGCCAAAGTCCTCCACCTCTACCAGAACCGCCTGAAATTGCCCGACCGGACCACCATCGAATTCTTTCCCGGCGGTCACGAAATTCACTTCGTCGGTACCCGCCAGTTCCTGAAAAAACACCTCGGCCGCTGACCGGTCTCCCGCCGCGATTCGGCGAATGTGTGGGAGGGATCACCTTTGTTGATCCTGTGTCATGTCTCCATTGCCTTTCGGCATCACTGCATGTGAAAGGGAGCGACGTTCGGGTTGCGGACGTTCGAGTCGTACGTGTTTCAAACGCCTTTCGGCATCACTGCATGTGAAAGGACGGGGAAGTATATGGCCAAGGTTGCTTTCCCTCGGTTTCAAACGCCTTTCGGCATCACTGCATGTGAAAGTTACCGTTGTCGTACAATTCCATGAACCCGTCTCTCACGTTTCAAACGCCTTTCGGCATCACTGCATGTGAAAGTCGTGCGCCATCGTACCGAGAATATCCGACTGAATGTTTCAAACGCCTTTCGGCATCACTGCATGTGAAAGAGCAGTGACAACACAACGACACTAGGAGGAGAATAGGTTTCAAACGCCTTTCGGCATCACTGCATGTGAAAGAATACGGCATCGAATGTCCAAAGTGTGGCTGTATCGAGTTTCAAACGCCTTTCGGCATCACTGCATGTGAAAGTGGCGAGCCACGTTTCCAGCTCTTTCGGATACTCTTGTTTCAAACGCCTTTCGGCATCACTGCATGTGAAAGAGAATGCGCTGCGTGCAGTCTGCCAAATTCCTGAGTTTCAAACGCCTTTCGGCATCACTGCATGTGAAAGCCGCATGGGCAACTGGTCGAGTCAGCCTACACGAAGTTTCAAACGCCTTTCGGCATCACTGCATGTGAAAGACAAGCGCACGCAACACTTCATCACGCTCTGACGGCTTGTTTCAAACGCCTTTCGGCATCACTGCATGTGAAAGGCGGCATTCGACGAGCGCAGTCTCGATCGCGTTGGGTTTCAAACGCCTTTCGGCATCACTGCATGTGAAAGGAAGACTCGATTGCCGAGTCGATACGCGCCGACACGGTTTCAAACGCCTTTCGGCATCACTGCATGTGAAAGCTGCGGTACCACAGGTAAGTCTGCTGCCCACACCAGCGTTTCAAACGCCTTTCGGCATCACTGCATGTGAAAGCCCGATGACGGCGGTCCTACTGACGGGGTACTGAGCGTTTCAAACGCCTTTCGGCATCACTGCATGTGAAAGGGTTTAGGGGCGCAATGCCACTAATAGTAATCTAGGTTTCAAACGCCTTTCGGCATCACTGCATGTGAAAGTCTACTACCACCTGGCCGATGAA
>Ga0272447_1000458_pt1 | contig 30851 bp, 27 predicted proteins | sample YNPCB0133_FD_194589 | JGI IMG/M metagenome (GOLD analysis project Ga0272447, IMG submission 194589) | Hot spring microbial mat communities from Yellowstone National Park, WY, United States - YNP-CB-013-3 | ecosystem: Environmental > Aquatic > Thermal springs > Hot (42-90C) > Sediment | place... | reverse complement strand
CGAGCTTCTGCACTGCCTAAATTGCCCGCCGCTTGTAAATCCATGCAGCCTCCGAGGCCATCGCCCAAACCAATTCTGGCCACCCCCCGCACAAAATAATTATCCGAGTTCGCTGGATTGATTTGCATAGCCCGATTGGCATCCTCCAATGCACCGCGAAAATCCTGCATAAAAACTCTAGCCGTACTGCGAGCCGTGTAGGCAATGGCATTGTTGGCATCTAAAGCAATCGCTTGGTTGGCATCAACCATCGCACCGCTAAAGTCCTTTAATGCAGCTTTTGCTAGGGCACGAATGGCATAACTACTCGCTTCTTTGGGATTGAGTTGAATTGCTCGATTGACATCTGCTAACGCCCCTTGGGGATTTTGTAGATACACTTTGGCAGTTGCTCGCATTAACCAGGCATCTGCTAAATGGGGATTTAATTCCACGGCGCGATTGGCATCTGCTAAAGCCCCAGCATAATCATTCATTTGACTTCTAACAAACCCCCGCAAAACGTAGGCTTTATCGTAGTTGGGGCGCAAGCGAATGGCCTGGTCTGCATCCGCAGTGGCTCCAGCAAAATCCCGTAACAAAGTTTTCAAAAAGGCACGATTGCCGTAGATATCAGGATTGGTGGGGTCCAGTTTTAGAGCTTGGTTATAATCTGCCATTGCCCCTTGATAATCTCCCTGCTTGATGGCTTTTAAAATTCCCCGGCTCATGTAGGCCAAAGCCGAATTCGGCTCCAGTTGGATTAATTGATTCAAGTCATTTAATGCACCCTGAATATCCCCCGCTTCGTACTTCCGTTCCGCCAAAATATACAGCTCTTGGGCAGTGGTGGCAGTGGTATTAATTTGCAGCGGTTGCCGGTTGACCCATGCTATGTAGGTGCGAATAGGAATGGCCAAATTAAACCCTGATTTGAGGGCAATGGCTCCCTGTTTCGTGGACTGATAACTGCCCTCGGCTCGCCCGTGAATCCCCACTAATTCTGCCCGGTCATTGAGCACTGGCCCGCCACTCATCCCCGGCAATGTGTTGTTGGTGTAAGTGAGAGAATATCCATCTTTAAGAATTTTTTCCGAGGTCGCCGTTACATCCCCACTCGTAAATTGTAAAACTGGTTTGGTAATTGCTTGCCCTGGCAACGGAAAGCCTGCTACATACACACTCATTCCCCGTTTGATCGCTAGGTCATTGCCCAATTTTGCCTGGGGATAATTCACCGAACTGCGAAATTCCACCACCGCCAAATCCACTTGGGGTAGGTTTTGAATCCGGCGAGCATCTAAACGATAAACCCTACCATCATAGGTGGTAATATCAGCTTCTTCACCTGGTTGAATACTCTCAACCACATGCTTAGCTGTTAAAACCTGATAGACCTCACCATTTCTGGCCACAATCGTACCAGAACCATGCCCCGCAGGCGTTTGGATCAAAACCGTAATTTTTTCAGCAACCGCCGCAATTTGACTTTTACTCAAAGCCCCTTGTGCCATCACCGGCGTTATCACAGGCATTGGGGCAGGCATCATTGCGCCGCCACTTAATACTACCAACAAACATCCCACAAGGGTTGTGCGCCGCATTTTGTGCAGTTACCCTTTCACCCACGCTGCAAGGCCAATTTTAGCAAATCCCGAGGGCGAATCTGCTCACGCACCAATTCCCACAATCGCCCGATTTCGGCAAAATGTAACCGGTCATCTTCTGTTAGAGCGAGAACCAACTGATTGCGCAAAAATTGTCCTTCCGCGGAAAATAAATAGCTCAATGCTGACCCCAAAACCGGTTGCAGGTCCATTCCTTCTGTCCCTTTAGCTGCCGCTAACAAACTCTCCAAACGTTGCCACTGAAAGCGATTGTCTTTGAATAAAACTTCCAGCAAACGTCTGCGAAATTCCGGCGTTTCTCCGGTCAACAACCGCTGTGCCACGTACGGATAAGCCGCATCTACAATTCTAAAATTGGGGTCCAAACTCATGGCAATACCTTCTTGGGTCACTAGGGAACGAATAATCAACGCAAAATGGGCAGGCACCCGAAAGGGATAGCGATACATTAAATCGGAAAAATTATCGGTGGCATCTTTGAAGCGAAAATCCCGAATCTGCGTGCCCACTGCCTCTTGCCAGACCCATTCCAACATGGGCACGATGGGTGTAATATCGGTATCCGGTGGTAAAAAGCCTAGACGAATAAAATCCCGTGCCAACTCTGGGTAATCTTTATTCACCAAATGTACCAAAGCATCCGCCAACTGTTCTTTAGCCTCTTGGGTGAGTTGATCCATCATGCCAAAGTCAATGTAGGCCAACCGCCCATCAGGCGTTAAGAATAAATTGCCCGGGTGAGGGTCCGCATGGAAAAAGCCAAACTCAAAAAGTTGCCTTAACCCCGAACGTACTCCAATTTGCACAAACTGGCGCATGGGAATCCCCGCTTTTTGCACCGCACTGGCATCGGTCAATTTATACCCATGAATCCACTCTAACGTTAATACCCGATGACTACTCCATGCCCAGTAGATTTTAGGCACTTTGACGGTGGGGTCATCGCGAAAATTATCGGCAAATTTTTCCGCATTACAGGCTTCGTTGAGATAGTCAATTTCCTCAAAAAGTTTCTCCCCAAATTCATCCACAATCAGACTTAAATCGTCCTTCATGTGAATCGGTAGCCACGGTTGCAAGATATGGGCCAGGCGCCGCAAAATGTACAAATCGAGGGTCAAAATGGGAAGCAAACCTGGACGTTGCACCTTGACCGCCACCTCTTCACCACTGGGCAAACGCCCTCGATACACCTGCCCCAAACTGGCTGCCGCCACCGGTTCAGGGGACAGTTCACGATATAGCTCCCCCACCGGTCGTCCCAATTCCTGCTCAATCAACGCAAAGGCAAGCTCGTTGGGAAAAGGCGGGAGTTGATCCTGCAACAGCGTTAATTCTTCCAAATAATCTCGCCGCACCAAATCAGGACGGGTGGATAGGGCCTGCCCCACTTTGATAAACGTTGGTCCCAAACAGGTAATCAATCGCCGCAGTTGGGCTGCCCGTTGTGGCCGCCGACGTTCCTCCTGCCCCGTGAGGCGATCCCACCCCAAGCCCAACAAAAAACAGATGATGGCCACCCCCACTTGGCATAGCCGCACCACGACCCGCCCGGGCCGCCACCGGTAATAGGCTGCAATGGCCTCCGGGTCGTACCGCCGCATCTGCTCCAACCGCCCCGCTTTCCCCATCCCGCACGCACCCCAACCTGTTGCTTAGGTTAATAAAACGTTATGTTGATCCCTAACGAAATTTTATCGTTTCTTTACCATTTATCCGGCAGGGCTTTGTGCCGCCGTTGCAAATGCCGCAGCCACCAACCAGCTCCCACGGCTACTGTCCAGCAGCCCCAGCCGACTGCCGGTTGCCACAGGAGAAAGCCCCCAACCCCCAGCATGGTGCCAAAAAGTACCCCGACTCCCGCCAGCGTGCGTTGCAGTTCCCAGCCCAAATCCTGAAGCGGGGGCAATCCGGTTGCCTGTTGTTGTCGCCGCCACCCTGGCCCCCCCGGACGAATCCGCCGGTAAAACTCATTTAATGTGGCCTCAGGCTCAGGTGGTGTGCAGTACATGGCAATCAGCCACGCCAGTGCTGTGATTCCCGTCGTCACCAGCAACCGCCACCCAAAATCCGGGATGCGCAGGACCGGCACCACCGTCGTCCCCAACCCGATGAAAAACCCAGCCACCATGGCCGTCCATTCTGCCACTGCATTCACCCGCCACCAGAACCAGCGTAGGATCAGCACCAGCCCCGGCCCCGTACCGATGGCAATCACCAAGCGAAACACCGTAGTCACATCCTGGGCATAAAATGCCGCCACTGCTCCTAGCGCCGTAACCAGCACCGAGGCGACTCGCCCTGCTGCCACCAACTCCGCTGGCCCTGCCTGGGGACGCCAAAACCGCTGGTACACATCCCGGGTGAGGTAGGAAGCCCCCCAGTTAATCAGCGTGGACATCGTACTCATAAACGCCGCCAACAGGGAAGCCACCACCAGTCCCAGCACCACCGGCGGCAAAAAATCCCGCATCAATCGGGGATAACCCAGCTCCGGGTCCGGCAAATCTGGATACATTACCCGTGCCACCAATGCCACTACCACCCACGGCCAAGTACGAACAACGTAATTCAAAAGGTTAAACCACCAGGCTGCCCGTTCCGCTTCTACTTCATCCTTAGCTGCCGCCAGCCGTTGGATCAATTCACCCCCCCCATCGCTGCGACGAAACGCCCACCACTGCACAAACAAATATGCAAACAACGTACTGGCGGACAATCCTACCTGTTCCCCCCACGGCCATAGCTGCAACATCGCCGTTCCTTGGAAATGGGCCACCACCGCACCCATGCCCCCAACGTGGTGCAACGCTGCCACTGCCACAATTCCTGCTCCCACCAGCGCCAGGACAAATTGGAACAAATCCGTCACTACCACTCCCCACAAGCCCGCCACGCCAGCATAGAGCAACACCAACACACTCACCCCAATCACACTCCACAACTTGCCATGGGTGCCCGGATCCACACCCAAACTACCCCAAATATCCAGAGCATCCATCACCTTTACCATCGCCAACATAGCGTAGCCCATGCCAATACAATTCATCGGTACAGCAAATAAAAATGCCTTCGTTGCCCGTAAAATGGCAGCCGGTTTTCCTGCATAGCGCAACTCGGTTAACTCTGCATCGGTGATAATTTCGGCACGTCGCCACAGGCGGGAAAAAAGGTACATCATCACCACATGTGTGAATCCAAAGCACCACCATTCCCAATTCCCTGCTACCCCCCGTTGGGCCACCAACCCACACACATACAACGGCGTATCAATTGAAAACGTTGTTGCCGCCATACTCGTTCCTGCCAACCACCAAGGCAACGAACGCCCAGAGACAAAAAAATCCACCAGACTACGGGCGCCCCTTCGGGATACATACAACCCCAATAGCAAACTCAATACCAAATAAATTCCCACCACCACCCAGTCTAAAATGCCCATCTTGATGCCCCAAAAACAGCCGGTTAAAAATCACTCAGTTTTGCCTTTTTGGCAATCAGGGTCATGACAATTCATGCGCCCGATAACCAAATGAATCTATTAAAGCACAACCATACCTCTGAATACCTATGCCCATAAAGTGTTGCAATGTATTTGCAGCAGTCCGACTCTTAGTTCATAAAACCGAATTTTATTAAAAAGTACCTGTTCTGCTTTGTTCGTGGTCTTATTCAGTCATGTCCAACGAGGTTATTTTTTAAGCATTGATTTTGCTTGTAAATAGCTAACCGAAAGTCATCGGAACCATAAAAGAGACATATCACGCTTGATAATGCTCAAGAAAGGCTTTCAAAAACAGGGGTAGAATGGTTCCACATTTCTAGGCAACTATAGCAATCTTGAATGATTACGCAACAGGCACTTGCAGAAACCAACTTTCAGCACACCTCCCATGCGATTACTGTTCTAATAATACAAAACTCACCACGTGTAACAGCACTCACTCCGTGACAAGATATGGCATTCCTGTGATAGGACGATTCCCTAGCATTCCGGCGTGCCCACTTACTTGTGTTTGGCTGGCTAGAGAACTGGCTGTATTTTCTAATAGCAAATGGCCGTGAGAAAAGCCTGTACTTTTGCCCAACTGTAGGAGATTAAATCGGGGCGGTCGCAGTCAATGGTTACCAAGCCGGTTTGCGCTCGAAACCAGGTGCGTTGTCGCTTGGCCAACTGGCAGGTGTGTTTGACAATTAGGGCCTGAGCAGTTGCCAACGTACTATGACCGGCTAAATAATTGCTGATTTCTTGATAGCCTAAGGTTTTGAGTAAAGGTAGGTCAGCCCCATATTTTGCTTGTAATTTCTCAGTTTCTTCCACCAACCCCAAAGCCAACATATTCTGGGTGCGCCGTTGGATGCGCTGTGGCAAATGTTCACTATCTAAATACAAAAATAGAACTGGATAGGGCGGCGGCTGTTGCCCCTGCAATTGGGATAGGGGAATTCCGGTAACGTAATACACTTCCAACGCCCGCAAGGTGCGCACCGGGTCGTGGGGATGGATTTTGGCCGCACTGGCCGGGTCAATCTGCCGGAGAAAGGCATACCGTTCCGGCTGGCTGTAGGTGCTCAGTTGTGCCCGCAAGGTCGGTTGCGGCGCTACTGGAGGAATGGCCAACCCCCGTACTACTGCCTGTATGTAAAGACCACTCCCCCCCACCAGCAAAGGAATTTTCCCTCGCCCCTGCCACTGGGAAATCAACGCCTGCGCCGCCCGCTGATACTCGGCTACCGTCACCTTGACCGTCGGGGCGACCCAATCCACGAGAAAGTGGGGTACCTGCGCCCGTTGCGCTGGTGTGGGCTTGGCCGTGCCAATGTCCAATTCCTGATACACCTGCCGGGAATCGGCATTGATAATCACACTGTCTAACTTTTGTGCTAAAGCAATCCCCAACTCGGTTTTGCCGGTTGCCGTGGGGCCACAGATCACAATTAAAGCCAGGATTTCACCCCCTGATCAAACCCCCTTCAAAATTGACCCGATTGGCGCTTTCATGGAGTTTTTAGGCGCTTTGTGTTAGGATTGTACCGGATTTAAGGTGCATCTAATTTTATCTTGCTTCTAGGAGATTTGGGCATGACCGCTGCCTACAGTGCCGAGCACATTCAAGTTTTGGAAGGCCTGGAAGCGGTACGCAAACGGCCTGGTATGTATATCGGCAGTACGGGTTCTAAGGGCTTACATCACCTGGTGTATGAGGTGGTGGATAATTCTGTAGATGAGGCACTGGCAGGCTTTTGTACCCATATTGAGGTGGATTTGTACCCGGATGGCTCGGTGATGGTCACGGACAATGGCCGGGGAATTCCCACGGGCATCCATGCCAAAACGGGCAAATCAGCGTTAGAAACGGTGATGACGGTACTGCATGCGGGGGGCAAGTTTGATGAAAACGGGAGCTACAAGGTATCGGGCGGTCTGCACGGGGTGGGGGTGTCGGTGGTCAACGCCCTTTCGGCCCAGTTGGAAGTAGTGGTTTGGCGCGAGGGACAGGAATTCCGCCAGCGCTTTGAGCGGGGTAAACCGGTCACGGATTTGGTCAGCACGCCTTTGGGGGCAGAGCGGCGGGGTACGGCAGTACGTTTTCTCCCGGACCCAGAAATTTTCAAGGAAACTACGGAATTTGATTTTCTTACCCTGGCCAACCGGTTGCGGGAATTGGCCTATTTGAATGCGGGTTTACACATTAGTTTGCGGGATTATCGCAAGGAACCGCCACGTACGGAAACGTTTTGTTTTTGGGGTGGTATTCGTGAATACATTAGCTACTTGAACCAAGATAAACAACCCCTGCATGAGGAAGTGATTTACATCCAAGGGGAACGCCACAATGTGCAGGTGGAAGTGGCTTTGCAGTGGTGTGCCGATGCCTATGCCGATAATGTTTTAGGGTTTGCCAATAATATCCGCACGGTGGATGGGGGGACGCATTTAGAGGGCCTGAAAGCGGTACTTACTCGGACGATAAATACCCTGGCACGCAAGCGAAATAAACTCAAGGAGCAGGATGCGAATTTGGCGGGCGAACATATTCGGGAAGGATTGGCAGGGGTGATTTCTGTAAAAGTACCCAATCCCGAATTTGAAGGGCAAACCAAGACCAAATTGGGCAATACGGAAGTGCGGGGAATTGTGGATGCTTTGGTGGGAGAAGGTCTTACGGAATTTTTGGAATTGCGTCCCCAGATAGCCGATGCGATTTTGGATAAAGCGATTCAAGCCTATCAGGCTGCAGAGGCGGCACGGCGGGCGCGGGAATTGGTGCGGCGCAAATCGGTTTTAGAGTCGTCAACGTTGCCGGGAAAACTGGCAGATTGTAGTAGCCGTGACCCCAGGGAATGTGAATTGTTTATTGTGGAAGGAGATAGTGCTGGTGGGAGTGCTAAACAAGCGAGGGACCGGCGGTTTCAGGCTATTCTTCCTCTACGAGGTAAGATTATTAATATTGAAAAGACGGATGATGCGCGGGTGTACAAAAATGCGGAAATTCAAGCGCTCATTATGGCGATTGGGTTGGGGGTCAAAGGGGAGGAATTTGATGTTGCTAAATTGCGCTATCATCGTATTATTCTCCTCACTGATGCGGATGTGGATGGGGCGCACATTCGTACCCTATTACTGACTTTTTTCTATCGGTATCAGCGCTCGATTGTGGAAGAGGGATATGTTTATATTGGTTGCCCGCCCTTGTACAAGTTAGAACGTACCCGTCCCCGGCAGGTGATTTACTGCTACAATGACCGGGAATTGGAAGCTGCCAAACAAGCCTTGCCTGCCCAAGCGAATTACACCATTCAGCGGTTCAAAGGGCTAGGAGAAATGATGCCAGAACAATTGTGGCAAACGACGATGAATCCGGAAACGCGGACACTGAAACGGGTCACAATTGAAGATGCTGCCGAAGCGGACCGATTGTTCACGATTTTGATGGGTGATCGGGTGCCCCCACGCCGAGAATTTATCGAAACCTATGCGTCGCAATTAAGTTTGGCTGAATTGGATATTTAGGCATTGCCCAAGTACAACAGCGGCAGTGTGCATCTTGAGGGAACCCCTAAGACTCGGAAGTCCCATTCTTTGGTTGGTAATTATCAATAACCTGGGCATTATTCTCAATAGCCATAGCAATCCTAAATGAGAATAGAACGAGGTGAGTATCGGTCTATTGTGGGGAAAGAAAATTTTTGGTGACTGAAAGCAAACTTAAACAGCCATTTAACAGTGGAAAAAGACAATGATTACGCTACAGTCTTTTTGTTGATTACAGGGTACAACTCGAATCCCTTCCATCGGTGTATGGACAACTCTCCCATACCCCAAAATCTCTGAAAAGACTGTATGAGTCTGTACCAAAAAGTTGCAAAAAACTCTGGTCATGTAACCACACATCTTCAACCGGGTTTTGCTATGGCCACGCCACGCCATGCTACAGGACAATTGGGCGCAAGTAACATACAAGTCAATTCCCACTCATTGGCTGCTTTACCTGGGTTTACTGCGGCAAGAAATTCTTTTATCTCCCGTGATTTGTGAGAGGTCGCTCCATCCTAAATGAACACTATCTTTTTCCCGTACTTGGGTAGTTCATCCCATTTCTCCTACTCGCAATGCCCCCGCATAGACCAACCCTCTAGGCACATCCAGGGTGACGATGACCCCATCGCGAATCAACTGGGTGGCATTTTTGATGCCAACAATCACTGGTACGCCCAACCGCAGGCCAATCACAGCGGCATGACTGGTCAAGCTCTCATCCTCGGTAATAATTCCGGCAGCGCGACGCATGGGTTCCACCAACTGCACATCCGTTTGGTGCGCCACCAAAATCTCCCCACTCTGAAAATCCGTCAGCCGTTCTCCGGCACGTAACACCCGTGCGCGACCACTGACCAGCCCTTGCCCGACCCCCACGCCCTGCGCCAGCACGGTATTGACCATGCCCACCTTGATCAAATCCGTAGAACCCGGTACGCCCGGCAACGTTCCCGCTGTCATCACGACTAAATCCCCCTCTTTGAGCCATCCCCGTTCCTGTGCCATCGTCATCGCCACCTGAAAGGTTTGCCCTGCGGTCGGTAACTCCAATACCAACAGGGGACGTACCCCCCACACCAGTTGTAATTGTCGTGCCACTTCCACATGGGGTGTGACCGCAATGATGGCTGTGCGGGGACGGAACTTGGACACATTCCGGGCCGTTGCTCCTGTCTTGGTCAGGGTTAAGATGGCTCCTGCCCCCAACTCACTGGCCACATCACTCACCGCCTTGCTGATGGCATTGGCAATCGCCTGCCCCCCACTTTGGAACGGACGGGAATAGACCCCCTGCATCCCCGGTTGCAGACATTCCTGCTCCATGTGCCGGGCAATTTTATCCAGGGTTTCCACCGCCAGCACCGGATAGTTCCCTGTGGCCGTTTCATTGGAAAGCATCACCGCATCGGTTCCATCCAAAATGGCATTAGCTACATCGGACACTTCAGCCCGCGTCGGTCGGGGGGATGTCACCATACTGTCCAACATCTGCGTTGCGGTAATCACTGGAATCCCTAGGCGATTGGCCATGGCAATCAAGCGCTTTTGCAACAAGGGCACTTCCTGCGCAGGCATTTCCACCCCTAGGTCGCCCCGGGCCACCATAACCCCGTCACACACGGATAGAACCGCTTCCATCTGGGCAATCGCCTCATGCTTCTCAATCTTGGCCACCACCGGCACGCGGTAGCCATGTTGCGCAATGAATTCCTTCAACTCCAGCACATCCTCTGGGCCGCGCACGAAACTCAAGGCCACCCAATCTACGCCCTGTTCCAGGCCAAAGAGTAAATCCTCCCGGTCCTTTTCTGTCAGCGCTTTGACCGACAGGGACACGCCCGGAAAATTCACCCCCTTATGGTCGGACAGCACCCCCCCCACGGTCACCCGACAATGCAATTCCTCGGCGGCCACATCCACTGCTTCAACCCGCATTTCCACCCGCCCATCGTCGAGGAGAATCGTCGCCCCTACCGGCACCTCCTGCACCAACCGGTCATAGCTCACAAACCCCCGCTCCTGTGTACAGACAATCGGTTTACTGGTCAGCACATAGGGGTCGCCCGTTCGCACCACTACACTTCCTTCTGCGAACTTGCCTAGGCGAATTTTCGGGCCTTGCAAATCCTGCAAAATTCCCACCGGTTGGTTCAACTCAAAGGCCAATTGGCGAATCAGCCGCACATGCCGCCGGTGATCCTCATGGCTACCGTGAGCAAAATTCAACCGAAATGTATTCACCCCGGCAACAATCATCGCCCGCAGAATTTCTGGGGTATTGCAGGCTGGCCCTACCGTTGCCACAATTTTGGTTCGTCGAAAGGAAGTTCCCGTCATGCCCAATCCTGCACCCAGGTTCGATACGATCTGTGATTGTAAACGGGGAACCCCCCCAGTGCGGCCTTTCTCCGCAAGAACTTTAGAAATCAATCGCTGCGTCACACTTTACACGGCAACTTCAGATAATTTTAAGAATGTAAGTACGACTGAAACTTCCCAGGTAGTGATTTGTACCGAAAAGGGCCGTGAAGCCCCTCCCTGCAAAGCGGGGATATAAGGCGTCATATGATGCTCAGTAGTTGTGGTTTGTCTTTTGCAAACAGTACGTTAGGGCATAAGGAAACCGCCTTGCGCAGGGGAAGGCTTGGGGAGAAAGCAACGAAATCGCCACCTCTAGTTGGGAAGGGAAACCGGAACCAGCAAGTGGGGTTGTAGAACCAAGAACAAGAATCTCTTGCCTTTAGGCAGGGGAGTACGTCAAGCATCATTGGGATCAATCCCGCTTGGAGATTGCATCCATCCTCCCATAAAAGGCAGGTTGTGTAGCGGGCATTAGAGGATTAGGATGGGATGGACACAACTGGACTCGAACCAGTGACCCCCACGATGTCAACGTGGTGCTCTAACCAACTGAGCTATGCGTCCTAGTAACCTTTTATATTAGCATCAGCTTTTCCGCTTGCGCACTCATCCATGCGGGTACGCCACCACGTTAATCCCCTTAGTCGGCACTTTTTGCAACCCATAGACCTTCCAGACTGGCGGTTGATTTACCATCAGGTCGAACAGCCATTACACTTAGATATTGGCTGTGCCAAAGGGCATTTTTTGCTGCGCATGGCCGCCCAAGCACCCCATTGGAATTTCCTGGGTTTAGAAATCCGTCAACCTCTGGTGCAGCAGGCCAACGTACTGAGAATGAATCACCGGTTAACTAATGTTTACTTTCTCATGGCCCAGGCCAATGCGCATTTAGCATCCATCCTGGCGAGTTTTCCCACGAATGTCCTACGGCGTGTGACGATTCAATTTCCTGACCCTTGGTTCAAACGTAAGCAAAGAAAAAGACGCCTCGTGCAACCCGATTTAGTGGCCGTGATTGCAGATTATTTACAGCCAGGGGGCGAAGTGTTTTTGCAGTCGGATGTCCGGGAAGTGGCGCTGGAAATGTACCACCATTTTTTACATCATCCCCAGTTTGTCAGTTGCGGGGAATTACTCGCAGCGAATCCCTTTGGCATTCCCACTGAACGTGAGCAGTCGGTGATCCAACGCGGTTTGCCGGTCTATCGTTTTTTACTCCGACGTCGGGCCAACGGATGATGATTGGTGTGGTAGGCATGGGGTTGGTCTGCGCCCTGGGCAGGGATAAACAAACCAGTTGGCGCAATTTATTGGCAGGACTTTGTCCCATCCAAATCCAGCAACCTTTTCCGCATATACCCCCCCTGCCTTTGGCGCGGGTTGGCCCTGGGGATACACCGCTACCGACGGACCCACGGGCGTTGCTACGGGATGCCCTCACCGAAGCATTGCAGGATGCGGGGTGGGAATTGCCGTTGCCTGATTGCGGGGTCGTCATTGGCTCCAGCCGGGGAGAGCAATACCTATGGGAGCAATGGTTGGCCGGTGAGCGGTACGATTACCATACATGGTTCGAGCATGCACCGGGAAGTTTTGCCCGGATGGTGGCCGCCAAGGTGGGGGCAAAAAGTTGGGTAGCAGCACCGAGCGTAGCCTGTGCAACGGCAGCCTGGGCGGTAGCAATTGGGATGGAATGGTTGCGCCGGGGACAATGTGCACGGGTGATTGTGGGGGCGGTAGATGCTCCCATCACACCTTTGACCATCGCAGGCTTCCTGCAAATGGGGGCTTTGGCCCAAACGGGCTGTTTCCCATTCGACCAAAAAAGGCAAGGTTTGGTGTTAGGTGAAGCGGCAGGGGTGATTCTCCTCGAACCGTGCCATCAGACGCCGCCGAAATACGGTTGGATTTTGGGGTGGGGGTGCACCTGTGATGCGGCACATCCGGTAACGCCCAGTATGGACATTGAAAGTGCAGTGATGGCCGTACAAAAGAGTTTTCAGTTGCCTAATGGCTCACTCAATGCCTGTGATGCAGTGCATACCCACGGGACCGGTACCCCAGCCAACGACCGCCGTGAATTCCATATCATTGAACATCTATTTCCCAAGGACATTCCCATCCTGGCTACCAAGGGAGCGACAGGGCATACGTTGGGAGCAGCGGGCATGGTCAATATCATTTTTTCCTTGCTCGCGCTCCAAGACCAGGTTTTACCCCCTTGTGTGGGCTTGCGTGAACCGGATTTTCCCGGCAATTTCGTGCGGGTAGCCCAAGCACAAAAGCTCAACACCATTCTGAATCTCAGTTTTGGTTTTGGGGGACAGAATGGGGCGGTTCTGGTAGGTCACGGCGGGGCGTAATGAAGCCGTATTCACTCCAATAACTGCGGGAATTACCAATAATAACGGTGCAAAACATATCAATTGGCCGTTGAGTGAAACTGGCTAAATGCTCACGCCAAATCTGTTCTTCGGGCCGATAGGCTTGGCGCACGATCGCCACCGGCGTTTGCGGGTCGCGGTATTGCAAAAAAATGGCCTGGGCAGCCGGTAATTGCCAGGTGCGCCGGGCAGAACAGGGGTTGTAAATGACGGTGACAAAATCCCCCTGGGCCGCATGGATTAAACGGCGGGCAATGACATCCCAGGATACGTGTAAATCACTCAAACTCAGGACACAAAAATCCTGCATCAATGGCACCCCTACCCGGCTGGCAGCAGCCTGGAGCGCCGAAATCCCGGGGATGATGTCCACAGGAATCGGTTGCTTTTGCTGGTGGAGTAATTCCATCACCACACCAGCCATCCCATAAATGCCACAGTCACCTGAAGAGACCACTGCTACCTTGAGACCCCGTTGGGCCAGATCAATCGCCCGTTGCGCCCGCTGGGTTTCTGCCCCGATGGGATAGGGTTCCCACCACTGATGCGCTTGCTTGATGGTGTCTATCAGGTGTAAGTACAATTGATAGCCAATCACCACGTCTGCTTGGATAATGGCTTGGCGGGCAGCGGGAGTCAATTGGGTTAAGTCGCCAGGGCCAATGCCTACGAGATTAATACAGCCGGGGCGGTCAGACCATTCCTGGGGCGCTAGGGCAACGGCGACGGTGACATCGGCAACAACCTGCTTCGGCACCAGTAAATGTCCCTGGGAAGCTTGTAGGGCGCTGGCTTCGGCGACGCTGGGGGTTCCCACGGCCTGGGCAACGACCGGTGAAGGGTTGGGAACAGGAACGTGGCGCAGGGTGGTAACGGGAAAGGTCACCAAGGGCCAACCTTGGGATTGGGCAAGCTGCACCAGTCCAGGTTCGTCGTTTTTGATGTCAGCGCTAGCAATCCCGGCAATGGCTTGGAGTGAGAGACGATGGGCGGCAAAGACGCTCTGAATGGCGGTATGGATTTGGCTGGCGGCAGTGCCCCGGGCACAACCAATCCCGACCCACAAAACCCTTGGATGCCACGTAACGGTGGGTGCATGGCTGGGTGCATTGTCCCGATGGGTGATCCAAATTTGGTATTGGGGTAGGGAGTCAGGGGTCCCTTCATGCTGATGGGGATGCCGGTGGTCCACCCAGAGGAAATGGGATTTGTGGGCAATCAGGTGTCGCCACAGGGTACTACCGGATTCTTGGATGATGGCGATGGGTTCTTCTCGCAGCACGGCACTGGCCACAGCCGTCCAATCCCCTTTGCCCTTTTGCCAACCCCAAGGGATGCCCCAAGTATCCACTCCGGCCATATCATGGGCGCTGGCAGCATCGGTAATCACGGCAGGAATGCCTAGCTCGGCCGCAATCCAGGCGCACAGTTGATTGCCCTGGTGTTGATGCCCGCCACAGACGCTGATGACGTATTCCCCGGACTCAGGAATGCAAATGATAATGGGGTCACGGTGTTTGTCCGTGAGCAAAGGGGCAATTAAACGCACCACTGCCCCTAGCGTTAACCCGAAAATGATAGCTCGATGGTGGGGCCACAGGGTACGTACATGCTCACGCAACGGCTGGGGATAGGGTTGGCACGGGGGATGCCCGTCCAGATGGGGTGAACACCACAAGATACTTTGGGAGCGCTGAGCCAGAGGCAACAGTCGGGCCTGACTGGTGGGGGTCGTTGCGATCCAGGCCAGGGGTTGAAAAGCCGACCCAACCGACTCCGGCTTAACCATCTAATGCCGCCTGTTGTTGCACCAAATCAACGCCGCGGGACGTGCCGATGCGCGTAGCTCCGGCAAGGAGTAATTCCTGGGCCTGGGCAAGGGTTTTAATGCCACCGGCCGCTTTGATCCCCACCCGCTGCTGAGTGATTTTGTGTAACCATTGCACCTGTTCTGTCGTAACACCCCCACACCAACCCGTACCCGTTTTCAGATAATGCACCCCGGCATCCAAACAGATTTCCACCGCCAATGTGCGCTCGGCTTCGGTAAGGAGATTCATTTCTAAAATGGCTTTGACCGTCTGTTGGCTCTCACTGACAATCTGGGCGATTTCCTCATAAACTTCCTTGGTTTTACCACCTTTGAGCCAGCCCACATTCAGCATCACATCCAATTCTTTGGCGCCTGCTTCTACGGCTTCCATTGCTTCGGTGTATTTGACCAGCGAGGTGGTAGCACCGGTAGGAAAGCCAATGACGGCACACACCTGGCAAGCCCGCCGGTGGAGCAGTTCGACGCACTGGGGCACGGCGCTGGGATAGACACACACGACCGGAAAACTGTAGCGGTCTGCTTCCTCACAGCCCTGGGCAATGGCAGCAGGGGTAATCCCCGGTTGCAACAGGGCATGCTCGATCACGGTGGCAATGTCGGGTAGCGCAGCCAGCATCGCAAGGAAGAGAAACACGATACCATCATAAAGACATTGATGCGATTGTGGGCGGGAACAGGCAATGGCGGATCAGCTCGTGCGGGCAACGGCAGCAGCAGGGGGCATTCGGGCGGTAGGGGTTATTACCACCCAGTTGGTGGCAGAAGCGCGGCGACGGCATGGGTTGTCCTATGTGGCCACAGCAGCGTTGGGGCGGGCCATGAGTGCGGGTTTGCTGCTGGCTTCCCCTATGAAACATCTCTCGGCGCGGGTGAATATCCGCTTCCAGGGAAATGGCCCGCTGGGTACGGTGTTGGTGGATGCGGGTCGGGATGGCACGGTGCGGGGTTATGTGGATCAGCCGGGGGTGGAATTGCCCCCCAATGCCCAGGGCAAGCTGGATGTAGGCAGGGCGGTCGGAGCGCAAGGCTATCTCTACGTCTTGCGGGACAACGGTTATGGCTATCCCTACGCCAGTACGGTGGAACTGGTTTCCGGGGAAGTAGCCGACGACATCACCTACTACCTCACCACTTCCGAGCAAACTCCTTCCGCCTTGGCCCTAGGGGTGTACCTGGAAGGGGGACAGGTGCGGGCTGCGGGGGGCCTGTTATTACAAGTTCTGCCCAAGGCAGCGACCGATGAAGCCCTGATTGACCTGCTGGCGGCACGGGTGTCCAGCTTGGCGGGATTCACGCCCTTACTCCTGGCCGGGCAACAGTTGGGGGATATATTGGAAACCCTACTGGGGGACCTGGATTTGACCATCTTCCCGGAAACCCAGTTGGTGCGCTTTCACTGCGGCTGCAATTTTGATCGGGTCCTGGGTGCCCTGAAAATGCTGGGGGTGGACGAATTACGAAGCATGATCCGCCAGGATGATGGGGCAGAGGTGACCTGCCATTTCTGTAGTTCCGTGTTCCGTGCCCAACGCCACCACCTAGAAGCCCTCGTCGCCGAGTTGGAACAAGAAGTCACCTCTGGCTAAACATTACACCGAAACGATGGGGGCAGCAGCCAAAACCGCCTGTACCGCCTGTTGCAGTTGCTGGTAGAGTTGATCTCGGCTTTGAAACTGTTCCAAGCGATGCTGTACCTGCCCCTTCCACATCACCAGTAGGGTCGGCAGCATCCGCAGGCGGTAGCGACTGGCCAAAACCAAACTTTCATCGGCGTTGACCTCTACCACCCGCACCTGGCTATCGTACTGTTGATGTAATTGGGTGAGCAAGGGTTCCACCAAACGGCACAGACCGCACCAAGGAGCAGAAAAGTGGACAATCACCGGTACAGTTGCCTGTAAAACTTGCGCTTCAAAATCGGCTTCTGAAATGAGTTTCACGGCAGGTATCCTAAACGGCTGTTTGCAAGGTGTTTTTATGATAACAGGTCGGGGATCAAAGCGCTAGAAGTTGGGATCGCCGCAAACGCACCAGCACTCTTAACGAAAATTTAGAATGGAATGGTGGGGCAAATGGGATACCATAAGGGGCATAGGGGCGGGAGGCAATGCCATGGGTGATGGAGTCGGCAATCTGCTGATCGAATCGGTACTTCAGGAGCGGCGACAATTTCCCCCGCCCAAGACGTTTCAGGCGCAAGCCCGGATTGCTTCCCTAGCGCAGTACCACCAGTTGTGTCAGGAATTTGCCCAGGACCCCCAAGGCTTTTGGGGACGGTGGGCCGCCCAGGAATTGCATTGGTTTCGCCCCTGGAGTCAGGTGTTGGACTGGCAACCGCCCCAAGCCCGCTGGTTCGTAGGGGGACAGACCAACCTGGCCTATAACTGTCTTGACCGGCATCTGCATACCCACCGCCGCACCAAACCGGCCATTATTTGGCAAGGGGAACCGGGGGATGTGCGTATCATTACCTATGAACAGTTGCATCAGCAGGTTTGCCGCCTGGCCAATGCTCTGAAGGCGTTGGGGGTGCAAGCAGGGGACCGGGTGGGGATTTATCTGCCCATGATTCCTGAGGCGGCGATGGCGATGTTGGCCTGTGCCCGGATTGGGGCGGTGCATACGGTGGTATTCGGCGGCTTCAGTGCGATGGCGTTGCAGGAGCGGTTGCGGGCGGCGCAGGCCAAGGTGGTGATTACGGCGGATGGGGGGTGGCGCAAGGGGGTGGTCGTGCCTCTGAAACCCCAGGTGGATCAGGCTTTGGCGGATGGACAGGTGCCTTCGGTGACGCAGGTGTTGGTAATCCGGCGGGTGGGGGATGCGCCCATGACGGCGGGTCGGGATGTGTGGTGGCACGAAATGGAGCCAACGCTGTCAACGGATTGTCCGGCCCTGCCGGTGGACAGTGAACAGATGTTGTTTATCCTGTACACTTCGGGAACCACTGGGAAACCCAAGGGTATTGTCCATACAACGGCAGGATATAACTTGTACACGCATCTGACGGCGCAGTGGGTATTTGACCTGCGGGAAGAGGATGTGTACTGGTGTACGGCGGATGTGGGTTGGATTACGGGGCATAGCTACGTGGTGTATGGCCCGCTGTCGAATGGGGCGACGACCCTGATGTACGAAGGGGCGCCACACGCGGGGAATCCGGGTTGTTTTTGGGATGTGATCCAAAACCACCGGGTCACGATTTTTTACACGGCACCGACGGCCATTCGGACGTTTATCCAGATGGGGGAGGAGCATCCCCGGGCGCGGGATTTGTCCTCGTTGCGGCTGCTGGGCACGGTGGGGGAACCGATTAACCCGGAGGCGTGGCTGTGGTATCACCGGGTGATTGGCGGGGAACGCTGTCCCATTGTGGATACCTGGTGGCAGACGGAAACCGGGGGGATCATGATTGCGCCGTTGCCGGGAGCGACACCTACCAAGCCGGGTTCGGCGACGTTGCCCTTGCCGGGGATTCAGGTGGCGGTGGTGGATCGCCAAGGGGAGCCGGTGGGGGTCAATCAGGGGGGGTATTTGGTGGTGACCCACCCTTGGCCGGGGATGATGCGGACGGTGTATCAGGACCCGGAGCGGTTCCGGCGCACCTACTGGGAGCAGATTCCCCCCCGTGATGGTCAGTACGTTTACTTTACGGGAGATGGAGCGCGCCGAGACGAGGACGGCTACATCTGGATCATGGGACGGGTAGATGATGTGATCAATGTGGCCGGGCATCGCTTGGGGACGATGGAAATCGAATCGGCCCTGGTGTCCCATCCGGCAGTGGCGGAAGCGGCGGTAGTGGGACGACCCGACGCATTGAAGGGGGAAGCAGTGGTGGCCTTTGTCATTTTGGAAGGCCATTACCAGCCCAGCGAGGCCCTGAAGCAGGAATTGCTGGATCACGTAGTGCGAGAAATTGGCGCCATTGCCCGGCCCAGCGAGTTGAAATTTACCGAAAGCCTGCCCAAAACCCGTTCGGGCAAAATCATGCGCCGGTTGTTGCGGGCGTTGGCTGCCGGGGAAGCACCCAGCGGGGACATTTCCACCCTGGAAGACCAAAGTATATTGGAGCGCCTGCGCTATTAGCTGTATGAACACTCCCACCGACTCCAGTTGGGGGATGCTTACGCAGTCCAAAAACTGACTTGCGCCACCTAGGGAGAGTTTCAATTACGTACACGGCAGGCTGGGAAGCCCCATTCTCTCGTTGGTTCTGCTTACTGGGACGGCTGTTAGCGATTGGATGGCATAGAGCAATAGTACGGGGCTACCCAGCTATCTCTGTCCCCACAGCCAACTGCCCCACAGCAGGGCTTCCATCCCCCAAAAACAGGCGACGATTTGGGTTTCCGACCAGCCGCTGAGTTCCAGATGGTGATGGTACGGGGTCATTTTGAACAGGCGTTTGCCTACCCCATCGGGGCCTTTGGTGGCTTTGAAATACCACACCTGCGCCATCACCGTCAGCGTTTCCCAGACAAACAGCAAACTGAGGAGCAACAGCAGCCAGAGGTTTTGGGTCACGATGCCGATACCGGCCAGGGCACCCCCCAGGGCCAACGAACCCGTATCCCCCATAAACACCCGTGCTGGGTGGTGGTTATGCACCAAAAAACCTAAGCAGGCCCCTGCCAAGGCCACCGCAAACAGGCTCACATCCGGGTAAGTAGGCGCACAAGCCACCCCCAACCCCGTCAAGGCCACCCCACAGATACCAGCCGCCAGACCATCCAAACCATCGGTCAAATTCACCGCATTACTCTGGGCCACCGGTACAAACCCCACCAGTGCCCAAAACCCCAGCCCTAGGTTGAGGGTCATGCCCCAGGGAAGGGCAATCGTCGGTGGTAGGTCGCCCCGCCACCACAGCCACAGGGTAAAGCCCACTGCCACCAGGATTTGCAACGCCAATTTCGCCCGCGGGGGCAAGCCCTGGTTCGACTGCGCCCGCAAAATCAACCCATCATCCACCGCCCCAATCGCCCCACACGCCAGCGTCAGCGCCAGCACCGCCCCCAAATCGGCAGACAGGGGCATCTGTTGCATCCACAGCACCAAGAGCGTCACTAAAACCGCCACCGGCAGGAAAAAAATACCCCCCATCGTCGGCGTACCCGCTTTCTGGAGATGGGCTTGGGGGCCTTCCTGGCGAATCACCTGCCCCATTTTCCACTGGCGTAACCAGGGCAAAACCAACGCTCCTACCAGTGCCGTTCCCCCGGTCGCCACTCCCAGCGTCAACAGCCACCACCCAGCCTGGGGAACCACCCCGCCCACAACCGCAGCCAAACCCGCTGCCAATCCCACCACCAGCCAAGCACTGACGTTCACAGGCGGATCAGTCATCCATCACCACTGCAACCCACCCAACGACAGCCGGACACCAGGACAGAACCATCACCGAGTCATTCACCTGCACCAAGTAGGAAGAACGGGGAGTTCATCGCAGTGAAATTGTACGGATTAGAAATCCTCTTCTTCCTCATCGCCGAGGTCATCTTCCAGTTCCTCATCCTCGTACAAATCGGTGTCCTCGCCGGTGAATTCATCAATGATTTCCCCATCCTCATCAAAAAGCGAATGGTAATCCGACACGGGGCTAGCATCCAGCCGTCCGATGGCTTCCAACCAGTTGAGAATCGAGGCATTCGCCGAAGTCGGGATTACCGCTGCCGGTTCATGGATGGGTATTTCTCGGAGGGTAGGGATAGAAACAGGGGCCTCTGTTACCGGGTCAAGAGCAGAGTTGTCAGTGTGAGACATGGGTCATCCACCAAGATTGCACCGATTTGAACCTATAGTTGCCTAGGAACGTTACCCAAAGCAGGTCTAGCTCACCAATACATCTTGAGCTACTTTAGAAATCTTAGCAGACCAGGCGTACGCTCAACCGTGTTCCGGGCAGGGCGGTGCGTGCAGGGAATGGTCAAGCCAACCCTGAGCCTGGCGGGTATGAGCCAGCGCCTGTTCCGGTTGGTCGTGCAGCAGATAGCTCAAGGCAGCGGCCAATTGTTCGGCGGCACGGGCGTAGCGGTCAGTTTTCAGACGGTGCCATCGTTCCGGCGTAATCCGCAGGCGGTCGCACAGAGTCTGCACCAATCGGCGTGTTTCCGGGTCAGCGGCCATCATCGGGATAGGATGGTATAGGAATCTGCTGATACATTTACGCTGAACACTACTGAGCATCACTGCTCAACGGTGCAGCGATAGCATCCTGCTCGTCTCCGAACAGGAAGGCGGTATCCCGCAAAGCTCTGAAAAAAAATTCCCAGAGCGCAGTCTCACTGTCGTCTCACTACCGATTTTCTGCTTTACTTTGGCTACCATATCGGCAGACTCGAAAGTAGGCAGAAGGATCAACCGGTAGTAAGCCGTTCTGAACATATTATACCTTATTTTCAGCATAGTTGAGCTTATCATTGACTAGAGTCATGCTCCACACCCAGATCAGGATTGACTGTGATGCAGGGTTTGGTCATAATCTCGTAAATCCGCATTTTGTTGGGATCCTTGCCGTAGGCCACCACCTTATAGACGATGTCGGTTTGGGTAACAATCCCATAGGCATCATCAGGGTTGCGAATATCCACGATCAAGGCCCCCAGACCCTTGAGGCGCATCAATTGAATTGCCTCAGCCACTGGCGCGGAACCTTTTACCAGCGGTACGTCTTTGGTCATGATGTCAATGGCACGTAGCATGATATGGCTCCTTTTGTAGGTGGGTTAGTTCAAGGATTGCGGTGCATGGGTGTAGCAGTTTTTGGGACAGATGCGCGCGCAGGCTTGACAACCAAGGCACCGTTCGGGGTGGATGATGGTCATGACCTTGCGTTCGCTCTCTGCTTCGTCCTCATCCACCAATTCAAATGCGTCATTGACCGCCTGTAGGTGCAGGACATCATTATCCAACGTGATGAAATGATGAGGTCGGTGTGACGCCAGGCCGGGGGATAACGACTGCGCAGGTCAATACGTCGAGGATGAACAAGTAAGGGGGAATGACACAGCATCGGCTGACACCAAAAAGGTCAATCAATACCTTGGAATGCGGCGGCGTCCAGAATGTAGGTGTTTGCGTCCACCGGGAAGTGACATCCGGGTTGTTTTTTTTTCGTTGACTCAATGCCCTTGGTAGGTGGTTATACACCCTGGGGACTGGGGCAGGTGTCGGGGGCAAAGGACTGGCCACAGGCGCAACTGTTGGGATGGTGAAAGACAAAACCGCTATGAACCAGCCCTTCTACGTAATCCATCACCACTTCGGTCAGGGAAGGAACGCTTTGCGCCTCGATGTAGAGGGTGAAACCGGGCAGGGTTTGGGCCACATCGTCGGGTTGGGGTTGGGTGACGATTTTCAGGTCGTAGGTGTAACCCTGACAGCCGCCGGGAATGGCCCGGAGGCGATAGGCGCAATCGGGTTGGGGCAAGAGCGCCCGCAGTTTTGCTTGAGCTTGGGGTGTAATCAGCATCAACAACCTCCTAGATGGCTACAGATGGGACAATTGGGTTCGCGATAGAGACGCTGTTTGCGGAAGGTGAGGCTACTAAGGTTCATGGTCAGGAGCTGACCTGCCAGGGGGGGAGCTAGGTGGGTGACCAGTTTGATCACTTCCAGGGCTGCCAGGCAAGCCAGGGTGCCGGGGACAACGCCCAAAACTCCGAATCCGTGCTTATCCCAAGGGGGAACCTCGGGAAAGAGACAGGCCAAGCAGGGAGTTTGCCCCGGCAGGATGGTGGTTAAGTAGGCCCCCATGCCATCCATCGCTGCCTCGACCAGGGGTTTGGCTTGGGCAACGCAGACTTGGTTCAGTCCCAGGCGCTCCTCAAAGTTGTGGGCGCAACTGACAGCTACATCGGCACGGCGCAGCAACTTCTCCCGGTTTTCCGGCGTGAGGTATTCCGGGATGGCCTCGATTTCCACATCAGGATTGAGGGCTTGCAGGGTGGCTTTGGCCCGTTCAACCCGGGGTTTGCCCACTCAGTCCTGGGTCATCAGCACTTGGCGGTTGAGGTCGTCCAAGCGTAGATTGCCCCCCCGCACCAGGATTAGTTTGCCGATACCCGCCACCGTCAGATACAGGGCGACCGTACCTCCTAGGCCGCCGACACCGGTAATTAAAACCGTGGTTTGTTTGAGGGCCTGCTGACCGGCGATGCCAAACCCCGGCAGTTGGATTTGGCGGCGGTAGCGTTCCAATTCCTGGGGCGATAGGGTCACCATAGGACTAGGCTGAACAGATGTCTGAGACCAGCACTACGTTGGGGGCGGGTTGTTGGAAGACCTTAAAGAGTTTCTGTTCGTAGGATGAGGAGGTGAGAAAGACCTCGTAAGCTTGCGCCAATGCCGCGCGGTAGCGTTCAAGCCGTACCTGCGGGTCAGTGGTCTCCTGGTCAATGGCCTCCTTGAGTTGCCCGAACTTGCGCAGGATGTGTAACCGATTGACGTTGACAACCTGGGGGTTAAAAGGCAGGTCGAAGAAGTGGAAATAATCCTCAGCATCCCGGAGTTGGTAAAATTCAGCTAGGGTTTTCGTCATGGTTGGTACCTCCGCGTTCGAGTGCAGCTAGCTGTTGCTTGAGGCAATGAATTTGGTGGAACACCTCGTAGGTTTGCTGCGCCACCGTTACCAATTGCTCGTAGTTGGCTGGTAAACCTTCTGCCAGGTCGTGGAGGTCCATCTTCAACTGCCCGGCTTTGGTATTGAGGCGACGCAACTGGTTTTTCAAGTCGGTAACGCTGAGGGCTGTCGGTATCATGGTTGGCTCCTGGGTTTACTTAGGCTTGGGTCACTTCGGGGAATTTTTCTGCCAGGGCAATCCCCGCTTGGGCCGCTTGTTCCCCGGCTTCGGCCATCTGGGCAAGAGAGGCAAACCCAAAACGTTGGGCATCCCGCAGGGTGCGGGTCACCAGCAGCAATTTGCCACTAAATACCAACGCCCAACCAAACCCCTCCTCATTCAGGCTGATGACCACCTGGGTCAGCCGACCGGTAGCCTGTTCGATCAAGCGGGCCACCGCACTGTAAAACTGGTGAATTCTGGCTTTGGTGGCCTCCTCCACGGGCCGGTCCAGGGGAATTTGCCGCTTTTCCTCCTTGCTGAGGATATAGGGTTGGAGCAGCCGCTCATCGCTCCAGGAACGGTAGATGCCGTAAGGGTCCTGGGCACGTATCTGGGCAACTATCGCTTGCAAAAAAGGGGATGTCGCCACGGAAACGGTTGGGGTCATATGCCTACCTCCACTAAGCTTCGCTAAACCGGGGTTTCAGACCAAAGGCTTTGCGCAACCAAGGCGGCGGGCCATGACGCAGGGTTTGCAACAGCCGCTCCAAGGTGTCCACAATGCTGTCCGACTCGGAATGGGATTTAATCGGGGTAATCCCGCTATTAATTAAACGGGCGGCGGCACTGCCCCCAATGGCCGCAACATAGACGATTTTGCAGTCTTGGCAGGCCCGGAGAAATTCCAGTTTGGGGACGAGTTTGTCCTCGTTGCCGTCTTCGGCGCCCGCTGCCGGGAATTCGTGGTGTTCGACCAGCGTGTAGCCCTCGGGGGACACCTCGTAAACCGAAAGGATTTTGGCCCACCCGAAATGGGCGTTGATGTGTTCTTTGTCGCTGGTAGCAAAGGCAATTTTCATAGTCGTCCTCCTATGTACAACGTCAGGGATGATGCGCTGCCAACAGCACATTTCCCAGGTCAAACAACAACTGGGTGGTTCCCCGATAACCCACATAGGAACGCAAACCGTTCCCCAGTCGGTCAAAGATGGGAAACCCCAGGCGGAACAAAGGAATGCCCAAACGCTGGGCAATGGCCGCTCCCCGGGAATTGGTGATCAAGAGGTCGCTGCCAACTGCCTGGGCCTCCAGGTCCGCCAAATCCCCGATGGTCACCGTGTCACAGGGCAAATCCGCCAACTGGGGGGAAGGGGTAGGAGCAATCGCCGCCTGAATTTCTGCCCCCATACTCACCAAAAAATGCACCATCACACTGAGCAAATCCGGCTCCAGCGCCAGAGCCACCCGTTTGTGACCCAGGTAGAAATGGGTATCGAGCATGGCATCCAAAAGCTGGCGCCGCTGACTGGGATAGGGTTCGGGCACCGGGCCACCGCCCCACGCCAGCAAACATTGGCTCAAGCGGTCGCTAGCAGCCAACCCCGTCACCCCCGGCAAGAGGGTATAGGGCACCTGGAACCGCTGTTGCCATAACTCCGCCGCCGGTCGCATGGTTTCCCCAATCGCCAGCACCCAAGCGGAACGCCCCGCCTGCCGCAACTGCGCCACAGTCGTTCCTCCGGTGGACACCCCCTGATACCCCCCCGGTGCCAGATGTCCATCCAGGGACCCGGACAGGTCGGGAATGAGAATCGGTGTCAGCCCAAAATCCAACACCCACCGCTTGAGGTCCGCCGCCTCCCCCGGCGTGATGTCCGACCCTACCAGCACGGTCACCTGAGTGCGATCCAACGGCCCCGCTTCCGGCAAACTGGCTACGATGGCCTTCACCGCCCGGCTATACCCATCGGCTAGGGACCCATAAAAATCCGGCGTGTTGGCATAGACAATTGGCACCGGGCAGTCCAGGGTGCGCAAAATCCCCGCCACATCCTCGCCCCGGGTCTCCGATAGGGCAGTCGAACACAGCCCAATCAACTCCGGTTTGGCTTTGGTCAGCAGAACCTGGAGACTTTGCTGGATGTTGTCTGCCCCGCCCAAAATGGTGGCAATTTCCGTCAAAGCGGTCGTTGCCAGGGGAATGGCCTCCCGAAAATGGCGCACCAACATCACCTTGGCAAAGGCAGTACAGCCCTGGGAACCGTGAAACAAAGGGAGTGCCCCCTTGATGCCCAAAAAGGCAAGCGCAGCGCCCAAAGGCTGGCTGAGTTTGAGCGGGTTGACCGCTACCGGTTTGTTGGTGGTCACGACCTTACTCATAAGCCACCTCCCAGGGTGCGGGTTGCCGAATCTGCGCCCAAATCGGACTATCCAACGCCTGGGTCAATTCCCGTGCCAAAGTAACCATCCCCCGGTAGCCCGCATAGGCCAGGTGCCGTTCCTGGTTGATGTCCAAAAAGGGAATACCCGCTTTGAGGGCGGTGTACTGGTTTCTACCCCCGGCAATCAACATATCGGCCCGCGTGCGGCGAATGACGGCCAACAGTTCCTCCGGCCCCCCGCCTTCGATCAAAACCCCCTGTTCTCCCAGCAGTTCTTTGATGCGGGCTTTGTCCTCCGCAGTACTTTTTTTCGTGCTGGTGGCCACGACTTCCATGCCCAGGTCCTGTAGGGCGGAAATGACCGACCAACTTTTCACGCCACCGGTGTAGAGCACCACCCGTTTCCCCTGCAACCGGGCGCGATAGGGAGCCAGTTCCTGCGCCAATTGAGCCGTCTCCTGGGCAATCAAGGCTTCTACGCGGGCGGTGAGTTCTGGGTCCTGGAAGTGCTGGGCCATCTGCCTCAGACAGGCATTCATATCCCGCAGGCCATAAAACGAACACTCGATGTAGGGAATGCCATAGCGCTCTTGCATCTTGCGGGCCACATTCAGCAGCGCCTTGGCACAGATCACCAAATTCAAATGGGCATGGTGGGCATAGGTGATTTCCTCATAGCGCGCATCCCCGGTCATCTTGGCCAGCACCTGAATCCCCAGCCGCTCAAACAGGGGCAATACATCCCATAGCTCCCCAGCAATGTTGTATTCACCGATGAGATTGATGACGTACTGACCCAGTGCTGGGGGCGTCCCCGTGCCGATGACGTAATCCAGCAGCGCCTCGCCCGCCAACCGATTGCCCAGATTTTTCCCCCCCACAAACCCCGGTGCCATGACCGGAATCACCGGCAACTGGAATTTTTCCCGTGCCGCTTTACACACAGCTTCCACATCTTCCCCCGTCAGCGCCGGAACGCAGGTGCAATAGACAAAAATGGCCGCTGGGCGGTAGGTGGTGGCAATGGTTTGAATGGCTGCGAACAGCCGCTTTTCCCCCCCAAAAATAATGTCCTGTTCACTCAAATCCGTCGTAAATCCGGTTTTGAATAGCTGCGGCCCCGAAGACAAGCTGCCCCGACTGCCCCAGGAATTGCCCGCACAGGCAATCGGACCATGCACCAAATGGGCGGCATCCGCAATCGGCACCAACGTAATACTGGCACCATCGAACGCACATCCCCCTTGCGCTGTCCCCGGTTTGGCCTGCTGGCTACAACTGCGGTTCTTTTTGCCCCCGTGGTGGTGGTTGTGGTTACAGGCGGGTTCGGTCAGCAGTTGGTTCACACGTGCTTGGTACATCGGGTGCCTCCAGGTAGGGGGTAATATCCACTCCATGGGTGGTGAGATAGTCCAAAGCCCGCATCCGCAGAGCCATGAGTTCCTCGTACAGGGGATTCAACTGGCACAGGGGCGGAATCGAGACCTGGTATGTCCCCAGGCGGAAGGTGCGGGCAAAGGGGCAACGACCGGGAATCAGCCGACACAGCAGATGCGCCGTTTGGGCCTGGCGAATCTCAATATGGTTGAGGGCCTGACGGAGGGGAAACAACCAATCCCGGCGGCGGGGCAATGTCGTAGCGGTGGTGGCCATAGCAAACACCTCCCAAAACGGGGTCAATCCCCACGCCCTAGACGGGAATGGGGATGTGCCCATTAGCGAATCAAATCGAAGGAAATATCCGTCTTGGCCGGGATGATCGTCTGCCGATCCAGCTCATCCAAGACCGTATTCACCAGCCAGGTGAGCAGGTTGATCGCCCCTTGGTACCCCAAGGTGGGATAGCGGTGCAGGTGATGCCGGTCAAACAGGGGATAGCCGATCCGCACCAAAGGCGTGTGGGTATCCCGCCACAGGTACTTGCCGTAGGAATTGCCAATCAGCAAATCCACCGGTTCAGTAAACAGCAGCGACCGCAAATGCCACAAGTCCTTGCCACCCCAAACCGTCGCTTCACTGCCATTGGGATAGCTCGCCAGCAGGGCTTTGGCTTCCGCCTCAAACCCGTCGTTGCTATTGGTGACCACAATGTGCACTGGCTCCATCCCCATTTCCAGCGTGAAAGCCAATAGCCCCAACACCAAATCCGGGTCCCCGTAGATGGCAAAGCGTTTGCCGTGTAACCAGGCTTGGGAATCGGTCATGGCATCCACCGCCCGCCCCCGTTCAATTTCCAACTGGCGGGGAATGGGTTTCCCTGTGAGTTCCGAGAGCTTCATCAAGAAGGCATCCGTCCCCCGAATCCCAAACGGACGCAGCACATAGGTCGGCTGGCCCCATGCGGTCTCGATAAAGGCCCGGGTCTTCTCGGTGGAATAGGCTTGCAGGGCAATCGTACCTTCGGCGTTAATGGCATCCGCCGTCGCCGCCAAGGTGGTCTTGCCGTGGTACATGACGTATTCGCCTTCATTGGGGGAATCGAAGGCATCGGAATTGTCCGCCAAGATGGTGTGGGGAATCCCCATCAGGTTCAATATCCGCTCCAGTTCCCGGTTGTTGGTCACGTAGGTATCAAAGCCGGGGATGAAATTCAACGTACCGTTGCTTCCGGTCTTTGGCCCCTGTAGCGTCTCCAAAATCCCCTTGAGCATGTTGTCGTACCCGGTGATGTGGGAACCGACAAAGCTGGGGGTGTGGGCATAAGGAACGGGAAAGTCCTTGGGAATCGCTCCTTCATTTTTGGCTGTGGTGATGAAGGCGCCCAAATCATCCCCGATGACTTCCGCCATGCAGGTGGTGCACAGGGCGATCATGGTGGGTTTGTAGAGGGTGTAGGCATTCATTAACCCCTCAATCATGTTTTTCAAACCCCCGAACACCGCCGCATCTTCGGTCATCGAGGAGGATACCGCCGCAAACGGTTCCTTGAAGTGACGGGTAAGGTGGGTACGGAAATAGGCCACACAGCCCTGTGAACCATGCACAAAGGGTAGGGTGCCCTCAAACCCAGCGGCAGCAAAAATCGCTCCCAGGGGTTGGCAGGCTTTAGCAGGATTGACGGTGAGGGCTTCCCGGGCGAAGTTCTTTTCCCGGTAGTCCCAACTTTTGGTCCATTCCGCCACCCGCTGTACCTCTTCGGGGCTGGGGCAGTTTTCAAACTCGCGCTTGCGAGCAAACAGTTCCTGATACTCCGGCTGGTGAAACAGTCGGGCGTGGTCTTTGATGTTTTCGACATGCTGAGACATGGTCGTTCTCCGGTAGGGTGAATGGGTCTAGCGCCAGGGTTTGGCCACCAACCCCCAGGTGGGGCTGTTGAGGGCTAGGTCCATATCCCGGGCAAACACAGCGAACCCGTCGTAGCCGTGGTAGGGACCGGAATAGTCCCACGAGTGCATTTGGCGAAAAGGCAACGCCATTTTTTGGAAGACGTATTTTTCCTTGATGCCAGAGGCGATCAAGTCGGGTTTGAGTTTGCGGACAAATTCCTCAAATTCGTAGGCGGTCACGTCGTCGTAGATCAGGGTGCCTGGATCGGTGTAGTGGGTGGTGCGCTGGTAGTCGTCCCCGTGCCCAAACTCATAACCAGTGCCGATGACCTCCATTCCCAAATCCCTAAAGGCGGGAATCACGTGGCGAGGCCGCAGTCCCCCCACCATCAACATCACCCGTTTGCCCTCCAAGCGGGGACGGTATTTGGCAATCACTGCCTCCGCTTGGGGCTGGTATTTGGCGATGACTTCTTCCGCCTTGGCCTGAATCTTCTCATCAAACCGAGCGGCAATCATCCGCAGGGAGCGGGCAATTTCGGTCGGGCCAAAGAAGTTGTACTCCAACCAGGGGATGCCGTATTTTTCCTCCATGTGGCGGCACAGGTAATTCATCGAGCGGTAGCAGTGGATCAGATTCAATTTGGCCCGGTGAGCCAGCATCACCTCGTGGAGGGTGCCATCTCCAGAAAACTGGGAAATCACCCGCAACCCGATTTCCTCCAAAAGAATTCGCGAGGACCAGGCATCTCCCCCAATGTTGTAGTCACCAATGACGCTCACATCGTAGGGAGAAGGGGTAAACCCAAGTTCTTCGTTGGAAATCTTCTCCGACTTGGTAAACACCCAGTCCCGCACCGTATCGTTGGCGATGTGGTGTCCCAGGGATTGGGAAACTCCCCGGAAGCCTTCACACCGCACGGGCACCACGGGCTTGCCAATCTGTTTGCTCTTTTTCTTGGCCACTGCTTCGATGTCGTCCCCAATCAGACCAATGGGGCATTCTGACTGGATGGTAATCCCTTTGCTGAGGGGAAATAGGGTTTCCAATTCGTCAATGAGTTTATCCAGCTTTTTGTCCCCCCCAAAGACGATGTCCCGCTCTTGGAAGTCGCTGGTAAACTGCATGGTGCCAAACGTGTCAACGCCAGTGGTGCCGATGTAGTAGTTGCGGCGACCGGACCAGGAGTAATAACCGCAGCCTACTGGGCCGTGGCTGAGGTGGATCACGTCTTTGACTGGCCCCCACACCACCCCTTTGGAACCGGCGTAGGCACAGCCTCTGGTGGTCATCACTCCTGGGATGGATTTGATGTTGGATTTCACGCCGCAGTCGGATTTGCCTTCTTCGGTGACATTCAGGTGTTTTTCCCGCTTCTTGCGCGTTTTGTCCGGGTAAGCGGCCAGCA
>Ga0272447_1000456_pt1:25000-30875 | contig 30875 bp, 21 predicted proteins | sample YNPCB0133_FD_194589 | JGI IMG/M metagenome (GOLD analysis project Ga0272447, IMG submission 194589) | Hot spring microbial mat communities from Yellowstone National Park, WY, United States - YNP-CB-013-3 | ecosystem: Environmental > Aquatic > Thermal springs > Hot (42-90C) > Sediment... | reverse complement strand
CCCGCACAGGATCGCCGCTTGACAGCCCTCTCTTTTTAGGATATATTTTTATCAGCATTAGCAAAAATACCTCTGGCGGTCAGCACGGCACGGACCCAGAGGCCTGATCTCGACGGGGAGGCCCATAGGCGGCTTTCTGATCCTCAAGGTCCAGCGGGCCGCACATGGCCAGGTCACTGCGCCGGAGCGCTTGTCCTCTCCGCCCATGCAGATTCGTGCGCAGATCATTGTCGTCTCCACCTCCTTGTGCCCGAGCAGCCCCTGGGCGGCGTTTTATCATCTCAGAAAGACCGAGATATGCGCGCGCTCTCAGCGCATCTGCGGATTTTTTTATTGGGCGAAGTCCGCCTGGAGATAGGGGGAAAGATCGTCCTCCTGCCACGACGTGAAAGTTTGCTGCGGCTGTTCGTGCGCCTGCTGCTCCAGAGCGGACAACCGCTATCGCGCAAAGCGCTGGCGTTCTCCCTCTGGCCTGACGAGACTGAGGCGGGCGCCCTGGCAAACCTGCGCCGTCACCTTTACCTCCTGCGTAACGCGCTCCCTCCTCCTGCCCAACGGCTTTTGCGTGTCTCCTCGCAGACCGTTTCGTGGGCGGATTCGGAGGATTGCTGGCTGGATGTGCGCGCCTTTGAGCGCGAAAGCAGCGACATCGACGAGCTGGAAGAAATCGTCCGCCTGTATGCCGGCGACCTGGCGCCGGGCGTGGACATGGATGAGATCATCCTGGCCCACCGCGAAGAGCTACGCAGCCGCTATCTGGATCTGCTGAAAAGGCTGATCCAGGCTTGCCTCGACCAGAATCAACTCGCCCGCGCCTTGAGATGGGCACGCAAGCTGACCGCCCAGGACCCCTGGGATGAGGAAGCCGCGCGGTTGCAGATGACGCTGGAGGCGCTTACGGGCAACCGCGCCGCTGCGCTCGCTACCTATCAAAGGCTGGCGCGCGACCTGGAGCGTGATCTGCGCACCCGGCCCATGCTCGAAATAATGGCCCTCTACAACGATATCCTCAATAACCGCCTGCCGCGTCTCGCGCCGCAAAAGAAAATTCCGCCTGAGCCGCATTTCGTCGGCCGCGCCCATGAGCTAGCCCAGCTGCAAGCCCTCCTCGCCGCCTTGCGGGATGGTCAGGGCCAGATGGTCTTCATCTCGGGCGAGGCCGGGGTAGGCAAGACCGCGCTGGTGCGCGAGGCATTCTATCGTTTCCTCGAACCCTCCGGCGAAAAGTCGCCTCACGTGTTTTGGGGACATTGTCCGCCCCTGGCCAGGGGCGCGCTCCCGCACCCCTACGCTCCCTGGCGCCAGATTTTTGCGGCCGCCGCACCCCTGCTGGCGCGCAGCGCCGAGATCCCGCCCGAATGGCTGAGTCGCATCCTCCTGCTGGTTCCCGATTTGAGCCTGCTGCGCCCCGGCCTGCTCGCCCCTGCCCAGCCCGATGCCGCCGAACTGCACGCCGCCCTGCGCCGGGGCCTTCAATTCCTGGCGATGCAAAGGCCACTGGCGCTGGTGCTGGAAGATGTCCACTGGGCGGACGCCGCCTCCCTCGAACTACTGGCGGACCTGGCCGACGCCTGTCAGACCGTGCCGCTTATGCTCCTGGTCACCCATCGCACCACCGGGGTGCCTGCCGCGTTACTCGACCTCAAACGGGAGCTACGTCGCCGCCGCTGCGTGCGGGAAATCCCCCTGCGCGCCTTTACCGAAGAGGAAACCCGCCTCTTGCTGGACAAGCTGCTGGGCCGCCAGACCCTCACCCCTGCCCTGTATGATGAGATCAACAGTTATGCCCGTGGGATTCCCCTCCTGTTGTGTGAAGGCGCCGAAAGCCTGCGTCAGGCTCAGCAGCTCTCTCGCCGGCCCTCGCTCACCCTGCGCGAGGCGATCCGGATGCGGCTGACCCGATTGGATCGCGAGGCGCAGCAGATGCTCGAAGCCGCGGCGGTGCTGGGCTTTTCCTTCTCCCACCGCGAACTGGAAACCCTGCTCGGCTGGCCCCCGGCTGCCTGCGCCATTGTGCTGGATGGCCTGCAAGCCCAGGGCCTGGTGCTGGATGCAGCCTCGTCGGGGCCGGACGATTACATGTTCCCACACCAGCTCATCTACCAGATCATCCTTGACGAAATCCCCCTCGATCGCAAGGTCCGACTCCACGAGCAGGCGGCCCGCGCCCTGGAAAACGTCCATGCCGGGCGCGCCGGGTTTGCGGCAGAGATCGCCGCCCATTACGAGGCGGCCCAAAAACCCCTTCCAGCGGCACGCTTCTATCTGGTTCACGCCCAGGAACTGACCGACCTGGGCACCTTTGAGCAAGCGGAAGAGGTCATCGAGCAGGCAGTCGCCCTGCTGGGGGAAGAAACCGCCTCCCGCGAAAGCCGGGAACTGCGGGCGCGGGCGGCTCTGCAGCGCGGGGTGATCGCTCACCATCGTGGCCAGACAGCCGAAGCGCTGTCCCAAATCGAAATCGCTCTCGCCGCCTGCCGCGAATTTCCCTCCCTGTATACCGACGCCCTGATTCGTCAAGCATCCGTCCTCCACACCTGCGACCGCTATCCCGAAGCGCATCAGGCCGCCAGCCAGTCCCTGGACATCGCCCGCACCCTGGGAGAAAAACCGGCCATCGCCCATGCCCTCAGCGTCCGCGGCATGGCCGCCTTGTTGATGGGACACCTCCACGAAGCGATCCAGGATCTGCAGGAGGCCCTGTCGCTGGAAGAGTCCACCAACGGCCTCTCTGCCCAGGCCCTCCAAAGCCTGACGCATCTCGGCACGGCGCTGGTCTTTGTGCAAAACTACGATCAGGCGCAGGAAATGCTTACGAAAACAATCGAACCCTCCCACAAGGGCGGTTTGCGTCGCATAGAGTCTGCCGCTCTGACCATGCTGGGACAAATCGCCCTCAATCAGGGACGTTACGGCGAAGCCGTTCGCATCTACTCACGAGCCCTCGAACTGGCCGGGGCATCCCACCAGCCCAACATGTGGGTCAAATTCGCCGGGCGCGGTGCCGCTCTCCTGCGCATGGGCGGACTGGAGGAGGCACGCCAGGATTTTGAGAGGGGATTCGAAGCTGCTCGACAAGTGGAAAGCAAGTATGGGCAGCTGCTGCTGCGCGCCTACCTGGCCCTCACCGACCTGGCGCAGGGGCGCGCCCCTGCCGATTCGCTAACAGGGCTGGAAGCCGAGGCCGCCGCCCTCGAGCTGCACCCCGTGGTGTTTTTGACCGGCCTGGCGCGCGCCGGGTTGTGGCGACTGTTGGGCCGATGGGAATCAGCGCTGGGGGCCTGTCGGCGCGCCCTCCAGGCGGCGCAGGCCAGCGGCGTGCCGCAGTTCGTTCAGCAGGCGCAGCTGGAGGCGCTGATGGCCCAGGCCCAGGGCGGGACGCCCGACTGGACGCTGTTCGAGGGCCTGTCGGAGGCGGCGCGGGCCTCCGGCGAAGTTCCCCAGCAGGCGCGGGCCAGCCTGGTCCGAACAGCTTACCTGGAGAGGCAGGGGAACCCCGCCGAAGCCCTGGCCGCCGCGCAGCGCGCCCTGAACCTGGCGCGCGCCTGCCCGGACCAACCGTTGATGGGCGAAAGCCTGATGATGTTGTTCCGCCTCTATGAGGCGCTCCATCAGGCCGAACCGGCGCAAGCTTGCCGCGCCGAGCTGCGCGCCCTGGCTGAAAGCGCCTATGCTCCCCTTCACCTGGCGCTGGACCCCGACTCCTCCCTGCGCCCCATCCTTCTCGCTTGCCTTTGAGCGCCCCGGATCCCTTCGCCCCCATCCCCCGCCCTCGCAAGGCGGGTGAAGCCCCCGAAGCGCTTCTCTCGCCATGACAAGGCCGGGCAGGCCGTTCCCCCGGGGACGCTTTGAGGACGTTTGGAGGACGCTTCCCCCGGATAATCAGGGCGATCATGCCGGACGCCCGGGCTCTGTCCGCAGAGGCGATGCATCCGGCCGCCTTCCTGCATCCGATCTCGCCCATCGCGGCTGATGAACAGGCGCTCAACCATCCATCCGGGCCGATCTCGCTACAGATTAAAAGACGAGAGGGCATCATGTGGGATTTTGACATCGGCAAGACCTTCAGCCTGATGCTTCGCACCCTCCCGTTCATCGGGTTTCGTCTCGCTATCTACTTCGGCATCACGCTCGCGTATATAGCGGCCACCGGTGGCGGCGCCGGCATTGGATACATGCTGGGCCGCATCCTTCAAGATGCGGATGGGGCGGGAAGCGGAGCGTTTTGGGGCGGATTGGTCGGCTTTAGCGTCGTTTCGGGGGCGCTGTACTTTGCTCGCGAGTATCTGCTGTATATCGTCAAGGCCGGCCACATCGCGGTGCTGGTGCACCTGCTCGACGATCGGCCGATCCCGGAGGGGAAGGGTCAGATCGCTTACGGCGCCCAGATCGTCAAGGCCCGCTTCGTGGAGGCATCGGTGCTGTTCGGCGTCGACCGGATGATCCAGGGCATCCTCCGTGCGTTCAACAGGACCGTTCTGACCCTCAGCGGCTCCCTGCCCATCCCCGGACTGACCACCGGGATGAAGTTCGTTACTGCAGTGATCCATCTCTCGCTCGCCTACGTGGATGAGGCGATCCTCGCCTACATCATCCGCACCCACTCAGAGAATCCCTGGGCCGGCGCCCGGGACGGCGTGATCCTCTACGCCCAGAACTACCGGATGTTGCTCAAAAACGCGGTATCGCTCGCCATCTTCGCCTGGATATTGTCCTTTGGGATCTTTCTTCTGGCGATTGCGCCGGTTGCCGCCCTCGTGGCCTGGATACCCGGTCTGGCCGGTTTCTGGCTGTTGATCCTCGCCATCGTCGCCGCATACGCGCTGAAGGCCGCGCTGGTGGATCCCTTCGTGATGACCTGCATCGTGCAGGTCTACTTCAAGGCCATCGAAGGCCAGAGGCCGAGTCCGGAGTGGGCGGAGCGCCTGAATTCGATCTCGGCCCGATTTCGGGAGCTGGGCGAAAAGGCCGCCGCCCTCGTTGCCGGCAAGAGCCGCTTGCCCACCCCAGCGACAAATGAGCCGATTTCTCACCTGCACACTTAACTTACGAGGGAGGAACGCGATGAAAATCCCTGGTATGGCCCTGATCACCGTAGCCCTGATGTTGTCGGCCTGTTCGTCGGGCCGCGAACCGACCGCCGGGGTCTTCGCCACCCCAACGGAGGAACCCACGTCGGGGTCAACCCCCATGCCGAGGGAGGAGGCCCCTGCCGATCGCCCCGCCTCCACCACCACACCCCCGTCAGGCGCCTTAAGCGATTTCCAACTCACCATTGAAAGCCCCGCTCCACTCGCCGGGGTGATCAGGCTGGAAGACCTTAAAGGGACTCTGCTTGGGGGCTTTGCGACATGTTCTACGCCTGACAAATTATTTTTTATGGTGAGTTTCTATGCCGCTACACCTCCGAATAAACTCACACCCGTAAAGATGTTTGAAATGACCTCCGAACAGAACGCAGCGGTGGGAACGCCTCTGCCGGTGACGATCACCATCACGACAGACGATCCGACAGGGAGGGAGCAAACTTATCGATTGCAGGGGAGCGCGACCTACACGGGGGACGGTCTCTCTGGCGTATTTCAGTCGGATGATGGGCGGCTCAAAGGTTCCTGGAAGTGCGCCTTTGCTCCTTGAGCGGATGCATCCGCCCAATGATGTGCTTAGCTAACCTAAGGAGGAAGACGATGAAGATCATCCGTCTGGCCCTGACGGCTGTGGTCCTGATTCTGTCGGCCTGCTCGTCGGGCCGCGCACCGACCGCCGAGGTCTCCGCCACGCCGACGGTTCGGGCCGTCGCCGGGGGCCCCGCCACGCCCGCCCCGGAACCGACGGCCCGGCCTTCGCCCACCGCCACGCCGGTTCCCCCTGCGCC
>Ga0272447_1000456_pt1:0-20000 | contig 30875 bp, 21 predicted proteins | sample YNPCB0133_FD_194589 | JGI IMG/M metagenome (GOLD analysis project Ga0272447, IMG submission 194589) | Hot spring microbial mat communities from Yellowstone National Park, WY, United States - YNP-CB-013-3 | ecosystem: Environmental > Aquatic > Thermal springs > Hot (42-90C) > Sediment... | reverse complement strand
CCTACGAAGACCCCGACGGCTACCCCGTCGCCCACGGAGACCCCAACGGTTACCCCGTCGCCCACACGCGCTCCTACGCGCACTCCTACGCGCACTCCCACCCGAACGCCAACGCCGACAGCCAGTCCTACCCCCACGCCCGAGAGCGGGACATGCGCCCGCATTCCTGACGGCGCAACGGTGATCGACTTCCAATTGCCTAGCCTTAACTACTACAGGGAAATCATATGGCCCGAGAGGAATCTCGAGATCAGAACGTCAAGGGAGGACAGTAACCGCTACGTCGTTGGCACAACCTCCCCCTATTTTGACCTGGCGGTCGCACCACGACGACGCTCCGGCGTGTGGAGGATGATGGGCATGTTCGTGGGCCTTCCCGATGGGTACTATGGGTATGCGGTCACTGTCAACCTGCGGGCTTACAACCCGCTCGGCCGGGAGGTGGCCAGCGCCTCGGTGACGGTCGGTCCCGAGCGGAGCCCCTTTGTGCATTGTCTGATGGTCGTCGCCCCCGACATCGCCTATGTCCGCTTCTTCGCCGAAAGCGCGAGGGGACCCGCCGAAATCTACTTTGACAACCTGTTCTATGTGGACGGCGAAGCGGAGGAGGGAGTCTGCCGCGATACCATCCGCATCACCTCTCCGGCCAACGGCGCCAGACTGAGCGGTCGGGTGCGGGTCGAGGGTGAGCTGATCCACAGCCGGTGGCCGGTAAGGTTCTATCTCGCGCACGGCGCGACGTCGTTATTGAGTTGGGACCAGAATTCTTCGCCTTTGCCAATTGGGCTCACTCGAGATCCGGCCGACCCCACCCGCTTCACCTTCTCGGTAAGTACCTTCTTAGGGACCGGGGCAAATACCATTCGGGCGTCCCTGGGCCCTCGGTCCTGCGCCTACGAGACGGAGGCGGGGTCCCACTCTATCACCGTGTTCGCCGATCCCACCCCGACGCCCACCCGAACGCCAACACGCGCTCCTACGCCCACGCCCAGCACCCGGCCTGATGTCTTCGCTGTGCTATGGGGCTATCTCACCCAGCACGGGGTGTTCGATCACCGCATGGTGTGGAGTAGCGGGGGGTTCACTTTCCCGGACTACTTGGTGGCCGGCAAGAACGCCGCCCTGCGTCTGGATGTGGTGATCGGTGCCGGTTTCTTTGGCGCTACCCCGGCCGCCGTCCACCCGGTGGAGCTGCACGTCACCTACGGGGACGGCAGCCGGCGGGTCTACCGCGCGCGGCACCAAGCCGACTCCTCTTTCGAGGAGGGCCGGCCTTTCGGGGGAGTGGATACGATGTACTTCCTCCTGCCCGGCTCCTCCATCGCACCTGGCACGGCGCAATTCGAACTTGTGTATTACTGGGCGGGATCGGTGGTGCATCGCCAGCGACTGGGGACGGCAACCTTCCACGAGATGCCCCCCATGTATCAGTATTACATGTTTGTTGAGAGGATAGACTGGGGCCTCCTGGGCACACTTTGGGACGAAGTGACCGACGCCGAACGCATCTTTCCGGTGACCACCATTGTGCCCTGGATATGGCCTGAGCCCCTGCGTTTGCCGCGCGGCCGCCCCCCCGGGTCCTCCTCCGGCCCATATGACTTCACCTGGGACTTCGTCCAAGATGACAATCGCGCCGGGCGCCTTAGGCTCCGAGTGGACCTCCAGCGCGTCGTTGATTGCAACAACGACGGGAGGATCGACGACAACGACCCGATGCTGAAGGTGCTGGTGGACAATGACGGCGACGGCCGCTTCGACTTCGATAGCGTGCGGATCCCCTTCGGTGGCCTGCTGGGCGACTGGGGACGCCCGGAGGATTCGAACGACGACAGGGCGATCACCGAGAACGAAATGGCCAACTTCGTGCGCTCGTTCTACGATCAGGATACCCGCCAGTGGTATGACTATCTCCGCGACGTCCGCAACCGATGGCGCTTCTCGCCCGGCGATGCCTTCGTGGACTTTCTCGAGGTCGGGCCCGCTGGGGACTGCCGACCCGACTCGGGCGAGTCCACATGGACTCCGGCCACCCGCCGCAGGGATAACCTGTGGGGGTACATACGCGACCAGGCGCGGCGGCTCATGCTCGACGACGCTGCCCGCAGCGGCCGGCCCGGCATGGTCACCACTGCCCTGATCCCCTCCTCGACGCTCGCCGCGCCCGATTTGGTGGGTAACTGCGGACGTGGGGGGGTGTGCTGGGCTAGCCCGGGGTTCATGGCCGTCCCCCACGAAATTGGCCACTTCTGGGGACTTTCCCATGATGCATCACTTCAGTTCCCCGGGGGAGCCCTGAACATGAGGGAATGGTCCTGGATTAGCATGACCGATACACGCAATCTGATGTTCCCTACCGTCAGTTGGCCGCCATGGGCGAACTTCCTCAGCGGGCGGTACTTTCGGCAGCTGTTCGAGGAGGGCCGCCGCACCCGCTGGATCTGGGCCGCCGAGCCCTCAGCGATCGGTGTCCGGCTGGCATCCGCCGGCCCCGGGCTTGCGGCGCAAGCGGCCAGCCAGAGGGCGCTGCTCGTCGCCGGCACCGTCACCTCCGCCGACGAAGTCTCCCTGGACGTGTCCTACGCCCTGGAGGCCGCCGCCGTGAGCCTGCCGGAGGCGCAGGGGGACTACCGGGTGGAACTACTCGATGCCAACGGCAATATCCTGGTGGCTGTCCCCTTTGCGGTGAGCTTCACCGAGGAGTGCCACGACTGTGGCCCTGGCGATGAGATCTTGAGGAAGGATCGAGACTCCTTCAGCCTGGTGCTCCCTTTCCCCCAAGAAGCCGTGCGGCTGCGGATCATGCACCACCAGGCGGTTCTCCTGGAGCGCTGGGTGAGCGCTTCCCCGCCACAACTGGATATCGCCCCTCTTCCGGAAGGGCTGATCCCCCGCGATCGTCCCCTCTCCCTGCGCTGGAAGGCGACGGACCCTGATGGGGATGAGCTTACCTTCAACCTGGCCTTCTCTCGCGATGGAGGCGCCACCTACAAGACCTTCGCCATCGGCCTGCGCCAGCCGGTCTACGAGCTCGATCCGAGCGCCTTCCCCGGCGGTCAGAACCTCTACCTGCAGGTTACTGCCAGCGATGGCTTCCACACGGTGACCGCCAGGTGGGGTCCCTTCAGCCTGCCGGATGCCGCTCCGCAGGTAGCCATCGTGCACCCCAAAGAGGGAGCCCTGGTAGGCAGCCGAGACCTCCTGGTCTTGGACGCCACGGCGATTGACTTCGAGGATGGCGTTCTCGATGGCCAGCAGGTGGTGTGGGAGGATGAGACCGGCCAGCTCATGGGACAGGGATCACGCCTGGAACTGGAGGGCCTGCCGCCAGGAGAACACACCTTCACCGTGCGGGCAACCGATTCGGCCGGCCAGAAGGCCGAGGCCAGGGTGCACATTACGGTGATCGAACGCCCCATGCCTGAGCCCCCGGCCGCCCTGCCCCTGGAGGCCACCTTAGAAGGCCTGCCGGCGGCCGTGCGTCTGCCGCCCTGTGGGGCTTCGGCGCTGGATCTGACCGTGCGGATCGACCCTTCGCAGCCGCGCCTCGACAACTTGCTGTTGTTATGGCTCCCGCCGGCTGAGGCTGGCGACGCCTCGCCGCTGGTCAGCGAGCCTGAGCCCGCCGGGGAGGGGGTTTACACCGTGCGCTTCGAACTCGCTCCAGACACCCCAACCGGAACATGGCACTTGCGGGCGATCGCTCTGGACGCTGAGGGTCAGCAACGGCTCGGCCCCGTGCACGCGCTGCAGATCGCTCCCTGCACAAGCCAAGTCGGAGTCCGATGGGAGCTGCTGCTCCTGGCCGTTGTGACGGTGCTCGGGGTGGTCAGCGTGGGCTTGCTCGTTCGGACGCTACGGGGACGCCGGCCGGTTTAGCTGGCTCCCCGGGCCTCAGAGCCACTTTGATGTTGAACGGAAACTTAAACCTCGCCCGAATGTCGGCAGCGAGGCCTATACCTTAATGTTTATGGCGGCATGATTAACATCGTCGTCCTTGCCAGCGACAACGCCGGTAACTCCGCTCAGAGCACAGACATCGACTTACCGGTGCGTTACTGCCTGCAAACGAAGCGTGGGCAAAGCGACCCCCTGGTCTACAGGGGGATCGCTTCGGCGGCTCCAGCCGCCCCGCCATGACAGGGGTAGACCATTGCTTGCGATCTCGATTCGCAACGGAGAGTGGCCATGAACCTGCAAATCATCAGTCCTATCACGCGCCTCAGGGGTTTTTGGGTCGGCCCCATCGGGCTCGTCATCGGATTGGGCGTCCTGTCCCTGGGATGGCAGTGGCGCGCCCACACCCAGGAGATGGTCGCCACGATGCTTCCGGCGGAAGGCCGGGTCGTGCAAATCGTTCCCCTCACCGACAGTCAGGGCAAGACCTTTTTCTACCCGATCGTGGAGTTTCGCACAGCGGAGGGTCAAACCGTTCGTTTCCAGGGCGGCACCGGCAGCAATCCGCCGTCCTATCGCACCGGGGCCAGGGTCAAGGTGCTCTACGACCCCCAGTCGCCGCAGTCGGCCGTGATCGATTCGTGGGAGCTCTGGCTGCCCTCGAACCTCTTGATCGGGGTGGGAGGCTTCTTCACGCTGATGGGCATCCTGCTGATCCTCAACGCCCTGGCCGCCCTGCTGCAATTGGGCGGATTGCTCGGATTGCTCGGGGTCCTTCTGCTGCTGCGGCGGCGGAGGCGCTCCTAAGGCGCCATACGTCGAGAGGGACTCCGGAGCGGGACATTCGCGCCGGACGATGCGCGACTGCGCCGGGAAAGGCGAAAGGGTTCGACCCTTGGGCTTGGCAGGAGGGGTTGGATTCCCTGTTCCTCTAACACGAAAGAGGTGTGCGATGGGCCGTCCATCCGGGTTCCGAGCGCCTCTCTCCATCATCCGCACCGATGGGCCTGCGGCCCTCGCGGACGGGGCGGACGACGGCGCCACGCCGGCGGGTGGCCTGTTCGGCCTGGAAACCGCCGCGCTCACGCGGCGGCAGTTCCTCCTCTGGGTGGCCCTGGCGTCGGCCAACCTGGCCGCCTGTCGGCTGGGCGCCAGGCCGCAGCCGACACCAGCCCCCACTCCGACGGAGACGCCCACGCCTTCCCCGACGCCGCGACCGATGGGCTTCTTCGAGGCGCTGGCGGCCTTGCGCCGGGCCGTGCGCGCCAGCCCCGACCATCGGATGGCGCGCGCGGAGGCGCTGGTGGCGGCCAAAGATCCCGAGGCCATCACCCGCTTTGTGCGGGACGCGTTCACCGTTTATCCCGCTGCGGAAAACGAGATGGGGAACGTGCTCGCCGGCTGGCGCTGGGGCGTCCGCGCCACGTTGCGCGGCGGGGCCGGCACCCCGCGCGAGATCGCCGAGCTGCTCGCCTGGCTGTTGCAACAAGCCGGCTTCCCGGCCGAGGTGGTGGAGGCCCCGCAAGGCGGGAGACAGGTGGTCGCCGATTTGCTGCGCCGCGCGCCGCCGGTGCCCTTTGCCCCCGATCTGGACCCGGCAACGCTGGAGGCCGCGCGGCGCGCCCTCAACCTGCCCTCGCCGCAGCCCCCGCAAGCTCTCGATGCCGAAGGCCGCGCGTCGGCGGAGCTGGCCGCGCCGTTGCTGGACGCGTTGGGCGAAGGCGCCCGCGCCACGGTGCCCTTCTTCGGCACCGATGCGCGCTTGTATGATCTGCCCACGGTGCGCCTGACCCTCAACGGCCAGCCGCAGCTGGTCAATCTGTGGGCGCGCGAAGGACTGATTTTCATCCCGCCCGACCGCGAGCTCAAGCCCGCCGAACCCCATCGCCCGCCGTTGTCGGTGACGGTGCGGCTGGAAGCCGCGCGCAGCCACGCCCCGGCCGAGCGTTTCCTGCTCGTCGAAAAGACGTGGAGCGCGGAAGACCTGGTCGGCCGACAGGTCGAGATCGCCTTTGCGCCGGCCGGCGCCCGCACGCTGGAGGAGGTGCTGGCCAGCGAACCCGGCCAGCGCGTGTTTTTCGCGCCGGTGCTGGCCGTGCGAGGGCCCGATGTGGACGCGGCCACGACGCAGGCGCTCAGCGCCGTGGGCGACCCGTTCGCCGTGACCGGCCAGGTGTTGCGTGAGGAAGCGGGCCGCGTCACCCTGGACGGACAGCCTCTGCCCCCGCCCGATCCGCCCGGGGACGCGCCGCTCATCGCCTCCCTTGACCTGACGGTGAACGCGGCGGCTTTTCCCCTCATCACCCTGGAGCTGACGCCCCGGGACGCGCAGGGCCACGTCATCGAGAACCTGTCCGCGGCGCATTTCCTGGTTGAGGAAGACGGCCGGCCGATGCCGGCGGTGATGGAGCGCTGGACGCAACCGGCCCCGCGCGTGCTGTTGCTGCTCGATGACTCGGGCAGCATACCGGAGGACTTCCGCGCAGAGGGCGCACAGGCCCTGGCCCAGGATCTGGCCGCCCGGTTGAAGGCCGCCGATCCGCGCGCGCAGTTCCGCATCGCCAAGATTGACGAGGAGCGCGCCGGCGTCGGCGACAACGACTGGACGAATGACCCCGCCGCCCTGCCCGCTCAGGCGCAAAACATCTCCGGATATGGGTCGCGCCTGTGGGAGGCGCTGGCCGACGCCGCCCGACACGGCCCCACGGTCATCGTCATGGTGACCGACGGACAGGCGACCGATGCGAACGAACAGGTGATCCGCGAGCTGCCGCCGGGGGCGCTGGCCGCCGTGCAGGCTGGCCCGCCCGCGGTGGTCATCGGCGTGGGGGAGGTGGATGCGGCCATGCTGGAACGGTTGGGGCAGGCCGGCCGGCTGGGCGCCTTCACGGCGACGACGCGCGACGAAGCCGTCCAGGCCGTTCTCGCCGCGTTGCGCGACAATCCCCCGCCGCCCTATCGCCTGAGCTATCGGGCGCCGGAAAGGGGCAGCGCGCCGCGCACGGTGCGCGTGTTCGAGCGGTATGGCGCCACGCGCCCGCCGAGCAAGGCCCTGCTGGCGGAGGCTCGCTACACGCCGCCGCCGCCCGCCCAACGGGCCGCGGGAGCGGCCCTCAGCGGCCTTTTCCTCACCGTTCAGGTGGGCAACCAGGCGGTCACCCGCACCCTGGGTGGGCTGTCCACCGAGCGCAACGACGAATCGCCCACCGCCGAGCACATCGCGGATGTGCGCCGCGCCCTGCAGGGACGCGCGACGCTGACCTTCGAGGCCGGCTCCCCCTCCCTGGCGCACCTGCTGGACGACTGCTACACCGCGCTGTTGTCGTTGCAGCCGGTGTTCGAGGCGCGCACGCGCGCGGAGCGGCTGGCGGCCCTGGCGAGCAACCCAATCGATCTGCCGCCCCTGGACCTGCACGTGGCCAGCATCCCCCTGCCGGACCACGCCGATGAGCTGCTGACCTTTGAGACCGGCCTGCGCGTGGCGCTGCACCGCGTCTTGCTGGGGCAGACCGCCGACGGTCAGCCGGCCGCCGTGCGCTGGCTGGACCTGTTGCCGCTGGCGGGCTTTCGAACAGCCGACGTCGATCCGGCCCGCGCCTTCCGGCTGACCGCCCAACGCACCGCGCGCCTGGCGCTGGCCGAGGCGCTGATCTTTTCCACCAGCACCATGGCCGTGCTGAAGGGCAAACCGCTGCGCCTGGCGCGCACGGGATGGGACATCGAGGCCGCGCTGCGCGCGGCCGGCGCCGATGAAGCCACATCCCGGCGCATGCAGGAGCTCTTCGCGCCCTGGCTTCAGCCAGGTTACACGATTCTGTGGCCCGGCGAGGCCACGCCGGCGGGTTGGGTCGTTGACGCGTGGGGGAGCGTCTGGGGAGTCCTCGGCGGCGAGGGCGCCGCGACGGCCGGCGGCGGAAGCGGCTTCTCAGCCACCACGATCCTCGATGGGGCCATGCTGGTCAGCGACCTGGCCGCGGTGGCCGGATTGGGCGGGTTCAGCTTTGCCGGCGGCGTGTGGCTGCTTTTGGCTTCCACCCTCTACAAGAAGTTAGAAGCGGCAACGGCCCTGCTGGCTCAGTTGCCCACTTCGCCGGATAGTCCGGCGCCCGACGTCAGCGGCGCGGAGGGCATCGCGGATCCATCGGATGTGGTCTGCGGTCTGGCGCAAAGCGCCGCGTTTGAGGCCATCAGCAGGATAGGGGGCGCGTTCTTTGGCGAGCGGTTCGAGCGCATGGTGTCGGCAGTGTCGGCGCTGGACGGCGCCCTCAGCATGCGCACCGGGAGCGGTCTCTTTTGTTAGTCGCTGTGAACCCGGTTGCAAGCGAAGCGCAGCGATCTCCGGGCTCGCGGGGGATCCCTTCGGCGGCCTTCAGCCCCCCGGCCATGATCGGAGCAGATCCTTACGCCGGAAGACGTTTTGAGGGCGCTCTCTCCGCATCATCGGGGCGATCAGGCCGGACGTTTGGGGCTTTGCCCACAGGCGCTCAAGCAGGAGCAAGGAGCTGTTCCCGAACGGGGAACACGAACACACGAATAGGAGGTCTAACATGAGGCCACGCTCTTTGAAGGCCACTCTCATCCTGATCGGCTTGGTCATGGCCGGCATGGGATGCACGATCCAGGTCCAGGTCCCGCCTCCCCCGACTCCTGTCGTGATCCAGCCTTCTCCGGCCATGCCAACTCCCACCCCGGCTCCGCCAGCCGCGCCGACCCCCACCGAGCCTCCACCGGCTATGCCAACTCCCACCCCGGCTCGCCCGGCCATGCCGACCCCTACCGAGCCTCCACCGGCCATGCCAACTCCCATCCCGGCTCCCCCGGCCGCGCCAACCCCCACCGAGCCTCCACCGGCTATGCCAACTCCCACCCCGGCTCCGCCAGCCGCGCCGACCCCCACCGAGCCTCCACCGGCCACGCCAACTCCCGCCCTGGCTCTCGTGCCGCCCGTCCTGAAGCCAACCCTTATCGCGCCCATCCGGCCAACCCTCAGGGGCTGGGTCGATCTGCACACCCACCCCATGGCCCATCTGGGCTTCGGCGGGCATCTGATCGTCGGCGGTCCGGATGTCGGCTCCCTCATTCCGAAGATCACCTGCGATCGCCAGAACCATCGCGCGGGAAGCATCGCCGACGCACTTCCCAACTCGAACCCGACCCACGGCGGCCCGGGTTTGTTCGACAACCCGTGCGGGGATGAGATTCGAAAGCAGATTATCAACCAGCTACAAAGCCAACTGGGACGTGACCTTCCCGAGAAGGCAGTCGGCTGGCCTACCTTTGAGCACTACCCGGCCTGGGACGCCGTCACCCATCAGGTGATGTATGTGGACTGGCTCCGCCGCGCCGTTCAGTATGGGGAGCTCCGGGTGCTGGTCGCCCTGGCCGTCAATAACAAGACCCTGGGGGACGCCGTTCGCGGCCCGGGCGATCCGCTCCCGGTCGAGGACAAGCAGTCGGCCGACCTGCAGATCGACGAGATCAAGCAATTCGTCGAGCGGCACCGTGATTTCATGGAGATCGCTTACACGCCCGCGGATCTGCGTCGCATCGTCGGGGAGGGCAAGCTCGCGGTCGTGCTCGGCGTCGAGCTCGACGCGATCGGCAACTTCTACCTGACCCGCCCCCGCCCCAGCGCCGACGAAGTCCGCCGCGAGATCGACCGTCTCTGGGATCTGGGAGTGCGCTACATCTTCCCCGTGCATGTCATCGACAACGCGTTCGGAGGCTCCGCCATCTACCAGGAGCTGTTCACCGTCTCAAACTACCGCGAAGCCGGTCGTTACTTTGAGGCACAATGCGCTGCCCCAGCGCAGTGGGTGACTCGCCCATGGCAGCCCGGGCTCGGCCTGGAATTGTGGGCTGCAGCGCTCGTCAAGCTCGGCACCCGGCTCCCGTCGATCCCCGCACCCCCAGGGTGTCCCCCCGGGGTCGGCCATGTCAATCCCCGCGGCATGACGGAGCTGGGGCGAGTGGCCATGATCCACGCCATGTCTAAGGGCATGCTGATCGACGTGGATCACATGTCCGATCGAACCCTGGAATGCGCGCTGAGGCTCGCCGAGGCGGTCCCCGGCGGATATCCCCTCATCTCGGGTCACACCGGCGTGCGTTCAGAGGGTGGTAGGAACGTAGGCGAGAACATGCGCCATCCGGAACAGCTGCGTCGAATCCGCGACCTTGGGGGGATATTTGGCCTGGGCACTGAGGCGACAACCCCCGAGGAGTTCGTCTCCAATTACCGAATCGCACGGACGATCATGGGGACGGGGAGGGTGGCCATCGGCTCCGACGCGAACGGCCTCGTCAAGCTGCCGCGTCCACCGATGCGCTTCTATTTCCGCTACGATGATCGGTTTCCACAGCCCTCAACCGGGCGCAAGACTTGGGACTACCATCTCGACGGCGTGGCCCACTACGGCATGTTCGCTGACTTCCTGAGGGCGGTCCAAGCGGTGGACCCGGAGGTCCACAGCTCCTTGATGTCTTCTGCTGAGATGTTCGCGCAGACCTGGGAGAAGGCCTTCAGGGTCCGGGATGCGGTCTCCGGCGCGCCTTTCCCAGCCTGTCCCTAAGCCCCAGAGCCCTTCGGCCGGAGGGCCACGAGCCGGGCCGGGAGCGCAGGTCGCTTCCGGCCCGGGCGCAGGAGCGCGGATCAGGCATCCATCCTCCTACCTCATCCCAGGATGCCCGAAGGATGCTCTTGCGGTTCGTGGCAACCGCGCTGGCACGAAAGAGCCCGGGGTGAGGACCATGGACCTCTGCGAGCGCTTGCCCAGGCTTCGGCGCATCGAAGAGGTGTTCGCAGGGCTACGTTTCGCAAGGGCGCCTTCCATCCGCGAGCTGCAAGAATGAAGTAAAAGCCAAAAATCTTATCCGAAGGGTTCCATGCTGATCAATCCTCGGAAGGCATCGGCAGAGGGAGCGGGGGATCCGGACCGTTTGATGGCCCTGCTGGCTTACCTCATCGGGATCATCGTCCCCCTGATCATCCTGCTCACCGACATGAAGAACCGTCCCTTCCAGCGGTATCACGCCGTTCAGGCCCTGGCGGCCCAGGTGGCCCTGATGGTGATCTTCTTCGCCCTGGGGTTGATCCCCATCATCGGCTGCATCGCGCCGCTGCTCGGCCTGGCCGCCTTCGCGCTCTTCATCTACTACGCCATCCAGGCCTACCAGGGCTATTACTTCGAGATCCCGGTGGTGACCGCCTTCGCCCGCCAGCAGGGATGGATCGCCTGAGCCGGAAGGGGGAAGGTGGCCGGGACGAACGGCCTGGCGAAGCGGGCCAACAGCAGCCCGCGATCGGAGGAGCGGGAAAGGGGGCGACCGGTTGGTCGCCCCCTATGGCGGTGGAGCGGGCGCTCCCGGCGCCCGGTCTACGAGCGATGGGTCGATGGAAGCAAGGCAGAGGAGAGGTCGCCCCGCCCGGGAAACGGAAAAGCCCGGATCGCTGCGAAACGGCTACGCGTGGATGCCCTCCACCAGCGCCGCTTCCCCCTGGCCCACGCCCACGCACAGGGCGGCCACCCCGTAGCGGGCCCGACGCCGGCGCATCTCATACAACAGCGTGGTGAGGATCCGCGCCCCGCTGCAACCCAGAGGGTGCCCCAGGGCGATGGCCCCGCCGTTGACGTTCACCTTGTTGAGGTCCAGCCTTAGCAGCTTGATACAGGCCAGGGTCTGGACGGCGAAGGCCTCGTTGATCTCCACCAGATCGATCTGATCCAGGGTGAGCCCGGTCCGCTCCAGCAGCTTGCGGATGGCGGGGACCGGGCCGTAGCCCATCACCCGGGGGTTCACCCCCACTGCGGCCGAGGCCACCCAGCGGGCCATCGGCTGCAGGCCCAGGGCCCGCGCCTTCTCCGCGCTCATCAACAGCAGCGCCGCAGCGCCGTCGCTCAACCCCGAGGCGTTCCCCGCCGTCACCGTCCCCCCTTTCCGGAAGACCGGGGACAGCCGGGAGAGGCGCTCGAGATCCGTGTCCAGGACGATCTCCCCGTTCTCGATGCGATAGAGCGGCCCCTCATCGACATCGATGACCAGAGGGGGCTGCCCCGGGCGCTCGATCACCACCGGCACGATCTCCTCGCGGAACTTCCCGGAGCGGATAGCCTCCACCGCCCGCTGATGGGAGAGCAGGGCGAAGCGGTCCTGCCCCTCCCGCATGATCTCCGGATGCTCCTCGGCGATGTTCTCAGCCGTCTCGCCCATGGACTCGAGGGGGAACATGGCCTCCATCTTCGGGTTGGGGAACCGCCACCCCAGGGCGGTGTCGTAGACGGTGACGTTCCCCCGCGGGAAGGGGACGGCGGCTTTGGGCATCACCCAGGGCGCCCGCGTCATGCTCTCCACGCCGCCCGCCACCACCACATCCGCCTCGCCGCAGCGGATGGTCCGGGCCGCCAGGTTGACGGCGGTGAGCCCCGAAGCGCACAGCCGGTTCACCGTGACCGCCGCCACGTGGTAGGGGAAGCCCGCCAGGATCGCCGCCATGCGGGCGACGTTGCGGTTGTCCTCCCCCGCCTGGTTGGCGCAGCCCATGTAGACCTCGTCCACCATCGCCGGGTCGATCCCGGCCCGCCGGACCACCTCCCGGATCACCAGGGCGGCCAGGTCGTCCGGGCGCACGTCCTTTAAAGCCCCTCCGTATTTGCCCATCGGCGTCCGCACCGCGGCGACGATGACCACCTCCCGCATCGTGCCCCTCCTCCCTGCGTTTCCGGAGCCGTGAAGGCCGGAGCGCTCGCCTTCCGCTTCGCTACTGCAACCGGTTGACGTCCACCCAGATGGAGCCGCTCATCACCTGCGCTGGATAGGCGGGCAGTGGAGCAGCGCACGGCCCGGCGATGGGACGACCGTCGGCCTCGAAGCGACACCCGGCGCATTCCGCCCACAGCTGCGTCCCCTCGATCTTCAGCAGGCATGCGATGCCGGGGGGCTGCATCGGGAAGGCTCGGATCCGATCGCCCGTGCGTACCAGGATCATTGGGTAGAGCTGTCCACGCCGGTCGGAGAGGGTCAGGGGGAACGGCACCCCCTCGCTCAGGCGATCCGGCGGCATGCCGGTGTCCAGCCAGCGCGGCGCCCAGGGGGCGCCGAAGACGGCAAGGGCGAAGAGGGCGCAGAGGCCTACCAGCAACACCCCGCCGAACAGCATGAGGAACACCTGTCCCTTCCGCCCCGCGGCGGAAGGGATGCCTTCCTCCCCTTCCACCGGGAAGGGCCAACTTTCCCCCTGCCCGCCTCCCGGCCAGGCCATCCGTCGTCACCTCCGTTCACATTCCGGCACACCGCCCTAGGAGAACAGAGGCCGGAGGGATGAACCTTTCACCCCTCCAGCCTCGGGATCCCGAGGTCGTGCCCCTCAGGAGGGGGATCAGGCGCGCCGCTCCACCTCGATCACCTGCACGCCCCGATACGTCCCGCAATGGGGGCAAACGCGATGGGGAAGGGTCCGTTTCTTGCACCGGGGGCACGGCACCAAGTTCGGGCGCCGGAGGGCATCGTGCGCCCGGCGCATCCCCCGCCGCGTGCGGGTCACCCGGCGCTTGGGCAACGCACCCATCGGAATCACCTCCTCAGCGAAGACCGTTTGCGCGGCGTTCCCCTTCACCGCATGCAGAAGCAACTTGGATCTCATCGTGGAAGCAGGGGAATCGGCCAATGCTTCATGCTAACCGGAAACCGGACGAGCCGCAACCGAAGGCCTCTGGCCGGATCCGCGGGCTGCCGCCCCCCCGGCCGGCTGTGGCGCAACGGTGAGCGGTTGACCCGCTGTCGCGGCCGAAAGCGATCACCCCGCTTAGAAACCGGAAAGGAGTGCGTCCCCATTTTGTCGGGCCTGACCGCTTTGTAGGACGACTGCTGGAAGTCGTCCTACGATGTTGGGACGCACCCACCGCAAAGCCGTGCTTCCAGCCACAGAGGGAACTCCAGGTAAAATGGGACAACAGCGGAGCGCATGGGAGCGAGGCCATGCGGCTGCGAGAATGGATAGAGGCTCTTCCCCACCGGCTGAAGCCGCTGCTGCCGCCGGACCTACAGGGGTTCCGCTGGTCCGCCCGGCCCTGGCTGGTCCAGGTCTACTACCGGGATCCGGCCTTCCACTATGAGGTCTGGCATCTGGGGGAGCGACGGGGGCGGATCGAGGTGGGCCTGCACTTCGAGAGCCGGGATCCGGCGCGGAACCGGGCGATGCTGATGACCGTCTGCGCGCACATCTGGGAGATCCGCGCGCAACTGGGCCCTTATGTGGAGGCCGAGCCCTGGGATCGAGGATGGGCCAAGGTCTTCGAGACCCATCCGCTGACCTCCCTCGGCGAAGACAGCCTGGAACGCTTCGCTCAGCGCCTGGCCCGGTGGATCCAGACCATAGAGCCCCTCTTGGAGGATCCGCCTCGGCGCGCCAGCGGCCGGCGGCAGGGCGCCTTCAAGACCTAAAGCAGACCGGAGGACCATGGGCCGGGATCTCTCTTTCCTGGAGGAGCTCAACCCGAGCCAGCGGGGAGCGGTCACCGCCCCCGATGGGCCGATCCTGGTGCTGGCCGGCCCGGGCAGCGGGAAAACCCGGGTGCTCACCTACCGCATCGCCTATCTGCTCACCGCCCGCCGGGTCTCTCCCTTCCACATCCTGGCGGTGACCTTCACCAACAAAGCGGCGGAGGAGATGCGCACCCGTCTGGAGGTCCTCTTCGGCGACCGGGTCGGAGAGCTCACCCTGGGGACCTTCCACGCCACCTGCGCCCGGTTCCTCCGGCGGGAAGCCCCTCTCCTCGGGCTCCACCCCCAATTCGTGATCTACGACGAGGAGGACACCCTCGAGGCCATCCGCCAGGCCCTGCGGGATCTCAACCTGGATGAGAAGCGCTACCGGCCGGGCGCCTTACGGGCGGCCATCTCTCGGGCCAAGAACGAGTTCGTCCGCCCCGAGGCCTACCCGATCCGGACCTACTTCGACGAGATCGTGGCCCGGGTTTACGCCCGCTATGAGGAGAGCCTGCGGGCCGCCGACGCCCTGGACTTCGACGATCTCCTCCTGCGAGCGGTGGAGCTCTTCGAGGAACACCCCGACGTCCTCGCCCGCTATCAGGAGCGATACCGCCACATCCTGGTGGACGAGTTCCAGGACACCAACACGGTGCAGTATCTGCTGTTGCGCTTGCTGGCCTCCCGACACCGCAACCTGTTCTGCGTAGGGGATGAGGACCAGAGCATCTATGGCTGGCGCGGCGCGGACTTCCGCAACGTGATCCGCTTCCGGGAGCATTTCCCCGACGCCCGCATCATCATCCTGGAGGAGAATTATCGCTCCACCGAGACCATCCTGCAGGCTGCTCAGGCGGTCATCCGCCGCAACACGGAGCGCTATAACGAGAAGCGTCTGATCGCCGCCCGTGGCCCCGGCGCTCCCATCACCCTCTACGAAGCCTTCGACGAGGAGGATGAGGCGGCCTTCATCGCCCGGCGGGTCCAGGAGCTCATCGAGGCCGGCCGCATCCGACCGGGGGAGATCGCGGTGATGTATCGGACCAACGCCCAGTCCCGCGCCCTGGAGGAGGCCTTCCTGCAGGCGGGAATCCCTTATCGGCTGGTGGGCGGCGTTCGGTTCTATCAGCGCCGGGAGGTGAAGGATCTCATCGCCTACCTCCGGCTCGTCCTCAACCCCCACGACGACCTCAGCCTGGCCCGCGTCCTCAACGTCCCGCCGCGGGGGATCGGCCCGGCGACCATGGCCCGGCTCAGCGCCCTGGCCCTCCAGGAGAAGACCTCCCTCTTCGCTGCTGTGGAGCAGGCCGTCGCCGGCGCCCCGGGGATCTCCCTGGGCCCGAAGATCCGCCGCGCCCTGGCGGATTTCGTCGAGCGCGTCCGGGCCTGGCGGGCGGGCCGCGAGCATCTCGGTGTGGCAGAGCTCCTGCGACGGATCATCGACGAGATCGGATACGCGGAATACGTGGAGTCTCTGCAGGAAGGAGAGCGGGAGGTTGGCGGCCGCCGCTGGGACAACGTCCTGGAGCTGTTGAAGGTCGCCGGGCCTTACCGCCCCGGCGCCTTCGAGGATCCCCTGGCGGCCTTCCTGGCCGACGTCGCCCTGCTGACCGATGTGGACACGTTGGAAAGCGAGGGGGAGGCGCCCATCCTGCTCACGCTGCACGCCGCCAAAGGCCTGGAGTTCCACACCGTGTTCATCGCCGGCCTGGAGGAGGGGCTCCTTCCCCACAGCCGCTCCATGGACGAGCCGGGGGCGCTGGAGGAGGAACGCCGCCTGTTCTACGTGGGGATGACCCGGGCGAAGGACCAGCTCTTCCTCACCTACGCCTTCCGCCGCTACGATGAGCTCCGCACCCCCTCCCGGTTCCTCCGGGAGATCCCCCGGGAGCTGCTCATCCCCGCCGTCGCCCGAACCGCCGCCCGCTCTCCAACCGCCGCCGGCCGTAGCCGCCGGAAGGAGGAGGCCCCCGCCTTCACACCCCCCGCCCCCAGCTTTCGCCCCGGCCTGCGGGTCCGGCATCCGCGCTTCGGCGAGGGGCTGGTGGTGGAGTGCCGGCCCATCGGCGCGGATGAGGAGGTAGTGGTGATGTTCGAGGAAGCAGGCCTCAAGCGGCTGCTGGCCTCCTTCGCCGGGCTGGAGATCCTCTCTTGAGGGAGCCGGAGGGGGGGCGGGATTATCCCCTTCGCGCGCGCTGCTTGCGGTCGAAATCGCAGTCACGGCGCACCGGGCACAGGTCGCAGCGGGGCCGCTGGGCTTTGCAGATCTCCCGGCCGTGGCGGATCAGCAACAGATGAAAAGGGAGATAGCGCGCTGGGGGAACCAAGGCCTCCATCCAGGCGTGGGCCCGCTCCGCCGACATCCCCTCCGGGATCAGCCCGAGCCGCGTCCCCACGCGATGCACGTGCGTGTCCACCGGGAAGGCTGGCTTCCCCAGCGAAAAAAGAAGCACGATGGCTGCCGTCTTCGGGCCCACGCCGTTCAAGCGCCGCAGGTAAGCCTTCGCCTCCTCCACCGGCCAGTCGGCGAGGAAATCCAGCGACAGCTCCCCGCGCTCCTCGGTGATCCGGCGCAGGATCGCCTGGATCCGCGGGGCTTTCTGAGCGGCCAGGCCCGCCGGGCGGATGGCTTCCTCCACCGCCTCCACGGGCGCGTCCCGCACCGCCTCCCAGGTGGGGAAGCGCTCCCGCAGCCGCTTAAAGCCCCGCCAGCTGTTCGCATCGCTGGTGTTCTGAGAGAGGATGGTCAGGACAAGCTCCGAAAGGGGGTCCAGATGCCAGCGGGCCGGGATCCCGTAATAGGCCTCTAGGGCCCGATCGATCCGCTCCGCTTTCCGGCGCAGCGCTGCCCGGGGTCGCTCCATTCCCTCTCCTCCAGCGGATGGCGCGGGTTAGGGCGCTGCATCTCCAAACCAGGCTTGCAGGCGCTCGGCCTCGAAGCGCTTCTTCTCCTCCAGATAGTGGGGCGAGGGCTCGTTCATCTCGATCTCCGGCGCCGGCTCGACGAAGAAACGGCCGCGCACTCGCATCGCCTGCCCCTGGCCCAGCTCCAGATAACAGAAGCCCTCGCCGGAGAAGGAGGCCTCCGGCTCCCGCCCTGCGAAAACGGCCGCGATCCGCTCCGCCACCACCTCCCCCTCGGCCTCGGCGAAGACCCCCGCCTTGGGCAGCGGCATGCCGTTGGGAAGGAGGATCTCGGTAATGTCCCCGATGGCGTAAACCCCGGGGAAGCGGGTCTCCAGGGTGCGCGGGTGCACCCGCACCCAGGCGCTGCCGTCGGTCAGGCCGCTGCGGACCACCGCCTCCGGGCAGCGGTGAGGGGGGACACCGAGAAGCAGGTCGAAGGGCCGCCGCTGCTCCCCAAAGACCACGGCCCCGGCCTCCACCGCCGTGGCCTTGTGGTTCGGGAGGAAATCGATTCCGCGCTCGGCCAGGCGCCCCTCCAGCACCGAGCATCCAGCCGCCCCCAAGACGGGAAGGGACATCGGTTGCGGGGTGAAGACGGAGATGCGCGCCCGGACGCCATGGGCCTCAAAGAAATCCTGGAGGAGGAAGGCCATCTCGTAAGGGGCCGGCGGGCACTTGTAAGGCGCGCCGAAAATGCCGATCATCACCTGGCCGCCGCGGAAGGCGCGCACTGCCTCCATCGCCCGGGGGATCTCCTCGGGGTCGTAGACGTTGAGGGCGCGTTCCCGGAAGCCCGGGATCATCTCCGGGGCCAGCTCCGCCCCCAGGGCCACCACCATCGCGTCCCCCTCCCAGCGCCGGCCATCCACCTCCACCGCCCGGTTCGCTGGGTCCACGGCAGTGATGATGCCGGGGAGAACGCAGATGCCGAAGCGCTCGAGAGCCTGGAGCGGACGACGTCCTTCCTCGAGGGTGCCCCGACCCATCATGGCCCACGTCTTGCGCAGGCCCAGCATGAAGTAGGCCCGTCGCTCCACCACCACGATCTCGTCCTCCGGGGAGAGCCGCCGCCGCAGGGCGTGGGCGGCGGCCACCCCGCCGAACCCGCCTCCTAAGATCAGCACCCGTCGCATCGCCTCCCTCCGCCTGGCATGCTCTCTATGGTCTACGGGGAAGTTTACCCGGGAAGACCGCAGGCCTGCCACTGTTCCGCCGCCATCGCGGCGATCGACTCGGCCTCCTGCTCCAGACGCACCCCGGCGTATCAACGGGTGAGATCGTCGCGCAGATACGCCCACAAGAATCCCAGCATCCCCCGCTCCCGCCGCTGGCGCAAATGGGCCAGCTCGTGGACCAGCGGGCGGAACCCCGAGAGGCGGTTAGGAGGCCAGTGCGCAGGGTCAATGAAAATGAGCTGGCCCAGGGTCACAGCCGCCGGATCCACGCATGGGATCGGGTCGGGGGTCGCGCGCAGGATCAGACGGGCCAGGGAAGTCCCCGCGTGCAGACACGCTCGCTCGAGATCGGGCTCTGGCAGCCAGGCCCCCGCCCGCTCCCGCAGCTGGGCCTATACGGGCTGCGGGAGCGGGCCGCAATAGATCAGCGTTCGCAGGCTCTAATGAGGGATTAAGAATCAGTGTGTTCGGGAAGCGATCCTCACGTCTTGGGGGAAAGGTCACCGCCATGGGATCTGGGTGGGCTGGAGCCATTCAGCCTGCTCGGATGGGCCAGCCAAGACAAGGGGGATCAGGCCTCTTCCGACTCTGGCCCCTCCTCGGGGATCTCTTCAGGAGGGAGGGCCCTCCCGTCCTGCAGCCACCACACCCCACGATCCCGGGCCATCCGCCGGGCCGGGACCGTCAATTCCTTCGCCGCCACCACCGGAATCACCTCTGCCCCCAGCGCCCGGGCGAAGATGGCCGCCCGCTCCGCCGCCCGGCCCACATCCTTCGTGCCCCCCAGCCAGGAGATCTCCACCGCCAGATACACCCGGCGATCCTCCCGGCGGTGGAAGCCTTCCACCAGCGCGTCCAGGGGGGCGGCCCGGTCGGCCTCTTCTTCCGTGATGCGCCCGGCCGACTCGGCCTGCTCCAGGATTTCCAGCCGGCGGGCGCCGGGCACAATGGCAGCCTGCCGCAGGAGGGAGCGGAAGAGGGCGGGGTTTTCGGCATAGAGGGCCTCCAGGCGCATCGACTTGAGCTCCCCAAGGTCCCGGCTGTGGTCCTCCAGGCGGCGCTCCACCCGGTCCACCCGCTGGGTGAGGACGCGGAGGGCCTCGGCCAGTTCGGCGAAGCGACGGTCCGTTTCAGCGCGGTAGGCAGCAAACTCCTCATAGTGTCGGCGCTGGGCTTCAGCCAGCTCCGCAAAGCGACGGTCGGTTTCGGCGCGATAAGCGGCGAACTCCTCGTAGTGCCGGCGCTGGGCTTCGGCCAGCTCCGCGAAGCGACGGTCGGTTTCCTCCCGATAGGCCAAGAACTCCTGGCGATGGGCGGCGAACTCCTCATAGTGTCGACGCTGGGCCTCGGCCAGCTCCGCAAAGCGACGATCGGTTTCCTCCCGATAGGCCAAGAACTCCTGGCGATGGGCGGCGAACTCCTCATAGTGTCGACGCTGGGCCTCGGCCAGCTCCGCAAAGCGACGGTCGGTTTCCTCCCGATAGGCCAAGAACTCCTGGCGATGGGCGGCGAACTCCTCATAGTGTCGACGCTGGG
>Ga0272447_1000454_pt1 | contig 30974 bp, 25 predicted proteins | sample YNPCB0133_FD_194589 | JGI IMG/M metagenome (GOLD analysis project Ga0272447, IMG submission 194589) | Hot spring microbial mat communities from Yellowstone National Park, WY, United States - YNP-CB-013-3 | ecosystem: Environmental > Aquatic > Thermal springs > Hot (42-90C) > Sediment | place... | reverse complement strand
GGGATCTGGTTGCCCTCTAGCAGAGTGTGCAGCACCTGCGGGTTGACGCTGCTCACCTCCCCCACAAAGCCAATTTCCGCTCGACCCTGGGAGCGAGCTTTAATGAGGTTGCCATCCCGGCCACACAGCCCCACCGCCGATCCGCCAGCCAAGCTGATGAGCTGGACAATCTGTTTGTTGACTTTGCCCACCAGCACCATCTCCACCACCTCCATGGTGGCGGCATCGGTTACCCGTAGGCCGTCGACAAACTTGAAAGGGATGTCCAGCTTCTGGAGCCAACTGTTGATTTCCGGCCCCCCGCCATGCACCAGCACCGGCCGAATGCCGACACAGGCAAGAAAAACAATATCCCGCAGCACCTCAGCTCGGCGCTCCTGCTGCACCATGGCGGCGCCGCCGTATTTGATGACCATGATGCGCCCCTGGTACTGCTGGATGTAGGGCAGGGCTTCGAGGAGAATCTGCGCCCGTGTTAGGGGATCACAGGCCACAGCCTGAGAGCTGGTTGCTGCCGAAAGAGAGGCGTTGCTCTGCACGGCCAAAAGTCCCGTGTAAAACTTCCCGAAGATCGTACTAGAAACTAGCAGACGGCTAGCTGCGCAAGGTAACCGGAAAGTGCTTTTCTAGCTGGGCCCTCACCTGGTTTTGCGCAGCTTCCACTTCGGCATCGGTGAGCGTGCGATCCAGAGCGCGGTAGACCAGCCGGAAGGCCAGACTGCGCTGCCCTGGCGGTACCCCTTGGCCGCGGTACTCGTCAAAAAGCTGCACCGACTGCAACAGAGGGCCTGCCGCCTGGCGGATGACCTCCTCGATTTCCGCCACCGATAGCTCCAGCGGCGCAAAGAAGGCAATGTCCCGGGCGGAGGCGGGGAAAGGGGAAAAGGGGGAAAATTGCACCCGGCCCCGCCTCTCTAGGCTGGCTAGCAAGGGATCCAACTCCAGCTCAAACCCATAGACCTCCTCCGGCAAATCCTTCTCCTGGCAAAGGCGGGGGTGAAGCTGCCCGAATAGGCCAAGGCGGGATCCCTCAATCCAGATGCCAGCCTGTCGACCCGGGTGCAACAGCGGCGATTGCGCCTCAGGGGGATCCGGGCGAAACTCTGGGGTAAACCCCAGCCGCTCCAGCGCCGAGACCAAGAGCCCCTTGGCCTCAAACCAGTCCATGGGCCGATTGTGGTGCCGCCAGTCATTGGGGTTGAGATCCCCGCCCAGGATGCCCCCCAAGTGCTCCGCCTCTTGATAGGGCTCAGGACTGGAGGGAGGGGCATAGGCAAAGACGTGGCCAATCTCAAAAGCCTGCAGGGGGCCATTCCCCTGGGCCCAGTTGTAGCGGAAGGCCTCCACCAAGCCAGGCAGCAGCGCCTTGCGCACAGCGGAGTACTCGGGGGAAAGCGGATTGGCGATTTTGACCAGGGAGCTGTCCTCGTCCGCTGGACAGAGGGAGATGTGGTACACCTCCGTCAGGCCAATGCCCCGCATCACCTCGCGAATTTGCCGCGTCAAAGTTTCCCGTGTCGAGAGGGATCCCACCAGCGGCTCCGTGGGCAGGGTTTCGGAGAAGCGGTTGTAGCCGTAGAGGCGAGCAAACTCCTCAATCAGGTCGATCTCTCGCTCAACATCCCGCAAGCGATGGGGGGGAACAGATACCTGCCAAACGCAGCAAGCCACGCTCGCCGTCGCGGTAGCGGGGTCGGCCTTGGGGGCAACTGCCTGAGAGCGGGAAAGCTGAAAGCCCAACGCCGACAAGATTTCCTCCACCTCCTCTGGACGCACCTCGTCCCCCAGCACGTCGATAAGCCGCGACAGCCGCAGCTGGAGCCTCCGCTCCAAGGGTGGCCGCTGGTCAAACGTGGTCAGGCCCACCACCGCGCCTCCAGCCAGCTCCAAGATTAACTGCACCGCCCGATCCCGCGCCAGCTCAAGGGTAGCCAAGTTAACCCCTCGCTCATAGCGGGCCGAGGCTTCGGTGCGCAGCCCCTGCAAGCGGGACGAGCGGCGCGTGACCACGGGGTCAAAGAGGGCTGCCTCCAGAAAAACCTTGGTGGTGGCTGCGTCTACTTCCGTCTCCTCCCCTCCCATGACGCCGGCCAGGGCCACCGGTCGGCTGCCGGCAACGATGAGGTGGTTTTCAGCGTGCAAAGTACGGATTTGGCCGTCCAGAGTTTTCAGGGTTTCTCCCGGCTGGGCAAAGCGCACCTCGATGGTGGGTTCCTCCTTGCCCATGACCTGCAGCAGGCGATCCCAATCGAAAGCGTGCAGGGGCTGGCCCCATTCCAGCAGGATCAAGTTGGTAACATCCACAACATTGTTGATGGAGCGCATGCCGGCGGCGGCCAGCCGGTGTTTGAGCCAGTCGGGGGAAGGGCCAACCTTTACCCCCTCAATCAGCACGCCGCTGTAGGCGGGACAAGCTTTGGCATTGGCAATGCGCAACTGGAAGTTGGGGATGGGCAGAGCCTGCAGAGGCTGGACGGGTGGCAGGCGTAGCGGGTTGCGGGTAAGAGCGGCCACCTCGCGGGCAATCCCCACCATGCATAGAGCGTCGGCCCGGTTGGCGGTGGAGGTGAGATCCAGCACCACATCGTCCAGGCCCAGCAGGGGGCGCACATCAGAGCCCAGCGGATGAGCCTTGAGGTCCAAATCGGGGGGAAATTCGTGGATCCCTGCCGAAGCTTTCTCCAGGCCCAGCTCAGCTAGAGAACAGATCATGCCCTCCGAGAGCACCCCTCGCTTTTCCGCTTTGGCGATGGTCAGGTTCACCGCCGGCAAATGGGTGCCTGGCGTAGCTACAGGAACCAGCAGGCCAGGACGGGCATTAGCGGCTCCGCAGACAATCGTGGCCGGCCGTTCGCCTCCCAAATCCACCTGACAGACCCGCAGCCTATCGGCATTGGGATGGGGCTCGGCAGCCAGGATCTTGCCCAGAACCACTCCCTCTGCCCAACGGCGGCGATCCTCGATCTCCTCCACCTCAAAGCCCACCATGGTGAGGGCTTCCGCCAGTTCTTCCGGGGAAAGCTCAAAATCCACCAGTTCCCGCAGCCACTTCAAGGAGATGCGCATCGCTAGTCCAGGGTGCCAACGCCGCACCCATTATCAGATCCCCCTCCAAAACCGGCAAGAGACTCCCTATCCCCCGGCAGCGAAGGTGGCCATGAGGATCAATGACAGCAAGATGCCTGGAAAGAGCAGGGCTATCAGGAGCAGGAACTCGGAAAGCGTCATAGGCCAGAGGTAAGCAGAGGCATCACTTTTCAAGCTAGACTCTTCCAGTTGCCTTTCCTCCCTCTGTTTGGGATCTCTTCCGGCTAGCAAGGTCCTGACCCCAATCGCAACAAGCTTTGCCCTCCTGCTGGGTCCTTTGGCAGGCCGTAGGCAACCAAGGCAGCCTACGGCAGGGCATCGAGAGTTCCCACCCTCTAGGGCGGGGAGGATGGCAAAAAAGAGGTAAAGAACTTCTCCAACAGCCGTAATGGGCATTCAAGGCAAGCGCATTGCCGTCGAGCCTGCGGATCTTCGCCCCTGGCTGAAGGCAGCAGTCCTGGCAGGGGGCGGCGAAATTGTGCCCCTCTCAGAAGCAGAAGCCCTGGTCTGGACCGATGGTTTCGACGTGCCAGGTTTAAGGCGTTGCTTGGCAGAGGGCCAAGGGATCCGCTGGGTGCAGTTGCCCTGGGCAGGCGTGGAGCCTTTTGCCCAAGCGGGGATCTTGCATCCCGCCTACGTGTGGACCTGCGGCAAGGGGGTGTACGCCCAGGCAGTGGCCGAGCATGCCCTGGCCCTCACCCTGGCCGGCCTACGGGATCTGAAGATCCGCGCTTTGGCCCAGACTTGGCAGCCGGGATCCGGCACCAGCCTCTGGGGCAAGCGGGTGGTGATCTTTGGGGCAGGGGGCATTGCCCAGGCCCTGATCCAGTTGCTACAGCCCTTTCAGTGCGCCATCGATGTAGTGCGGCGCAGGGCGGATCCCTTGCCGGGAGCCGGCCGAGTGGTGACGCTGGCAGAGCGGCAGTCGGTGCTGGCAGGGGCGGATGTGGTGATCCTGGCCTTGGCCCTTACCCCCGAGACCGAGGGGATCATCGCCCGGCCAGAGCTGGAGCAGATGGGATCCGGCTGCTGGCTGGTCAATGTGGCGCGCGGCAAACACATCGTGACTCCCGACCTGGTGGCTGCTTTGCAAGAAGGAATCATCCGGGGCGCCGCCCTGGATGTTACAGACCCGGAGCCGCTGCCCCCTGGACATCCCCTCTGGAGCTTGCCCAACTGCCTAATTACCCCCCACACAGCTGTTACCGATGCCATGATTGTCCCCGCTTTGTCTGAGCGGGTGCGGGAAAACGTGCGCCGCTTTCGGCTGGGGGAGCCTTTGTTGGGAGTGGTGGATCCAGTTCTGGGCTATTAGCGGGGTTGCTTGAAGCTGCGGCTTTAGACGCGAGCGAGCTCCTGGACGCGGTCGGCGATGGCCTCGGCCATCTCCTGAGTGCCCACAGGCTCCCCTTGGGCCAGGTCATAGGTGACGTATTTGCCTTCGGCAATGACCGACTGCACTGCCGCTTCTACCCTCGCGGCGGCTTCCCGCTCGCCTAGGTAGCGCAGCATCATGGCCCCGGAGAGGATGAGGGCAGAGGGGTTGACCTTGTTCTGACCAGCATATTTGGGTGCTGAGCCGTGGATGGCCTCAAAGACAGCGATGCCATCGCCAATGTTGGCCCCCGGCGCCACCCCCAGCCCGCCAATCATGCCGGCGCACAGATCCGAGATGATGTCCCCGTAGAGGTTGGTGAGCACCAGTACATCGTAGAGCTGCGGCTTTTGCATCAGTTGCATGCACATGTTGTCCACGATGCGATCCTCAAACTCGATGTCGGGGTACTCCTGGGCCACCTCCCGCGCCACCTGCAAAAACAGCCCGTCGGTAAACTTCATGATGTTGGCTTTGTGAACGGCCGTTACCTTTTTGCGGCCATTTTGGCGGGCATATTCGAAAGCAAACTTGACGATGCGGCGGCTGCCAAACTCTGAGATGGGCTTGATGGCAATGGCCGATCCCTCGCGGATGAACTTGCCGGAAAGGCGCATCATCTCCTCTCGCGCCTGCACAGCTTCGGGGGTCCCCCTTTCAAACTCGATCCCGGCGTAGAGATCTTCAGTGTTTTCCCGCACCACCACTAGGTCGATGTTTTGAAAAGGGCTTTTGATGCCAGGGATAGATTTGGCCGGGCGCAGGTTGGCGTAGAGGTCTAGCTCTTTGCGGATGGCTACATTGACGGAGCGAAAGCCCGTGCCTACGGGGGTGCCAATGGGCCCTTTGATGGCCACTTTGGTTTCTCGGATGGACTCTAACACCTGCGGCGGCAAAGGCGTGCCGTATTTCTCAATCACCTCTACCCCTGCTTCCACCCGGATCCACTCCAGTTCCACCCCGGTGGCCTCCAAGACCGTGGTCATCGCCTTGGTTACTTCCGGGCCGATGCCATCGCCGGGAATCAACGTTACCCGATAGGCCACAAGTGCTTCTCCTTGGTTGACACCCCACAAGAGCCCCCTTGGCCGCAATCGGCCAGGGATCCCCTGAGCTTAAACGAAGCTTAAACGACTATAGAACAGATTGGGGCCGAGAATGTTGCCCCGCTAACCCTTAGCCTCCCAATCTGGACAGAACTAGAGGATCCGCAGCGGATCCACATCGAGGCTGACGCGGATCCCCTGGGGGATATGTCCAAGGGCGCTGCGCAAGTGGGCATCGATCTGGGCGCGATCCCAGGGCTGACCAGGAAGCTGTTTGAGCAGGATCTGCCAGCGGTAGCGGCCGGCAACCCGTTCCACTTGGGCTGGCCCTGGGCCTAGGATCTCGGCTGGGATCCCTTGCAGGCGTTCGGCCACGCGCTGGCAATAGCGCTCCAGTGCCTCCAAGCAGGTGCTGCTTAGGCGGATCAAGATCAGGGCTCGGTAGGGAGGGTAGCCCCCCTCTTGGCGTTGGCGCAGCTCGGCCTGGACAAAGCCCTCGTAGTCGTGGGTTAGCACCGCTTGCAAGATGGGGTGCTCCGGCAAGTAGGTCTGGATGATGGCCTGGCCTGGCAGGGATCCCCGTCCTGCGCGGCCCGCCACTTGGGTGAGCAGTTGAAAGGTGCGCTCACCAGCGCGGTAGTCAGGCTGGTGCAATAGGCCGTCGGCAGCCACTACCCCCACCAGCGTCACCTGGGGAATGTCCAGCCCCTTGGTGAGCATCTGGGTGCCCACCAGCACCTGAGCCTTGCCGCTGCGAAACTGCTCCAGCAAGTTGCGGTGGGATCCCTTGCGGCGGGTGGCATCGCTGTCGTAGCGCAGGATCCCTAGCTGCGGCCAGTGCTGCTGCAGCACCTCCACCACCTTCTGGGTGCCAGTGCCGAAGTGCTTTAGGTAGGGCGAACCACAGGCAGGGCAGCGCTGGAGGTGGGGTTGGCGGGCGCCGCAGTAGTGGCAGCGCAGCTCCTGCCCGCCCTCTAGGTGAACGGTAAGGGAGACGTCGCAGTGGGCGCAGGTGAGGACAAAGCCGCAACTGCGGCACAAAACAAAGGTGCTGTAGCCGCGGCGGGGGACAAAGAGGATGGCCTGTTCTCCCCTCTTCAAAGTCTCGTGCAAGGCTTGTTGCAGGCGACGGCTAAGAATGCTGCGGTTGCCCGCCTGCAGCTCTTGGCGCATGTCCACCAGCTCCACCTGGGGCAGAGTGGCCGGGATCCCCGCCTGGGGAATGCGCTGGGGCAGGGCCAAACGAACCCAGCGCTGCGGATTCTGGAGGTGGGCGGCGTAGGTTTCCACTGCGGGTGTGGCGCTGCCCAAGACTAGGGGACAGTTGGCTAGCTCAGCCCGCCACTCCGCCACTTGTCGAGCGTGGTAACAAGGCTGGGGCTGATCCTGCTTGAAGCTGTCGTCGTGCTCCTCGTCCAAGACCATCAGGCCGAGATTGGCCAAGGGGGCAAACACCGCCGAGCGCGTGCCAATGACCACCTGGGGGACAGAGATCACCATCTGCCGCCAGAGGTCGTAGCGCTCCCCTGCCGAGAGGCCGCTGTGGTAGGTCCACACGCGGGATCCCAGCCGCGCCCGAAAGCGGTCCGTCAGTTGCGGAGTAAGGCCAATCTCCGGCACCAGCACCAAGGCCGACCGTCCCTGTTGCAGCACCTGGGCAATGACCTGTAGGTACACCTCTGTCTTGCCCGAGCCGGTGACCCCGTGCAGCAGAAAGCGTTGGTTTCGCCCCAGAGCTTGGCAAATGGCCGCCACTGCCTCAGCCTGGGCTGGCGTCAGAGGCTTGGGCCGATCTTGCTCCACAGGCCGGTCGGCCTCCCCCAGCCGCAGCAGGGGCCGCTCGTAGAGGTGCACCCGGCCTTTGCGGGCCAGGCTCTGCAACACCGACCGGCTCACCCCCGCCAGACGCTCCCACTCGACTAGCAGCAGCTCCCCCCCTTTTTGCTTGAGGATCTGCAGCGCTTTCTGCTGGGGCAAGCTCAGCCCCTCCAGCGAGTCCTCCACCAAGGTGGCTGCCTGCTGGGTTTTTACCCTACCCCCCTGCTGCTCCTGCCAGAAACTTTCCACCCAACCCCGCCGCTGCAGCTCCCGCAGGGCCAGCTCGGCGCCGGGCACCTGCTGCTGGAGGTAGCGCCAAGACAGCTCCCCCCCTTTTTCCTGGAGCAGCCGCAGCAAAGCCTGGGCGGCCGGCGAACATTCCCCTTGGGGGGATCGAACCAGGCGGATCCGTCGCTGGGAGCGGCTAAGCAAGCCAGGGGGCAAGACCGTGCGCACCACCTGCGCCAGGGGGGTGAGATAGTAATCGGCTACTCGCTGCAGCAGGGGCCAGAACTCCTTGGGCAGGATCCCTTTGGCCACCACTGCCTCAATTGTCCGCACCGACTGGGGCTCTACCCCTGCCGGCAACTCGGCACGCCAGCCCAGGGCCACTGCCCCCGCTACCTGCTGGCCAAAGGGGACGCTGAGGAGATCGCCGGCCTCTGGCTCCCATCCCTCCGGCACGCGGTAGATGAAGCACCCTCCTAAACGAGGATGATCCACCCACACCTCCAACCAGCGGGGAGGAGCAGACTGCAAAACGGGATCCCTCACGGACGGGACAAAAACCGCGGCAGATCTACTGCTCGCCTTCCAGCCCGAGCCAGCAGGGGTCGCGGCTGAAGCGCGGGCTTGGCGGCTTGGAGGGAAGCAGGAGACTCCGCTCCCTTGGGTGTGTCAGCCCCTTTGGCAACCCCATCAACCCGAGCTGGGATCTCTAGACCCCTGCGCTCCAGGGCCGCCTTGAGGCTAAGCACATGCATCTGTTGCTGCTCGCACTTTTCTTTCAAGGATCGGTTCTCTTCTAAAAGGGCCACTCGCTCTGCCTGCAAAGCCTTCACCTGCGCCTCCAAGGCTTCGGCTTGTTCCTGCAAATGGGCAATGGCCACCTGGGCAGAGCGTAGCTGCGATTGCTTGGCAGATTGCTCGGCAAGCTCATCCAAAGCCGCCTGAAGCTGCTGCTCCAACGCCTCGATGCGCTGCTGAGCTTGGGCGTACTGTTCCTGCCAGTGGGCAATCTCTGCCTGGGCTTGGGAGAGGGCTGCCTCCAATTCCTGTCGTTGTTCTTGCCAGCGCTGCTGCGCTTCCGCTTCCGTCTCCGCATAGCCCGCTAGCCGCGCCTCAAGGCGCTCCCGCTCTCCCTGCCAAGCTGCCTGCTGCTCGCTGTAGAGAGCCCGCAGTCTGCTCAGCTCTGCCTGCGTTTCCGCCAGTTGGGTGCGGGCTAAAGAAAGCTCGGCCTTGAAACGCTGTAACATCTCCACCCGTTTTTGGGCCAGATCCTGGGCTTCTACTAGCGAGGCTTGGAGCTCCTGCTGACGGTGTTCCCACTGACGGCGCTCCTGGGCATGGGCCAACCGCAGCTGCTCAAGCTGCTCCTGCAGGGCCTCAATATCTTGGCGCTGCCGCTCGTTGAGTCGTTGTCGTGCTGCCAGCTGAGCTTCTTGCTCCGAGAGCAGAACCTTTTGCTCTGCCAAGGTTTGCTGGAGCTGGTGCAGAGCATGCTCCCGCTCCTGCAGCTGAGTGCGCAGGGCTTGCACCTCAGCCTGCAGGCTTTCCTGAAGGGTGCGCCGCTCTTGCAGTTCCGCTTCAGCTTTGAGCAGCCGGGCCTCCAACTGCTGCTGCCACAGGGCCGAAGGCTGCTCTGACTTGGGATCCGGTTCCGAGACAGAGTCCTTGACCGAACGGCCAGCCTGTGCCTCGGGAAGGGTAGGGTCCAGCTTGCCTGAGGAGGGAACCTGCATAGGGAGAGGAAGCAGTGGAGGTAATGACGAGGCTTCTTGAAGTATAGGGGGATTTTCTAGGGGGTTCAAGCTAGCGAGCAGAGCTCCATGCCCTCTGGCCCCCAGCTAGGCAAAGCAGCTGCCCTAGCTTTCTGCTCCTCTTAACTCCCTCACTCCCCAGCCTAACTACTGTCATGGAGCTTAGCGGACTCGAACCGCTGACCCCTTCAATGCCATTGAAGTGCTCTACCAACTGAGCTAAAGCCCCACGTCCCACTAGAAGCTAGAAGTGTGGACAACAGCCTTACTCCTAATTTTAGCCTAAAGAAGCGGCCTTGCTGACCAAAGGTACCAGCTACTTTTGACCTCTCTCCAGCTTTGGAAGATCTCTACCCCACGCCTGCCAGGGACTTTACGTAGTCCCCTAGTCCGCAGTGGGGGCCCTCAGCCGCCCGTACTTCTCCAGGCTCTAGCCCTGGCAATACCCTGCCGTAGGCTACCTAGGTGACAACTGCAAGTATACTACAACTCCCCCCGTCTGCACTGCCCTTCCCCTCGCTCGCCTGCAGAGCAGTGGGGATGCCGTCGCTACAAAAGCCTGCTGGGTGATAGAACAAAGTCAGTGACAACGGGGGGGTTGTGACTCAGGAAAGCCAGTTGAACCGCATTTTGGCGGCTGCTTTGCTGGTGGTTTGCCTAATTGCGGCCCTTGTCGGCAGTAGACGCCCTACAGCCGAGTTGGCTCGAGGGGGAGCTCCTCAAGGGGCAAGTCGCATCGAGGTGGTCGCTCTCGAGGGTCCTATCGGCGGCTTGCGCCGCTCAAGCTTGGTGGGCTTGCCCACCTCCCCTTTAGAGCAGCTGCGGGAAGCGGTTGACGATAGCGCTGTCAAGGCTGTCCTGCTGCGCATCAACAGCCCAGGCGGGGCCGTGGGATCCAGCCAGGAACTCTACCGTGCCGTTACCGCCCTGCGCGAAGCCGGCAAGCCTGTGGTGGCCGTCTTGGAGGACATTGCCACCAGCGGCGGTTACTACGTGGCCAGTGCTGCCGACAAAATCTACGCCAACCCCGGCACCCTGACTGGCAGCCTAGGGGTACTCATCAGAGGCCTTAACTTTAGCAAGCTGCTCGACACTTACGGCATAGAGCCGCAGACCTTCAAAACCGGCGAGTACAAGGACATGCTCTCCCCCTTCCGCCCTGCCACTCCCCAAGAGCGGCGTCTGCTGCAAGAGCTGGTGGAGAATACCCTCGACCAGTTTATTCGCGATGTGGCCCGCGGGCGCCAGCACTTGCCGGAAAAAGGGGCGGAAGAGGTGCTGGATGCGGAGATGATTGCGCGGCGGCAGAGTTTGGATGAGGTGCGACTGCGCCAGTTGGCCGATGGGCGCCTCTTCACCGGAGCGCAGGCGGTGGAGCTGGGCCTAGTGGACGCCTTGGGGGGGTACACCGAAGCCGTGGAGGATCTGCGGCGGATGACCGGGGATCCCTCTCTGTCGCCGGCAACCAGAGACCCGTTCCAACGCGCCCTGCGGCGGCTATTGAGCCAAGGGCTGCCTCCAGCAGGGCAAAGCTTCTGGCTGGGTCAACTGCTGGGAGACGAGGAGGCTGGCGGGATCCCAGAGCTGCCGCTGTTGTGGATGGCGCCGGCCTGGACTTTGCGCTAAATCTAACCTTGGCCGGGTGTGAGGGTGAGTTGTGGATCAAGAAGTGTCCACGTTGGACGACGCTTCTACTTTGACTGCGGTTGCGGTGCCGGGAGCAAGGACAGACTCCTGGACGGCGTTTAACCCGGAGCTAGAGCTGCTAACCAGCCGCGCGTGGGTGGAAATTGACGCAGCCCAGTTGCGAGAAAACCTAAGGCTGTTGCAGGCTCGCCTAGGCCCAAACGTCGAGATCTGGGCGGTGGTCAAGGCCAATGCCTACGGCCATGGAGCTCAGCTAGTGGCTCCTCTGCTGGTGGCTGCAGGGGCCAAGGGGCTATGCGTGGCCACGCTGGCCGAAGGGATCGAGCTGCGCCAGACCGGCCTACAGGCGCCGATCCTGGTCTTGGGCGCTTTGAATACCTGGGCGGAGCTCCAGCAGGCCATGGCAGCGCGGCTGGAGATTAGCCTTACCCGCGCCGAGCAAATCCCCCTGCTGCGCCAGGTGGCCTCCTGGGCCGGGCGGCCCGTTCCGGTCCACGTTAATGTCGATACCGGCATGACCCGCCTGGGGATCCCTTGGCAGGAGGCTGCCGCCGTCTGGGGGCAGATCTGCCGGATCCCTGAGCTAGAGATCTGTAGCCTATTCTCCCACTTTGCAACAGCAGACGAGCCCAACTCGCCGGCAATGGCCCAGCAAGAGGCCCGTTTTGCCCAGGTGGTAGAGCAGATCCGCCAGGCCGGGGATCCCTTGCCGCCGTTGCATCTGGATAACTCCGCCGCCGCCCTCACCCGCCTTCACTACTCCCGCGTGCGGCTGGGGCTAGTCCTCTACGGCTTGTCTCCTGCTCCTCACCTGCAGGTGCCTGGGCTTAGACCCATCCTGCGCCTTAAAGCGCGGCTGACCCACATTCAAACGGTGCCTGCCCACACGGGTGTCAGCTACGGCCATCGCTACATCACCCGCCGTCCCAGCCGCATTGCCACTCTGGCCATTGGCTATGCCGATGGGATCCCAAGGCGGCTTTCCGGCTGGCTGCGAGGGTGGGTGCGTGGCGGCCTGATCCAGCAGGTGGGCACCATCACCATGGATCAGTGCATGTGGGACGTTACCGAGAGGCCGGATATCCAGGTGGGAGACGTGGTGGAGCTGTTGGGCCCCCATCTGGGAAGCATGGGCTTATCGATCCAAAACTGGGCCGATCAGTTGGGCACTATCCCCTACGAGTTGCTTTGCGGGCTTTCTGCTCGCCTGCCAAGGGTGCTAGTCAACGCCTGAGCCTGCCACTGGCGCAAGCTCCCACCAGCTCAGAGAATTCCCGTCCCCTGGGGCTTTTTCCTGAGCTTGCTTCTTTTCCTCTGGTTTGAAGAACTCACGCCCCTTGCTCGATAGGCCAGCCGCTGCTCCTTGTAATCTGCCTCAATTTGTGAGACAATCAGAAAACTGTGCTTTTGCTTGCACGGCTCTTGTCGTCTATCTGGCCAATTAGGGGATAGTATGGTACACACGCTATCTGGCCAATTAGGGGATAGGTCTCTGGCTCTAATCGGGATCCACTGCATCCTAGAGCTGTACGACTGCCCGGCCCACCTCTTGGATGATGTCTCCCTGGTGCAGCAAGCCTTGCGGGAGGCGGCAAGACGCTCCAATTCCACCCTTTTGGGTGAGCTTTACCATCCCTTTGAGCCGCAGGGAATCACGGCGCTGGCCCTCTTAGGAGAATCCCACATCTCCATCCACACCTGGCCTGAAGTGGGTTATGCAGCGGTGGATGTGTTTACCTGCGGGCGCCATACGCGGCCTGAAGCAGCCTGTGAATATTTGATTGAGGTCTTTCAAGCGCGACGGCATTCGCTGCGCAAGCTGCCTCGCCGAACCACGGAGCCGGCGTCCCTTGAGGAAGTGACGCCCTTGCCTGAGGCAGTTAGTTGTGAAACAGCTAGACGAAGGCGCTGAGATTGCACCACCTTTGCCCAGCTACCCATGAACCTGCCAAGGAACTTCTTCTGGGCCCAGGAGTACTTTACCCCCTGGAGCTACACTGCCTTTGCTATTACACGCCTCCTGGCCTACCGAAAGACCCCCTTTCAGGAAATGCTGATTGCCGAAATGGGGGCCTACGGCAAGGGCTTGATGCTGGATGGGCATTGGCAGTCCACCACGCTGGACGAGTTCCTCTACCATGAGGCGCTCGTCCATCCCGCCCTTCTCCAAGTTGTCCAGGGGGGTGGGATCCCTCGGCGCGTGCTTGTACTGGGGGGAGCGGAAGGGGCAACGCTGCGGGAGGTGCTGCGCTGGCGCTCGGTGGAGCAGGCGGTGATGGTGGACATCGACGGAGAGGTGGTGGAGGCCTGTCGGGAACACTTGCCAGAAATGCACCAGGGGGCCTTTGAGGACCCGCGGGCGCAGGTAGTGATTGCCGACGCTTTCGACTTTCTCCAGGAGACAGAGCCGGTTTGGGACGTCATCCTCTCCGATCTTTCGGATCCTGTGGAAGCTGGCCCTGCCGCCCGGCTCTTTACCCAGGAGTTTTTCTGCCAGATCCGCTCCAAGTTGCAGCCCGGTGGAGCTTTTGCCCTCCAGGCTGGGCCGACAAGCCCCTTGGAGTTGGAGCAGCACACCCGCATCGTTCACACCCTCAAAACCGTGTTTGCTGCTGTGCAGCCCTACGCCATCTACGCCACCACCTACGGCGGGCCTCTTGGATTTGCCCTAGCAGCTCAGACTCCTATCCCCTCCAGGCCGGAGCCGGAACAGATCGACCAGCTTCTGGCTCAGCACTTGGATCCCAGTCGAGGGGAACTGCGCTTCCTTGATGGCACTGCCCTCCTGGGTCTCTACCAGGTTCCTGTCTATGTGCGCCGCGCCATTGCCGCTGAGACCACCGTCTACACCCTAGATAACCCTCCTCAGGTTGGCTAAGTCGCTGGTAAAAGTGGGTTCTCCTCTAGTCCTTGATTCGCTAGACAATTGGCCACTTTGTGGCACAACTAACCTTCTGCCTTGACGTAGATGGGCTGAGCTAGTAGGCTAGCAGGTAATCTTCTTGGGTAGGTGTTTTGCCTGGGCTAAAGTTGGCTCCGTCCTTAGCCTGTGTGCCCGGTATAGCCAGGAGCAACTACCTGCAGCTCGCGGGAAAGTCACGCCTGTGGAGATCCCTCTGGCGGGGTAGTAGAGGTGAACTCTACTACTAGCTACGGGTCGTGGAAGCAGGAAGAAAGCCTCAACGCCGAGTGAAAGTCTGCTTTTGCTCGGGGTTGTATAAGTCTTTCAGAGCGGCTCCTGAGGTATTTGTCTTTGGTGCCATAACTTGGTAGATTCGTGAACAGGCGAATTCCGCTTCCCCGATGAGAGTTTTAGTCATTGGTGGTGATGGATACTGTGGCTGGGCAACGGCCCTGTACCTATCCAACAGGGGCTACGAGGTAGCCATCCTCGACTCGTATATCCGCCGGCTTTGGGATCTGCAACTGGGGGTTTCTAGTCTGACACCCATTGCCCAGCTTGAGCAGCGGGTGGATCGCTGGAAGGGGCTGACTGGCAAGGATATTCCCATCTTTGTTTGCGACGTTACTAACTACCAAGCCCTAATTTCCTGCATGCGCCGCTTTGAGCCAGAGGCCATCGTGCACTTTGGCGAGCAGCGCTCTGCTCCCTTCTCGATGATTAGCCGCGAACATGCGGTGATGACCCAGGTCAACAATGTGGTGGGCACCCTCAACATCCTCTATGCCATCAAGGAGGAATTTCCCGACTGCCACCTGGTGAAGCTGGGCACCATGGGTGAGTACGGCACCCCCAACATTGACATCGAGGAGGGGTACATCACCATCGAGCACAACGGCCGCAAGGATACCCTGCCCTACCCCAAGCAGCCGGGATCCATGTACCACCTCTCCAAGGTCCATGACAGCCACAACATTCACTTTGCTTGCCGCGTCTGGGGCCTGCGGGCTACCGACCTGAACCAAGGGGTGGTGTATGGCGTGCTCACGGAAGAAACCGGCATGGACGAGGTGCTGATCAACCGCCTCGACTACGATGGCGTGTTCGGCACGGCCCTCAACCGCTTCTGTGTCCAGGCAGCAGTCGGCCATCCGCTGACAGTCTACGGCAAAGGAGGCCAGACGCGCGGCTTCTTGGATATTCGCGACACCGTGCGTTGTGTGGAGCTGGCCATCGCCAATCCTCCCGAGCCAGGCCAGTTCCGAGTGATGAACCAGTTCACTGAACAATTTAGTGTGGAGCAGCTAGCAGTGATGGTGCAAAAGGCTGCGGCTGCCATGGGCTTGAAGGTGGAAATCCAACACCTGGAGAACCCCCGCGTTGAGCTGGAAGAGCACTACTACAACGCCAAGAACACCAAGCTTCTGGATCTGGGCCTTCAGCCTCACTACCTGTCGGATTCGCTGCTGGATTCGCTGCTCAACTTCGCCCTCAAGTACAAGGACCGGGTGGATGTGCGGCAGATTCTACCTAAGGTGAAGTGGAGAGGCTAGCCTTCTAGACAGGCCTGGGCTACACTTAGCCAGCCGCGGGCCAAGTTTTCCAGGTTATACCCCCCTTCTAGGCCAAAGACGGCCTTAGAGGTCACCTCTTTCAAGCAAAGACGGGTCATGCGACCAAAGTCTTCCGGCTCTAGCAGCATATCGGCCAAGGGATCCCCTTTGGCACAGTCGAAGCCGGCACTCACCAGCAGCAAATCGGGCTGAAAGGCTTTTAGGAAAGGCAGAACCTTCTCCTGCAAAGCTTTTTCGTAGGCCGACCAGTCGGATCCTGCAGGCAGAGGTACGTTGCAGAGGTTGCCGTGGATCCCGGTTTCCTTGGCCAGTCCTGTGCCGGGGTAGAGAGGAAACTGGTGGATGGAGGCATAGGCCAGTTGGGGATGGCGCTCCACCACCGCCTGGGTGCCGTTGCCGTGGTGTACGTCCCAATCAAAAATGGCCACTCGCCTGACCCCTGACTGCTCTAGTGCCCACAGGGCGGCGATGGCGGCGTTACTGAAGAGGCAAAACCCCATTGCCCGCTCCGGCTCAGCGTGATGCCCAGGCGGACGACACAGCACCAAAGCTGGCTGTCCTGTGGCCAAAGCCGAGGCCGCCGCGGCAATCCAGCCGCCCACTGCCCGCCGCGCTGCTTCAAAGCTGCCTGGGGAGACAACTGTATCGGCATCAAGGTAACCCCCACCTTCTGCCGCCAGCTCGGCCACCTGTTGGATATGCCGAGGCGAGTGGACCCGCTCCAGCTCCCCCAGCTCAGCCAAGGGGGGATCCCGCCACTCCAGTTGGTTGGCAAAGGGAGCCTTGTGCAGGGCTTTGGAAATAGCTTGCAGGCGGGCCGGGCGTTCCGGATGAAAGGGACCTGTATTGTGGCTAAGAAAAGTTTCAGAATAGTAAACGGGCAGCATTTAAGGCAGCGCCTTCGCAGTGTAGCTAACCCTCTTTCTACCCGTAGAACACCTCCGACATCGCTGCTCCCACGTAGGGATCTTCAAAAGAGTCCTGTTGCAGCTTCTGCTTGACCACATCCCGCACCACCGAGCGGAGCAACTCCAGTTCTGAGGCGCTAAGCTGGTCGCGGCTAGGGCATTCATCGGCAGCCAGCAACCTATAAGCAGGGGGAACCCGGTTGAGAATCTGCTGCAGCAGGGATTCCCGCTCCTTGGCGTCATGAAACACTTGCTGGTGGGGGTGCTCGGTGCAGAGTAAAGTTTCCAGTTCTGCCAATGCCAGGTACTCGACGATATTCACCAACATTTTTTCCATCAGAACTTCCCTCCTAAGAATCTCGGCCGCTTTTAAACAAGCATTAAACAAAGGGCACTAGCTCCTACTTCTCCTCTGCTCTTGCCACTGGACTTTCCCCTAAAGGCTTGACATTCAAGCCAAAGACAGATCAACCCCCCGCTAGCGAGAAGCCGTCGTCAATTATTAACCTTGTGCTCCTGCTGGCATTACCGCCAGCGGGAAATTATCGGCGTTTTGGAAAGTGCAGAGTGGGAACTTCAACAAAGACTATAGAAACTCTTCTGCACCTGGAAACAAGGGTCTTACTACTCCTCGGCGTTTATGCTAGCACGCAACTATGTAGGAAACTGTGGAACTATTAAAAACTTTACGTGCTTCACATATTTCTTGACAGCCGACTGGGGAAAACCGGCAAAGCCCTAGTCTGAAAGGTCGACCCGCAGAGCTAGGGATCTAGCCGGCTAAAGGCAACTCAACCCGTTCGGCTTGGATCCAAAAAGACTCCAGGTCGTAGTACTCCCTTTCGTTTTGCATCATCACGTGGACGATGAGATCGGCGTAGTCAATGAGGATCCACGAGCCTGAGTCTTGACCTTCAATGCGCTGCGGTGTCCGTTGCCACTCCTCCCAAAGCCTTTCCTCAATTGCCTGGGCAATGGCGCGCACTTGCGTCAGCGAGTAGCCACTGACTAGAAGAAAGTAGTCTGCCAGTGTGGAAACCCGAGATACATCCAGCAGGACAATGTCGCCACCTTTTTTTTCTTCCGCTGCGCGAGCTGCACTCAGCGCCATGCGATAGACGGGATCCCTGGCACGGGCAGGCATGAGCTGTAGCAACTAAGACCCTCCTGAAACGACGGAAAGAACTGGAGACGCAGCCCTCTGGAAATCCTTTTGATCCAAAGGATGGAGCAGGAAATAATTGCGAGTCATGAGGGTGCGTGGATGAACCACCTGATTCCGGTTTAGCAAAAATCTCAGGCTTAGATCGCAAACTCCCACCACAGCTTTAGATAAATCTACAAAAGCCAGGCGCCGCAACTGCTCCAGCTCTGGGCTGCTGCCGCGGTTGGGTTCCAGAGCATCGGCTACAAAAACCACACAACTGAGCGGATCCATGCCAGGCTGGCCTAGGGTGTGGTTGGCGATGGCCGCCAAGATCTCCGCATCCTGCACCTGAAACTGTTCCCGCGCCAACAGGGAGCCCACCTCGGCGTGGAGGATGTGGGGCTCAGCCCGTTCAATCTCGTCTAGCTCCCGCTCCCGAGCTACCCGCTGCAACAGTTGCTCCGCCGGGAAAGACTTAGCCAAGTCGTGCATCAGACCTGCCCAAGCAGCTTTCTCCTCATCCAGCCCGTAGTGAGCCGCCAGTTGCCGGGCCATTGCCTCGACTCCCAAGATGTGGCGCAGGCGGGGAGGAGGCACCCGCTCCTGCAGCCAGGCCAACACCTCCTCGCGCCGCAAGGCTAGGTTAGTCATTTTGCAACTTCAACACTGCCATAAACGCCTCTTGGGGCACATCCACTGTTCCCAGTGCCTTCATGCGCTTTTTCCCTTCTTTTTGCTTTTCCAGCAGCTTGCGCTTGCGAGTTACGTCTCCCCCGTAGCACTTGGCCAAAACATTTTTGCGCAGCGCAGGGATAGTTTCGCGGGCAATGACGCGCGAGCCAATCGCCGCTTGGATGGGCACCTCAAACTGGTGGCGTGGGATCAGCTCGCGCAACTTAGCCACTAGAGACCGGCCCACCTGAAAGGCTTTGTCCCGATGCACAATCGTGGAGAGAGCGTCCACCGGCTCGCCATTGATGAGGATATCCAAGCGCACCAGATCGTCAGCCCGATAGCCCACCATTTGGTAGTCCATGCTGGCGTAGCCGCGGGTGCGAGATTTCAACTGGTCAAAAAAGTCAGTGATCACTTCCGCCAGAGGCAATTCGTACACCAGCGTCGTGCGGCCCTGAGCCAGATACCTCATATCCTTAAAGATGCCGCGCTTAGTCTCGCACAGCTCCATCACCGCGCCAACGAATTCCTCCGGCAAAATCATCTCCACGCGGACAATGGGCTCCTCAATGCTAAGGCGCTCGTTGGGAGGAGGCAGCTTGCTGGGGTTATCAACCCGGAGCACCGAGCCATTGTTGAGGGTAACTTGATAAACCACCGTTGGGGCTGTAATCACCAGGTCCAGGTCGTACTCCCGCTCTAGCCGCTCCTGAACCACCTCCATATGGAGGAGGCCCAAGAAACCACAGCGGAAGCCAAAGCCCATGGCGGGGGAGACTTCCGGCTCAAAGTGGAGAGCGGCATCGTTGAGCTTCAGCTTTTCCAAGGCCTCTTTGAGTTCGGCGTACTGATCCGAGTTGCTGGGAAAAAGTCCACAGAACACCATTGGCTTGGCTTCTTTGTAGCCGGGCAGAGGCTCAGGAGCCCGGCGATGAACGAGGGTGATGGTGTCCCCCACGCGGGCGTGCTCAACGCTTTTAATGGCAGCGGCAATGTAGCCCACTTCCCCGGCGTGGAGAGACTCAACCGGCTCTTGGTGGGGGCGCATCACTCCCAGCTCAGTAACCTCGTACTCCCGGCCAGAGGCCATGAAGCAAATCTTGTCCCCCCTTTTCACCTCCCCATCCACAATGCGCACATAGACAATCACACCCCGGTAGGGATCGTAGTAGCTATCGAAGATCAAAGCCCGCAAGGGATCCGCTACCGTATCCTGCGGCGGCGGTACCCGCTGCACAATAGCCTCGAGAATCTCTGAGATACCGAGGCCCACTTTGGCAGAGGCTAGGATCGCCCCGCTGCAGTCAAGGCCGATCACCTGCTCGATCTCGGCAATGACTCGCTCGGGGTCGGCGCTAGGCAAGTCAATTTTGTTAATGACGGGGATAATTTCCAGGTTGTTCTCCAAAGCCAGGTAAACATTGGCCAGGGTTTGGGCTTCCACACCTTGAGAAGCATCCACCACCAACAGCGCCCCTTCACAGGCAGCCAGCGAGCGGGAGACCTCGTAGGAAAAATCCACATGCCCTGGCGTATCGATGAGGTTGAGGACATAGTCCTGGCCGTCTTGGGCACGGTAGTTCATGCGGGCCGCCTGTAGCTTGATGGTGATGCCCCGCTCCCGCTCCAGTTCCATGCTGTCTAGAAGCTGCGGCTTCATCTCGCGGGCTGAGACGGTGCCGGTTGCCTCCAGCAGCCGGTCGGCAAGGGTAGACTTGCCGTGATCAATGTGGGCAATGATGGAAAAGTTGCGAATGCGGGAGACGGGGACGTCAGTCATAGAAACCCAGTCAGGGCAAAGATTTTTTACAATGCTAGCTTGTTTGTCCCTCTAGCTAAGCCAAGCTTATCCAGCGGTTGACCACCGTGGCCCGCACTCCTGGCGCAAGCAGGGCTTAGCCACCTGGGTAGGGGTGAAGGCTAGCTGACAAACCAGGGTTAAGGTTTGTTGCATAGTAGGTAGTAGGGTGCCCCTTCGCGCTACTTGGAGGCAGCCCTCTTGGCGCAAGGCTTGGGGTAGCGGGCCGTAATGACTCCCCTAGAAGAAGCGGCGGAAGCGGCGGCTAGGCTGCTGGTGTTTCGGGACATCTGCGCCCATCCCCTGGCCCTAGCCTGGCAGGAGCTCATTCAGCAGTTGATGAGCGGGGATCCCTTGCCCTGCTGGAGAGCCTATGGGCGTTGGTTTGAGCTTTTGGCCCAGCAGGGCTTGAGCTGGCGGGAGTGGCTGATCCGGGAGATCCGCTGGGCCGATAACCCTTTCTCGCGGGCGGCGCTGCAACCGCAAGGGATCCCAGCACCCCTTCTGCAAGCGGCCCGCCACGATCTCCGTTGCCTGCAAATCCTAGCCAATAGCCAGGAGACGATCGCCGAGCAAATGCAGGCGCTGGGCCTAGGGATCTCCTGGCCAGATGAAAACAGCAGCGGCTCTGGCTGGGATCCTCGCCCCTTGGCCGATTGGGGCCAGAGCCTGGAGGCCTTGATTGCCCACTACCGCCAAGCAGGGGCAGGGCTCTGTGGCCGCTATTGGGCCTTTCGCTGGGGGCCAGCAGGGCTAGAAGGGATCCCTGCTCCCGACTTGCCCGAATGGGAAGAGATTTACGGCTACGAACAGCAGAAACAGCAGCTGGCCGCCAACACCGAAGCGCTGCTGCGGGGGGATCCGGCTTTGCATGTGTTGCTCTACGGAGCGCGGGGCACCGGCAAGTCTTCGCTGGTGAAGGCGTTGTTGCGCCGCTACGGCCCGCAGGGACTGCGCCTACTGGAGCTAAGACCCAGAGACTTGATGCAGTTGCCGGAGATCTTGGCGGAGCTGCGACAGCAGGCGCTGCCCTTTGTCCTATTTGTAGACGATCTCTCCTTTGAGGCGGACGAAACCGAGTTTAAGCAGCTCAAGGTGCTCCTGGAGGGAGATCTTGTTCCACCGCCGCCCAATGTGCGCCTCTATGCCACCAGCAACCGCCGCCACCTTATCCGCGAGTTTTTTGGCGATCGTCCCAACCCCCAAGATCAAGAGATCCACGCCTGGGATACGGTGCAGGAAAAGCTGTCGCTGCGGGATCGCTTTGGCCTTACCCTTACCTTTGCCCCTTTTAGCCAAGCCGACTATCTGGCTACGGTGGAACACTTGGCGCAGCGGCTGGGCCTCTCTCAGCCTTTAGATACCTTGCGCCGCCAAGCGCTGATCTGGGCTCAGCAGCAGAACGGCTTCTCCGGTCGCACCGCCCGCCAGTTTTTGCAGGCCCTGCAGGCCGGCCTGGTGGAAGTTGGATAGCCGCAAGCCGGTGGAGTTTTCCGTTGTAGAGAAGAGCCAGGCTACAGCAGCCACTCGCAGGCCCGCTCTCCCACCCCTTGCAAATTCAGAGGAATGGCCACCGCCTTGCCTATGCGAGGTTTCTGGCGGGTAGCCTCAATTTCTCGCCGCACCGTTTCCCACACACCCCAAGCCTGCAGATGGGCCATCACCGACTCCAGGCGAGCCAGATACTCGGCCTCCGTCAAGGGGAAAGAGGGCTGCTCTAGGTAGCGCCACATCACCAACAACACCACCCTACCCCCCATGCGGCGCAGCTGCACGTCGTAGGAGCAGCCCCACTTCTCCCGCAGCAAAGCTTGCAACTCGGATCCCGTCATAGGTTGGCTTGGATGCATCGGCCTCCCCCTCGAGCTGCTCCTAGCTTTGCATTTCTTAATGCAATTGGCTAGGGGGCTCGGTTAGGATGGTGTCGTTTGTCAACGAACGTTAAAACTTCTCAGGCTTTCCTGACCATTATGACCGAAGCGATGAGCAACTTTGAGGCGCCCCCCATGAGCCGGCGGGTTCTCTTGAACGCCCTTCTCAGCGGCTCGGTGGGGGTGGTGGTCGTGGGTGCCCTCTACCCGGTGGTGAAGTATTTCATTCCTCCCTCTGCCGGTGGGACAGGGGAGGGGGTAATTGCCCAAGATGCCCTCGGCAGGCCAATTCGCGTCAGCGAGCTGCTAGCTACCCACGCGGCTACGGATCGCGTTCTGGCCCAGGGCTTGAAAGGGGATCCCACCTACATCGTGATCGACAATGGAGCGGTGGCTAACTACGGCCTCAACGCCGTCTGCACCCACCTCGGCTGCGTGGTGCCCTGGAATGCAGGAGAAAACCTCTTCAAGTGCCCCTGTCACGGATCCCAATACGCAGCCAATGGCAAGGTCATCCGGGGGCCGGCTCCCCGTTCGTTGGAGCTAGTCAGCGTCACGGTGGACGGCGACAACATTCGCTTTAGCCCCTGGCAGGGCCCCGATTTCCGCGAGGCCTAAAGCGCGCCATTGCAGAGCTGGCGGTGGCGAGAGGAAAGCCTGAAGAGGGCACGGCGTTGGTCTTAGCCAGAGCGTCCACAGGCTCTCGAGGAGAGGGCGCAAAAAGCTTTTGCAGATTGGAATTGCAATTTTGAGTTGAGCTTATGAAGCGAATTTTTTTCTTGGCCTTGTGTGCGCTGCTGCTAATGGTCGTAGCATCTCCGCCAGCAGCAGCCTACCCCTACTATGCCCAGATGGCCTACGACAACCCCCGCGAGGCAACGGGGAAAATTGTCTGCGCCAACTGCCACCTGAACGCCATGCCTGTCCGGGCTGAAGTGCCGCAGGCGGTTACCCCCGGCCAGGTGTTCACCATTAAAGTTGGGATTCCCTACGACCTAAGCAAGCAGCAGGTGCTAGCAGATGGCAGCAAGGGCGGCTTGAATGTTGGCGCGGTGGTGATCTTGCCAGAGGGCTTCCGCCTGGCCACCGAGGAGGAAATGACCGAAAAGCAGCGGCAGGAGACCGCTGAGACCTACATCACCCCCTACAGTGACCAGAAGCCCAACATCCTTCTGGTGGGGCCGTTGCCCGGTGAGCAGCACCAGGAAATCGTCTTCCCGGTGGTAGCCCCTGACCCGAAAGAGGATCCCTCAGTGGCTTTCATGAAATATCGGGTTTACATTGGCGCCAACCGGGGCCGTGGCCAGATCAACCCCGATGGCAGCCTCAGCAACAACAACGTCTTCCGCGCTCCCGCCACCGGCCGCCTGACCAGCATCGCCACTATCGAGTCGGATCTTAGCGACCTGCCGGCAGAGCTGGCCGCCCTGGTGCCACCCGAATACGAGTTGCCAGGCACGCGAGTGCTCAGCTTCGAAACTGAGAACGGTATCCAGCATCTGGTGGTGCCGCCGGGGCCGGAGTTGGTGGTTAACATTGGCGACAGCGTCAAAGAAGGGGATCCGGTTACCAACAACCCCAACGTGGGCGGCTTTGGCCAAGTGGAGCGGGATCTGGTGCTGCAGAGCCCGGATCGGGTGAAGTGGATGGTGGCCTTCCTGGCGGCAGTGGCTATCACTCAGCTCCTCTTGGTACTCAAGAAAAAGCAAGTGGAACTTATTCAGGCGGCAGAACTTTTGGGCTAGCCCCACTCTTCCAATCATTCCCAGCACCCCGGAACCAGCCGGGGTGTTTTAAGGAATCCTCAGCTCTCCCACCATCACCAGCACTGCCTGCCCGGCAATCTCCACCCAAGCGCCGAGATAGCGACACCAGAGCTCACCCCCCCGCGTCGAGAGCTGCCGCACCCTGAGCTCAGTTCGACCCAGCCGCTCCGACCAATAAGGCGCCAACAGACACTGGGCAGAGCCGGTTACGGGATCCTCCGGAATCCCCAAGCGGGGGGCGAAAACGCGGCAAACAAAATCCGCTCCCTCCTCTGAATCTGCTCCGGCAGCGGTGACGATTAACCCGGAGACAGGGAGCGCCTCCACCTGAGCCCAATTCGGCTGGACTTGCCGCACCTGCTGCGCCGAAGCCAGCACCGCTACCCCCATGCTGCCGCGGTACAACTCTAGAGGAGGGATCCCCAAGGCCGCCGCCACCTGTTCTTGCGCTTCCAGCCAAGGTTGGGGAGTCTGGGAGGGGAAATCCATCGCTAGCCGCTTTCCTTGCTGCCGCACCAACACCTGGCCACTGCGGGTGGAGAAGGCCACCTCCTGAGCTTCTGGGTGAACTTCGCTCAAGAGCACATGGGCAGCAGCTAGGGTGGCGTGCCCACAGAGATCCACTTCCGTTGTGGGGGTAAACCAGCGCAGGCTGTAGTGGGGGAGGCCATCCCAGGATCCCTGGGGCAGCAAAAAAGCTGTTTCCGACAGATTGTTCTCTGCCGCAATTGCCTGCAACAGCTCCTGCGGCAGCTCCTGGGACAGCAAGCAAACCGCTGCCGGATTGCCCCTAAAGGGCACTGCCGTAAAGGCATCCACCTGAAACAAGGGAATTCGCACCGCCTCTCCTCCCCCAAAAGGCGCAGAGGAAGTCGGGAGATCCACACCCAACCGCCTCGTCTGTCGTTGCAGCTATTGTCAGGCTGCAGAGCTGACTGATAAACTAGCACTCGGAAGCCGAGAGTGCTAAAGCCTCAATGGATGCAAGTTTAGTTGACTCCTCAATCACCCTTTGACTTCCTGCCATAGGCATCACGGAGGACACTTAGTATGGCTGCAGTAACGCTGAACGTCTCTACGCTGAAACCGCTGGGCGACCGTGTGCTGGTGAAAGTTGCCCAGCAGGATGAGAAAACCGCAGGCGGGATCTTTTTGCCTGACACTGCCAAAGAGAAACCCCAAGTAGGGGAAGTGGTTGCGGTCGGTCCTGGCAAGCGCAATGACGATGGCAAGGTTATTCCAATAGAGCTGAAAGTAGGCGACAGAGTGCTCTACTCCAAGTACGCCGGCACGGAGGTGAAGCTGGGTACCGAGGAGTATGTGCTGCTAGCTGAGCGGGACATCCTCGCCATTGTTCAGTAGTTCTAGCAAGAGGCGGCAAGTGCTGTAAAAGAGACCGACTGCTGCTAGCTTCTAGCTTATCCTTCGTTGGCTGACCGTTGGAGGTTAACTATGGCTAAGTCGATTATTTTCAGCGAAGAAGCCCGTCGCGCTCTTGAACACGGCATGGACATTTTGGCAGAGGCCGTAGCCGTTACCCTTGGCCCCAAAGGGCGCAACGTGGTGCTGGAGAAAAAATTTGGCGCACCCCAGATTGTTAACGATGGGGTAACCATTGCCAAAGAAATTGAGCTGGAAGACCACATTGAAAACACGGGAGTTTCTCTCATCCGTCAAGCTGCCTCTAAGACCAATGACATCGCTGGCGACGGCACCACTACAGCTACGGTCTTGGCCCACGCCATGGTGAAAGAAGGGCTCAAGAACGTGGCTGCTGGCGCCAACCCCATTGCCCTCAAGCGCGGCATTGACAAGGCGGTGAAGTTCCTAGTGGACAAAATTGCTGAACATGCCCGCCCAGTAGAAGACTCCAAAGCCATTGCCCAGGTGGCGGCCATTTCCGCTGGCAACGATGAGGAAGTGGGCCGCATGATTGCCGAGGCCATGGAAAAAGTGGGCCGCGAGGGGGTGATCTCCCTAGAAGAAGGCAAGTCCATGACCACCGAGCTGGAAGTGACGGAGGGGATGCGCTTTGACAAAGGCTACATCTCCCCCTACTTCGTCACTGACACGGAGCGGATGGAGGCGGTTCTGGAGAACCCCTACGTCCTAATCACCGACAAGAAGATTACCCTGGTGCAAGACCTGGTGCCGGTTCTGGAGCAAGTGGCCCGCGCCGGTCGTCCGCTGCTGATCATCGCCGAAGACATTGAGAAGGAAGCCCTGGCCACCTTGGTAGTGAACAAGCTGCGGGGCGTGCTGAGCGTGGTGGCGGTGAAAGCGCCCGGCTTTGGGGATCGCCGCAAGGCCATGCTGGAGGACATCGCCATCCTCACCGGCGGCGAAGTGATTAGCGAGGAGCGCGGCCTGAAGTTGGAGAATGCGCGTCTTGAGTCCTTTGGCTCGGCTCGCCGCGTCACGGTAACCAAGGACCACACCACCATCGTGGCGGAGGGCAACGAAGCGGCGGTGAAAGCCCGTTGCGAGCAAATCCGTCGCCAAATTGAAGAGACCGACTCCACCTACGACAAAGAAAAACTGCAAGAGCGCCTGGCCAAGCTAGCTGGCGGTGTGGCGGTGATTAAAGTGGGCGCGGCCACCGAAACGGAAATGAAGGATCGCAAGCTGCGCCTGGAAGATGCCATCAACGCCACCAAGGCGGCAGTAGAAGAGGGGATCGTCCCCGGCGGCGGCACCACCTTGGCCCACCTAATCCCGGTGGTTACGGAGTGGGCGCAGGCCAACCTGTCCGGCGATGAGCTGGTGGGGGCTATGCTGGTGGCCCGTGCTCTGGGCGCTCCGCTGCGCCGCATTGCCGAGAACGCCGGCCAGAACGGCTCGATTGTGCTGGAGCGGGTGAAAGAGAAGCCCTTCACGGTGGGTTACGATGCCCAGAACGACGCCTATGTGGATATGTTCGAAGCGGGTATCGTTGACCCGGCCAAAGTCACCCGCTCTGCCCTGCAAAACGCTGCCTCGATTGCCGGCATGGTGCTCACCACCGAAGCTATTGTGGTGGACAAGCCCGAGCCCAAGAACAACAAGCCGGCTGGTGGCGGCGGCGCGGATGACTACGACTACTAATCCCCTGGCACGAAGAGGCAACGGCTTCTCCAGGTAGCAGAGAGTCTGCTGCCTTGCCGGGGTAGAGTTGACTGCCTGAAATAATCTTTCGGGATCCCAGGTGGGATCCCTTTTCCTTATCCCAGGGGGCGCAGAGGAGAAGGCGGCGTGGCACGGTTAGTCTGCATTGGCCTAGATCTGGCCTGGTCAGCCCGCAACCCTTCGGGGGTGGCGACGCTGGAGGTGGAGATTCGGGATCCCGCCATTCAAAACCTGACAGGCTACCTCCTGGACAGCCGCCTTCTGGGGACCAATGAGGAAATTGTGGACTACATCCAAGCCCAAGCTAGAGGGGATCCCTGCCTGGTGGCAGTGGATGCCCCCTTGCGCGTTCCTAACTTGAGGGGCCAGCGGCAGGCAGAAGCCGAACTCAACCGTGTGTTTCGACCCTACGCTGCCGGCGCCCACCCCGCCAACCGCCGGCTTCTGGAAAGAAATGGTCAGGTGCGAGGAGAAGCGCTGGTGCAAGCCCTCGCCCGCTATGGCTTTCAGGAGCAGGCCAGCATCGAGCAGGGGCGCTTGGCCCGTCAAGTTACTGAAGTCTTCCCCCACAGTGCCATCGTGAGCCTGTTTGGCCTTAGCCGCAGCCTCCCCTACAAGGCGCGTCCCCGCCGCAGCTGGCAGGAGCGAGAACAGGCCTGGCGGCTGTACCAGCAACATCTGCGCGCCTTGGCCAGCACCGATCCCTCTCTGCAGGGCCACGAGCCCCTGCTCCAAGTGGAGGTGGGATCCCTTAGAGGCCGCCAGCTCAAAAACTACGAAGACCAAGTCGATGCCTTGATGTGCGCCTACATTGCCCTCTACGGCTTCCGCTGGGGATCCCAGCGCTGCCACAGCTTCGGAAGTCTGCAGGAAGGGCACATCTTCACACCCTTGCCCAAGAAGCCAGTTGACTCCAAAACTTTCTCTGGCTTTAGAGACCTCCTTGGCGGCATGATTAATTAAGGGATCCTCTTGCTAAAGAGGAAAGAAATGAACGTCCAACTGGGCCGCAATCGACAGGCAAGACGGGCTTACGGACTGGATGAGATTGCGCTGGTGCCGGGCAGGCGAACCCTGGATCCCAGCCTGGTGGATACCCACTTCACGATAGGAGGGATCCAACGACCCATCCCCATCATTGCCAGCGCCATGGATGGCGTGGTGGACGTCAAGATGGCGATTTTGCTCTCCCAGCTGGGAGCTTTTGGAGTGCTGAACCTGGATGGGATCCAAACTCGCTACGCGGATCCCGACGAGGTGCTGGAGCAGATTGCCGCAGTTGGCAAAGACGAGTTCGTCCCCCTGATGCAGCGCCTCTACAGCGAGCCGGTCAAGCCAGAGCTAATCCAAGAGCGCATTCGCCAGATCAAAGCTGCCGGCGCCATTGCTGCCGCTAGCTGTGTGCCCGCCCACGCTGCCCAATACGGCCCCCTGGTCGCGGAAGCGGGGGGGGATCTGTTTTTCGTCCAGGCCACTGTGGTTTCCGTCCACCACAAGGTGCCTGAGGGCATGCAAAAGCTCGATTTGGCCCAGTTCTGCCGCTCTATGCCCATTCCCGTAGTGGTGGGCAACTGCGTCACCTACGAGGTGGCCCTAGAGCTAATGCAAGCAGGAGCAGCGGGGGTCCTGGTGGGCATCGGCCCGGGGGCTGCCTGTACCTCCCGCGGCGTGCTGGGGGTGGGGGTGCCACAGGCTACCGCGATTGCCGACTGTGCTGCCGCCCGCGACCAGTTCCTGGCCGAAACCGGCACCTACGTTCCCATCATCGCCGACGGCGGCCTGGTTACCGGGGGTGACATTTGCAAAGCCATTGCCTGTGGGGCCGATGCGGTGATGATCGGATCCCCTTTGGCCCGTGCCCAAGAGGCGCCCGGTCGCGGCTTTCACTGGGGTATGGCCACTCCTAGCCCCGTCTTGCCCCGCGGCACCCGCATCCGCGTGGGATGCACCGGCACCCTGGAAGAAATCTTGTGCGGCCCCGCCCGCCTCGATGACGGCACCCACAACCTCTGGGGTGCTCTGCGCACCAGCATGGCCACCCTGGGCGCTGCCAACCTCAAGGAAATGCAGCAGGTGGAGATCTGCATTGCCCCTTCCCTGCTCACCGAGGGCAAGGTGTACCAGAAAGCCCAGAGCCTGGGCATGGGGAGATAGCGCCCGCCAATGCTAAACTCAGTAGCCGGGATCCCCAAGGGCGGTTAGCTCAGCGGTAGAGCGCCTGCCTTACAAGCAGGATGTCACTGGTTCGAGTCCGGTACCGCCCATCCCCATCCAGGCTGGCAGCTTGGGGGATACACCCGCTAGCCAGGGCCGGATCCCTGGGGTAGAGTAATGGGTGTGGAGCCTGAATTATCTAGCCCTGGGGATCTCGCATTGAGTCTGGCTCAAAAAGTGTGTAAAGTGGTAGACGGTATGGACTGGGGCTGTACTATGTTGTTCTTCTAAAGTCCGCAATTGTCAGGCTCGCTCTCGAGGTAGACGGCCTGTTACTTTTAGAAGGCACTGCTACAGCCAAGACAGGTGTGAGGACAGAGAACAAGGAGAGAAACATGCCCGCAAAACACGCGAACTACTGGAAAACGCTGCTGGCTGGGACTCTAGGTGCAGCGGCAGTCTTGACCCCTGGGGTGGCCTATGCCCAAGCGACGGGGCCTGTCACCTCCATCTCTGAACTTTCGGATGTGCAGCCTACTGACTGGGCTTTCCAGGCGCTGCAATCTCTGGTCGAGCGTTACGGCTGTATTGCCGGCTACCCCGACCGCACCTTCCGCGGCAACCGGGCCATGACCCGCTATGAGTTTGCCGCTGGGATGAACGCCTGCTTGGATCGCATCAACGAGCTGATCGCTGCTGGGCTGGCCGACAAGGTTTCCAAAGAGGACTTGGCTACGCTGCAGCGGCTGCAGGAGGAGTTTGCGGCTGAGCTGGCGGCTCTACGGGGGCGGGTAGAGGCAGCAGAGGCCGACATTAACGACCTCAAAGGCAAGGTCTTCAACCCGGTTACCAAGTTGAATGCCGAGGTGATTACGGCTATTCTGGGCAGCGCCCTGACAGAGGATCGGGTTGTTGGGGGAAGGGTTGTGGCTGAGCAGAACCAAGCCAACATGACCCTGCCCTATCGGGTGCGGCTGAACTTCGACGCCTCCTTTGCTGGCCGCGACCGTTTGCGCATCCGCCTGCAGGCTCGCGATGCGGTAACCGCCTTCTTCTCTGGGGATCCAGGCGTTGGCTTTCAAGGGGGTGCTGGTGGCACCTTCACACTGGCCCAGTTGGTCTATCAGTTCCCTGCCTTTAACCGCGCTGCCACCATCTACGCCGGCATCACGGGCACAGGGGTGTCCAGCGTCCTTCAATACAGCGTTCCCTTCGATGCCCTTTCTGACTTTGCCGACCTTCCCAACTCCACGGGAGATGTGCCCAGTGGAACGCTGTTTGGCTTCCGCTTTCGTCTCAGCGACCAGCTTCGCTTAGCCTACGCCTACAGCACTCGCGGCGCCCAGGCCTTAGGCAGAGGCTTTGGTGACAGCGGTTTGACGGGCAACGACAGCGCTCACACGGTGGAGCTGGGCTTTTTGCCTACAAAAGAGCTGGAGTTCTACCTGCAGTTTGCCACCACCTATCTGCAGGATGCCACAAGAGGCCCCAGCTTCTTGGCCACCGGCAGTAACCTCTTCCGAGGGCCGCTGCGCCAGACTGAGGTAACCACCTCTGCGCAGGTCAATGCCTTTACGGTGGCCGCTAAGTGGGATGTAAGTCCACGGATTACGGTGTCCGGCTGGTTCACCGCTGGCAATGTCGATTACAACCTGCCTAATGTGGTACCAGCTGGCACTATCGATCCAGGTGACGAAGGCTTCAACGGCTGGCTGTTTGGCTTTGTCTTCCCAGATCTGTTCGTGGAGGGTGCCAAAGGTGGTGTGGTCTTCGGCCAGCCAATCGTGACCACAGACAACGACGGGGTGTGGGATACTCGCCCCTTCGTAGTGGACGTCTACTACAGCTTCCCGGTCAATGAGTACATTACCTTGACACCTGCTGCCTATTTTGTAAGCAACCCCAACGGCGGCAGGCCAGGAGACAACGACCCAACCATTGGTGTGGGCGCTCTGCGGGCAGTGTTTACCTTCTAACCCCTTGCTGTCCTGCCTAGGTTAAAAATTTAGGGATCCGCCACTGCGGATCCCTTTTTTGCTTCCCAAGCCTTGCCGCTCTGAAAGACTTATACAACGCTGGACGAAAGCGGACTTTTGCTCCAGGTTGACGCTTTCTTCCTGCT
>Ga0272447_1000453_pt1 | contig 31012 bp, 35 predicted proteins | sample YNPCB0133_FD_194589 | JGI IMG/M metagenome (GOLD analysis project Ga0272447, IMG submission 194589) | Hot spring microbial mat communities from Yellowstone National Park, WY, United States - YNP-CB-013-3 | ecosystem: Environmental > Aquatic > Thermal springs > Hot (42-90C) > Sediment | place... | reverse complement strand
ACCTTCCCTCAGGTCATCCCCCGTAATGGTTTCTTTTAACTCCTTTTGAATTTTTAGGCTGGGCAGAGCCCTCATAACTGCCTTCGTAAGCCCAGACCTAAAACCCGTTACGTGGGTGCCCCCATCTACAGTCTTTATGTTATTTACAAAGCTCTCTATGAGCTCCTTGTAGTCCCTAGTGTAAGAAAAGGCTATATCCACCAAAACCCCTTCCTGCCCTCCTTTTATTCTTATGACCTTTTCAAAGAGACGTTCCTTCCCCCGGGCTAAATAAGAAACCAGCTCCTCTATGCCCTTGGTGAAGTGGTAAAAGACCTCCCTGCCGGACCTCTCGTCTTTCAAAAGGAACTTACACTCTGGGTTTAAGTAAGCAAGCTCCCTTACGCGTTTTTCTACTATATCAAATTTGATTTTGGTGGTTTCAAAAATTTCTGGGTCTGGCTTAAAGGTTATCTTGGTGCCCCTCTTTGTGGTGGAACCAACTACCTGCACTTCACTAACTGGCTCACCCCTTAAATACTCTTGCTTGTAGATCTTTCCATCCCTATAAACCTCCACTACCAACCACTCGGAAAGGGCATTGACCACAGACGCACCCACTCCGTGAAGCCCCCCCGAGTATTTGTATGCCTTCTTGTCAAATTTTCCACCAGCGCCCAGTATGGTAAAGACCATCTGCACTGCAGGGATGCCTGTTTCTGGATGGATATCTACCGGTATGCCCCTTCCGTTGTCCTCTACGGTTACGGAGTTGTCCTCGTGGATAGTAATAGAGATCCTGTCCGCATAGCCAGCCATATGCTCATCCACTGCGTTGTCCAGGATCTCCCAGATAAGGTGGTGCAAGCCCCTCTCTCCCACATCCCCTATATACATAGAGGGTCTTATTCTGACGTGCTCTAAACCGGTTACTGCTTTTATATCTTCTGCTTTGTATTCTTCGGAGAGGAGCTTTTCTTTACCCATGGTGTTTTTTAAGCACCCCCGGCGGGATTTGAACCCGCGTTCTCCGCCTTGAAAGGGCGGTGTCCTGGACCTGGCTAGACGACGGGGGCACAACTGATATTTTTTTATTATACCAAAAATCTTTGGGACAGTCAAGGGGTAAAAGAAGCTCGTCCTGACTACCTATCCAATCATGCCCCTGTTTCTAACTCCAACTAAAACTTGACAAAATCTTACTAAAGATTATTATTAACATCCATATCAATTTCGGAGGTGAAGGATGTTTAGTGAAAACATGCTGTCTGCCAAGGCTTTGGAGTATTTGAATAGGGCAAAGGAGCTGGCACAGGCTCAGGGGGATACCAAGGTTGACACAGACCACCTGCTCTTTGTGATGCTCTTCGATGAAAAGTCTACCCTGAGGAAGTATTTGGAAAAAAGAGGCATAGAACCAAGGGAGTTTTTAAAAAGGGTGGGAGATTATTTGCAAAAGGTGAGGTCCCAGCTTGAAAAGGTGGCAGACCAAGAGGCTAAGCATTTAATAGACCTGAGAAGTAAGATAATGCAGGTAAAGTCCGACATAGGACAGGTGCAAATAGAACTTGACAAAATAAAAAGGGCAAAGGAAGAGCTCAAAAGGGAAATAGAAAGGGCAAAAAGATACGGAGATTACTGGACCCTGAGGGAGCTTGAAATAGAATATTCAAGGCTTGAACGCCTACAAGCCCAATACAGGAGCCAATTGGAGGGGGTAGAAAGAAGCCTCTCGGAAGTTTTCAAACGGGAGGATGTAAGGGCTTTTCTTGAAAACAAGCTCTCCATAGATGGGCTCGTCCGAAAAGCTTTAGAAAACTCCCCTGTTTTGGAACAGTTAAGGGATGTAGGGCTATCTCCTGAAAGGTTCATAGATTTGGTGGCAAAAAAGGTCTTTGGTAAGAGTCCTACCTTTGATTATTCCCAAAACCTAATAAAGGTTATGGAAAGGTCCCAGGACAAAGCAGTGGCAGAGGGTTCCCCACAGGTGGAACCATACCACATAGCGGGCGCCCTGTTGGAGGTGGAGGAGTCCATAGGTAATAAACTATTAAAGGAAACCATAGGAGGTGAAAAGATGAAGGATGTAAGCCAAGAGCTAAAAGAGGAGGAAAAGTCTCCTCTGGAAAGGTTTGGCACCAACCTTACCCAGCTCGCCAGAGAGGGAAAACTGGACCCTGTAATAGGCAGGGAGAAGGAAATCAATCAGGTTATAGAGGTTCTTCTCAGAAAGTCCAAAAACAACCCAGTGCTTGTGGGAGACCCGGGCGTTGGTAAAACCGCCATAGTGGAAGGTTTAGCCCAAAGGATCGTCAATAAGGAAGTTCCCGCCGAGTTGCAAGACAAAGAGATCATAGCCATAGACATGGGTTCCTTGGTGGCGGGTTCCAAATACAGGGGTGAGTTTGAAGAGAGGCTAAAAGCCCTCTTAGAGGAGGTAAAGCAAAGGTCCAATGTGATCCTTTTCATAGATGAAATTCATACTGTAGTGGGTGCAGGAAAGGCTGAGGGCTCCTTGGACGCAGGCAACATGCTAAAGCCTGCCCTGGCAAGGGGAGAGATAAGGCTCATAGGTGCCACCACGGTAGATGAATACAGAAAACACATAGAAAAAGACCCAGCCTTAGAAAGAAGGTTCCAGCCCATATATGTGGATGAACCCGGCGAAGAGGAAACCATAGAAATCCTAAAGGGACTACGCCCAAGGCTTGAAAACCATCACAAAGTTAAAATCTCCGACTCTGCCATAGAATCTGCGGTAAAGCTAACCAAGAGGTTTGTAACCTTCAGAAAGCTTCCCGACAAGGCAATAGATGCCTTGGACCAAGCCTGTGCAAGGAAAAAGCTCTCGGTGGTTTCTGTCCCACCAGAGGTTCAGGAGCTGGAAAGAAAAATAAAAGCTTTGGACGAAGAAATTCAAAAAGCCTTCCTTGAGGGCAACTACGAAAAGGAAGCCCAGCTCAAAATAAAAAAGGCTCAGCTTGAGAAGGAAAAGCAAGAATTTTTAGCAAGGATAGGTTCCACCGATATAAAGATTCAAGAGCTCAAAAGGCGTATGGAGGAGTTAGACAGGGAAATCATAAAGGCTTCTGAGAGGGGAGATTACGAAAGGGAGGCAAACCTGAAGATTGAAAAAATAAAGCTTGAGAAGGAGCTTAAAGAATTGGAAGCTAAAAAGAGTCAAGAGCTTGTGGTTGCAGAAGAGGACGTTACCCAAGTGGTTTCCGAATGGACAGGCATACCTCTTTCCAAGCTAAGGGAAGAAGAGATGGAAAAGCTCTTAAAGTTAGAAGAGGAACTTCACAAGAGGGTTATAGACCAAGAGCATGCAGTAAGGGCTGTGGCGGAAGCTATAAGAAGGGCAAGGGCGGGTCTGAAGGACCCCAAGAGACCCATTGCCAGCTTTCTCTTTTTGGGACCCACGGGAGTGGGTAAAACAGAGCTTTCTAAGGCCCTGGCAGAGCTCCTCTTTGGCGAAGAGGATGCCCTAATAAGGCTTGACATGTCCGAGTTCAAAGAGGAACACAGCGTAGCCAAGCTCATAGGCGCTCCTCCCGGGTATGTGGGCTACGAGGAGGGTGGAAAGCTTACAGAAGCAGTGAGAAGGAAGCCCTACTCGGTGATCCTATTGGATGAAGTGGAAAAGGCACACCCAAGGGTTTTTGACTTGTTCCTGCAGGTTTTGGACGACGGAAGACTAACGGATTCTCACGGCAGAACGGTAGATTTTAGAAACACTGTGATAATCATGACCTCCAACGTAGGCTCCCAGTATTTGCTCAGCATACCCTTTGATGGAGACGAAAAGGCTATAGAAAGGGAGTTTGAAAAGGCAAAGGAAAAGGTCCTTGAGGAGCTAAAATACCACTTCAGACCGGAATTTCTCAACAGAATAGACGAGGTGATCGTCTTTAAGCCTCTAACCATGAAGGAACTGCTTCAAATCGTGGATCTTCTGGTCCATAGCGTCAATAAACGCCTTGCAGATAAAAACATACACCTTGAGCTTACGGAACAAGCAAAAGAGCAACTTGTAAAGCTTGGCTACGAACCCGCATACGGTGCAAGACCTCTCAAAAGGACTATTCAAAGATACTTGGAAAACCCGTTGGCGGACAAGATCATAAGAGGAGAGATAAAGGAAGGAGATAGGGTGCGCGTGGATTATTCCGATGGAAACTTTGCCTTTGTTAAGGTATAATATTGCCCATGTATGATGTGATCATAGTAGGTGGAGGAGCAAGCGGTTTAGCCTGTGCCCTCACCTTAGCCTCTTCAAGGGGAAGGAATTGGGACTGGGCAGAAGGTAGAACTTATTTGGTTTTCGACAGGGGCGAATCAGACCTAAATAAGGCATATCTGAAAAATGTGCCGGGTGTCCAACCTATGCCCGGCACTCAGCTTTTGGAGGTTATAAGGGAACAGATAAAGGACTGGGGCGGTGTGGAGTTCTCCGAGGAAAAAGTAGTTGAAATAAAAAAAGAGGGAGAAATTTACAAGGTATACACAGAAACAGGTAAAGAGTACAGTGCCAAGTATGTGGTTTTGGCTGGAGGCTTTAAGGAATTTTCCATAAAGGGCTTGGAGCTTGAAGTGGTGGAAAATCCCAAATCTCCAAAGCCGGGAAGGGTTATGATAAAGCACAAGGATTTTGAGGTGATGCCCAACCTGTTTGTGGTGGGCACATTGGCAGGTCTTAGCTCCCACTTTACCTCCTGTGCGGGTTCCGGCGTAGAGGTTGCCATAGAGATCCTGTCTCGTATTGCGGGCAAAAGGATCGTGATCCACGACGTGCCACAGGATTGAAAAGATTACTTCCTCTTCTTTTAACTTTAATATTCCTTTCCCTTCTTTTCTACTTTCTGCCACCCAAGGAAATTTTCTCCCTCCTTGCGGAGGTTTCCTTAAAGGACTTCCTTTGGGCGAGCCTTTTTTATGGACTGAGTCATCTTAGCAGGAGCTTGAGGTGGAGGCTTCTTCTTAAGGAGCTTTCTTTCTTCCAGTGCTTTTTAATAAACAGTGCAAATGTATTTTTGAACAACCTATTGCCTGCAAGGACTGGAGAGTTAAGCTGGTTTTACTACTCAAAGCGCTTGGGTGTGAGCCTTCAAAGGTCTGTGGGAATTTTTCTGTGGGGTAGGATTTTAGACCTCGTTGCACTCTTTGTGCTTTTAACCTTTTTTTATGCCCTTCATAGAGGAGATTTCAGGTTTTACATATTATCCCTTTTTTTATTTTTTCTCTCCCTGTTTATTCATGTTCCAGTATCTAAGTTTAAAAACTTTAAGGGTGACCTTTTAACCTCTACCTTGGCATCTTCCCTTTCTGTGATCTCAAGCCTTCTGAAGTTTTTAAGTTTAATTTTGCTTCTTGGCTTGGCTCCCTCAGTGGAACTCTTTTTGGGTTTTTTGGGAGGAGAGCTAAGCTCAGTTTTACCCATCCACAGCTTTGGAGGTTTTGGCACCTACGAGCTGAGCTTTTCTTTGCCTCAAAAGTTCCTTGGAGAATCCCTAAAGGAAGGTATGAAGGTAGCATTCCTCTTTCATAGTTTTTTACTATTTTCCTCCGCCCTTTATGGGCTTGTGGCCCTGTATTTTTTACACAAAAGATAACCTTATACCCTTGTTTTAGGTCTGATAAGCTTTACGCACACTCCTTTATCCCAAGTTTTTTGTAAAGGGTAATAACAGGACACCAGTCGGTAAAGGCGGACTGTATTTGGTTTAAGGACATAAACAGCAAAAAGAACTTCCAAAACCAATGAGCATTGGAGGGAAGTATGCCAATTAGAAGCACCAAAAGCAGAAAGGCACCAGATGTAAGCCTAAGAGCTCTATCCATAGTCATAGCAGAACCTCCTTAATAAGAATATGCAAATATAATTATATGCTTAATAAACGAAAGTGCAAATTTTTTAGTGCAATGGTATAATAGAAAACATGGGGAGGATGTCAAAAAGATTTACACTTTTTCTAAGTATATTTTTAGCTTATGCTATTTGGTTGCGGTTCATCGGGTAATAATGCCAGTGGGCAAACTTCAATTGCACAGGATTTGGCTACTATCTGAGATAGTGTTATAATCTATAAAACCATGGCGAAGTGCTATGTTTGCGAAAAGACTACCAAGGTAGGAAGAAGTGTGACCTTTTCTGCGGAGAGCAACCCAAGGTTTTTTAGGGCTAACCTTCATAGGGTTAAAGCGGTGCTTGAGGATGGCACCGTAAGAAGGATATATGTTTGCACCAAGTGTCTAAAGGCGGGTAAGGTAGTTAAGGCGGTAAAGACCTCTTAGCCTGATGTCTATAAGATTTCTTACTGCGGGTGAGTCTCACGGCAGGGGTTTAGTCTGCATAATAGAGGGTTTGCCCGCCAACTTGGAGCTCTCCTCCGAGTATATAAACAGGGAATTAGAGAGAAGACAGAGGGGCTACGGCAGAGGGGGCAGAATGAAGATAGAAAAGGACAGGGTCCAGATCCTTTCGGGTGTAAGGTTTGACAAAACCCTCGGTGGTCCCATAGCCCTCTTCATTGAAAACAAAGATTGGGAGAACTGGAAAGAGAAGATGGCGGTGGAGGGAGAAAGACCGGAGACCGCAGTTCCCTTTACAAGACCAAGACCGGGGCACGCAGACCTTACAGGTGGTATAAAGTATAACCAGCGGGACCTTAGGAATGTCCTTGAGAGGGCCTCTGCCCGAGAGACTGCCTGCAGGGTTGCTTTGGGGGCGGTGTGCAAGAGATTTTTGGAAGAGCTTGACGTCTTTGTGGGAAGCTATGTGGTTAGCGTAGGCACAGTGTGCCCCCCCATAGAGGAGCAGGACCTAATAAAGAGGCATCAATTGGCAGAACAGTCGGAGCTTAGGTTTCCAGACCCAAGTAAAGACAAGGAGTTTATGGAATTGATAGATAGGGCAAAGGAGATGGGCGAAAGCTTGGGGGGTGTTTTTGAAGTTTTTGCGGTTGGTGTGCCCCCTGGGCTTGGCAGTCATGTGCATTGGGACAGAAAACTGGATGGAAGGATCGCCCAGGCTATGATGAGCATTCAAGCTATAAAGGGGGTGGAAATAGGGCTCGGCTTTGAGGCAGCCAAAAGGTTTGGCTCCGAGGTCCATGATGAGATCGGCTACAGAGAGGGCGAAGGATACTTTAGGTATTCCAACAACTTGGGAGGTTTGGAGGGTGGCATAACCAACGGCATGCCTATAATTGTGCGATGTGCTATGAAGCCCATACCCACCCTAACCAAACCCCTCAGGAGCGTGGATGTTTTAACAAAAGAGGAGGTGAGAGCAGGAAAGGAGAGAACAGATGTGGTGGCAGTGCCCGCCGCGTCGGTGGTGGGTGAATCCGCCTTAGCTTTAGTCTTAGCAGATGCCTTTCTTGAAAAGTTGGGTGGAGACTTTATGGAAGAGATAAAGGAAAGGTATAGAATTTACTTAGAACATGTTAAAAGTTTTTGAAGAGGTCGGCAAAGCAACCCTTCTAACCCTCTGGGCTGTATTTTTCCTGTTTAAAAATCCTCCAAGATTAAAGCACTTTATAAAACAGCTTGCCTACTTGGGAGCAGAAACCACTCCAGTGGTGCTAATAACTTCCCTATTTACCGGTGGAGTCATAGCTTTGCAAACCTACGGCACCTTTCACAGGTTCAACGCAGAATTTCTAATAGGGGCAGTGGTAGCCCTCTCTATGGGTAGGGAGCTTGGTCCTGTGCTTACCGCCCTGATGGTAGTTGCCCGTGTTGGCTCTGCTATGACCGCCCAAATAGGAACCATGCGTATAACTGAACAGATAGACGCCTTAGAGGTAATGGGTACGGACCCTCGGAGCTATCTTATCACATCTCGAATAGTAGCTGGAACTCTTGGTGTTCCAATGCTCACCGTTTTGTCCAACATAGCTGGCATCTTTGGTGGATGGTTTGTGGCGGTAAAACTCTTTGGAGTTAACGAATATCTATTCTGGGAGAAGATGAAAGACCTCACTGAACTGCACGACTTTTTAGGCGGACTATACAAGGCTACCTTCTTTGGTTTTATCATCACCGCGGTTAGCTGTTATTTTGGCTTTTACACAAGGGGTGGTACCGAGGGTGTTGGCAGGGCTACCACCAACAGTGTGGTTGCATCCTCTATGTTGGTGCTAATATCCGACTACTTCTTGACGGCGATAATCTTTTGATATAATTATTTCTCTGGGTAGGGGCGGTAGCTCAGCGGGAGAGCGCCTGCTTGGCGTGTAGGAGGTCGGGGGTTCAAATCCCCTCCGCTCCACCAGAAACTACTTTTTTTTTGGCAAAAAGGAAAAGGTCAAAAAGTTTCCTTCCTTTTTTGGTGGTCCATCAAGTTGCCCACAGTCTGAGAGTTCCTCCACAATTTTACTTACCAATTTATCTCCCAGTTCTGGATGGGCATTTTCTCTACCCCTGAACCTTATTCTAACCCTCACCTTGTCTCCATCCTCCAAAAATTCTCTCATGTGCTTTAGCTTTACCTTAAGGTCATGCTCATCAATACGCAAAGAAAGGTTCATATCCTTTACTTCCATAGAGTGTTCCTTTTGCTTCTTCTTTGCCTCCTTCTCTTTCTTTTTTAGTTCATACAAAAACTTTCCGTAATCTAAGAGCTTACAAACTGGAGGGTTGGCGTTTGGGGCTATTTCCACCAGGTCCAACTCCCTTTCCTCTGCAATGCTTAAAGCTTCTTGAAGTGGCACTATGCCTATCTGCTTTCCATCTTGGTCAATAAGCCTAACTTCCTTTGCCCTTATCTGTCTGTTTACCCTATACTCCATTAGCACCTCCAAAGGTTTTTATTAAAACAAAAATTGAAAGCAAAAAGTTTATAAAGAAAAGGGCGGTGGATAACAAAGAAAGCCTTCTGAACTCAATCCTCTTGGGGTGATCGTAATCAATTTGGTCTATATCCCCCAACTCCCTTTTGAGATTTTTTAGATAGAAAGACAGCCCTACGTTCAACGCCAAACCAACCATAAGCAGGAGGGTATATACTTTTTCATCAGCTAATAAAAGATAAAACAAAAGCATAAAAAATGCAAGCTTGTAAAACCTCCAGAGAATCCTCCCATAAAATCTACCCGCAAGGTTTTTGTCCTTTTTGGTCTGCAAGAGAACGGGTGCTACCAAAAAGACTATGGAAAACAGCGTGCCTGCGTAAAGGGAAAGGATGAGCCTTTCAAACATCAAAAAGTTCCCTTACCTTTTTGGGGATGGATGTTAGCCTACTCCCTTTAACAAAGCAGTGCTTAGTTCTTCCCTCTGCCCTTAGGCTGTTCTCCACAGATAATCGGTAGCTAAAACCGAAGAAATACCTGTCCATACTATCCAATTTTATCTCCACGCATACCTCCTCATCGTAAAAGATAGGCTTTTTAAACCTACATTCTGCCTCCAAAAGGACAACTTCGTAGCCCTCTTCCCTCAGTTTGGAGTAGGGAATGCCCAAACTTCTGAGTAGCTCGCCCCTTGCCTCTTCAAAGAGCCTGAAGTAGTTTGAATGATGCAAAACACCCTGCGCATCCGTTTCGTAAAATTGTACCCTCCTTCTGTAGATCACTTTGCGAGAACCCTCTCCACCTCAGCTATATCTGTTATTCCCCTACGCACCTTTAATATTCCCGCCTCATAGAGGGTGCGCATACCTTTACTTTTAGCAAGGTCTCTTATGTCTTCGGCGGTGGCACCTTTAACGATCAGCTTTCTCATTTCTTCATCCACCTCTAAAATCTCATGAACTGCAGTTCTTCCTTTGTAGCCAGTCTCCTTACATTCGTCACACCCTTCTGGATTAGCTTTGTATGTGGTTATAGTCTCATCTAAGCTTTTCAACACTCCCAATCTAACCAAAGCTTCCTTCGGGGTATCGTCCACAAGCTTACACTTGGTGCACAGTTTTCTTACTAACCTTTGTGCTACCACAAGTATTAGAGATGAACCCACTAAGAAGGGCTCTATGCCCATATCAACAAGCCTTGTTATGGAAGATGGGGCATCGTTGGTATGCAAGGTGGAAAAAACCAAATGGCCCGTAAGGGCCGCCTTTATGCCTATCTCTGCGGTTTCTGTATCCCTTATCTCACCTATGAGGATTATATCTGGGTCCTGTCTTAAGAAGGCTCTTAGAACTGAAGCGAAGGTAAGTCCTATCCTTTCATTAACTTGCACCTGATTTAATCCGGGGATAGAAACCTCTACCGGGTCCTCTGCAGTCATTATATTAACATCAGGGCTGTTGCGCTCCATCAAAGCAGAATACAAAGTAGTCGTCTTTCCCGAACCAGTTGGACCCGTCACTAAAATCATACCCCATGGCGTCCAGATTGCCTTTCTAAACTTTTCAAGGTCATCGGGCTCAAAACCAAGGTCTTCTAATTTCACACTTAAATACTTTTCTGCTTCTTGTATTCTCATAACTATTTTTTCACCATACACTACAGGAACAGTGGAAACCCTTAGGTCTACTTTTTTATTGCCGATCTTTGCCCTTATCCTACCATCCTGGGGCTTACGTCTCTCCGAAATATCCAGATTTGCCATTATCTTAAACCTTGCAACAACTGCATCTTTTATATTTATGGGGAATTCATGAAATATTCTTAGCACACCATCCACCCTATACCTAACTACCAGCTTTTTTTCCTGAGGCTCTATGTGTATATCAGACGCCCCTAAATTTACCGCCTCCCTGATAAGAAAGTTTGCAAGCCTAACTATGGGTCCTTCTCCCGCTTCTCTACTTATAGCATCCAAAGATAATTCTGATTCTGATGTTTCTATCTCTATTTCACTAACCTCGCCTATTTCTTCAAGTATGTCCTGCGTTTTTGGATATAGCTTGTTTAGTATATCTTCTATTGTTTTCTTAGGCGCTGCGTAGGATACTATATTGTCTATCTTACTGGCAAATCTGAGTTCATTTATGGCGGATTGATTGAAAGGATTGATCATAACCACAGCTAGCTTGCCATCTTGGTAAGAGACTGGTGCGATCAGATGCCTTTTTAGGATATCTTGAGGTATTTTGTTGAGAATCTCGGCGGGCATGTTTATGCTTTTTAAGTCCCCTTTCCATAGTTTTTGTGGTGTATATTTTGTGTAAAAATCCAAGAGTCTTTCGTCGTCCATAAAACCAAGCCTTAGAAGGGTTGTTATAATGTCTTCGTTCTTTTCTTTGGAAGAGATCGCTTTTTGGGCTTGCTCTTTTGTTATGTATCCAAGCTTGCTGAGAAATTCTAAGAGCTTTGCCTCATCCATAGCTTTCTTCCTCAGATGGGAAACTCCCACTTTCTACATCCCTCTTAAATTCTTCCAAAACCCTCCTGAAAAGCTCTGCGGAGTTAATGTATCTCCTGACAAACTTTGGTTTTATCTCTTCCACCAAGCCCACAAGGTCGTAAAAAACAAGAACCTGTCCGTGGCAATGGGGTCCCGCTCCTATGCCTATGGTTATAGCTTTAGCAGATTGTGTTAGCTCCCTCGCAAGGTCCGTGGGCATTGCTTCGAGCACTACCATAAAAGCACCCGCCTCCTCTAATATTTTAAAATCCTTCTTGATCCTTTCCACCTCCTCCTCCCTGCCAACCACCCTGTAGCCTCCTATTGTGTTTATCTTCTGAGGAGTAAAGCCCAGATGCCCAACCACTGGAATGCCTATACGAACAAGCTTATAAACCACATCCGCTATCTCCTCTCCCCCTTCCAACTTAACCGCGTTGGCTCCACCTTCCTTTATTAGCCTACCGCAGTTTTCAACGGCTTTTTCCACGCTAACTTGATAGCTCATAAAGGGCATGTCTGCTATGATAAAGCTCTCCTTTGCGCCCCTTCGGACCGCCTTTGCGTGATAGATCATTTCCTCTACGGTGACCTCCAAGGTGGAGTCCTTCCCTTGAAAAACCATACCCAAAGAATCACCTACCAGTATGCAATCTATACCCACCTGTTCGCACAGTTTGGCAGACAGATAGTCGTAAGTGGAGATCACGGTGATCTTTTGTCCCTTTTCCTTCTTATTAAAAAGGGTCCGAATGGTAGTTTTCATAAACTGCTACCCTCTTGTGTAGCGATCTCTTCTTCTATGGTATTTAGGACATTGACCAACCCTTCAGCCAAAGTCCTGATAGATTCAAGGTTTTGCATATCCCTAAGTTCTCTTATCAAAGGAAAAAGAATTTCCAAAAGCTTGTCCTTCTGAGGTCCCTCTCCTACCTTTATCTGATAAGCCCCTGCCACCAGGGGGTTCATAATAACTTGCACCAACTCCTTTACTTGACGTTTATCTTCCACTGTACTCAGAGCCTGTAGGTCTGTGTATATTTTCTTCAAAAGCCCTATACCAAGTTCGAACTCCTTTGACATTATACTCCTCTATAATTTGACAAAAAAATGGGACACCTTTTTTATTATATCAGGACATAGGGGGACATAGTGGGATTTTCTGGGATGCTTGAAAATCAAGGACTTCAGAATATGGGTATTTTCTGCAAAATTGCAGTCTGGGGGCGGCCCACGAATTTGTCAAACTTTTTTGACAAAAAAATGGGACACCCTACCCTCTTAAACTCATTGATTTTCTAAGTTTGTCCCGCATCGTGAGGCTGTTCTAAAAAATCCCTCATCGGGACGCCCCCCCAGCCTCTAAGGGAACTAACCTACTCCTCACCCTATCCCACACACCTTCCACCAACACCGGCTTCAGAGGAGAAAGGTCCCTTGGCAAGACCTTTCCAAGAATAGGGAAGAGGAGGGCTACCTTCAGAACTTGCCAAGCTACAGAAGAGACTTTACTGCCTCTTCCCTGCTCGGGATTCCTTCCATTGGCTCCCTCACAGGAGCTTGACTCACTCTGAAGGCTTTGTATGAGATTGGTTAATAGCTTTTTTGAATTCTCTACACTCCTTAGTTCGCTTTTTAGTGCGTTTCTCTTGTATTCGTTGCTTTCCTTCTCTATAAGTTCCCTAAGCTTTTCTTCTCCTTCTTCATACCTTTTCAGTGCAAACTCTAAGTATGCTTTGTCTTTTAGCAGTCTTTCATAATTCTCAGGCATGTCCTCTTTAAATCCCAGTGCCCTCCTGCCTATCACATAAGCACCAGCTATGTCTTTGTCTATGCTTAACTGCGGTGCATACTTTAGCATGCCAATAACTGATGTGTATGCAGGATGGACTTCTATTACTTCCACTCCCTTTAACATTGCTACCCTCTTTAGCTTTTGCAAAAACTTTTTGGCGTTCCACTGGTGAAGTATTTTTCTCAGTTTAGCCTTGCCATCTCCTCTCTTTCCCTTCTTAAGCTTTTTCAAATTCTCTATGGCTATGGCTTTGTTTTTCTGAATGGCTAAATCTACTATCTGATGTGCCAATATCCACTCCTGATGGTCTTTGCTGTTTTGGGAAAGCCCTAAAAGGTGGTGTAGGCTGATAGTTTGGTAGTTTAATAGTTCTCCAGTTTTTGAGACTTCCGCTATGGCTAAATGAATGGGCGATGCATTAGTGTCTATGGCTAATACTCCGTTCTCGTGTATTTCACTTTAGGCGTCGGGATTTCAAAGGACACACTCCCATAAATTTCTCCTTCCCTTAGCTTTAACTCCACTGTGTAGGCAAAGTAGTTTTGAGTTTGCCGGCTTTCTAAAAGCATAGCCATAAAGGTTATCCATTTGTCTTTACCATTGCTGGGTTCTCTTAAAACCTTAGCATAGACAAACTCTCTTTTCCCTGTGGTAATCCTTAGATGCAGTTTTCCATCCAGTTCCATAAACCTGAGGAGTAGATTGCCCTTTACTGCTTCATGTCTTGAACCTATGCTGATCAATGTTCCCTGTCTTTGTTCTTTCCATTGCTTTTTAAGTTTTTCTCTTGCCTTGTCTGTAAGGTGATTTTTACAAAGCTTTTCAAAAAGTCTTTTGCTTCCAAATACCACTGGTTTGTTTGTGCGATACTGCTTAGCTTTGTAAATAGCTGAATCAATGTATCTGGTCGGTAGGTCAGGAAACAACTGCCTTAGTCTTTGGTATATTTGGGCGTGTGGGTTTCTTGTTTTCTCTTTTTCCAACTCTTTTAGCATGTTATACGCCACTCGGATGGCTGAAGATTGCTTACGCATAAGCTTTATGAGTTTTTCTTTGTCTTCCCTTTTCAGTTCAAGCTTAAACTGTAGGCTAACAAACATCAGGGTTAGATTTTAGCTTTAAAATCCTTCTGTGTCAATGGGTTTGTATTTTTAGAACAGCCTCTTATCTACCAATATCTCCACCGCCCATCCTCCCCACGGCGGTATTTGTCTGCGTATCTATAGACCAATAAGGAATATTCATAGTTGATTTGGCAAGCATTTCTATACTGCCTACACTGCGTCCCTACCTTCCACACGCACACCTGCCCCCTTCTGCAATTTTGCAGACATTTCTCCCACTCCCAAGAACCAGCCCGCCTGCATTCTTGGATGACCCAGTTTCCGCCGTTATACCTTTGATAGGCAATCCACAGCTGTGGGGTGGGGTTGCTTTGGATAAGCGTATTTAGATAATAGGCAAAGGCGTAAAAGTGGTCTTTGCTATACGGCTTTGTGTAATCAGGGAACAAGGGCTTTAGCAGTGGATCTAAAAACTTTGGTGTTAGTTGGAAATATCCAACCGAGCCGTGTCCGTCAGCGCTTTCTCTCCACCTGCAAGAGGTTTCCTTCTCTGCGGTGGCAACGTTGTAATGAGTGGGGTAGTCTTTAGCTATGTATCTTTCTGTTGCTTCTTGTATGGCTGGCTCAAGCTTTAGGCATCTGGGATTAGCCCAAAGCAAAGACAAGCCCGATATAAAGGAGTAGAACAACGCTATAAACCTTGTCATAAGGGTCTCTCCATTCAATGAAGCCCACCTTGAGAACTCTCGTGATGTAGTAATAAACCAGCCCCGCACTTGCTAATGCTACCTTGCGGGCTATCGCACTTAGAAGTGTGGGTTGGTCATAAACATAGGCAAAAGCTACGAGCATAAACACAATAGAAAGGGTTATATCAATGCTGTAGTGTTTGACTATTCTTTTTAAGAACTCTATTGCCTGCATGCCTCTATTACCTCCCGAAGTATTTGATTTTCCCTTTCAAGCCTAAACATGTAATTGAGTAAAGACTGCAATTTTTCAGTGTGTGGCTGGTCTGGTCTAAGTGTAGGGCGTTCTGTTTTTGGGACTTCAGGGACAGGGCACTTTACGATAATTTCTTTCTCTATCACTTGCACTTGTGGTTTTGTGGCACAGGAGAACAGGAACAAGCTAATTGCTAAAATGCTTGCTCGCTTCATTTAGCATCTCCTTCAAAGCTTCGCACTCGTCCGTGTGTGTAGGAATGCTCACTTGTGGGATAGGCTCGGTAGCTTTTTTCAAGAGGGCGGTATATCTCTGTTCAATCTTCTTTTTATCAAGCTCGCATTTGTTCCTCAGTTCGGAATAAAGCTGTGTGTATTTGACAAGGTTCTCCCGCGTGGCTTTTAGTTCTGCTTGGCATGTGTTTAGCTTCTCAAGTGCTTGGAAGTGTGCTTTGCGTTCGTGCTTGTAAAGGGCATAAAAAACTGCGTTGGAAAGAAGGGAGAGGGCGAGAGAAATGCTAAGTAATCTAAGAAGCATTTATAGGCTCCTTGATGAAGACCCCATCTCTATATACATAATCTTGTGGTTTTTCAGATAGCCAGACCTCGTGATTTTCGTCTATCTCTATAAGCTGGACATCTGGGTGGTCTTGGATGTAATCTTCCCAGCTTGTAAAACCCTGAACTCTCCCATCTGAACCGATGATAACAAACAATTTTCCCATCTTTCATACCTCCTTGCTTAAGCTGGTTCAATAAAGCCTTTAAAGTTTAGTTCTCTGATTATAGGGGAATAACCGCTGCCACCTACCGTGCCACTAACTCTAACTCTCCAATATCTGTAATATCCCTGCTTAGCTATATATAGCGTAGTAGCTGTGCTTGTGAATTCTTGGTTGAGTGCCTGTATGTTTATAAATGTGCTACCATCGTTAGATGCCTGTATGATTATAGAGGCGGGGTTATGAAGATATCCAGGAGCGCCACTTCCCGTCAACGTGATTGTATAGACGAACACAGGACTTATAAATTGATATTGTATCCATTGTGGTGCACCTCCTCCAGCCTGCCAATATGTGTTTATGTTTTTATCTTGGCTGTCTGGGTTTTCCAAAGATTCTCCGTCCGCAACTGTCAAACTGCTTGGAGAGAGAGCCAGACCAGCTCCACCTCAAGCCTTCATTGATAAATACGAGTTCCGTAGCGTTCAAGACGTAGAAAAATTAATCATAGACTTTGCTGAGACTCACAAAGACCTTTTCTTCTATACACCTAAAGAAGTGGTGGTTGAGAAAGGCGTAAGCTATGTAATGGCCTGTAGTGGCCATCCCGACAGAACAGCGACGGTTTATATCAATAAGAAACACGAACAAGCGTTAATATCCGCCCTCCAAAACTTGAGGAATAAAGCCCGCTTAACCATAGAGGACGAAAAAATACTTTCTACTCTTTGGCACGAATTTATTCATTTGCGAACTATAAACCTTTATAGTGTCCACCTGTACCGGCGATTTAGTGGGACCGAAAGGTGGTTAATGGAAACGCTTACTGAGTTTGTAGCCCGACATACTTATGACAGGTTTTTAAATATGCTGAGACCCGGAACCATGCCTAACTATCAGAAAGAGATAATAGAGGCCGGTGTGGGCTACCAACTCTTTATCGCAAGGTTTAGGTATGTTTTGCAGAAATTCAAGATTAACGAAAAAGAGGCGGTAAAAGAGCTTGAAGATGTTTTAATTGAAGGCGTCCAAGATAGTATAGTAAAAGGGCTTGCGGACTGGTTAGGAACAAAGGTTGATCTGTTAGAAGACATTGAAGGGTATAATATTTTAGATGATATGGTGGCACTGGGAAAAGTTAGCTACCAAGAATTCCAAAAGGAGGTGGATAGACATTATGAAATCGTTAAAAGGCGCCAACAACGACGCAATCCCGGATGAGATAGAAACGATTTATGACCATGGGCTGACGGAGGAAGAAAGGCGGCAATGGTTTGAGCCTGAGATTTTCCACCCCAAAACCAAAGAGGAATACCTACAAAAACTCCGTGAAAGATATAGAAACCCCAAGAGCATACTCATCCAGATTTGGGAAGATTTATTCACATTATACTTTCAGCGAGGGGACTGGGCTAAGGCTAAAGAGTATTTAACAAGGATAGAAGATAGGAAGATGCGCTGGCTGATTGTGTTTATGATAACAGGTGCAGATGTGCTGACAGACCCGGAATGGACAAAAAAAGCTCGCAACTATTTTAGGGATGTTTGTGAAGTTTGGAGAGTCTGACAATTGAAAGGGTCAAAAACTGCAAATTTGCAGGTTTTGGACTTGCGAATAATTCTCATTTAACCCTGTCAGGAAAGCCCGTGCGGGCTTTTAAATATCACAATCTGCAAATTTGCAGATTGTTTTATTGCGAAAAATTCTCAATAAAGTGTCCCATTTTTTGTCAAACTTTTTTCGAGGTTAAAAATTGTTTGACGGGACACCTTTCACAGGCTTGAAAATCAACAAGTCCAGAGGGGTGGGGTGTCCCATTTTTTTGTCAAATTATATTTTGTCAAATTATAATAATTCGGAGGGGGAGGGATTCGAACCCCCGGTGGGCCCTGGGACCCACAGGTGATTTCAAATCACCCACCTTCGGCCGCTCGGTCACCCCTCCTGGCATATACTATTTTAATGCCAAAGCTCTGCGTAGCATTAGATACTGAATATGAGAATGCCCTTAAGCTTGTCAAAGCCCTTAGGGGCAAAGATATAACCTTCAAGGTGGGCTATAAGCTCTTCATATCTCACCACAGGAAGATCACAGAGCCCATAAAGGAGGAAGGCTTTGAACTCTTTTTGGACCTCAAACTCCACGACATACCAAGCACAATTCAAAACGGCGTGCTGTCTGCAAAGGAGCTTGGGGCGGAATATCTAACGGTTCATATAACCTCCGGAAGGGATGCCCTAAAGCGGGCGGTTGAGGTGGGCGATGGTATAAAACTGCTGGGTGTTAGCCTTTTAACAAGCTTGGAAGAAGAACATCTAAAGGATTTTGGCGTGTGCCTATCAAAGGAAGAGTATGTGCTAAGACTGACAAGCCTTGCCCTTGAGTGTGGTATTACGGGTCTTGTGTGTTCTGGAAAGGAAATTCCTCTTTTAAAGTCAAGGTTTAACTTCTTCGCGGTAGTTCCCGGCGTGAGGCTCGGAGAAGAAGAAAGGGAAGACCAAAGGAGAGTTGTTAGTCTGGAAGAAGCCCTAAAGAATAGCGCAGACATGGTAGTTTTGGGAAGGAGCATCCTCAGGTCCCAGGACCCGGTGAAAACTGTTGAAGATATTCTTGCTTTATTACAGACCCATCCCTGAGCTCCACAATGCGCTTTGTTTGTCTGGCTAAGTCTATCTCGTGGGTAACCATTACAATGGTTGTCTGACTTTTGTTGATCTCCTTGAAAATGTCCATAACTCTTTGGGTGTTGGTGGAATCTAAGTTTCCGGTGGGCTCGTCCGCCAAAAGGACTTTTGGTTGGTTTATAAGAGCCCTTGCTATGGCTGTCCTTTGCATCTCTCCCCCAGAGATTTCATAGGGTTTTCTGTTTTCCTTTCCTTTCAACCCAAGTCTTTCTAAAAGAACCATAGCCCTTTCCCTTGCCTCCTTTATAGGCACTCCCTTTTTTATAGCGGGCAAGATTACATTGTCCAAAAGGCTGAGCTCTTGCACCAGGTAATGAAACTGAAATACAAAGCCAAGTTTAGAATTTCTTAGGTAAGAAAGCCGTTTGTCTTTGGAGTAGTCTATTTTCTCATCCTCAAAGAATACTTCTCCTTCTGTTGGTTTGTCCAAAAGCCCCAGTATGTAAAGAAGGGAACTTTTGCCAGAGCCAGAGGCACCTATTATGGAAACAAACTCTCCCTCATAAACCTCCAAGTCTATGCCCTTTAAAATCTGCTCAGAACCTACGGTTTTTTTAATCCCACTTAGCTTTATTAAAGGCTTCATTCCTTCAAAATCTCTTCCTTGAAGGCTTTCATTGCCCTGATTGCCCTCTCAGCAAGCATTCTCTTTTTTTCCTCTTTGCTTTTTACCTTTTGGTCCAAGGATGGCAAGAGCCCCATGACGGGTGCCATAGGTTGAAGAGTTCCCGTTTTGGAGGTGATGTATCTTATCAATGAGCCCAGCATGGTCTCCTCTGGCGGGACCACAAGGTCCAAACCTCTTATCAACCTTGACGCATTTATACCAGCCATCAGCCCGGTGCCTACGGAAGCAGTATAACCCTCCACGCCCGTTATTTGACCAGCAAAAAAGATGTTTGGATACTTCCTCATGTTCAAAAAGGGTGTTAGTATACGGTTAGACTGAATGAAAGTGTTTCTGTGCATAGAACCAAGCTTTACAAAGACCGCATTCCTTAGACATGGTATGAGCCTGAAGACCCTTTTCTGCTCTGAGTAGGTCATTCGGGTTTGAAAACCTACCAAAGAGAGGAGAGTTCCCTCTTTGTTTTCCCTCCTAAGTTGCACCACCGCAAAGGGTTCCTTGCCCGTCCTTGGGTCTATCAAACCCACCGGCTTCATGGGTCCAAAGAGAAGGGTTTTGTAGCCCCTTTCTGCCAGCGTCTCTATAGGCATACAGCCCTCAAAGTATATGGCTTTTTCAAAGTCCTTGAGTTGCACCTTTTCCGCCTTGAGTAGCTCTTCATAAAAAACCCTATACTCCTCCTCTGTTAGGGTGCAGTTGAAGTAGTCCTCCGCACCCCCTTTGTTATACCTTGAACCCCAAAAGCCCTTAGAGAAATCCACGCTGTCTCCCTCTACGATGGGAGAGATGGCATCGTAAAAGTAAAGGTATTCATAGCCTACCAGCTCCTTTATATCCTCCGCAAGGGCTGGAAAGGTCAAAGGACCGCTGGCAACCACCACCACCTCTTCCTTTGGCACCCTTTTAACCTCTTCATAAAATACCTTTATGTTAGGATGGTGTGTCAAAATTTCTGTGATCCTTTGGGAGAACTTTTCTCTATCCACCGCGAGGGCAGTGCCTGCGGGTACATAAAACTCTTTGGCGGTTTTTATAATCAAAGAATCAAGGATTAAAAGCTCCTCCTTTAAAAGCCCCGCACCGGAGCTAAGCTCTATGCTACCAAAGGTGTTGCTACATACAAGCTCTGCAAAGTTGCCCGTTCTATGTGCAGGCGTCATCTGGTGAGGTCTCATTTCATACAAATGCACCTCTATGCCCGTCTTTGCCAACTGCCAGGCACACTCACTACCAGCCAACCCCGCACCTATAACTATAACTTTTTTCATCTGTGTTATTATATTAAGGTAGAAAAGGCGCGTAGCTCAGATGGAAGAGCGCCGCCCTTACAAGGCGGAGGTCGGCGGTTCGAGTCCGCCCGTGCCTATATAAAAAAGGAGGTGTTGCCATGGAAAAAAACCTTGCCACATGGGACAGGGCAATAAGGGTAGTAATAGGACTTATACTTATTTACCTTGCCTTTACCAACGGTGGTCTATGGTGGATCTTGGGTATAATAGGTTTGGTGCTTATAGGAACCGCAATAACGGGCTTTTGTCTTCTTTACAAGGTGGTGGGCTTCAGAACTGGTTGAAGGTTCTGGCTATAGATTGGGGCACGAAGAGGCTGGGACTTGCCTTAGGGGATACATCCCTAAAGTTGGCGGTTCCACTGAAACCTCTTTATAACGGAGAGGGAGTTTATAGTTCTATCCTTTCTGTAATTCGAGAGTATGGAGTAAACTTTGTCCTTTTGGGACTTCCTCTAACACCCAGCGGGAAGGAAGGACAGAGGGCTTTGGAAGTTAGAAAGTTCGCAAAGGAATTGGAGTCCATGCTCCCGGAGGGTGTATCCCTTGACTTTTGGGACGAAAGATACACCACAGAAGAAGCCCTTAGGCTAGCGGAGGGCTTCCGTAAGAAAAGAGAGCTGAAGGATTCGCTTTCAGCTTATGTAATGCTCATTGAGTTTTTTGAAAGTCTATGATAAAGCTTTTGGCTGTTCTCGGGTTGGTTTTTGTCTTTTTGGTTTACTCCTTTTCTCCTGTCAAGACCGATAGGACGGTGGAGATCCCCTACGGGAAAACCAGCTTAGATATTGCCCTTTTGCTCTACAGGGAGGGTGTGATAAGAAGCCCTATATCTTTTATGACCATCCACTCTTTAATTAGGGGAAAGTTGGAGGCGGGAGAGTATGAGTTCAAGGGTTGGGTTTTTCCTTGGGACGCTTACCTAAAGATCCACCGAGGGCAAAGAAAGCTCTACAAAATCACCATACCGGAGGGCTTTGACCTGTATGATATCGCAAGCCTTTTGGAGGAATACTCCATCTGCAAAAGGGAAGACTTTTTGAAAGTAGCAAACTCCCCGGAAACCGCCAAAAGATATGGGCTAAGAACTTACACCATGGAAGGTTTTTTGTTCCCAGATACTTACTACTTTTCAAAAAACACCCATCCCCTCAGGGTGGTGGATGTGATGTTTAAAAACTTCCTCAAGAGGACGGAACACCTTAGACCGAAGTTAGAAGAGAGAAATTTAACCCTTGAGGAATGGGTGATAATTGCCTCTATGGTGGAAAAGGAGACCGCGATGCCAGAGGAGAGACCTCTTATCGCCTCGGTGATCTTGAACAGGATAAAGTTGGGAATGCCCCTTCAGATAGATCCTACCGTCATATACGCCCTTAAAAGAAGGGGAGAGTGGAAAGGTGTCTTAACCAGGAAACATTTGCAATTGGAGGACCCTTATAACACCTATTACCACAAGGGGCTTCCCCCATCCCCCATATGCAACCCAAGCCTTCAGTCCTTGGAGGCGGTTCTGAACCCTGCAAGGACCAATTACCTTTACTTTGTGTCTATGGGCAATGGCAGACATGCTTTTAGTTCCAATTACAGAGACCATTTGAAAAATATTGCAACATACAGAAGATAGGTTATATATTTAACTCCTATGTTTCCAAAGGTGTATTTAGGTGTGGAATGGTTGGGGGCGGAGCGTGTGCTGTCCTCTTATCAGCCTCCAGAGGATTGTGGTGCCAGTGTGGTTTTCTTGGGAATAGCCCGGGAGGACGATGGGGTGCAAGAGCTTCATTACGAAGCATTTCCAGAGATGGCAATAAAGGTAATGGAGGAAATAAGGCAAGAAGCTTTAGCAAAGTTTCCCATAAAGGAGGTTTTTATCCATCACCGGCTTGGTGTGGTTAAAGTGGGTGAGCCCTCCTTTTTGGTGGTAGCCTACGGTGGGCACAGGGAGGAGACCTTTTCTGCCTGTAGGTATGTGGTAGATGAGGTAAAAAAGAGGGTGCCCATTTGGAAAAAAGAGGTCTATAAAGACGGTAAGGGAGAGTGGGTTTTGGGAGCCTAAAAACTATGGAGGTGGTCCAATGCTAAGAAAGGGTGCAGACATTGTTATAGAAACCCTAAAAAAAGAAGGGGTGGAGGTGGTCTTTGGCATACCCGGTGGTGCCATAATGGAGGTCTATGATGCCCTTTACAGGCATGGTGGAATAAAACATATTCTGGCAAGGCACGAACAGGGTGCGGGACATATGGCAGAGGGCTACGCAAAGGCTACCGGCAAGGTGGGCGTTGCCATGGCAACCTCTGGACCGGGTGCCACTAACCTGGTAACTCCCATTGCGGATGCATACATGGATTCGGTGCCCGTGGTCTTCATCACCGGACAGGTGCCCACCCACCTAATAGGCAACGATGCCTTCCAAGAGGTGGATATAGTGGGAATTACCAGACCCATAACCAAGCACAACTTCTTAGTAAAGCGTATAGAAGACCTTCCCCTCATAATAAGGCAGGCTTTTTACATAGCATCCACAGGAAGACCGGGACCTGTGCTCATAGATATTCCAAAGGACATAACCCAAAAGCTCTCCGATGTTTCCATTCCAACGGATGAGGAGGTCAGAGAATCCCTCCCCGGCTACAGGCCCCACGTGGAGGGCAACCCTCAGCAAATTAAGAAGGCTGCAAAGCTAATAATGTCTGCAAAAAGACCAGTGTTGTATGTGGGTGGTGGTGCAGTTCAATCGGAGGCACAGAAGGAACTGGTGGAGTTGGCAGAACTTATGAAAATACCCGTTACCACTACCAATATGGGTAAGGGTGCCTTCCCAGAGGACCATCCCTTAGCCCTGCATATGTTGGGAATGCACGGCACTTACTATGCAAACATGGCGGTTTATAACTGCGACCTCTTGATAGCAGTGGGTGCCCGTTTTGACGACAGGGTTACAGGAAAGACAGAAGAGTTCGCACCTCAAGCCCAGATCATACACATAGACATAGACCCTGCGTCCATATCCAAAAACATAACGGTGGATGTGCCCATAGTAGGAGATGTAAAAATAGTCCTCAGAAAACTCATAGAGGAGCTAAAAAAGGAGGGTGCAAAGATACTTTTCCCTAAAGAAAGACAGGAATGGATAGAGCGCATAGAAGGTTGGAAAAAGAACTATCCCTTGAGGTATAGAAATTCTGACAGCGTTATAAAGCCTCAGTATGTGGTGGAGCAAATATGGGAAGCTACAAAGGGAGATGCCATAATAGCTACGGGTGTGGGTCAGCATCAGATGTGGGCGGCTATGTTTTATAAATACAAATTCCCAAGGCAGTTTATAAACTCAGGAGGGCTTGGAACTATGGGCTTTGGCTTCCCTGCCGCCATTGGGGCAAAGGTCGGAAGACCAGAAAAGGAGGTGTTTGTTATAGACGGTGATGGTTCTTTTGTTATGACGATGCAGGAGCTCATCACCGCAGTGCAATATAAGGTGCCCGTAAAGATCGCCATAATAAACAACGCCTACTTGGGAATGGTTCGTCAGTGGCAAGAGTTCTTTTACGACAGAAGGTATGCGGAGGTGGACTTGAGCGTTCAGCCGGACTTTGTAAAATTGGCAGAAGCCTGTGGTGCGGTGGGCTTTAGGGCAGAAAAACCCAAAGAGGTAAGGGAAATAATAGAAGAAGCCTTGAAAATTCAAGACAGACCAGTGGTCCTTGACTTTGTGGTGGATAAGGAAGAAAACGTTCTTCCCATGGTGCCCGCGGGTAAGTCTTACAGGGATATGATCTTGGAAGATGGCAAAAAGGCAGTGGAAGCGGAAACCATGTATCTTGTAGGGTGAACTACTCCACCTTATAGAAGGTTCCGCTTCCTGCTTCAACGCATGATGGCTTTTTAGGTATCCCATAAGGAATACGGTCATCCACCAGAGCATGCTCCACCCTACGCCAGCCACACCCAGGCTTAACTTCGGGTCGTTCCAACCCTACGAAGTAAAGGTTTATAGATGCATTCATATCCCTGTCGTGGGCTGTCCCACATACAGGACAAGTCCAAATTCTTTCATGCAAAGCCAAGTCCTCTTTTTTATAGCCACAGCAATGGCATAGCTTGGAAGATGGGAAGAACTTATCTACTTGAATAAGAGTTCTTCCATACCACTCTGCCTTATACCTGAGATAGGCCAAAAACTTTGACCAGCTACTGTCTGAGATGGACTTGGCAAGGTTTGACTGCATTAGTCCCTTCACATTTATGTCCTCCACCACCACGACTTGGTTTTCGTCTATGATGGTTTTGGACAGTTTATGCAAAAAGTCATTCCTTGCGTTGGATATGTAAGCGTGTAATTTAGCAAGCCTTCCTCTTGCCTTTTCATAGTTCTTTAACCCTTTTTGCTTCCTTGATAAATCTTTTTGAAGTTTCTTTAGTCTTTTCTCCGCCCGCCTCAGGGGTTTGGGATGTTCAACTTTATAAGTTTCAAAATCATTGGTAATAGTGGCAAAGTGTTCAAGCCCTAAATCTATTCCACAAGCTTTGCTTTTAGGTTCTATAACCTTGTTTCTTGGTTCTTCTGTTTCTACTAAGATGGAAACATAATACTTACCGTCTTTTGTCTTACTCACGGTGGCAGATTTTATCTTTCCCTCAAAAGTCCTGTGCAGTTCAATCTTTATCCCATCCTTTATCTTTGGTAGATACAACAACCCTTTTTCAAAATCTACTTTTATGGAACCATTCACATTGTTTGTGGTGTAGGATTGCTTATCCTTTTTTCTTTTGAACTTAGGCAATCTAAAGTGCTTTGGGTTTTTGAAGCAGTCTCTGAAGGCTTTTTCAAGTTGCAACTGCAAATTAGCAAGGGCAAGGCTATCTACTTTTTTGAGGAAAGAAAACTCTTCTTTATACTTGGCGGGCGTAATTCTTGGTATGGGTTCTCCCTTTTCGTAAGCAGACAGCTTTTTTGCCAACATCTTATTCCAAACAAACCTACAACAACCAAAGGTCTTGGCGAAGTATTCCTGCTGTTCCTCTGTGGGATAAATGCGGTATTTATAGGCTTTTTTCATTTCCCTGTCTCTTGATGTATTTCTTTATAACCTCAATAATGCTTATTATATCCCGAGACAGAACTTTTATTAATCCTTTCGCAATTCATCTCTATCTTATAGAAGATTGAGACTTTTTACGGGTTTGCGGTTAAAATATTCCCTCCGTGGCAAGGTATATCTTCGTAACGGGCGGTGTTCTATCTTCCTTAGGCAAAGGGGTATCCTCTGCGGCAATCGTATCCCTCCTTGAGGAGATGGGCTATAGGATCACCCTTCAGAAGCTGGACCCTTACCTAAACGTGGACCCTGGAACCATGAGCCCTTATCAGCACGGGGAGGTTTATGTAACAGAGGATGGTGCGGAGACGGACTTGGACCTTGGGCATTATGAAAGGTTTACCAAAGCTCAGATGGGTAGGGAGAACAACATCACCTCCGGGAGGGTTTACTTCAATGTCCTTCAGAGGGAAAGAAAGGGAGATTACCTTGGTGCAACGGTTCAGGTAATACCCCACATAACCGACGAGATAAAAAGACTAATAAGGTCCATTGAAAAGGATCACGACTTTGTTATCGTGGAAGTTGGTGGAACTGTAGGAGATATAGAGAGCCTTCCCTTCTTAGAAGCCATCAGACAGCTTGGCATGGAGCTTGGCAGGGAAAACTGTGTCTATGTGCACGTAACTTATGTTCCCTATGTAAAAAGCGTGGGAGAGCTTAAGACTAAACCCACCCAACATTCAGTTAAAGAGCTGAGGGCAATAGGCATTCAGCCCGATGTTTTAATATGCAGGTCTGAGTGTGAAATACCAAAGGAAGTAAAGGAAAAGCTTTTTCTTTTTACAAATGTTAGCCCTTCTGCGGTAATATCCGCCCACGATGTGGAAACCATTTATGAAGTGCCTCTGCTTTTCAAGAAACAGGGACTACATCTTTGGCTTGCCAGAAGGTTTAACTTAGAACCCAAGGACGGTGAAGGAAAGTGGGAAAAGATCGTCAGCATAATAAAGAACGCAAAAGAGGAAGTAAAGGTAGCCCTCGTGGGCAAATATGTCAGCCTAAAGGATGCATACAAAAGCGTGGTGGAGGCACTTATTCACGGGAGTATCGCCAACCGTGTCAGACTAAACATCCTTTGGGTCAATTCGGAGAACTTTGAAGAAGAACTCTTACATGAGGCTGACGGTATACTGGTGCCAGGGGGCTTTGGAGAGAGAGGTATAGAGGGCAAAATTAAAGCTATCAAGGACGGAAGGCTTAGCAAAAAGCCCACATTTGGTATATGTCTTGGTATGCAACTTATGTGTGTGGAGTTTGCGAGGAATGTTTTGAACCTTCAAGGTGCCAACTCCACAGAGTTTGACCCTAACACACCCCATCCAGTTATTGACATAATGGAGGAACAAAAGCAGATAGAAGAGCTTGGAGGCACCATGCGTTTGGGAGCCTACCCTTGCGTGTTAAAGGAAGGGACAAAGGTCAGGGAAATTTATAAAAGGGAGGTAATATACGAAAGGCACAGGCACAGGTATGAGTTCAACAACGCCTACAGAGAACTCTTTGAAAAGAATGGCTTTGTTATTTCTGGACTTTCTCCCGATGGCAGGTTGGTGGAGGTAATAGAGCTAAAGGACCATCCTTGGTTCATAGGTTGTCAGTTCCATCCCGAGTTTAAGAGCAAACCCTTTGACCCGCACCCTCTGTTTGTATCCTTCATAAAGGCATGCATCGACGCAAAGCTTCAGAGAACCACCGACACAATCGCTCCAACATCCTTAAAGTCTTCATCCTCTAAATGAATATAGTTTTCTGTGAGCGCCCTTCCTTCCTCCAAGATTATAGCCCTAAGGGTCTTTCCTTTCATTGAACCTTTGAAGTCTTCCCCCTTTTTTTGGTCCAAAGCTTTAAGCAGTCTAACCCTCTCTTTCTTTATCCTTTCTTCTACCTTTGGGAACATCTTGCTCGCCTTGGTATAAGGTCTGTCTGAATAGCTAAAAACATGAAGGTAGGCAAAGGGTAGGTTTTGAACGAGTTTGTAGGTTTCCTCAAAATCTTCCTCTGTTTCTGTGGGAAAGCCCACTATAATATCTGTCCCTATGGCGGATATGGGTCTCCTTTGGACTATAGTTTCCACAAGTTTTATGTAGTCTTCCACCATGTAGTCCCTCTCCATAAGCCTCAAGATCCTGTTGGAACCGCTTTGAAGGGAAAGGTGAAAGTGGGGGGCGATTCGTTCTTCTTGTGTGATTAGGTCCAAGAGCTTTTGGTCTATCTCGGATGGATAGAGGGAGGAGAGCCTAAAGAGTTCTATGTCCTTTATCCGTCCCAGTTCCAAAAGCAGTTGATAAAGGTTTGTGTTTAAGTCCCATCCGTACTGGGTTAGTTGGGTGCCCGTAAGGATAATTTCTTTAAAGCCCCTTTCTGCCAAGCCCCTTACCTGCTCAAGGACCTTTTCCATTGGCACGCTACGGAGCTTGCCCCTTGCATAAGGGATCACACAAAAGGTGCAAAAGTTATTACATCCTTCCTGAACCTTGAGAAAGGGTCTTACCCTCTCAAAAAAGACCACCAGGTCAAAGTTTTTAACTTGGCTATCTTTGAAGATGTTATCCACAAAGACCCTTTCACCCCTGCCCTGAAGATAATCCTCAAGGATCTCCACAAGCCGGTCCTTGTGGGAATTCCCTACCACCAAATCCACATCCTTTAGCCTTGCCAGTGCCTGTGGGTTTGTCTGGGCATAACATCCTGTAGCCACCACTATAGCCTTTGGGTTTTCCCTCTTTGCCCTGTATATAAACTGCCGGGAGGACCTATCCGCCTCGGAGGTTACGGTGCAGGTGTTTATTATGTATATGTCTGCTTTTTCTTGAGCCCTTGCGTAGCCCTTCTCTGTTAATTTCTGGGCTAAAAGCTCACCGTCAAAGTAGTTGCTCCTGCATCCGAGGTTAATGACAGAAAACTTCATAGGGATTAAAATATAAACCATGGCAGGGCACAGTCATTGGGCACAGATCAAACACAAGAAGGCAAAGGTTGACGCACAGAGGGGAAAGCTATTTACAAAGATCATAAGGGAAATCACCGTAGCGGTCCGGCAGGGAGGACCAAACCCAGAAACTAACCCTCGGCTCAGAGCTGCCTTAGAAAACGCCAAAAGGGCCAACATGCCCTCAGAGACCATAGAGAGGGCTATAAAGAAGGGAACCGGTGAGCTGGGCGGAGAGAACTACGAGGAGGTTATATACGAGGGCTACGGTCCCGGTGGTGTAGCCCTGATGATCCTTGCCACCACAGACAACAGAAACAGAACCACATCGGAAATAAGGCATGTCCTATCCAAGCATGGGGGAAACTTGGGCTCTTCCGGTTGCGTAGCCTTCCTCTTTGACCGGGTGGGTCTCATAGAGGTGCCAAAGGAAAGCATATCAGAAGAGGAGCTATACGAAAAGGCTATAGAGGCGGGCGCTGAGGATGTGCAGGTGGGAGAGGAGCTTTATCTTGTATACACCCTTCCGGAGGAGCTATACCAGGTTAAAGAGAAACTCCAATCTATGGGTGTTTCAGCGGAGAAGGCTGAGATCACCTACAAACCCAACAGCACTGTATCGGTGAGCGACCCAGAGACCGCCAAAAAGCTCCTCAAACTGTTGGAAGCCCTTGACGAGCTGGAGGATGTTAGAGAAGTGATCGCAAACTTTGACATGGCAGAGGAACTTATTAAGGAGGCATAACTATGAAAAAGCTTTGGTTTTTTGCCACATTCCTTTCCATTTTTGCCCTTTTTTCAGACATTTCTTTTGCAAGGAGAGGAAGCGTATCTCCTACGCCAAAGGTCCTTACCCCATCAAAAGTAAAACCCTACCAACCAAAGGATTTTGAGAAGGGCAAGACAAACACACAGCAAAAGGACATAAATAAAACCCAGCTTGAGAAGTCAAGGCTTATGAACCAAACACAAAATCCCATACACGCAAACCCTCTTTTTAGGTGGCTTGTGGGAGGTTTGATACTGGGAGCTCTGCTGTCTTTCCTTTTGGGACACGGCTTTCAAGTGGGCACTCCGGGACTTTTGGAGATTGGACTTTTGGCTCTGCTGGGATATTTTGCACTCAGGTTTATACTCAATAGCCTAAGAAGGCAAGAAAGTTGATAATCCAACAATGGAGGGCTAAGGACTGGAGGATTTTTATAAGCTGTTAGCTGTTTTAATCCTTGCCCTTGTTTCTTTCCTCATAGTCAGAGCCTACAGGAATGTCATAGGTCTTTATAGAAGTTTGGGTGCAAAAATCATCTCTTACATTCCTCCAAGGGCGCTCTTAAGCCTTGGAGACAGAAAATTCCAAATTTCTGCATGGAAATACATCACTATAAGCACAAACCTGCCTATAAACGGCTACCTTTCCATTGAAAGGAAGCTTTTGGGTGGTGGTTTTGATGTTTTCTATGACGATGAGGAGTGGGCAGATAGAGTTTTGAAACATTCTAAGCTTCTTGCCTTGATAGAAGAAGGGAGGGTGCCGAACCTTTCCTCTTTCAAGATAGAGGGAAATACCCTTAAGGTTATTATCTATACCAGAAAGATAGACAGCAAAACTACAGAAGATGTAAAAAGGGCGATAGAGTTCATGCTTGAGGTTATACCAAGCTTAGAGGGTCTGCCAAGCTCCGCCCTCGGTGTGCAAAAGCATAGACTAAGAAATTGGGTTCTCTATTACATACCACTTGGGATATTCCTCCTGTTATCCGCCTTAGGCTTTTACTGGATGGAACAGGGCTACTCCGGGGCCCTCTGCGAAGATGAACTATACATCTTGGGCTTAAAGATCCTGACTCCCGTATTTCTTGCCCACTTTGTCCTCTCTGTGTTAATTTTAGGAAAACACTTTCATCTAAAAGCCTACCTTCTACCTTTGTTTACTGGATATTTTGCGGGATACTACTTTGTCCCTTTGACGATTTTGGAACCTTTCAACGCCAAGTTTGATAGCTCGTCGCCAACAAAGATTAAGGCAAAAATTATAGATAAATACCACCTCTACAGGAGAGGCTTTAGGCTTAAACTTGAATATGCGGAAAGCTGTTCTCTTCGTGTGTCTGAAAGTTTTTACAGAAAGGTTGATGTGGGAGATACGCTGGTTTTATACGTTAAAGAGGGAGCCTTTGGCGTAAAATGGGCATATAAGTATGGGGTTAAGGGGAGGATGTAATGGGCAATCCCACCACTGAGATTTTATACTTGTCTGCATGCTTTAAAAATTTCTCTTTATCCACAATATAGACTTTGCCCGCCTCCAAAAAGAGGGCATCCGCCTTTATATGCCTTAGGGCTTCTAAGGTATCCAAGCCCACGGTGGGAACGTCTATCCTAAAGTCTTGGCTTTTTCTTGCCACCTTTATAACCCTACAGCCCTTGCCCGCCAATTTGCCAGCCCTGTAGATGGCTTCTTGGGTGCCTTCCATTGCCTCCACACTTACCACCGTTCCTTCCTTTACTACGATAGTCTGTCCTACATCCAACTGGGCGATCTCCTTGGCTATGGGAAAGCCAAAAAGCCCGTCTTCCAT
>Ga0272447_1000452_pt1 | contig 31018 bp, 24 predicted proteins | sample YNPCB0133_FD_194589 | JGI IMG/M metagenome (GOLD analysis project Ga0272447, IMG submission 194589) | Hot spring microbial mat communities from Yellowstone National Park, WY, United States - YNP-CB-013-3 | ecosystem: Environmental > Aquatic > Thermal springs > Hot (42-90C) > Sediment | place... | reverse complement strand
TCATCTCAACATTACGCTCAACACCGTCAACACCCACAAAACCGCAATCCTGTCCGAATGCCGCGTTGCCTGGAACCTCCCTGACAACGCACCGCTCGACTACCGTTCCCTGCGCGAGCGTTTTGCCGGTTTCCTTGAGCGAGTATAGCAGAGCGCGCGAGACGCACAATCACAGGAGGAGGTGATTGTTCTTCAGCAGCGTTGGTGAGGTGTGTGGTGAGGGGGATGGGGTAGGATGGGGAAAACTCGTGGTACACCAGTTGTATTGGTGCGTAACAAAGGTGTATTGCGAAACCTTGCTGAGAAAGAGGGGAGTGGGGAGATGACCACACGACTGACGAAACAAGGCTTGAAAGAACGTACACAAGAGTACTGGAAGGAGAAACCAGGATTTGAAGTCTATATAAACGAGTTGTTGGGGAGAGAACTCCAAGCTATCTCACAACCACATGGCTCGACACGTGTGCGAGGAGCAGGCAAGCCGGTGCATACGCTTGCGCTCACTGTCGGCGAGTCGTTTGAACCGCTACTTCAGGTTATCTGTGTGCTACGCCCCAGGCGTGTCGTGTTGATCCTGAACCAGTTCTACAGCGGAACTCCTGGCTACGATCATGGTCGTGAGTTGCAAGATTTGATCGAGAAACTCCCTCATGTTCCCGATCTGCCTCAGGATGTGCGCCCTGAAGTGCAGGACGTTGAGCTTATCGAGCTCAAGAATGACTCTCCCACCCAAGTGTTCCGTGCGCTACTTGATACAATGCGGAAGCCTGAGGCTCAGCCGCCGGATGGTTATGTCAATGTGGTAGACATTACCGGAGCCAAGAAGAGCATGGTGGTGGGTGCGTTCCTGTATGCAGCCCATTCGGGGTTGCCCATTACCTATGTGGACTTTGATGAGTACGACAAAGATTGGGGCAAACCTTACAGCTATACCTGTCGGATCGGCGAGATTGCCAACCCATATGAAGCGTTCCGCCTGCGTGACTGGGAACAGGTACGGCGATTGTATGAGAGTTACAACTTTCGCAGTGCACGTGCGTTGTTGGGTCAGGCTGGCAATAGTGGAACGTCAGGTTCTGGCATTCTTGGCGCAATGTCGCAAACTATCGACAACGCCAGCAGCGGAGAAACGCTATACGATCCGCGGGATATTAATAAGGTACAACGTCTGGCAACCCTCTTTGAGATGTACGAGGCATGGGAGAATGGCGATTATACCCACGCCAAAGCGATTGCCGATGGACTTAACCCGCCACTACCTGACGATGCTATCCCGTGGAGTATCGTTGAATTGGGCGATGTCTGGCCAAGCGCGGCACATATCTCTAATGCTCGATCTGCCGCTGATAGCTTGCTGAAGGCGCATATGGCGCTCAAGCAGGGAACCTCGCATCCGTCCGACTCACTATTCACACATCCCACGAAGCTGCTGGCATATGTGCGTGATGAACTGGCGAAAATCGAACGCCTCATCGACAAGAACGAGGACTATCGTTCGGCTTATTTGCGGGCAGCCGGACTTCACGAGTTTCTGCTCAAAGCACGCCTTGCGCTATGCTGGCTACATAATGCCCTTGAGGCAAAGCCCAAAGGTGGATCGACGTGGCAGTCGGTGGCTACTGCGTTTGGTAATACGGAAAGGGATGCCTTCGCCTCTCTGATGGACGAGTCGAGCGAATGGAAGTTCAGAAGGGCATTGCAGAACCAGGAAGAGATGAATATCAGGGGAGGTAACGTCCGTCGCTCCAGTACAGCACCCTCATTGCAGCCCTATTACGACAACTTATCACTAGATCTGGCAGGAGCGGTCTATACCGATGCCAGCGGCAACACGACACCGCTCTTTGTGAAACTCCGAGGTGAAGCCATCCACACCCATCTGTACATCCCCAGAAATGTAGCAGAGGCGGCGTTGGAGTTGGTGCAGGCTGCTGTCAAAGAGTTCGCGACCAACTGGCTAGAACATTTCCATCCAGGCATCTGCGCTCAGGCTAAGGGCAAGCGGGTGGAATCGCCATCCTGGTCTCGTCTGTGCGAAGTCTGTGAACTTGATTTTCTGCCGCCCAGGTTGCGCGAGTGATACAACTCAGGAGGTCTGACCATGCCCTATTTGCTGGCTGCTGAAGCCGACAAAATCCAGGATTTCATCTTCCGCTCCTCTCGTCTGCGCGAAGTGGTGGGCGCCAGCCAGTTGTTAACGCGCTTTTGTCGCAGTATTGACGATACACTGGCAAAGAAACACGGCGGTCAAGTTGTGGTCAACGACGGCGGCAGTTTTCGCGTGATCTTCGACGACCTGGCAAAGGCACACGCCTTTGGCGCCGATCTGGCTGAGCTCTATCGCCTGGCGTTAGGTGGAAGCCTGACCGTAGCCGAGCCGGTTAGGCTAGACGGCGACTTTCGCACAGCCAACGAGCAGGCAGGAGAGAAGCTGCGCTGGGCAAAAAGCCGCCGACAGGGCGCAATCGCCGAAGTGCATATGCCGTATGTGGCATTCTGTGCATCGTGTGGAGTGGCGCTTGCCAGGAAGCGTGAACGATTGGCAGGAAGGCGCGCTGCGAACCGGTCTTCCTACGTGTGTGAGTCATGCCGGGCTAAGGCTGCGGAGCGTGATCGGAAACCACAAGCAATCCTCGATGATCTGTATGAAGCATATTGCAAGTCGCTCGGAACTCAACCGACGGATCTCGATTGGCCCGAAGATGCCGATGATATTGCCAGATTAGACCTGCGCCAGCGCAATTATGTCGCCTATCTCGTCGCCGACGGCAACGGCATGGGTCGCACGTTCGGCATGTGTGGTCAGGATCAGCTCACAAAGCTTTCCGAAGGATTATCGCCCATTCTACAGGACAGCCTGGCATTGGCAGCAGCCAGTTTTCGGAAAGTGGTTGCAGAACAGGCGCATATGATCCCAATGATCCCGCTTATCCTTGGCGGTGATGACCTCTTCGCACTTATCCCTGCGCCGTATGCCCTCGACTTCGCTCGACGGTTCTGTCTGGAGTGGGAACAGCGTATGAAGCAATTGGTGGATAAGATTGGACTGACTGACCTTCCGCGTCCCACTGTGGCTGCCGCTGTCGTTATCTGCAAGAGTACGTATCCTTTCGCACTGGCTCACCGTCGGGCTGAAGCATTGCTTAAGGAGGCGAAACGCCAGAGCAAACTGCTGACTGCAGAGACGGGTGAGCATCTTTCCGCTGTCAACTTTGAAGTCATCCTGGGGAATCGACTGGCTGGTCAGGAAGATGACGATGCTAAAAACTCCAGGGTCGTCCGTCCCACGCTGCGACCATACTGGGTGTGCGATGGCGACCTTTCTCAAAACGCAAAAGAACGAGGGTTTGAGATCAAAACCCTTCTCGATCAACGTCTGACGCTCAAGGATATTCCGAACAAGCGTCTGGCGGAACTGCGGCGCTGCTTTGAGGATGTGCCGACGTCGATAACCATTCGAGATCGCAATCAGACAATGCAAACCTGGACGAACCGCCAGCTGGATAACGTGCTGCAGCGGCTCAGCACAACATCAAGAGCAAAACTGGAGACAGCCCTGACAACGCTGGGCAAGTCCAGAAACGACAGCAACAGTGACCATCACTGGCGAGAAATCCGTCGGGGCGACGCCACACCGTTCGCGCATGGCATGCTGGATCTCCTGGAGTCCTGGGATTTTGCTCAGGACCTGGAGTATCGTCCGGATGATTACGAGCCGCAGGAGGAAGAAGCATGAGCATCCGCCTCGAATTCGACATTGCATTCAAGAGCGACTACCACGTCAGTGCCGGGCATGGGCTCGGATTGCAGGTGGACTCGGCACTATTGCGCGACCCCGACAACGTGCCGGTGATCCGTGGCACGGTGCTCGCTGGTCTCCTGCGTGAAAGTCTGGCGAACCTGTTATCACTCGATCCCTTCGCTGGCGAACGGCGCTGTCAGGCTTCCGGCGGCGACGCATCAAATCCCGTGTACTGTGGCCAGTTTGCAACAAACCATGGTTCCGAATGCCCGGTCTGCACTATCTTTGGGTCTACCGGGCGACGAAAACGCTGGCGCATTGCATCGGCTCGACCAGCGGGACTGACAACACCTCAGACATCATCTCGTGAGTGGCGGGCAGGCGAAACAGCTGCACAGATCACAACACGCGTGCGCGTTAATCCTCGCACACGCCGTGCCGAAGAGAACAAACTCTTCACCCGCGAAGAAGGGGACGGTAGCCTCCATTTTCGCTTCATCGCCGAATGTATGGATGAGAGTGAGGATGCCTGGCGTGAGGCCGAGTGGCTGGTGGCGGCGGCACGGCTGCTGCGCAACCTGGGCGCAGGCAAACGTCGGGGCTATGGTGAATGTGAGATTCACCTGGCGGACCTCTCACAAGAGAACGCACTGCTTCAGCGGCTGGAACAGCGATTGAAGAATGAGCCAGTCGCGCCTGCAGGTGCCGCTCAGAGAGCAAACATTCAGCCACTGACGCTTCCGGCAGATCCAGGCCAGCACACCTATCGCCTTCAGGTGCTTGTACGCCTCGACGAACCGCTGCTCGTCGCCCGTCGCGCCGAGGCGGGCAACCAGTTCGAGACGCTTGAAACCATCCCTGGCGCTGTTCTGCGCGGTGCGCTGGCCTGGCGCATCGCCCAGCATCTGGGCGCCCAACTCGAAGATCACAGCAGCACAGCGTATCGGAACTTTGTCAACCTGTTCTTTCACGATACTGTGCGCTTTTCGAAGCTCTTGCCTGTGGAAGTACAGCGAGAGAAGTCTGGCTATCCAACCATTGTTGCCCCGCGCGACCTTTTTACCTGCGAATTGTATCGCGGTTATGGGGCGCAGAGCCAAGATCAAGGGCGGGCACAGAGCAAAGAAGGGCATGGCGTATGGAGTCTCCTCCAGGACAACGCGCCGCAGGAATGTCCAATCTGTGCCCAGCCTGATGCCGTCAGCGGCAGACAGGCTGCGTCGGTGAAGCTGGAGACGTTGAGTGGGTTTATCTCGTTAGTGAAGGACGCACCACGGTCGAAGCACAAGCCGAAGCAGACTGTAGAAATGCACATCCGCATCGATCCGAAGAGCGGCCGCGTGCGCACCGGCGACCTGTTCGGTTATGTGGCGCTGGAACCAGGTCAATATTTCCTGGGTGAGATCACGTGCAGCAATGAGCAAACCTGGAAGACGTTACAGACAATGGCCAATCTTCGTCCAAACGGCGATGTAAACGAGCTGACGCTCGGTAAGGCGGGTCAACGTGGCTACGGTGAGGTCAGTGCTGTCTTTCGACCACAGTCAACGCCGCACCTGCATTTCAGCAGTGTGCAGAAGCGGGTTTCAACAACAGAACGAATCACGCTGCTGCTGCTGAGCGATGCCATTGTGCCGGATCCGTGGGGCCGTTTCTGGCGTGGGTTCGATGCCGACTGGCTGAAGCAGGAACTGAAGTTGCCGAAAGGCGCCAATGTAGCCATTGATCGCAACCAGCATGGCGAGCTTTTGGCTTTCTCGACAACGCGGGCGGTGGATGCCTTCAATGCAAAGCTGGGGTTGCCACGAGCGCGCGACATCGCCATTGTGGCCGGCTCCAGTGTGCGCCTGACCTTCACCGGCATTGCGTTGCGAGACCTGTTGTCGCTGCTGGAGGACGCAGAAGCGCAGGGTATTGGTCTGCGTCGTGATGAAGGGTTCGGTCGCGTGGCATTCAACCATCCGATCTATCAACAGCTTGACCGACAACTGCTTGATGTGCAAACCACCGCTGCCGAACTGGCGCCGCTTGCCTTGAGTAACGCGCATACCGCACACTTCTCTGCCCGCGTGTTGCAATTCTGGTTAGAATGGGCCAGGAAACTTGACGAAGAGTTCCAGACAGAACTGATAAGAGACGGACGCTTCGAGGCAGTTGCTCGCCTGCTCTTCACATCGCAGCAGACCTCGCTGGAAGCCATCAAGAGCGATCTGCAACGGATGGGACGGCAAGATACATTGCTTAGCGCGCCATTGTCGGGCCGCGATAAGCCAAACTTCTTCGAAACCGATGGAAAGCAGGGCCTGGAGATGATTCAGCGCATGCTCGATGCCCTGGCAACGTTGCTCAAGGAGAAGCAACTGGAGCAGGAAGCACAGGCATGGTGCATTGGACTGCGGTTGCTGGCTGATCGCATTGCCGGTCCCGCTCGTCAGAAAGCTATGGAACGGAGGTAACCATGACATTTCGAGCGATTACGGCAACCCTGAGGCTACGCACAGCTCTGCACATTGGCACAGGTCAGGATAGCGAAACCACCGACGATCTACTGCGCCGCGATGCGCGTGGTCGCCTTCTCATCCCTGGCACGGCTATCGCTGGTGCGCTGCGTAACCTCGCTACCCGTTTGGCGCCGCGCTTTGATGGCGAGCAGCCTTGTCAGGCGCTGACAGGTCTGACCACGAACAAGGCATGTCAGTGTCTCGTCTGCCGACTGTTTGGCGATGTGAACCCTGGCGAGGAGAACGAAGAAGCCAGCGCTGCCCGCGTCCTTGTGTACGATGCAGTTTTGGCGGATGTCCCCGGACTGCAGATCCGGGATGGCGTTGGGATAGACCGCGTTACCGGCGCGGCAGCGCGACGAGAGCGTATCAAGTTTGATTATGAGGTGTTGCCGGCGGGAACGACCTTCAAACTGCGTCTGGAGATTGACCCTCGACTGCCTGATGAAGAGAAGACATTGCCGCTCCTGGCATCTGTTCTTGCTGAATGGGAACAGGGGCGTGGCGTGGTTGGCGGACGTGTCGGTAGAGGATTGGGCGCGTTTGATTTGACCGACGTGCAATGGATCGAACGCGATCTCAATCAGCCCAACGTGCTGATCGATTTCCTGCGCAATGGACCACCCTGGGACACAACGGACGGCGACCGCAACTGGCTTCATAAACGGGTCGAGGATGCACGACAGCGTGTGACCACAAACCATCGAGACCTGTCAGCAGTTGCACGCTCCTGGGCGCTGGCTGAGTTCACCCTGGCTGCGACCGGACCCTTTCTCACCCATGACCTGACACAGGCAGGACGCAGTGGCTTCGACCACGCGCCGCTGTTGGCAACCTATGACAGGGGCGCAAAACCGGTGCTACCCGGCTCCAGCCTGCGCGGCGTGCTGCGCAGCCAGGCTGAACGTATTGCTCGCACACTGGCGACGCTCAAGGCGTGGGATGACGGTCATAATAGCCAGACCAGGAAGGAGAAGTTTCTTACTATATGCCCTGCCTGCAATCCATTGACAACTAGAACCGATGATCCGGTGGCAAGTTGCAATAGCTTTATCAAGACACTTCCTCGTGCTAAGCGCACGACACTCGAGCAGGAAGGCGCCGACGACAAACTGTGTCTTGCATGTCGGCTTTTCGGCAGCCCGTGGAACGGAAGCCGATTGCGGGTTGAAGATGCACCCTTTGTCGGTGAGAAGGTCGAACTCAAAGCACTCGACTTCCTTGCTATTGACCGCTTCACCGGCGGTGGCCACGATACCGCCAAGTTCGACGCCGTGGTGCTATGGAAGCCGAAATTCCGTGTGCGACTGTTTCTGGAAAACCCCGAACCATGGGAGTTGGGCTGGCTGGCGCTGGTGCTGCGTGATCTGCACGATGGACTGACGACCGTGGGATTCGGTGCCGCGAAAGGTTTCGGGCGGTGTGTTATCGAGAGTCCCAGATTAACCTTCGGTATCCTGCACGACGACGACTTTCCTCTGCCCGATAGCAATACTCACAACCAGGCTGTCGTCGCCGGACGACGATTGTTACAATCCAAAAACGGTTTCAGCGGCATCTACCATACGTTAGTTTACGAACAGGCTACCAATGAATTGAAAACCCTGGCTGAGGGTTGGGTGAGAGCGTTCAACAATCTCGTTGATGAGCACCGGCATCACTTCACGTTGCAACGCGATAGTTACTTCGAGCAGGTCAACGGTTCTTGGCTATCTGATCTGTATCCTGCGAGGGTCTCATGAGCGACAACAGCATAAACTTCGACCATCTGATTGAGAAGATGCAGAAGGCACAGGTGACCGACGCTGACCGACCTACAATTCTGGGCGGGCAATTCGCCATCGACCGTTTGGAGGACTTTCTGAAAATCTGGCAGAACCGATGGAGCCAGATGCCATTTCGCCTGTGGGAACACGTCAGCCATATTGAGTTCGCCGATGCGCCTGGTGAGCCAGAGTTTCTCCAACGCGCCGAGATCTTCGGCAAGGGCGGACATCTCTCGCTGCGTCGTGACGCTGGACGCTGGTTGTGGCATTACGTGGGTGAGAAGATTGATGCGTCGATGAATGATTTTGGCGCAAAGGACTTCTGGGCAGCTCATCCTGGCTGCACGTTGCGGCGCTATGAGGAATCGGTGATTCTGTGGGGTGAACGCAAGAAGGACTACAATCTCTGGTTTGATGACCGCGTCGCAGCCGCCCGGCTGGTCTATCCCGTCAATGCTCATGGTCGCGTCTACCTCCATTTCTGGCGCTACACCGAAAACGGGCAGACGGCGTTTGTCTGGTATCGCGAGTTGAGCAATCAGCCGTTGCAGGAGCATTAAGATGGGCAAAACAAAACCCAAACGTAAGATGGAGTCACAACCTGCACCAGCTCCAGCCTCATCACAGAGAGGGTATCGCTTCCTCAATCCCTATAACTTTGTGCGCACGCTGGAAGTCCGTCACCCCCACGCTGCACCATTGCTGGGTCGCTACGCACCGCCGCCGCATGACCGTTATGTGGGATTGACAGGCCGCATTCGCTGTTGTCTCACAGCGACGACACCAATCTTTGTTTCAGATAGCGAAGGTATTAAAGAAGAGACGGTCAACAGTAAAGTCCATCGCCACTATCGCTTCTTTCGTGACCCTAACGGCAATGTCGCCATCCCTGGTACAAGCCTGCGCGGAGCAGTGCGCTCAATCTTCGAGGCGGTGACCAACTCGTGTTTTGCCCATTTCGCAGGTGAGAAACGATTGAGTTATCACCTTTTACCAGAAGATGCGCTCAGGCTAGTTCCGGCGCGCGTGCGCAAGATTGATGAAGACTGGAAACTGGAGCTGCTGCCGGGCACAACGTCCATCGATCCCCAAAAGCGTCCTGCTGGTTATCAGTATGCTGCCTGGGTGCCAGTTTACAAACCACTACGCGCCAGCGGGACGATAGCTCAAGCACCCGGTACACCCTATGCGCAGCGCCAGAGGCTCTCCCTACAAGGCTTCGCGCACGGTGAGCAATGTCAGGCCCTCATTGAGCCAATGAAACATCCCCGTCGCAACTTCAAGTTCTGGAACGTTGTCCATCTGGCAAAGGCTGGTCAGCCGTTGCCCAGTCCTATCGGCAAACAGCGCCAGGTCACCGGTTATCTGTGCCTGACCAATCAGAACATCGAAAACAAGCACGATGAACGTCTATTTTTCACTGATAAAAATTTGCCATTGGTTGAACTACCAGTTGAGGTACGGCAAAAATACGAAGAACTGATCGCCGACTACCAGGAGCGCCACAGCGACGCGGTGCGCAAGCGCCAGCATCCTGATCAACCCCAGGGTGGAGAACCTGCCTTCAGTCGCTTTATCCTGGAGCGCACTGGCCGCAACGAGGCAAAACTGCGGGATGGCGATCTGGTGTATGCGATGTTGGAACACGCTTCTGGAGGCTACCGCGTCAAATTTATCGTGCCGGTCTCTGTTCCGCGTGTAGGCTTTGAGCGCAAGATCGGCGACCTGCTGCATCCGTATGAGCTGGCAAAATGTGAGGACTACGACAGGCTCTGCCCCGCCTGTCGCACCTTCGGTTGGGTGTGGGGCGATGATCCAGAGCAACAGCGTCCTGAGCTATCCAAACCCACTGCCTACGCTGGCCGCGTGATTTTCAGTCATGCCCGATTGACGCACAATGCAGGCACGTTCGACGCCACGCTGGCGATCCTGTCTACACCCAAGCCAACGACCTATCGCTTCTACCTGCGACCTCGTAACGGCAAACCTCAGGATGGATTGTGCGATCAGCAGGTAGACTACGACAACCCTGGCCAAATCCTGCGTGGTCGCAAGGTCTATCGGCATCACGGCAACCGTCTCAATCCGCAGGAATATCAGAGCGTAGAAGGGAACAAGAGTGACCAGAACCGAACTGTGCACGGCGTCCAAAAGGCAGGCAGCCGCTTTGAATTTACCGTAGAATTTGAGAACCTGGCGCCGGTGGAGTTGGGTGCGCTGCTGTGGAGTCTGCGCCTGGAAAAATGGCATCATCGTATCGGCTATGCCAAACCCCTTGGCTTCGGCTCTGCCCAGATCGAAGTCCTGTCGGTCAGCATCCTCAATCCTGAGGTGCGCTACGCCTCGTTGTCTGATACAGCCGATGGCTGGATTGATCGAACCGACCAGATGGATGTCTGGATCAATGATTTCAAACGGGCAATGGCAGCGCGCTACGGTGCCACGTTTGATCAACTGGCAAACATCCGCGACTTGAAAGCACTGCTGGCTGATACGCCACCCTTTCCTGTCCACTACCCACGGCCAACACGACAACCACAGGTACAAGGAAAGCAGTACGAGTGGTTCGTCGGCAACAAGCGCGGCGGTCAGAGTCCAGGACCAAGGCTTGCCCTGTCTCTTGCCGACGACGATCAGACAGGTCTACCGTTGATTGACAAAGATGGCAACGTCGTGGAGTAAAGCAATGGCGAAGCACAAAGGCAAACCCAACAACCAGAATCGTCAGCGCCAGAAAGAAGCGGCTCATAAATTCAGACCTCCAGAAGTGGCGAAATCCAGACACGCCGGAAAGCGTCAACGCCAGGAAGCATCGTCCGTGCAGGTTGCCAAAGTGTGGAAAACACCAAAGATTCCCTGGCCCACACCCCGGCAACCGACTGAGACGAGAGAGAACTATCGCTTTCTCAATCCGTACAACTTCGTGCGATATCTGCCTGAGCCGACGATACCCGCCAATGATCCGGACGCTCAGTTGCTCGGTCGCTGTGCGCCACCGCCTCACGACCGTTACATCGGTCTGACGGGGCGCATTGTTTGCACAATAGAGGCTGTGACACCGCTGTTCATCTCTGATAGTCACGATATCAACGTGACCTCCATTCTCCTTGATGGCAGAGAAGTCCAGCACAAAAGCTACCGCTTTTTCCAGTACGAGGGTAGAGACGCTATCCCGGCCACCAGTCTGCGCGGGATGATCCGCTCCCTGTTCGAGGCTGTCACCAACTCACCCTTCAGTGTCTTCAACAGTGACGAACGCCTGGAGTATCGCATCGACCCGGCTGAAGCGCGCCGATTCAAGCCCGGCATCGTGCAGAGCCTGCCGAATGGTGATCAACCGGGCGTCATTCTGCTTTGTGAAGAGGCGAAGATCAGTGCCTACTACGATAACCCGCAAGACAACGTGCTTCATGGATCATGGCGCTGCGGCGAGGAAGCATACGCGATCGTGGGTACGACGAAAAACAATGTCCCCAAAGTCGAAGTTATCAACCGCAATCGTGATCGCCTTCCAAAGGGCGATCACCGCGTCTATCACGGTTGGGTCAAAGTGACTGGTCGTACTATTGACACCAAGCGTAACGAGAGTTTCTTCTACTTCAAGGGCAATCCAGACAAAGCCGAGCGCGTATTCTTTGATGCAGAGCGTGAAGCCGATTTCAATGCTATTCTCCATGCACAACTGTATGAACGCCGGGAGGATTTTCGTAGCCGGATTCAAAGTGAGCGCCTTGCGGCAGATAATCTGGTGTATGTCGAGCTTGAACCAGACGATAAAACTCGTGTACGGCATATTGCCCTGACAAAGGTTGCCCGGTTGCGTTATCGTCAGACCGTGGGCCAACTTCTGCCTGCTCACCTGCACCCGAGCCAGCAGTACGATCAGTTGGATATTGCCTCGCGCGTTTTTGGGTGGGTCAGGGACACATCAACGGAGGACAAAAGGGAGCGCATTGCTTACGCCGGTCGGGTGCGCTTCAGTCATGCCGTGCTGACTGAGGATGGCGATAAGGGCGTCTATGACGGTGAGATGCCGCTGGCAATCCTGGGATCACCCAAGCCGACGACAACCCTCTTCTACCTGCGCAAGCGCAAAGGTGAATGGAGCGAAGCGGAACGCAAGCAACCCGGCGCTGCCACCACAATCGGCTATGATGGTCCCAACATACTGCGCGGGCGCAAGTTCTACCGCCACCATGGAAAAGTCCTCAACCGTCTGGAATATGAGCGTGCTGGACGTCGTCAGGATCACCAAAACCGCACAGTACGTGGAGTGCGGGCACCGGGAAACGTTTTCGAGTTCACTATTGACTTCCACAACCTGGCGCCGGTGGAGCTGGGAGCGCTGCTATGGACACTCAATCTGAGCGACCTGAGCGACAACGAACAATGTTTCTTCCGGTTAGGGTACGCCAAACCGTTAGGATTCGGCAGTGTCAGGCTTTCCGTAATTCAGGTTGAACTGCTCGATCTAGATGCTCGCTACCGATCATTGCAAACGTCTGGCTGGCGCCCTGCCACACCCTTAGAGCGTAGTCGATGGCTGGAGCGTTTCGAAACGGCAATGCAACATTGCTATGGGAAACCACTCTATGAATTGCCCAATATCGTCGACCTGATCAAACTGCTCAGAGGTCCTGAAAAGGGTCAACCTCAGCATATCCACTATCCGCGTACCAATCTGCAACCTGATCCAGAGGGAAAGAACTTTGAGTGGTTTGTGGAGAACAAAGCCAAATCGACCAAAGTGGATCAGGCCGGACCAAACTTAACGCTGGAAATGCCGGATGTGGAAAAAGGGCTGATATTACTGGAAAAGGAAAAAAAGGAAAAACAGACATGACAGAGACGACAAAAGCGATCATCTTCCTCGGAGTCAAACCAATCGACACAAACTACGTCTTCCCCGATGGACGCGAGTATATAGCGCCTTTCTTTGGCATTGCACTTGCGAATTTTGTTCCGGGTCTGCGGATGCGCGTCTTTGTAACTAAGGCTGCAAGAGATCAATGTTTACCGGAGTTTCAAAATTACGTTGCCAAATTTGTCGGTGACATCCAACCAGTGGATATCCCAGATGGCCGCAATGGCGAGGAACTGTGGACAATTTTTCAATCCGTTGTTGATGCAGTTGAGCCTGAAGAGCGACTGATCTTCGACATCACCCATGGGTTTCGTTCGTTGCCATTTCTCTCTTTTCTTGCCGTAGCATATTTGCGTGTCGTCAAAAATATCCAGCTAAAGGGGGTCTATTATGGCAACTTCGAGGCACGCGATCAGTCGGTAACTCCGAATCGAACACCGGTTATCGATCTGACGCCCTTTGTTGATTTGCTTGACTGGACAGTGGGTGCCGATCACTTTGTGCGCTTTGGAGATGCACGCGAATTGGCGCGGTTGTTGCGAACATAGCATGAACGTGTAAAACCTGACTTGAAAAATAAGGTAGCGATGTCCGAATGGAGCAATTCCCCAATCAAAAAGACGGCAGCCTATCTTGAGTGCGCTTCACGTGCGCTTCGTGTCTTGCGACCTAACGAAGCAATGGACGCCAGCGCACAGATTTGTGCACAGTTACCCGAGGCTCTCAAGGCGAGCCAAGAACTTGCGCATCCGCTCCTGCCGCTCGGTGAGCACGTGCGCAACAGTTTCACCCCAATCGCACTTAGTGAGAACGCGCAATCCAAGAATCCTGCGGAAACGCTGAAGATCGAGCGTCAGCTGATCAAATGGTACCTGGATCGCAATCAAATCTTTCTGGCGGTAGCGTTGGCGCGTGAATGGCTGGTTTCATGGGTAATGGTGCAGAGGGGGATGGGTAACAACCTGTTGGAGAAATCTGAGCGCGAGAAGATTGAGCGTGCGCTTGGACAGAAATCCCAACAAATGATTGGCAAGTCGCCCGTGAATAATAACGATACAGCGCTGCCTAATCTTGACCCTAATACGATTGATGCGATTGTGCAGTGCTACAATCAACTAGGTGACCTGCGCAACGACCTGATGCATGCAGGCAAACGCAAGAGTCCGCGGGCAGCGGAAAAGGTTGAGGAACAGGCGAAAGAACTGATTAAAGAGCTGGAAAAACTTCTGCACGAAAGTGAGCACAATTGACCCCTTGACGATGCAGCGTGCGTTGTGCAACAGTCTTGTTCGAGGTTACACAGTGAACACTCAAAAGGAGCAAACACAATTGCATTCGTCAACAATGAGGCCTGCGCTATGCAACCGATACGTTCCTATCGCAGCCTGCCACAGCATGATTTTTTGGACATCCTCTGCGTTCCTTCTCTCGTTTTGGGCATCAAGACACTGCACATCCACCTTCTCCTGTACGCGGAAAAGGGAAGCAGAGAGAAAGCTCACATCAGCAGGTTTTTTGGCAGGCCCCTGCATGCCATCTCCCGTTTCAGCCATCAGCACGCCCAAACTCCCCCTTCTCCCCTTGTGGGAGAAGGGGGCAGGGGGGATGAGGGGGCAAAGGGCAGGTTCTCCCCTTGTGGGAGAAGGGGGCAGGGGGATGAGGAGCAACAGCGCGTCAGAACACACCAGGGGGAGCAGCACGAGCATCACCCCCCACCTACTCCTCCTCTTCCTCCTCGCGCTCCGCCAGACGCCGGTCGAGCGCCAGCAAGCCAGGACCATCGTCGCCGATGAGTTTCAGGTGCTGGATGATCTCCTGGGCGCTCTTCTCCTCTTCGACCTGCTCATCGATGAACCACTGAAGCATGCTGAGGGTGGGGTAATCGTTCTCCTGCGCAGCGAGGGCGTAGATGGCATGAATGGCGGCAGTGACCCGCTGCTCGTGCGCCAGCGCGTGCTCGAATACGTCAAGCGGCGATGCAAACTCGTTCTGCGGCTCGTCGATAGCCCCGAGAATCACGCGCCCTCCGCGGTCGTTCACATAGTCAAAGAAGCGCAGCGCGTGCTTGCGCTCCTCCTCACTCTGCAACCGAAACCAGTGGGCAAACCCGGTCAGTGACAGCGACTCGAAGTAAGCCGCCATTGCCATGTAGGCGTGGGATGCGAAAAACTCGTAGGTGATTTGCTTGTTAATCGCCTGCTGAATGCTCTCGCTGAGCATATAGACACTCCTTTCCGCATACGGTATGGCAGCATTATATCAGGTTCCAACTGAAACAGGGGTGTGATAAAAGGTTGAAGGCGAAAGATAGCGTGCAGGTCGCACCAGGCAGACGCTGGACTTAAGGAAGGTTGACGCCCTGCGCGTCCGCTGCTTGACGATCTGTGGTATACTGATGACGCACCGCGTTACGCCTGCAACTTGTGTAGAAACGCAACTATGGTGTTGCATCACGTAATCGATAATGTACAATGGTACGCGCAGATAGGCATTGTACACAATCCCACCACCCGGTCACGCTGCGGGAGTCAAATCAGGCAGCACTGAAAACGTGATGCTGGCGAACGAGTCTTGGCGAACGAAACAAGCCTACCCGTGGCTGGCGGGGAAGTCACGCCTGTCAGAGATGAGGCGGCCGTAAGGCGCTCAGGGCAGGAAGAGGATGATATGTACCTGCGCGCACACGTTCCATAGCAGGAGCGTACAGGAGGCATGCATATGCTCGATACAACCCGCGATGTCGTGCGCAAGAGTCTGCTGGCGATGCTGGGCGCCATTACGCTGGCAGATGATGAACTGGAGCAACTCCTTGATCGTCTGGCAGCGCGTGGCGAACAGGTTGCGCGCGACCGAATTAGTCATATAGAAGCGCTACGCAACCGGCTGACCGGGAGCGAAGGGGCGGCTCGTGAAGGATTGCACGAAGGTGCGCTGCTCCGGCAGACGCTTCGGGAAGAGATTGAACGTCAGGGGCGTTTGCTTGCCGCAGCGCTTGATCTGCCAACCCGCGATTCGATCAATCTTCTGCGCGAGCAGATTGAACAGATCAGTACGATGCTCAACCAGATCGTTGCACAGCGGAAGCCGGTCAGCACTCCGACCGACAATGGACAGACGCCCGCTCCAACGCCAGCCACGCCTGTCCCCCAACCGGACGAGGTTCCCGCGACCGTAGCCGCTGCCGCCCACGACGAGGTTCCCGCGCCGGTAGCCGCTGCCGCCCACGACGAGGTTCCCGCGCCGGTAGCTGCTGCCACCCAATCGGACGAGGTTCCCGCATCCGCTGTCACCCAACCGGAAGCGGATGAGGCTTCCACGCTTGCATCAGAGACGGGTGAGTCGTCCGCGCCCACAATGACTGCTCCGGTTCCCGGGTATGATGCACTCAATGCAAAACAGGCAGCTGCAATTGTCGCCGAACTTGAGGAAGCCGATCTACTCGCACTTTATCAGTACGAACAAGCGCATCGCAACCGCATTACTGTGCTGCGCGCTATCGAAGCGGCGCTTGCCCGCCATCGCGGTGAGTCGTAATTGCCTGCCGCTACATTCTCTAGAAGTCACCGCAGTATCATGCCCCCAAACTGGGGGCTTTATGTTGCCTTCCCCGGACTTACCAACGTGTCATCACTGGATGACAGGATTGCTATCCACGCATCTTGCGCGATACCGCGCCTTCCGCTATAGTAGCGCAAGGAGAAACCATTGAGCAGACTCTGTTCCTATGCGCGCGCTGATTACTGGCATCAATGGATTCGTTGGCGGGCATCTGGCTGAGCATCTCCTCTCCAGTGGCAGGTGGGAGGTCACTGGCATTGCGCGGCAGCCAGCTCTCACCCTGGAAACCCTCACCGGTCGGGTGACCTACATCGCTGCCGATCTCAGCGACCGTGAACAAACCCTGGGAGCGCTTGCCAGTATCCGACCCGACGTCATCTTCCACCTCGCCGGTCAATCGAACGTTCCGCACGCATTCGCCGATCCGCATACCACGGTTCAGGTAAATATCGGCGCGCAGATTAACCTGTTTCTCAGCGTGCTGCAACTGCGGATTGACCCGCTGATCATCGTTGCCAGCAGCAACGAGATCTACGGGCTGGTACGCCCTGAAGACCTGCCGATCAACGAACAAACGCCGCTGCGCCCGGTTAACCCATATGCTGTGAGCAAAGCGGCGCAAGACCTGTTTGCCTACCAGTACCACATCAGTCATCGACTGCGCACTATTCGCCTCCGACCCTTCAACCATATCGGTCCACGTCAGACGGAAGCATTCGTTGTACCGGCATTCGCTGCGCAGATCGCGAGGATCGAAGCCGGACTGCAACCACCAGTGCTGCGCGTCGGCAATCTGGCGGCGGAACGTGATTTCAGCGATGTGCGCGATATTGTACGCGCATATGAACTCGCTGCACTGCACGGCGAAGTCGGCGCAGCGTACAATGTCGGCAGCGGGCAGGCAGTTGGCGTGCAGCGCATTCTGGACATTCTGCTGACCTTCAGCACCCACGATATTCAGATCGAACCGGATCCATCCCGGATGCGCCCCTCCGATGTGCCGCGCATGGTATGCGACGCATCGCGCTTCCGCGCCGATACCGGATGGACGCCGCGCATTCCATTGGAGCAGACCCTGTTCGACACACTTGAATACTGGCGTTTCCGGGTACAGGAGCAACTATGAAGGCAGTTATTCTGGTCGGTGGCCTTGGCACCCGTTTACGACCGCTCACGTGCAACACACCCAAGCCGATGATCCCGCTTGTCAATCAACCGTTTATTGTCCACGTCCTGGAAAATCTGCGCAGCCAGGGGATCGAAGAAGTCATCCTGTGCGTACAATACCTCGCTGGGCGGTTCCGTGAGGCGCTCGGCGATGGTTCGGCGCTTGGCCTGAGGATCCACGTGATCGAAGAACCAGAGCCGCTGGGGACCGCTGGCGCAGTGAAGAATGTCGAACACATGCTAGACGGGTCAACCTTCGTCTTCAACGGCGATGTACTGACCGATCTCGACCTGCAGGCAATGATGGCGTTCCACCGCGAGCGCGGTAGCAAGTTGACTATCGCGCTGACACCAGTCGAAGACCCGACGGCGTATGGTCTGGTCGAAATGGATGAGACGGGTCACATCCGCCGGTTTGTCGAGAAGCCTCGGGTTGATGAAGTAACCTCAAACCTGATCAACGCTGGCACCTATATTATCGAGCCGGAACTGTTCCGCTACGTGCCGCCTAAGCAACACTACATGTTCGAGCGCGGCTTGTTCCCTGTCGTCCTCCAGACCCGCGATCCCATGTACGGCTACCCGTCGTCCGCCTACTGGACCGACATTGGCACACCGTCGGCATATCTGGAGGTGCACCACGACATCCTGGTCGGCAAGGTGCGTTACCGTTTTCATGGTAAAGAGATTGGCAACCGGGTATGGCTGGTCGGGGATGCCGACATTCACCCGCGCGCCCAGATTATTGGTCCTGTCGTCATTGGTCCGGGAGTGAAGATCGGCGCTGGCGCGCAGATCATCGGACCGACCGTTATCGGCGCGGGATGCGTTATCGGCGCGAATGCCCGGATCGAGGGCGCTGTCCTTTGGGAAGGGAACCAGATCGAAGAAGGGGTCGCGCTACGATCGTGTGTTGTTGGTAGTCGCAATCAGATCGGCGCGCGCACTCACATCAGCGATGGCGCAGTCGTTAGCGATGCATGCATCATCGAAGCTGACAACCGCCTGGAGCGAGGCATTCGCATCTGGCCCGAAACCCATCTGAAAGAGCGCTCGATCTCCTTCTGAAAAGGCATGGCGAGAGCCATGCTATAATGGACGCGGTGCGCTCCGAACGCCAGAGCGCACCGGTACAGATGCAGAAGGAGCACGACGATGGCACGTGTCGCAATTAACGGCTTCGGTCGGATCGGCCGCCAGAGCTTCAAAGCAATGCTCGAGCACTACCCGGACGACCTGGAGATCGTAGCAATAAACGACCTGACCGACAATGAAACACTGGCGCACCTGTTGCGCCACGACTCGACGTATGGCGCGTTCGATGGCGATGTCAGCGTGACCAGTGATCGGATCAGTGTGACGTTTTACAGCGAAGAAGGGGATGAACGTCAGATCGACATTGTGGCGTTGGAGGAGCCTGACCCGGCGAAACTGCCATGGCGCGACCTAGGCGTCGACATTGTGATCGAGTCAACCGGGCGCTTCACCGAGGCGGAGAAGGCGCGTGCACACCTCCAGGCGGGTGCGCGCAAGGTTATCATCACGGCGCCCGCTAAAGGCGAGGACATTACCATCTGCCTCGGCGTCAACGAAGATCGCTACGATAACGCCGTTCACCACATCATCTCCAACGCTTCCTGCACCACCAACTGTCTGGCGCCGGTGGCAAAGGTGCTCAACGACAATTTTGGCATCCGCCGCGGGATGATGACAACGGTTCATTCCTATACCATGGATCAGAACCTGCAGGATAATGTTCACAAAGACCTGCGGCGCGCGCGGGCGGCTGCAATGAACATTGTGCCGACGACCACTGGTGCAGCACGGGCGGTGGCGCTTGTGATTCCTGAACTCAAAGGCAAGTTCGATGGGTTTGCCGTGCGTGTGCCGACTCCAACTGTCTCAATGATCGACTTCGTGGTCGAGCTGGAGCGCAACGTCTCGGTCGATGAGGTGAACGAAACGTTCCGCGAAGCAGCGCAGAGTAAGGAGCTGGAAGGCATTCTGGAAGTGACCGACGAGGAACTGGTATCGAGTGACTTTATCGGCTCCACTGCGTCGGCGATTGTTGATCTGCCGCTCACAATGGCGCTCGGGGGCAATCTGATCAAGGTCATTGCGTGGTACGACAATGAGTGGGGGTATGCGACCCGCGTCGCCGACCTGACGGCGTTCATCGCCGATGAAATGGAAACGTAGCAGCATTGCCGCAGAAAGAGGAGAGACGTTGCAGCGCAACGTCTTTCCTCCAATCCCTACGAAGACGCTGGCATCCCCGCCAGGCGACGCAGTTCACGATTACGGCTCAAGCGCCCAAGAACATTCCGCTTGACGTTATATACCTCTGCAACGCTGCTGAACAGATCACGACGCATCTTGTAGATCTCCCCCGGTTTGCGCCCCATAATGAACGAGTGGTAGAGCACGAACCGCTCGACGTCGCATATTAGCAGCGCATCGATTGAGCGCCAGAACTCCTCGCGCGCCACCCGGTTGATCGCCTCCTCATCCGGCGCATCCAGCATCTGACCACGAGCACGCACGCACTCGTCTGGCACAATCTCCGCCCAGGACTGCGCACGTGCACAGTCGATCACCACGCAACTGGCGCAGAGGCGCAGATAGTGCAATAACGATCCGAGTGTCGGAAATGCAGCAAAACGCTCTGGCGTGATTGCCTGCCAGAAACGAGCGAACACCGAACCAACGAAGTACTCGCTGCTCTCGCCGGTGCTGCCGAACGCACTGCTCCGCCGTACCCAACCCTCGACCAGTGCGCGATACTGGTAAAACAAGTATTCCCACGCCGCATCGCATCGCTCAACCAGCGCCCGCCGGAATAGCTCGTAAGCGAAGCGCGTATCGTGCGGTTGACCTCGAAAAAAGCGTTCACTTTCGATGCGACAGTGCCGCTGGAGTGTCGCAAGATCCATGCCGACAATTGTCTGCGCATCGATATCCGTATGCTCATATGTGGAAGACGACTCATATGTGGAAGACGATCTGCAGACGCTGCGTGCTGATGCATTCGGCAGCGGACGAGGAACATCCGTATGGCTCTGCTGCATTCATGCCTCCTCGTAGATCGCTGGCTTCTGTAGATTATTCTAGGCACTAGCTCGCCTGGCGAGAATGACTCCTGGATGAGAACCGGATGACAGGCTTACGATCAGTAATGGTAATACCCGAAAAGAATAAAGAAATCCTTAATCGAGGTGTAATGCGTTTTAACTTTTTCAACGGACGACAGTACCCAGGCGCAGTTCCTCACCTTTCCGAAATCAGTCGGCGAAAATACCTCGTGCAGCATTGAGGAGTGCAACCAGTTCAGCCAGCGTGAGCGCCGGACCGATATTCTCGGTCGAGTCACTCCAGCATCCCCAGTACCCCTCACGATCAACTCGCCAGAACGCGCGCCCCAGGTAGTGACCAGTGCGCGGATCATGGACGGGAACACTGTCGCGGATGGAGGAAAGCGGAGCACGTGGCGGTCCCCAGACCACTAGCGTGTCGGGACGAGCCTGACGCGGATGACGTTCGGGACGAATAAGACTGGTAAGGTGCGGATACCAGAATTCGCACAGTCGCGTGACCAGTGGCAGCGGACGCTCCAATGCATCGAAGAAGGGCAACGGCTGATCGGCATGCAGTCGAACAATCGACAGGGCGCCAAAACCCGGATCGATACGAACGCGCGCGTAAATCGTGAAGGCACGCAGCGGTTGGGCTACACGCAGAACGTCAGCGATCATCGACCGGTGGGACTCGGCCATGCTCCACATTAGCGCATGAGCAGTTGGAGCGTAGATCAGCGCTTCCATAGTTTGTTGATACCTGTCTTTTCCGAATATCCTTGCGTGGAGGAATACGTATCGATCCGAGGCTGATCAACGTTGTGTGCAGCAGTGCGCCCCTCTTTGTATCATAAAGCCTGTCGACGCAGAATGCAGTAGGAGAAGAGTCCTCTTTTTAGAATTTCAAGCCGATAAAAAAACCGCACGAGTTACAACGACTCGTGCGGTCTTCTACCAGTTCTATGAGATTACGATTGGTCGTCCGCCTGATCGGTCGATGCCTGCGGCTTCTGCGATGATGGCGGTTGGTTGGCAGCAGGCACACTGATAGCGTCTGAGGGGCGACGGGCGACAGGGAGACGGCGGCTGACGCTGACCGGCTCCGAAAGCGGGCGGCTTGTAACAAAGCCGAACTGCTGGCGCTGCACAGTGCGCGGATCGGTGAACGGATGCTCAGCTTCAACACGCGCCAGAATCTCATTTACGTCAATGTCGGTCAGCTCGTTACGCAGGATCAGCGCCTCGGCGATCGCAATCACTGCTTCCTTGTTGTTTTCGAGCAGCGACTTCACCTGCCGGTACTGCTCATTCAGAATAGCCTCAACGCGCGCTTTGATATCTGGGCTTGCCAGCCCTTGCATACCGAACGTCAGATACGAGTACAGACTGTCGTCCATTCCATACGCGCCGACCATGAAGGTAGCCAGACCAGTGGCGTTTTGCAGGTCACTTGTCACGCCGCTCATCTGGATATTGAGGAAAATTTCTTCGGCAGCGCGACTGGCAAGCGAGATTTTGATCCGGTCGAGAAGTTCGTCCTTCGTGCGCGTATGAATCTCCTCCTCCGGTTTCCAGGCGGCAAAGCCAAGCGCCGAACCGTGGCGCACGATTGTCACCTTCGTCAGGCGCTCTTTGCGCAGCAGTTTGACCGCCGCGTAAGCATGACCTGCTTCATGGTACGCAAGACGGCGACGCTCTTCATACGACATGTTGCGGATCGGCTGGCGCAGACCCCACTCGTGCGTCTCACGGGCGCGGGTGAAATCCCAATAGTTGATCGACGATCGACCGTCGAAATGGGCGTGTATGACCGCCTCGTTGATTACAAACTTGATCGCCACTGGGGAGTAACCAATTGTATCGGAGACCATACGATCAATTGGCATTGGCTCGTGCTTCACCTTTGCCAGATAGTACTCAATGATCTCTCGACGCCCATCAGCATCGGGAAGATCGACCACAATCTTGCGGTCAAAGCGTCCTGGTCGCAACAACGCCGCATCAAGCGTCTCTACCAGGTTGGTCGCTGCCATTGTAAGCACTGGCGGCATTTCCGCCTTCTTGCGACGCAGACCGAAGAAGCGCAGGATCTTACCAGTCAGCGACTGTTCGTGCGGCGGCGGGTCCATCTGGATAAGCAGTTCGTTGAGCAGACCACTCCCCGCGCCCATGCCCATTCCTAGACCCATGACCACATTGGAGCGACCACCGTGGTTTGGATCGGAAGACATGCCCACAGCGCCCTGACCGGCAAGGTTCGGACTGCGCGCCATGCCAATCGCATCGATTTCGTCGATGAATAGGATGCAGGCACCATACTCACGAGCCAGTTTACGCGCCTTGCGGTAGAGCAACATAACCTTTACGTTGCCCATGCCCATCCAGGCAGATGTCAACGATGGAGCGCTCAGGTAGCCAAACGGCACACCTGCTTCAGTCGCTACTGCCTGTGCCATATAACTTTTGCCGGTTCCAGGCGGACCGATCAGGAGCACGCCACGGGTCACCTCGCCACCCATCTCTTTGAACTCTTTGGCGCCCTTGAGCAGCGTTACAATCCGGCGCGCCGCTTCCAGTACCTCCGGATTGCCTTTGTAGTCCTTGAAGCCAATGCCCGTCTCGCCTGGTTTAAGCCAGTAGATGCGGGTGCGGCCCATGAAGTAGAACATCAGGAAGAACTGGAACCCGATGAAGAAGAACAGATAGGTGCCAATCAGCAGCACCTGAATGATTGCGGCGCCCACATCGTTCGTCATAACGAACTCAATGGCGCGCGGCGTCAGATTGATCACCAGCCAGACGGTGGCAACAGCGATCAGGACGCGCAAGATGAAGCGGCGCACCTTCCAGGGCCAGCGGTGGAGCGCCTGATCGATCTTCTGGTCCAGTTCGCGATCAAGTTCATCGCGGTAGCGTGGATCGACGCTGGGACGATACGGTTCAAGTGCCATGCTCAACTCCCATTTCAGGCGCATGTGCGCCGCTCACTATTACACTTCTCCACTATCAGTTATTCTGCGTAAGCCGATCGAGCGGTGAGATGATATTGACAATCTTGCCATCTGGATTGGCAGTAATAATCAACGGAACCCTGGCTCGCTGGCTCTGGAGCGACACCTGGACGGCATAGAAGTACATCGAACCACCATCATCGAGCGGAATACCGCCAATATAGTCGTAGCGATTGTACACTAGACCCATATTCTTCTCGATATTCGCCTGTGATTGCAGCGTTGCTTTCGATGCGCCCGCATTAAGGCGCGACGTCTGGTACTCGGCGCTGAATGATTCCCACATCAGATCGGCATTGAATGTTTTGCGCCCATGAAGGTAGTTGAGCACCGCTGGCGCAGGTGGAATCGACTCAGCGCGGACAAAGCCAGGATCACCCGGTTTCGGTCCCCAGAGTTGCCAGCTCATCCAGCCGATGATACTCAATAGCACAAATGCAACAATAAGGGTCAGGGCATATGGTCGCAGCAAACGCCCAAAAATAACCATCCCATACAGGACACGCCGTAGAAGCAGGCGCATCAATCGTGCGAAGCGACCAGCAGTGCCAACACGCGGCGGTTGGGTGTAGTATGGGTACGGCGATTGCATGGGGTATGGTGGCGGCGTGGGCGTATGCTGAGCCGGAGGTTGCGATATATGACGCGGGTCATGCATAGGTATCACCACATTTCCCTGACACTGGCACTCATTTTCAGCGTCTAACACTGGATCTGATTGATAGAGACACTCACCAGGAGAATTTGGCACAGGTGTATAGGAGTCGTGTCAAGATTGGTTAAAGTATACTTGAACAAAGACATGTTATCAAGCTGTCCGTATGAAGATACGATGAGAGAGATACACTGGATGTGGCAGCGATGGGGCACCAGATTACGCTGGCTCGACAAAGCGGCGCTGCTAGTGATCATCGGATATGCGACACTGGCAGTGAGCGCTCAGACGGGATTGAACGTTGCCGGGCAAGGTCTCGACCCGGTGTGGGCAGCGGCACAGCAGCGACGCACGCTGCGGGTGGCAGTCGATTTCGGCTTCTACCCGTTTACGTGGATGGAGGATGGGCAACCAGCCGGGTACGACATCGACCTAGCGCGGGCAATCGCGGCACGCCTTGGCATGCAGGTCGAATTCGTGCCAGTTGGACTGGACTCAATCTATGACGACCTGGCAGCACGACGTGCTGATGTTGCGATCTCTGCACTCCCCTACGCGCCGGAACTCAGCTGGCGTGCGCGCTTCTCGCAGTTCTACTTCGACGCCGGGCAGATGCTGGTTGTCAGGAGTGATACGCCAATCGCTACAGAAGCCGATCTCGCCGGGCGCGTAGTTGGTGTGGCGCTCGGTTCCGACGCCGACACCTGGGCACGACGACGCCTGATGGAAGGGGTGTCGTTCGTTCTGCGCGCCGACTACGATACGCCGGACGAGGCGCTGGCAGCGCTACAGCGCGGCGACGTGGACGCCGTTGCGACCGATCATGCTGCGGCGCTGATCGCCATAGCGCGTGCACCGGAACTGCGCATTGCGACGGCGTTGACATTCGAACCATACGTCATCGCCGTTGCGCCGGAAGCGTATCGCCTGCACGAGGCAGTGAATCATGCACTGGATGACCTGCGCGCCGAGGGATTCTTTGATACATTGCGGGAAAAGTGGTTCCGGTAGGCTCTTTCGTGCTACTCCTCAAATCCCGGCGGCATACCGGATCGCGTTGCGGAAGATGACCAACCCATCACCCTCCTCCCGCAGCGGCTCGCGTGTCCAGCGCGGGTGTTGATAGGGGAACACGGCATTTTCGGGGTGAGGCATTAACCCAAGCACATTTCCGCCAGGGTTACAGATCCCGGCAATATTATCCTCCGAGCCGTTCGGGTTCTCCGGGTACGACGGCGGACCGCCATCGGCGGCAGCATAGCGCAGCGCGACCAGTCCGGCAGCGCGCAGTGCCGCGAGGGCGGCAGCATTCCGGGTAACAAAACGTCCTTCGCCATGAGCAACGGGTACTTCGATCAGACGATCAATGCTGCGTGTAAAAACGCACACGCTGCCAGGGTCAGCGGCCAGGCGCACCCAGCGGCACTCAAAGCGACCAGACGCATTATCGGTGAGGGTAACCGACTGTGCAGGTGACGAGGCGGATGTCTCCGTCAGGGGCGTACCAGGCAGAATACCAGCCTTCACCAGCGCCTGGAAGCCATTGCAGATGCCGATAACCGGGCGACCGTCGGCGATGAAGCGTGTGATCTGATCACCCAGGCAGTGAATGAGATCAACGGCAAGCAATTTCCCTGCACCGAGATGGTCACCATACGAAAAGCCACCGGGAACGACCAGCATCGCATAGTCCATCAGGCGGCAGTCACCGCTGATAAGCCGGTTGATATGCACTACCTCCGGGTGCCCACCCGCAAGTTCAATAGCAGTAGCGGCATCACTGTCGCGGTTGATGCCCGCAGCGCGCAGAATAAGAACGCGCGGCGTTTTCTTCATACGTTATCCCCAACGGAATTCAATCTCCACCTCACCAATCTTGATCCGGTCGCCAGAGCGCAGATGATGCTTCTGGTGAGGAGGGAGCGGTGATCCATTGACCAGCGTACCATTTGTCGATCCGAGGTCAACCAGCGTATAGTGATCGCCGTTCCGGTCAATCACTGCGTGGTGGCGCGACGCAATGCCCCGGTCGTACTCTGCTAGGTCAAGTTCGGGATAGTGATGCTGGCGCGGGTCACGGCGACCGATCCGGAGCGGTGTGCGTTCGATCTTCTGCTCGAAGGTGCTGCGCGGTGACACAACGATCAGGCGCGGCACGACCAGCGCAGCGCTGAGCGGCACACCACATCCGGCGCAAAAGCGCGCATTCGGTTTGTTGATCCGCCCACAACGCGCGCATGCTGCACCTGATGCCGGAACATCGGTCGAAGGTGCAGGAGGTGCAACTGGCGCTACAGGAGCGGATGGCGTCTGAAGAATGGTTTCCGACGACGGTCGTAGTGCAACGGGCGGAATGATTGGCGGGGGTGGCGTAGCACGAGCGACCGGGTCGACATAGGGCGCATCCAGGCAACGATGAAGCGCCTGCTCGAACTCAAGCGCACTGCTGAACCGTTTGGACGGTTCCAGATTCATTGCTTTGATAATCACCTCCTCGGTACGCGCATCAACCGAGGGGTTGAGTTTGCGAATGCTTCCTTTTGCTGGCGTCTGCAACGGGATCGGCGGCAGATTGGTCAGCAGATGGAGCAGTGTTGCGCCCAACGCATAGACGTCAGATCGCGCATCGGTTTGCCCTTTGCCATACTGTTCAGGCGGCGCATAACCTGCTGATCCCATCGCAATCGTATCTTTCGCCTTGCGCGCCTTGTACGTCCGCGCAACGCCGAAATCGATCAGTTTCAGAACTCCTTCCGGCGTCAGCATCACATTCGACGGCTTCAGATCGCGATAGATGATCGGTGGAGTGCGCGTATGAAGATAGTGCAGAATGCGTGCAATCTGAATGCCATATCCGATCACCTGCTGCTCCAGCAGCGGGGCATTGGCGTCGCGGATGCAATGCTCGAGCGTCTGACCCGGCACAAATTCCATGATCATCACCGGGCGACCCTGGTACTCAAACAGATCAGCAACGACTGGCAGCCCCGGATGGCTGAGCTTCCTGAGCAGTTCAGCTTCCTGCAAAAAGAGACGCCGGTTTTCTTCCAGTTCGCCTGGCGGCAAATCTTCCGCCGGGCGCATCTCCTTCAACGCCCAGATTGTCGAGTCGGCAAGCCGAAGCGCACGATAGACGGCACCCATCCCCCCGCGACCTATCAGTGAGAGAATACGATATTCGGCATGTGTGCCGCGGATGGTTGTTTCCGGGACCAGCAGATCAGACATATGGCGCCGAGCGTGCACTCTGTGCAGCGGAATCGCGTCTCGCCGCAAATTGTACCACAGGATATGCATCGATGGCGCTGTGCTATACTTGATACACGTGATACGGTTGTTTTCGCGGAGTCGTTGTCTCCGCACAAAGCGATTGTCAAAATGATGTCGCGGATATCGACGTCAGTGCAACAGTTGCACGATGCGCTTCGTCCATTATGAACGATGGGCGTGTTGCGCGTCCGAAAGAGAAAACGACGACCTTAGGCAAAACCAGGGTCTATGCAGGACGTTGCAGAAGGAGTATTCGTATGGCAGGCGAGGTCACAATTCGCGCGTCGCTGGCGCGCCCGTACATGGCAGCAGCGGCAACACCGCAGGTTGCCTATATTCTGCTCGAAATCACGCCCGCTCAGGTGATGACGCAGGTGCGCGCGCCCGTCAATGCCTGTTTCGTGATTGACCGGAGCGGCTCGATGAAGGGCGAGAAGATCGACCGGGTGCGGCGGGCGACGATCCGTGCCATTGAGATGCTCGATGCGCAGGATGTCGTCTCGGTGGTCATTTTCGATCATCGGACTGAGGTGCTGATCCCTGCCACACCAGTGACCAGACCTGCCGAACTGATCGACCGTATCAACCGCGTGCGCGACAGCGGCGGTACACGAATCGCACCAGCTATCGAAGCCGGACTGCGTGAGATTGAGAAGGGACCGCCACAGATGGTGCGGCGGCTTATTCTGCTCACCGACGGTCAGACCGAGAACGAGTCCGATTGTCTGCGCCGCGCTACAGACGCCGGGCAACGCAATGTGCCAATCACGGCGCTTGGCGTGGGCAAGGATTGGAATGAAGACCTGCTGATCGAAATGGCGAACCGCTCAGGCGGAACCGCCGATTACATTGATCGTCCGGAAAAGATCGTCGAGTACTTTCAGAGCACTATCCAGCGCGCCCAGGCAACTGTGGTGCAGCATGCGAATCTGACGCTGCGACTGGTGCAGGGAGTGCTGCCACGCGCGGTATGGCAGGTCTACCCGCTGATCAACAATCTTGGCTACTGCCCGATCTCCGACCGTGATGTCAGCGTTCCGCTCGGTGAACTGGAAACCGGCAGCGGTCGCACCCTGCTGATCGAAGTGCTGGTCGAGCCGCGTCCGGCAGGCGAATATCGCATCGGGCAGGCGGAAGTGAGTTACGACATTCCGCTGCTGAACCTGCGCGATGAAAAGACCCGCGCCGACATCATGCTCACGTTTACGACCGACGCTGCGCTTGCGAATCAGGTAAATGCCAGTGTTATGAACATTGTTGAAAAGGTCAGCGCCTTCAAATTGCAAACGCGGGCGCTGCAAGACCTGGCAGCCGGCGATGTCGCCAGCGCGACGCAAAAATTGCAGAGCGCCGTGACCCGTCTGCTCAACCAGGGCGAAGTCGAACTGGCGCAGACGATGCAGCGCGAAATCCAGCACCTGCAACAGACAGGCAAACTCTCCAGCGAAGGACAGAAGACGATCAAGTTTGGAGTACAGAAAACCGTTCGCCTGAGCGACATCAAGAAAGATGAACCCTGACATGGGCGCCGTAGGGGTACAGCGCCGCTGCGCCCCCCACGGCGCGCTGTAAGGGCGCAGCGCCGCTGCGCCCTCCTATAGCGCCGTAGAAAGGAACAACATCTATGATTGTCCTTGTTGCCCGCTACGTATGCAAACCTGGTCTGGGCGACGCCGTCGAAGAGGCGTTACGCCGTATGGCGGCGCTGGTACGGCGCAATGAGCCAGGATGCATGCTCTATCAGTGCTGCCGCTCCCAATCGAACCCGGATGTTTTTCTCCTGTACGAGCAGTATGAAACTCACGCAGCACTGGCGGCACACCGCGAAACGCCATACTTCCAGGAGATTATCGAAAGGGAAATTGTTCCCATGCTGGAGCAACGCGAGCGAGAGTTCTACTCGCTTGTCGCATGATCTGCTTGCATCAGAGCGCTATGCGTGGTACCATATCCGCTGGCGGGCCGCTAGCTCAACGGTAGAGCGCGTCGCTCATAACGACTGGGTTCCAGGTTCGAGTCCTGGGCGGCCCACCATCATCGCAGGTCTGTGGCCTGCGACTGTTTTTTTAGGTTCGCGTTCAGTCACACTGCTGGTTCTCAAAAAAACGACAACGCCGAAACAGCAGATCGCCCGCCCTCTCAACCACACGGAGCGGCGCTTCCATCTGCCAGCGCCACACATCGGGCCAGGTCAACCCGCGTCGCAGGTTCGTCTCGGCATTGAAGATTGTCGCATTCAACACCAATCCAGCGTTCCACCCGATTAGCACAATAGCAGGAATGATCACCCCCACCCTGCCGATCCGTTTGATGAGATAGTCATTCACCAGCGCCAGACCAACCACGAAGATCGGCGTACACTCGATCAGGCGACGAAATCCAAACGCCCCGGTCAGGTGCCACGTGGTGCCAAATGCGCCATTGATCCACGTCTGCGCCAGGAACGCCATCAGCAGCGCCATCGTCAGCAGACGATCGCGCCGCCAGAGCAGCGCCAGCCCGATCAACCCCAACCCCAGCGCCGGACTCCAGACCAGCGCCCCTCGACTGAACGGCGGAAAGGTCGCTGTGAAGTCACTGGCGCCAGGGCACCAGAAATCAGGCGCAGGATCAACATCGATCAGGGTATCGAGAAAATGCGGGCTGCACCAGTTCAACTTACCGCTCACCTCACTCGCCGGTCGCGGCTCACCGTTGAGAGTCTGGTACACGATCAGTTGCGGCGTCAACGCAACCACGAACACCCCAACGAAGAGCGCATGACGTACTGCCAGTCGCCCGGCAGCGCGCAGCAGTCGCACCAGGCGCGCATAGCGCCAGAGCGCCTCGATCGCTGGCGCCAGCAGGAACAGCCCCAGTTGCTCGCGGGTGATCGTCATTAACCCGCCAATCAACCCCAACATCAGCCACGCCCGCCAGTTGCGTTCAGGATGCCCTTGTGCGTCATCGCGCCCCCATTCCCGCGTTTCATACCAGATCGTTAGGAACAGCGCCGTCAGGAACAGACCCGTTGCATGCGCAAAGGGCATCTGCACATACATATAGAACACCAGCGGCGACGCCAGCCAGATCGTGACGCTGGCGAGCGTTGCCGCAAAGCCTGAAGCAAAACGGCGCGCCAGCCGATACGAGAGGATCACCCCCAGCAGACCGTAGAGCGCCGAAGCGTAACAGACGGAATAGATATACGGCGCCGAAAACCCATCCGCCGGAATACGCGCGCCAGCGGCATTGGCGATATGCACCAGTGCATCCGCCAGCAAAAAGAACGGCGCCCACATGATCGCAGCGCCAACTGGAGCAATATTGCCGTACAGACCGGTTGCCGGGCGAATGCGGTTGGGTTGAAGCAGGCTCCCCTCGATGCCTGAACGCGGATTCAGTTCGGCGAAGCGCTGATAATCGTTGGC
>Ga0272447_1000450_pt1 | contig 31046 bp, 27 predicted proteins | sample YNPCB0133_FD_194589 | JGI IMG/M metagenome (GOLD analysis project Ga0272447, IMG submission 194589) | Hot spring microbial mat communities from Yellowstone National Park, WY, United States - YNP-CB-013-3 | ecosystem: Environmental > Aquatic > Thermal springs > Hot (42-90C) > Sediment | place... | reverse complement strand
ACTCGGTCAGTTGCTTCTTCCATTTTGTCACTGCCGTCCTACTAGCTGGCGAGCCATGGCTGCCTGGCTCAAGCGCCCAGCTTTCAACAAGCGTGCCCCTTCTAGTCGGCGCTCTTCCATTTGCTGTTGTGTCAATACTTTCGGTCGCCATGTCATGCATATAGTGTAAACTAGTCTCAGTTTATCTCAGTAATAACACTCAGCCAGGAGAGCAATCGTGTGGCAGGAGTTTCGCGCATTCATCGCTCGTGGAAACGTGATTGACTTAGCCGTGGGCGTGGTGATGGGCGCAGCGTTTAACGCAATCGTCAACTCGCTCGTCAATGACATTGTGATGCCGCCCATTGGCTTGTTGTTGGCCGGCGTGAACTTCAGCGACTTATTCCTCGCGCTCGACGGCAAATCCTACGCCAGCTTACAAGCAGCCCAGCAGGCCGGCGCGCCGGTTTGGGCTTGGGGGCGCTTCATCCAGGCTGTGCTTAATTTTCTGATCGTCGCTGTGGCGATGTTCTTCCTGGTCAAAGGTGTCAGTCGCATTTATCGCAGGCCAACACCGCTTGCGTCGCCCAGCGAGCTAAGCGCAGAAGCCAAACTGCTCACTGAGATCCGCGACTTGCTGAAGGCGCAGCGATAGGCCGGCGCACACCAGCCAGCGCGCGGACCTGGGCTGCCGTATCGCTGGCTATGACGATTGACTCCCCGACCAGCACTGCGTGCGCACCCATTGCAGCAGCGCGGGCCACATCTTCAGGGCTAAAAAAACCGCTCTCAGAAACGAGAACCCGCGTGCCATCTTCGGGCAGCAATCGCGCGCAGCGCGCCGTGGCAGTCATATCCGTGACGAAGGTGCGCAAATTGCGATTGTTCACTCCAATCACGCGCGCATCCGCAGCCAAGGCGCGCTCAGTCTCTTGCTCATTATGAACTTCAACCAGTGGTGTCAACGCCAGCTCGTAAGCCAGCGCGATGAGATCGCGCAATAGCGCGTCGTCCAGCGCTGCCACGATCAGCAACACGGCGTCCGCGCCTGCCAAACGCGCCTCGTAAACCTGATAAGGATCAATGATGAAATCCTTGCGCAACAGCGGCAGCCCCACGCGCTGGCGCACCTGCGTCAGATGCGCCAGCGACCCTTTGAAGAATCGCTCATCGGTGAGCACGCTGATGGCTGTTGCGCCGTTCTGGGCATAGATCTGGGCCAATGCCGAAGGGTCAAACGGCCCAGGCAGCAGATCGCCTTTGGAAGGCGAGGCGCGCTTGACCTCGGCGATCAAGGCCACGAGGCCATCGGCGCGCCGCAGCGCACCCGCAAAGTCGTGCGCCGGCTGAGACGATGTCTCTGCTTCGCGGCGCAGCAGATGAAGCGGCAGGGCTTGCTTGCGCTTAGGCAGTTCCTCCCGTCGTTTGTAGTCTAAGATGGTATCGAGGATCGAGGGAGAGTGGCTCATCGTCCGTGGACAATGGTAACATCTTTGCGCTATTCGGTGAGCGACGCTGGACAGCATATCACAGTTGAATTGCCAAACTGCCGCTATGTCGGCGTGATCTCGGACACGCACATCCCACATCGCCTGGCGGCGATGCCGAGCAGGGTATATGAACTGCTTCGTGGCAGCGATGTGATCTTGCACGCGGGCGACTTGGAGACGACGGACATCCTGCCGGCTTTACAGGCCATCGCGCCCACGTTCGCCGTGCGCGGCAATTTGCATTGGCAATTCAGCACCGGCGTGCATGATCAGGACCTGCCACTGTGCATCACGCTGCGCAGCGGCCCACACGTCATCTGGCTGACGCACGGGCACATCAGCCTGGCCCGCTCAATGATGGACAAGCTGGCCAGCCTGGGGGCACAGCGCAGCGCGACGGGCATCAACCAAAAGCTCATCGCGCGCCTAGCTCGCCTGAAACCCGCAGAGGCCACCATCGTCGTCTTCGGCCACTCACACTTGAGCTGTGCCGTGCAGATGAACGGCACGCTGTTCTTCAATCCTGGTGCGGTGGCCGCCTCGGCAAGCGAGCGCGCCCGGGAAACGCCTCGCATCGGTCGGCTGATCCTGCATCCTGCCGGGCGCGTTGAGCACGAATGGTTCGTTCTTTAACTAATCGCTATGATCCCGCTCAGATTAGAGCTAAAGAACTTCATGGCTTATAGTGAGCCGGAGCCAATAGACTTCAGCAACTTGCATGTTGTCGCGCTGGTGGGTGAGAACGGCGCCGGCAAGAGCACGCTGCTGGATGCAATCACGTGGGCGCTCTGGGGCCAAGCCCGCGCCAAGCGCGATGACGAGCTCATCCGCCAGGGCGCCAGCGAGATGCGCGTCGCGTTCACCTTTCAGGAAGGCCAGCATATATATCAGGTCATCCGCACGCGCCGCTTGGGCAGGGCAGCGAAGGGCCGGCAGGCTGGCTCAAATGGGTCACTGGAGTTCTTCGTTAAGACCGACAACAACAGTTGGAACCAGCTCACCGAGCCGCGCATGGCCGAGACTCAGGAGAAGATCATTCGCACGCTCAATCTAAGTTATGAGACGTTTATCAACTCCGCTTATTTGAAACAAGGGCGCGCCGATGAATTCACGCTTAAACCACCCGCCCAGCGCAAGGCTGTTTTAAGCGAGATTTTGAACCTGGACGTCTGGGCGGCCTATGAGGAACAGGCAAAGGCGCAGATTTACGCGCTAGAAGCGGAGCAGAGCCGCTTTCAAATGGAGCTGGCGCGGGTCGAAGCGGAGATAGCCCGTCTGCCTGAATATGAAAGTCAACTGCGCGAGGCCCAGGCTGCCGCCGAAGAGGCAGAGCGCGCCTTGCAGGCCGCCGAGGCGAAGATGACCGAGATCGAGCGCACGCGCGAGCGCGCCCGTGCGCTGCGCGCTCAGTTATCGCAGGCAGAAGACCGGTTGCGCGCCGCACACGGTGAGCTAGATGCGCTCAACACCAAGCGCAAACAACACCAGACAGCGCTGAGCCAGTATCAGCAAGCCTTGCAGCAGCGCGAGGAGATCGAGCGGGGCTACGCCGAGCTGGAAAAAGCGCGCCAGCTCAACGAATCCTTGAACGACAAGCTGGCGAGCCTGACGGCGCTGAACGAGCGCAAATACAAGGCCGAGGCCGCTATCGCCGACGCGCGGCGCGCCATACAGAGCGAACTGGAGGTTGCGCGCCAGCGCGTGGATGACTTAGAGCGCTTGGCGGCCGATCAAGGGTTGCTCCCCAAGTTACAGGAGATCGCTGCTCAGATCGCCCAACTTGAGCAAGCGCAGGCTGAGCGAGACATGCTCCAGCAGACCGTGAGCAACCTGCGCGAGCAGCAAGCTGCCCTACGCGCACACAACGAGACGCTGCATCGCGAGATGTTGGATCTAAAGGCGCGCATCGAAGCGCTCAGCAAGATCGGCGCCGTTTGTCCAACCTGCGGGCGGGAACTCTCAGAGACTGACCGTGCCCGCTTATTGGCCGAATGGCATGCCCAGGGCAGCGAGCGCGGCAACGCTTACCGCGCCAACGAGGCAAAGGCCAAACAGCTTGGCGAACAGCGCGAACAGACCGAAGCCCGCGTCGCTGCGATCAATCAATCGCTGCGCCAATTGCCGGCCATGCAGCGCGAGCACACCGCGCTGAGCGAGCGCATCGCGCGCGCACAGGAGGCCTCCGCACAACTGCCCGAAGCACGCGCGCTGGTCGAGACCCTGTGCGCGCGCCTGGAAAGCCAGGACTACGCGCACGAAGCGCGGGCCATCCTCGCCGAAGTGACGGCGGAGTTGGCCGCGCTTGGCTATGATGCAGAGGCCCATCGCCGATTGCGCGAGGACATCCAAACGCGCTTGTTGCCATTCGCGGCGCGCAAGGCGCAGCTCGAACGCGCCACTTTCGCCATCGAGAGCGAGCAACTTGCCATTCAGGCGCTAGATGGCCAAATCGCCGCCCTCGCACAACGCATAGATGAGGAGGCCAAGGCCATAGAAGACTTGCGCGCTCAGCTTGCAACATGCGAGCAGGAGTTGCGTCGAGAGCCGGCAATAGCCCAAGCGCTGGCCCAGGCTCGCGAAGCGCACTTTCGCGCCCAGCGCAGGGTCGGCGAGGCCAACCAGCGCGTGCAATCGGTCCTGGCCTTGCAACACACGCGCACCCAACTGGAAGCGGATCTTGCAGCTACAAAAGAGCGCCAAGCGCTCTTTGAAGAGCTGCGCACGGCGTTCAGCAAGAATGGCGTGCCGGCCATGATCATCGAGAGCGTCTTGCCGGAGCTGGAAGCTGCGGCCAACGCCCTGCTGGCCCGCATGACGAACGGCCGTATGAACGTGCGCTTCGAGACACAGCGCCTGACCCAAAAAGGCGAGACGAGCGAGACGTTGGAGATACGCATTAGTGATGAGCTGGGCGAGCGGCCCTACGAACTGTTCAGCGGCGGAGAGGCCTTTCGAGTGAACTTCGCCATTCGCATCGCCCTCAGCCGATTGCTGGCGCACCGAGCTAACGCGCGCCTGCAGGCGCTGTTCATAGACGAAGGGTTTGGCACGCAGGACGCCCAGGGCCGCGAGCGCCTGATCGAGGCGATTCGAAGCATCCAGGATGACTTTGAGCGCATCTTTGTCATTACCCACATTGATGAGCTGAAAGACGCCTTCCCCAATCGCATAGAAGTGCTGAAGACCCCTCGCGGCAGCGCGGTGCGCGTGATCTAAGGGCGCTGGACGAGCCTGTTTGCCTCTCTCACCGGCACGGCCTTCGCCCGCTATGGGCAGAACCGAGGGTAAGCAACTGCAGCGCTGTCGCCTTCCCACTATGGACTACCCAGCAGCGCTGCGCAGCCTACTACAATGCCTGCGATGCGCTTGAACAAAGAGTTTCACATCTCCCGCGCAGCGCGCGCGCGCTACGACTTTGACCAGTCCATCTACCAGTTCACGGGCAACGCAGTGCTGGCTGATCTGACAGCCGTGCGCGCGTTCGCCCAGCGCATGAATGAGCGGCGTGATGTCGCACGCAACCCACAACTGACTGTCTATGCCGGCGACCTACACGCCATGGGGTTGATTGACGAGATATCGCACCTGGTGGTGCAGCTCTACGACGAGGCCATGCGCGAACAGCGCGTGATCGGCCCCGACCAGCGCATGTTCGCTGTTGCGCTCCGCGATGTCACCCAAGCGCTCGGCGAGGCGGCAGTGCGCGATGCCCTCGCCCAGTTCGTCACCGAGTTCCCTCCCATGCCGATCTATCGCGGCCAAATGTCCCTGGCTGCCTACCTGGACAACCACAGCGCGGACGCGCTGGAGGAGCTGGTGATGCTCTGGCTGGAGAACAACAACCCAGCCTTTGCGCCGTTTGCCGAGCTGTTCGATGATGCGCCGCTGGCCGAGCGCACCGCTTACCGTCGGCTGATAGAGGCACTCCAGGCGTTCTTTGAGCGGCAGCCGCCGTTTGGCCCAGATAACCAGCCCCTGCTGGAGATGCTCCGGTCGCCGGCCAAAGCGGCACCCGGCTCGCTGGTTGGACAGCTCACCTTTATTCGGGACCGCTGGGCGCCGTACTTCGGCGAGGCCTTCCGCCGGCTGCTCGACCGCATCCTGTTGAGCTTCGACCTGATTCGCGAGGACGAGAAGCGCAACGTCGGCATTGGCGGCCCAGGACCGGCCGTGGTGCCCACATTGGCCGATCTAAGCGGCGCTGCGCTGCGCTCATCTGGTCCTGTCCCACTTGCTGAGTACGAGGCCTACGCCGCTGATGCCGAGTGGATGCCCCGACTGGTGCTCTTAGCCAAGAACACTTACGTCTGGCTTGATCAGCTCTCGCGCAAGTACCAGCGCCCGATTACGCGCCTTGACCAAGTCCCGGAAGAGGAGCTGGCGCAGATGGCGCGCTGGGGCTTCACCGGTCTATGGTTAATCGGTTTGTGGGAGCGCAGCCGCGCCTCGCGCCGCATCAAGCAAATGATGGGCGACCATGACGCGCTGGCCTCGGCCTACTCGCTTTACGACTATGTGATCGCCGAAGACCTCGGCGGGCCGGCAGCGCTGGAGGTGCTGAAGGCGCGCGCCTGGCGCTATGGCATTCGCTTAGCCAGCGACATGGTGCCCAACCACATGGGTATAGATTCGCGTTGGGTGATCGAACGACCGGATTACTTTCTCTCCTTAAGCTACTCGCCTTTCCCGTCGTACACGTTCAACGGCCCCGACTTATCCGATGACCCGCGCGTGGGCATCTTCTTAGAAGATCATTACTACACCCGTTCTGATGCAGCGGTGGTCTTCAAGCGCGTTGATCGATGGACCGGCGACGTGCGCTACATCTACCACGGCAACGACGGCACCTCTTATCCCTGGAACGACACCGCCCAGATCAACTACCTTAATCCGGAAGCGCGCGAGGCGGTCATTCAGACGATCATCCGTGTGGCGCGCCAGTTTCCGATCATTCGTTTTGACGCAGCGATGACGCTGGTCAAGCGCCATATTCACCGCTTGTGGTTTCCCGCGCCAGGCGAAGGAGGCGCGATCCCATCCCGTGCCGGCCTCGGCATGAGCGCCGAGGAGTTTGATCGCCTGATGCCCAACGAGTTCTGGCGAGAGGTGGTTGACCGGGTGGCCGTCGAAGCGCCCGACACGCTGCTCCTGGCCGAGGCGTTCTGGTTGCTGGAGGGCTACTTCGTGCGCACGCTGGGCATGCACCGCGTGTACAACAGCGCCTTCATGCACATGCTCCGCGATGAGAAGAACGCCGACTATCGCCAACTCATCAAGAACACGCTAGAGTTCGACCCTGAGATCCTCCGCCGCTATGTGAACTTTCAGAACAACCCGGATGAGAAGACGGCCATTGAGCAGTTTGGCAAGGGTGACAAGTACTTCGGCGTGTGCATCATGATGTGCACCATGCCAGGCTTGCCGATGTTCGGCCACGGCCAAATCGAGGGTTACACAGAGAAATACGGCATGGAGTTCCGCTATCCCAAACTCTGGGAGTGGCCGGATCATGCGCTGGTGGCGCGCCACGAGCGCGAGGTCTTCCCGCTGCTGCGTCGGCGCTACCTCTTTGCCGGCGTCGAGCGCTTCCGACTCTTCGACTGCATCACGGCGGAAGGATGGGTCAACGAAGATGTCTTCGCTTACACCAACGCCTACGGTGAGGAAAGGGCATTGGTGCTTTATCACAACAAATTCGCCACTGCCAGAGGGCGCATCCATCTGTCCGTCCCCTACCTGGCAAAGCAGGGTGGGGAGAGGTTCTTGACCCGCGAGACGCTGGCCCAGGCGCTTCGGCTGCGCGATGACCCTGCGTACTACACGGTGTTTCACGATGCGATCAGCGGTCTGGAGTTCATTCGCAGCAACCGCACGCTGCACAGCGCCGGCCTGGACGTGGCGCTCAACGCCTACGAATACCACGTCTTCGACCGGATCGAAGAGGTCATGGACGACGCCGATCACCCATACGCTGCGCTCGAGGCCGAGCTGGGGGGGCGTTGGGTCGCCAGCATCGCTGACGAATTGGCGATCCTCCGCCTGAAGCCGGTGACGCTTGCATACCAGAAGCTGATTGATGCCGCGCGCCTGCGGCGGTTGCTCGACGCGGCAGATGAGTTGGTGCTTGAGGAGGAGTTGAGGACGGTCGCCGCAGATGGTCAGGCGCTCTTCGCAGCGATGCAGGCGAACGTCCTCGGCACATCCGACGCTGCGCACTGCGCGCTCCTGAGCCAAAAATTGCGCAGCGGCCTGCGCCAGGCGCTGGGGATGCGGCGCAGCGGGGATATACCTTTGGATGATGTCGCAACGGCGGCGCTGATCGGCTGGGCTGTGTCTCGTTGGTTGGGCAAGGCCGCGCCGGCCTTTCCCAATCAGGCCGACCCCGGCCAGGCCAGCCGCGCCTGGCTCACCCAGCGCCGGCTGGGCGACCATCTGCAAGCTGCTTTGCAAGCGCTTGGCCTAGACGCGCACAAAGCCTGGCAGGCGGTGATGCAGGTGAAGGTCATCCTGGGCCATCCCTGGCCGCTTACAGCAGAGGATGAGGCGGTTGTCGGTCTGCCGTCGCTAGGCCAGCTCTTTGCCGACCCCGATGCGATGGCCTTGCTCGACGTGCATGAGTACGACGGCACGACCTATTTCAACAAAGAGGCGTTCGAGTCGCTCGCAGCGGTATGGTGCGCGGCGTCTTGTCTCGCCGCTGGCGGCGAGCCACTGGTTTGGCGCGAGCGCTACCGGGTTTTGGTTCAGGCAGCCGCGCGCGCCGGCTACATGGTTGCGGCGCTCATGGACGCATCGATCTGAGCAACTTGCTTACACCCAAGACGCCATGCGGTTGCTCTCGCCGAATGCGACCGCACAGATGCTTCGCCGCCCGCTTGGGGAGTGGCCCACCTCAATCGGATAAGCCTTGGATGAATAGCGCTGCCGATGAGCGTTCCAACAGTCCACAGAGCGCACGGGTATTCGCGCATTCGTCCTCGCGCGCTGTGGCAGCAAAGCATCTAAACCCCCGCCCACCAAAGCGCCGCGAAGCTACCGACCCTGCGCCTCACCGTCACCCGGGACAGCATCTGCTTTCCGTAGCCTTGGCTGCCTCGCGACAACTCGGTCAGGCGCGAGCCAGACTCGCATGGAATGACAGGGTAAGGCAAGATACCGGTGGCCTTCGTGCGCTCAATACCGGTCGCCCTAAGCATGCCTGCCCCAAATGATGGATGCCTCCACGAGAGGTGAGTGTGGTCACGCTGCGCATTGTGAGGCATTTGCTAGTCAGGGCTGCACAGTCTCAGTGACCCTTGATCAGACGCGAGCCTAGATTCTTTGCAGTCGCTCGAATGACAGGGAAGGCAGGATGCTGACGGATCACCTATATACTCACTACCGGTCACGCCGATCATACGGAGTCGTCCGCCCCGAATGATGAACGCATCTTGGCACCTGTATCGGAGATATACTCCCGAATATGAGCGACACAGTAAGCGTTACATTCACCCTCCCGCGCGCGCTTTGGACAAGGGTAAAGCGGTTCATTCCTTCGGAAGCGCAGTCTCGCATCATCATCCAAGCATTCGAGGATGAGCTTCAGCGCCGCAGTATGGCGAGCTTGGATCAACTCTCTGCCTTCCGTCAAGAATTGCGCGCTAGGTACGGTCAACTCCCTGACTCAGCCGAGGATATCCGCCAGATGCGCGAGGAGCGGGACGCTGAAATTAGCGGCGAACAACGGCAGCTTGGCAGTGGCATCTCTTTAAGCTGAGATAGCGACAATGTCAGGCCCTCTGGTGTGCGTTGACGCCAGTGTGGTTGTTGCGCTGGTGAGTCCAGAAACACTTAGTGACCAAGCAGAAAAACTCTGGCGTAGCTTGACAAAACAAAAAGCGCAAGCCTTAGCGCCAAGTCTGCTGATTTACGAGTTGACATCTGCCCTGCGGCGAAAAGCTGCGCGTAGCTTGATTTCAGCAAAAGACGCACAAGAAGCGCTTATTAAAGCTTTGTCGTTAGATATCTTATTTGTAGATTCACCAAAGCTTGCGATAGCTGCTTTCAAGCTGGCTTCTCGATTTAACCGTTTGGCTGCTTATGATATGTTCTACTTGGCTCTGGCCGAGAAGGTTAGTGAATTTTGGACAGCAGACCAGCACCTCTACAACGCCTGCGTTCAGCAAGGTTGGTCCACAGTTCGCTGGTTAGGGAATATGTCCTAGCAGCGCGTAACCGCGCATTCCGTGAACTGGTCGATTTCGCGTGCGCGTCAAAATCTGCGGGCTGACCAACCTGGACGATGCGCTGCTCGCGCTGGAGGCCGGCGCGGACCTGCTGGGCTTCGTGCTCTACCCCAAAAGCCCGCGCGGGGTGAGCTTGGGCGTCGTCGCTGAGATCGCTCAGGCTCTGCGCCGCGCGCCGGCCTTCCAGCAGCGCCGGCCAGCTCTGGTGGGCGTGTTCGTCAACGCGCCGCCGGCCGAGGTGGCGCGCGCGATGGACGAGGCCGGCCTGGACCTGGCCCAGTTGAGCGGCCACGAGCCGCTGGACGACCTGCGCGCGCTGGGCCGGCGCGCCTACAAAGCTATCCGCAGCCAAGCCGAGGCCGATGCCTTGCCGGCGATGGACGCGCTGCTGGCCCACCCGCACCGCCCCGACCTGTTGCTGGACGCCGCGCACCCGACGCTCTACGGCGGCAGCGGCCAACTGGCCGACCTGGCGCTGGCGGCCAGGCTGGCGGCGCGCCATCGGCTGCTGCTGGCCGGCGGGCTGACGCCGGACAACGTCGCCGCCGCCATCCGCGCTGTGCGGCCGTGGGGGGTGGACGCCGCCAGCGGGGTGGAGGCCGCGCCGGGCAAAAAGGACCCGGCCAAGGTGCGCGCTTTCGTCCAAGCGGCCAAGGCTGCGCTACGGGTATAGCCCGCGCGTGCGGGTCGCCTCGGCCACCCGACCGATCCCCAACACCAGCGCCGCCGTGCGCAAGTCCAGGTCCATGCGGATGGCCAGCTCATATACGTCGTGGAAGCTGCGGATCAGGATGCGCTCCAAGCGGTGGTTGACGTCGTCCTCCTCCCAGAAGAGCTGTTGGAGGCTCTGCACCCACTCAAAGTAGCTGACGATCACCCCGCCGGCGTTGCACAGGATGTCGGGGATCACCAGCACGTTGTTGGCCATCAGGATCTCGTCCGCTTCTGGGGTGGTTGGGCCGTTGGCGCCCTCGGCGATCAGGCGGGCGCGGATGTGCGCTGCGTTGGCCGCGGTGATCTGGTTCTCGCGCGCCGCCGGCACGAGCACATCGCAGGGCAGCGTCAGCAGCTCGGCGTTGGTGATCTTCTCACCCCCGTCGAACTCCTGAACGGTCCTATGGTTCTGCATAAAGCGGCGCAGGCGTGGGATGTCCAGGCCGTTCGGGTTGTATAACCCGCCCTCGATGTCGCTGACCGCGATCACCTTGCAGCCCATCTCATGGGCGGTCTGGGCGGTGATCGCGCCGACGTTGCCGAAGCCCTGTATGACCACGCGGATGCCCTCGAAGCGCCAGCCGAATGTCCGATAGGCTTCGCGGACGACGAACATGATGCCGCGGCCGGTGGCCTCGAAGCGGCCGGCCGACCCGCCGATGTTCACCGGCTTGCCGGTGACGATGGCCGGCACGGAATAGCCGCGGTGCATCGAGTAGGTGTCCATCATCCAGGCCATGATCTGCGGATTCGTGCCCATGTCCGGCGCAGGGATGTCCCCCTCTGGGCTGATGAACGGCGTGATCTCGGTGGTGTAGCGGCGGGTCAGGCCCTCCAGCTCGCGGGGTGAGAGTTCCTTGGGGTTGCAGACCACCCCGCCCTTTGCGCCCCCGTAGGGGATATTGACCACCGCGCATTTCCAGGTCATCCACATCGCCAGCGCGCGCACCTCGTCTAAATCCACGTGGGGCGAGTAGCGGATGCCGCCCTTGGTCGGGCCGCGCGCGGTGTTGTGGTGCACGCGGTAGCCGGTGAAGCGCCGCACCTCGCCGTTGTCCATCTTCACCGGGAAGTTCACGGTGAGTTCGCGCTTGCAGGAGCGCAGCATGCTGGCCATGCCGGGGTCTAGGTTGAGGATCTGGGCGGCGCGGTCGAACTGGGCCAGCGCAGTGGCGTAAGCGCTCTCCTGCTTAGGAGGCGGTTGTTGAGGCGCGCCGTTGCTCGCGGGGACGGCAGATGGTGCATGGGGCAGGTCAGCGATCGTCATGGATCTTCACCCTCTACATGCTCTGGCCTGATCGGCCAAGGCTTGTTAAGATTCTATTACGCCATGTCCATTTACGAAACTGCCACACCGACGAGCCAGGCCGAGCTGCACATGGATGTGCGGGGCCATCGCATCCGCCTGAACCCTCGGGATCCGCACTTTTACAACAACCCCTATCCTTACTACGACGTCCTGCGCACGCTGCCGCAGCCGTTCTACTGGGAAGACTTCGACCTGTGGTGCTTCGCGCGCTGGGACGACGTGAACGCCCTGCTGCGCGACCGGCGCTTTGGCCGGCAGATCACCCACCTGCGCACGCGCGAGGAGCTGGGCTGGCCGCCGATCCCCGATGAGCTGAAGCCCTTCTACGACGTGGACAACGCCACGATGATCCAGATGGAGCCGCCCGATCACACCCGCTTGCGCGGGCTGGTGCAAAAGGCCTTCATGGCCCGCCAGATCGAGCGCCTGCGCCCGCAGATCCAGGCGCTGTGCGATCAGCTCATAGACGAGATGCTGGCCCAGGGCAAGGTGGACCTGCTGCCGGCCTACGCCACACCGGTGCCGGTGGTCACCATCGCCCGCATGTTGGGCGTGCCGGTCGAGATGAGCGACCACCTGCTGCGCTGGTCGCACGCGATGGTGGCCATGTATGAGCTGGGCCGCACGCGCGAGCAGGAGCGCCAGGCGGTCCAAGCCACGCAGGAGTTCTATGCTTATCTCAAAGACCTGGTGAACGAGCGCCGGCGCGCGCCGACCGATGATCTCATCAGCCACTTGATCGAGGCCGAGGACCAGGGCAACCGGCTGACCGAGCACGAGCTGATCTCCAGTTGTATGCAGTTGCTCAACGCCGGCCACGAGGCCACGGTGAACGTGATCGGCAACGGCGTCTACGCCTTGCTTACCCACCGCGATCAATGGGAGAAGCTGGTCGCCCACCCAGAGCTGACCCGCTCGGCGGTGGAAGAGCTGCTGCGCTTCGACACGCCGCTCCACCTGTTCACCCGCTGGGCCTTAGACGATCTGGAATGGAACGGGCATCGCTTCAAGTTCGGCGACACGGTCGCCCTTCTGCTGGGCGCGGCCAACCGCGACCCACAGCGTTTCCCACAGCCGGCGGTGTTAGACATCACGCGCAGCGATAACCCTCACCTGTCGTTCGGCGGCGGCATTCACTTCTGCATCGGCGCGCCGCTGGCCCGCCTGGAGCTGGAGGTCGCGCTGGGGACGCTGGCGCGCCGCGCCCCCAAGCTGGCCCTGCTGGAGCAGCCGACCTATCGCAATGCGTATCACTTTCATGGGCTTCAATCGTTGATGGTGGATGTGTCATGAGGGGCGGCGTCACGCCATGCCATCGTTGACGAGGATCACGGCCTTGTCGGCGATCGCATAAATGCGCTCGCCGGCCCCCGGACGGATCACGGCTGCGCCGGTGAAGCCGCCAAAAGCCGGCAGGATCATCTGGCGCGGGCTGACCACAAAACACGGCAGGCGGGCGCGCAGCCTGCCGCGCCCGCGCAAGCTCACCGCCGGGTGCAGGTGGCCGGCGAGCACATACCCAGCGTCGCTTAACCCCGGCGCGTGGCGCAGCACGAACGGCCCCTCGCGGTATGGCTCGTCCGCGCATTCCATCGTCCATTCGGGCGGTGGGTCGCCGGCGCGCCGATCGTGGTTGCCGCGCACGACGAGGAATTGACAATCAGCGTGGCTGCGCCGCCAGGCCGCCACCTGGGCGATCACCTGGGCGGTCATTCCCTGCGCTGCGTGCAGCAGGTCGCCCAGAAAAATCACCCGCCGCGCGCCGACCCGCGCGATGGCCTGCGAGAGCCGGCTGAGGTCGTCGGCCAAGTGGCCCTCCGGCACGGCCAACCCGGCCGCGCGGAAGGCCGCTGCCTTGCCGACGTGCAGGTCGGCGACGAACAAGGCGCGCTGCCGCGGCCAGAACATCGCCCGCTCCGGCAAAAGGCGCACCACCTCACCTGCGACGGTGATCTCCATGTCCCAAAACACGTGATGCTCAACACGAAATACGGAATACGCACTACGTAATACGTATTCTGTATTGCGTATTGCGTATTACGTATTGCGTATTGCGTGCACGCTAAGCGAACTGGCTCTGCATCTTGCGCACGCGCTCGATCAGCGCCTCGCTGCTCAGTTGCTCGCGCAGGCGATCTACCATCAGCGGGAAGGCCAGCGGGGTGGGCTTGGGCACGTCCAGCAGCGTGATGCGGCCGGCCGCGATCCGCTGGAGGGCGCGCATGAGGCGGCTTTCCTCCAACTGGCGTTCCAGCACCTCGCGCCGCGCCTGGACGAGCAGCAAGTTGTCGGGATCATACTTGCTGAAGACCTCGTAGAACAGGTTGCTGGAGGCCTGTAGCTGGCGGGTGCTCTTGCGCCGGCCGGGCAGGCCCTCGAAGAGCAGGCCAGCGATGCGGGCCACCTCGCGGAATTGGCGGCGCGCCAGCTCGGCGGCGTTCAGGCTGGCGACCAGGTCGTCGGCCAGGCCATCCGGCGCGAAGAGCGCCGGCAGGTCGCTCACATCCGGCGGGTCGGGCGAGAGCAGCTCGAAGCCATAGTCGTTGACGGCAAACGAGAACGAGATCGGTTTGCGGCGAGAGAGCCGAAAGGCGACCAGCGCGGCCAGGCCCTCATGCACAGAACGGCCTTCGAAGGGGAAGACGAACAGATGGTGCCCCTCGCGGGTGCGGACGCGCTCGATCAACAGCTCGTCCGGCGCGGGCAGCCGCGAGCGCTGCGCCTGTAGCTCCAAGATCGGGCGGACGGCCTGCATCTCCGGCTCGTCCCAGCGGCCCTGGCGCGCGGCTTCGAGCTGGGCGCGGAACGCGCCGGCCAGCTCGGTGGAGAGCGGCATCCGCCCGCCCATCCAACGCGGCACGGCCGCCCGCCGTCCGCTCGCCCGACGCACCCAAGCCGTGTTGTCGCGCAGCCGGACGAACTCCAGCAGCCGCCCGCCGAACAAGAAACACTCGCCCGGCTTTAGCCAGCTCACGAACGACTCCTCCACCGTGCCCAGCTTGCCGCCCTTGAGGTATTGCACGGTGATCGCCGATTCGCCGACGATCGTGCCAATCGAGAGGCGGTGGCGCTGTGCGGTCGCCTGGTCGGCGATCCGATACCAGCCATCCTCTACCACCACGCGGCGGAACTCCGGATAGGCGTTGAGGGCCTGCCCGCCGCGCGTCACGAAGTCCAGCACCCAGGCCCATTCGACCTCAGTCAAGTCGCGGTAGGCATAGGCTGTCCGCACCTCCGCAAACAGGTCGGGAGCGCGAAAGCCCCCACCGGCAGCGATGGTGACGACGTGCTGGGCCAGCACATCGAGCGGCTTATTCAGCGGCGGGCGGGCCTCGATCTGGCCGCGTTGGGCGGCTTGCCGCGCGGCGGCGAACTCCACCAGCTCCAGTGCGTGGGTGGGCACGCCGATGACGCGGCTAGGGCAGCCCGGCGCGTGGCCGCTGCGGCCGGCCCGCTGGAGCAGGCGCGCGACGCCTTTGGGGCTACCGACTTGCAACACGCAATCCACCGGCGAGAAGTCCACGCCCAGGTCCAGCGAGGAGGTGCAGACGACGGCCCGCAGCCGGCCTTCTTTCAGTCCCGCTTCCACGAACTCGCGCTCGGTCTTGTCCAGCGAGCCATGGTGCAGCGCGATCTGGCCGGCCCACTCTGGGCGCGCGTCCAGGATGGCCTGGTACCACAGCTCGGTCTGCGAGCGGGTGTTGGTGAAGATCAGCGTGCTGCGGTTGGCTTCGATCGCCGCTATTACCCGCGGCAGCATGGTCAGCCCCAGGTGGCCGGCCCAGGGGAAGCGCTCGATCTGGTCGGGGATCAGCGTCTCGATCACGATCTGCTTTGGCAGGTCGGCGCGGATCAGGCAAGCCGCCGACTCGTCCGCGCCCTGGCCGAGCAGGGCGCGCAGGGCGACGCCCAGGTCGCCCAACGTGGCGCTGAGTCCCCAAGTGCGCAGCCCTGGCCGCCAGCGGCGCAGGCGGGCCAGGGCCAGCTCGGTCTGCGTGCCGCGCTTGGTGGAGAGCAACTCGTGCCACTCATCCACGATCACGCAGCGCAGGTGGGCGAAGCGCGCCTGCGCATCCGGCCAGCTCAGCATCAGCGAAAGGCTCTCCGGCGTGGTGATCAGCGCGGTCGGCAGGCGCGCCTTTTGCTTGGCCCGCAGGCTGGACGACGTGTCGCCGGTGCGCCGTTCGAGCGTCCAGGGCAGGCCCAGCGCGGCGATCGGCTCGCCCAGGGCCTGTTCGGTGTCGGCGGCCAGCGCGCGCAGCGGGGTGATCCACAGGACGCGCAGCGGCGGCGATGCGTCGCGCGCCCGCCGGCCCTGGGCCGCTGCATCGCCCTCGGCCAGCGCCTCGATCAGCGGGCCGAGCCAGACGGCGAGCGTCTTGCCGGCGCCAGTGACGGCGTGGACCAGGCCGCTCCGGCCGGCCAGATAGGCCGCCCAGGTCTGGCGCTGGAAGTCGAAGGGCTGCCAGCCGCGCGCGGCAAAGTACTGCTCGACGCGCGCGAGCGCCGCGCGCTGTGCCTCAGTGCCAGCGGTCATAGCTCTGGTAAGGGCGCAGCGCTGTCATGCCGAGCGTGCGCACTCATGACGGCAGCAGGGCGCGGATCGCGTCGAGCGTGTCGGCCTCCTCGATGCGCTTGTCCTCGCGCAGGCGCAGGATGCGCGGAAAGCGCACCGCGATGCCGCTCTTGTGGCGGGCCGAGCGCTGGATGCCCTCAAAGCCCAGCTCGAAGACGAGCTGGGGCTTTACCGCGCGCACCGGCCCGAACTTCTCCAGCGTGTTGGCGCGGATGAAGGCGTCCACCCGGCGCATCTCGGCGTCGCTGAGGCCGGAGTACGCCTTGGCGAAGGGCACCAGCCGCCCACCCGCCGCCGGGTCGCCATCCCACACAGCAAAGGTGTAATCGGTGAACAGGCCGGCCCGCCGGCCATGGCCGGCCTGGGCGTAGATCAGCACGGCGTCCACGCTATACGGCGCCACCTTCCACTTCCACCAGTCGCCGACCACCCGACCGACGCCGTAGGCGCTGTCCAGCCGCTTGAGCATCAGCCCTTCGGCATGGTGGGCGCGGCTGGCCTTTTGGCAATGGGCCAGCGCCTCCCAGGAATCGGCCTGCACCAACGGCGAGAGGTGCAGGGCGGGGTGGTTCGTTTCGGCCACCAGGCGCTCCAATTGGGCGCGCCGCCAGCGCAGCGGTTGACTGCGCACATCGCGCCCCTCCAGCTCCAATAGGTCGTAGGCAAAGAGCACGACGGGCGCCTCGCTCAGCACCTTGCGGGTGAGCGTCTTGCGCCCGATGCGCGTCTGCAGGACGCTAAAAGGCAGGGGGTGGCCGTCCCTAAACGGCATGATCTCACCATCCAGGACGCTGCCCTCAGGCAGATGTTCGCCGATCGCTGCCAGCTCCGGGAATCGGTCGGTCACCAGCTCCTCGCCGCGCGACCAGAGAAAGGTCTGTCCCTGCCGGCGGATGAGCTGGGCGCGGATGCCGTCCCACTTCCACTCGGCCTGCCAGTCGCTCACTGCGCCCAGCGCCGCCTCAAGGGTCTGGGCGAAGGCGGCCGGGTCGGCGTCCAGCAGCCGGCCACGCGCATCGGTGGGCAGCTTGGCCTCCAGGGGATAGGCGAGGAAGAAAGGGTAGGGCTGGCCCGGTTCGGCCCGATCGGCGTCCGCCGGCGCGATCAGGCGGGCGAAGAACGCCGCGCTCGGCTGCCAGTCGCCCATCAGGCGATGGGCGATGGTCGGCTCGTCCAGCCCGCTCACCTCGGCCAGCGCGCGCGCCACCAGCTTTTGCGAGACGCCGACGCGGAACGCGCCGGTGATCAATTTATTCCAGACGAAGCGCTCGCGCACCCCCAATGCAGCCCAGGCCGCGGTTACCATCCCCTTCTGGGTCTCGGGGTCGGCAGCGCGCAGGGGTAACAAGGTCTCCTCAATCCAGACGGCCAGCGGGCGATCGGTCAGCGCGCCCTCAGCGGCGGCCTGGCCGGTGAGCAGGGCGATGGTCTCGGCCAGGTCGCCGACCGTCGCATAGCATTCCTCAAACAGCCAATCGGGGATGCCAGCGGCCTCCGCTGCCCAGGCCCGCAGGCGGGCAGCCGGCACGGCCTGGCGTGGCCGGCGGCCGATCAGGAAGTAGGTCGCCCAGGCCGCGTCGGCCGGCGGGGCAGTGCGGAAGTAGCGCACCAAGGCAGCCACCTTCTCGCTCGTCTTGTTGGTGGCATCCAGCGCAGCGTAGAGCGCAGCGAAGTCACGCACGGCGGAAATGATAAGCGCGAACCAAAGGCGCATTGGCAGCCGGAGTGAGTGAGCGACGGCGACGCCGCGGCCTGCTGTAGCGCGGCGAGCGAGAACGAATGCGTAAGCGCGCGGCGCGCTTCGGTGTCATCTTGGAACGCTTTTCGACGGCGCTATCTGCGCCGCATGAGGGGGTGCCCTTCGCTGTGCACGCGCATGCTTGCCTAAGCCAACGTCCTATAATCGCGCTTCATGAACGAACTCGCGCAAATTGCGCAGCAGATTCGCGTATGCACGCGGTGCGGGCTTGCCAGCGGGCGCACCCACGCTGTCCCCGGCGAAGGACCGGCCCATGCGGAGATTATGCTGATCGGCGAGGGGCCGGGATTCCACGAAGACCAGCAGGGCCGGCCGTTCGTCGGGCCATCCGGCCAGTTCCTCACAGAATTGCTGGAGCAGGCGGGCTATCGCCGCGACCAAGTGTTCATCACCAACGTGGTCAAATGCCGGCCGCCCGGCAACCGTGACCCGCTGCCCGAAGAGATCGAGGCGTGCGCGCACTATTTAGATCAGCAGATCGCGCTGATCAACCCCAAGGTCATCATCACGCTGGGGCGATACTCGATGGCGCGCTGGTTTCCCGGCCAGAAGATCTCAGCCATCCACGGCAAAGCGAAGTGCGTAGATGGTCGAATCGTGGTCGCTATGTTTCATCCGGCTGCTGCGCTTCACCAGCGCGCGCTGCGCGGGTTGATCGAGGAGGACTTCCGCCGGCTGCCTGAGATCATCAAGGCAGCTCAGGCCGACATGCAGCCCTCGCCTCCGAAAAAGACAAGCGACGGGGCGGGGGAGCAACTCAGCCTGTTTTAGCAGGGTGGTCAAGGCACATCGGCTACGCCCATGGTGGCTGGCCGCGCGCTTGCCGTCGTTGCCAGCCTCAATCGGTCCGGTGCTCGTGGGGAGCGCGCTCGCCGTTCGCGAGGGCGTTTTCTCGTTACCGGTCTTCCTCGCCACTCTCAGCGCGGCTGTGCTGCTACAAATTGGAGCTAACTACGCGAACGATGTCTTCGATTACCTGAAAGGCGCCGATCGCCAACGGCTCGGCCCGTTGCGCGTCACGCAGAGCGGCCTGCTCACTCCTCGCCAGATGCTGATCGGCACCGCGGTCGTCTTTGCGCTCGCCGCGCTGATCGGCGCTTATCTCGTTGCCGTCGGCGGCTGGCCAATCTTGGTGGTCGGCACGCTGGCGATCATCTGCGCCATCGCCTACACCGCCGGACCATTCCCGCTCGCCTATCATGGTCTGGGCGATTTGTTCGCCTTTCTCTTCTTCGGTGTGGTCGCGGTGATGGGCACAGCCTACTTGCAGCTTGGAAAGCTCACCTGGCTGGCCTTTGCTGCCTCGCTGTCCAATGCCTGCCTCGCCACGTGCATCATCATCGTGAACAACCTGCGCGACATCGACACCGACCGCTTGGCGCACAAGCGCACCCTGGCGGTGCGCATCGGCGACCGCCTCACGCGCGTCGAATACACCGCGCTCATGATCGCTGCGTACCTCGTCCCGTCCCTCCTGCTCATCACCATGATGCCGGGGCGTTGGGGGCTGGCCTTGCCTTTGGCGAGCGCGCCGGCGGCGATCGCCCTCGTGCGCGACCTATGGCGCACTCCGCGCAGCCCGGCGCTTAACCCTATCCTGGGACGCACCGCACGCCTCAATTTGCTCTTCTCCGTCCTATTCGCGGCGGGGCTCGTGCTCAGCTAATGTCGAGCGAGCGCGCTAAGCAGATACAGCAAATGTTCGCGCGCATCACGCGGCGCTACGACTTGATGAACCGCGTGATGACCGGTGGGCGCGACCAGGCGTGGCGACGCAGGACCGCCGCCCAGTTGGGCCAAGCGGTGGATGGGCTGATCCTGGATTTGGCCACCGGCACCGGCGATCTGGCCTTCGCAGTGCGGCAACTACACCCCCGCGCGCGGGTTGTGGCGATGGACTTCTCCGCCCCCATCTTGCGCGAGGGCGTGCGCAAGGCTCAGGCTCGCCGCGAAGGCGCCATTGCCTGGGCAGTGGGCGACGCGCTTGCACTGCCCTTTCCGGATGCGACGTTTGACGGCTGCACCAACGCCTTTTTGCTGCGTAATGCGGTTGACTTGATGCGCTGTCTGCGCGAGATGAGGCGGGTGGTGAAACCCGGCCGGCCGATCGTGTGCATGGAGATCACGCATCCGCAGACGCCGATCTTCAAGCAACTGTTCACCATCTACTTCTATCGCTTGGTGCCGTTGATCGGTGGCATCATCACCGGTGACTTGCAAGCCTATCGCTACCTGCCCGATTCGTTGACGCACTTTCCGCCGGCTGAGCGATTGAAGCAGATGATGGAGACAGCCGGCTACCGAAACGTGCGCTACCACTTGCTGGGCTTAGGGACGATGGCGATTCACGTGGGCGAAGCCTGAGGGGGCGCAGGCGCCGGCTTGCGCGCCACGCAGAAGATATACGCGCCCACAGCCGGCGGCGGTTCGTCGTAAATCGGTCGCAACCAAGCCTCCAGCGCGCGCAGGCACGGGTTGCGCCGGCTGGGGAAGGGCACCCAGCGCCCGGTTAGCCGCTTATATAACAAGTTCGGCAGACCAAGATAGTGGCCCAGCTCCAGCGCGCGCAGCGCGCGCGGCGAGAAGTAATACCAGGCCCGCTCTAAGTCCAAGCCGGCGCGCGCCAGGCGTGCCCGCCACACCTGTGCCCCATCGCAATGGTGATGCCGCGAGATGCGATTGAAGAAGCGCGCATACGGCTCGCCGAAGAGCTTCCTGCCTATGAGCCAATCGGTGAAGTGATCGGAAGGCGCGGAGAACAGCAGACATCCACCCTCGCGCAGGACGCGATGGCATTCGGCCAACACGGGGTCGAGGTCCCGAATATGCTCCAGCACGGAATTGCTGATGATCGTGTTGAAGCTGTTATCCGCAAACGGCAAGCCTGCGCCCTGCGCCAGCACCAACAGCCTATGGGCGCGGCGCGCGCGCGATTCGCGCAACGGTTGGGGCCAAGGGTCTAACCCTACGTCCAGTGGGCGCGCGAAGGCTTGCGCTGCGAAGCTGCCGTCACCCGAGCCCAGGTCGAGCACCGGCGGCGCGATCGGCAGATCCTGGTAGAAGCGCGCCTCGACGGCTCGCAGCAGCGCACGAAAGTAGGGCACTTCCAGCAGGTGTGGCCAGAGGAAATCATGACCAACCGGCCGGACGAACTCACTGTCCATGTGCTGGCGCGGTGATGACGAAGGGCGAGACACGCTCGCCCAAATCGGCGGGACTTATCAGGTGGCCGGTCGGGGCAGCATGGCGCGGCACACTCGACAGATCAGGCCGCCATCTTCGGTCTCTTCGATGTCGGCGCGCCCGCGACATGTGTCACACAGTTCATACTGGTCCCAATCCTTCTCTAATACTACGTCGCTCGGTCGTTCATCCCAGCCCGGATGTTGCTCATCACGCTGTTCGTAGGGCAGCCCCACCATTTTCTAATATTCTACTCATCATACGTCCTCCGGCTGCGTTCACAGATAGGGGCAGAACGCTAAGTAGGCGACGGCACCGCTGTTCGCCCGCTCTCTACGAGGTTCGCCTCGTTGGCGGCATAGCTTGTTGGAGGGTTGCCCCTTGTAGAAAGGCTTGCCTTCGCCAGCCAGTGACTCGTGGGGATGCTATGGGCGCGCCGCCTAGAGCCGCTTCTCCATCACCAGCCCGTCCTCGCCGTCATGGTAGTAGTGCCGATAGGTGTCTATCCAGCGGTAACCGCAGCGGTGATACAGCGCGATTGCCCGCGCATTGCTCAGCCGCACGGTCAGCCGCACGCAGGGCGCTTGGAGGGCGCGCTCCGCCGCAAGCAACAGCGCCGTGCCGATGCCGCGCCCTTGGTAATCGGGGTGTACAGCTAGCATGACGATCCAGGCATGGCCGTTGCGATCGCCGCGCTCGCCGGCCACGAAGCCCACCAGGCGCCCGTCGGCCACCGCCTTCAGCCAGGACGCGCGCGGCGCGAAGGACATGGCCAGCAACGTCAATAGGCCATAGGCATCGCGGTCGAAGGCGGCGCGCTCCAATTCCCAAATCGCTCGCACGTCTCGCCAGCCGGCGCGGTTAATCTGAAAGGCGAATGAATCCAGGACGAACTGCATCGCTCCGTGCGAAGACTCTACCACTCTAGCCCAGCACGGTCATCTGCGCACACGCAATGCGCTCAGCCGCTCCTCACGATGCGCAGGCACCCATTCCTGCCCGCTTGTTGGCAAAGGCATTGAGCAGCTTGTGCGGCGCACATAAAATCATCGCGCCGTGGCTTTTTACCTTGGCTGTCCACTCTGGGGGCTAAAGTCCTGGGTCGGTCGCTTCTTCCCGCCGAAGACCAAGCCCAGGGACTTTCTGTCCGCCTATAGCCGCCGACTCAACGCCGTGGAAGGCAACACCACCTTCTACGGATTGCCAAGTGCCGACGTGGTGATGCGCTGGCGCGATGCCACTCCTGCTGGCTTCAAGTTCTGCCTAAAGCTGCCGCAGGTGATCAGCCATCACAAACAACTTCGCGCCTGCCAAGCGGAGACCGAAGCGTTCGTGGCGCGCTTGCGCCTACTGGGCGACCGCTGCGGGCCGGCGCTGCTCCAGCTCCCGCCCAGCTTCGGCGCGAAGCAGCTCGACCAGTTGCGTGGGTGGTTGGAGGCATGGCCGGCTGATCTGCGGCTGGCCGTCGAGCCGCGCCATGCCGACTTCTTCGGCGCGCACGAAGCAGAACTTGATGGGCTATTAAGCCAGCATCACGTCGCGCGATGCACTTTTGATACTGCGCCGCTGTTCAGCGCCGACCCGGCGCAGCCCGAGGTGGCCGCTGCGCAGGCGCGCAAGCCGCGTTGGCCGGCGCGATACACGCGCACGGCCAGCTTCGCCTTCGTCCGCTATGTCGGGCATCCGGATATCCAGGCCAACCAGCCCTGGCTCATGCCCTGGGCTGCGCGCGTGGGCGAATGGCTGGCCCGCGGCGATGACGTCTTCTTCTTTGTGCATCATCCCGACGACACCTTCGCGCCTGACCTGGCTCGTCACTTTCACAGCCTAGTCGCTGCGCGCACGGCGCAGGCATCGCTTGATGCGCGCTGGCTGCCCGCCCAGCCTCCTCTCATTTGAGCAGTTTTCGCAAAGAACAGAGGGTTATTCGTATCCTGATTGGGCGCGGGGGCGGGCGTTGGCCAAGTTAACGGCGACGCTCCCTGCGCTTGTGGAGGAACCTCTCGCTGAACGCGACTTGACATTTTGCGACTGCGATTTTAGATTTAATCAGCCAGAAGGGCACCAATATCGTCAGGTAAAGTTCAGAGGAGGACAAATTGACGAAGTCAGTGACTTTACGTGAGGTCGCCGAGCGGGCCGGCGTCTCGCTCGGCACGGCGTCTCAAGCGCTGAACAACCGCCCCCACGTCTCAGCCGCCGCGCGCGAGCGCGTGCTCCTAGCCGCACAAGAGCTAGGGTATGTGCCTCGCCGGCGCTCCGAAGCAACAAGCATCTCCACAATTGGCTTGTTGATCAAGCATGATAGCGGCCCGCTGCCGCGGTTCAACTATTTCTTCTCATATGTGCAAGCAGGCGTGGAGCTGGAGTGTCACGCACATCGCATTAACCTCATGGTCGCCATCGTCAAAACAGACCAGAACAACCGCCCGGTTGACGGCTGGCCGCGCATCATTGAGGAGCAAAGCGTGGATGGGTTCATCCTTGTTGGCCTGAACGTTGAACCCACTTTTTCAGAGCTGCGCCAGCAGCTCCCGAATAAGCCGATTGTGCTGGTGGACAGCTATGCCTTTGGCTTCCCGTTTGACAGCGTGGTGATAGACAACATCGGCGGCGCCATTCAGGCCGTGAACTACCTGATCGATCGCGGCCATCGTCACATCGGGATACTGGGGACGAACAAACATTCCCCGCCTGACATTCGAGAGCGCCGCGAGGGATATTACTGGGCGCTGGCCGCGCGGCAGATAGACGAAGTGTATGTTGAAGAGAGCCTGATGCAGCGCGAAGAAGGGTACCACGCCTTAAAGCGCTTGCTACAGCGCGCTCCGCATGTTACCGCCGTGTTCGCTGTCAACGACGAAACCGCGATCGGGGCGCTTCAGGCGGCCTACGAAATGCGCATTGCTGTGCCGGAGGAGCTTTCGATCATCGGGTTTGACGACATTGATATGGCCAGCGAAGTGCGGCCCGCGCTGACCACGATTCACGTGCCGAAGATGTGGCTGGGCCGGCTCGGCGTGCGTCGCCTGCTCGAACGCGCCCAATCTCCCGATGCGCCCACGGTCACCATTAGCGTCGCTACGCACCTGGTCGAGCGAAACAGCGTCGGCCCTTGCCGCAATCCCGATGCACGTCCGGAGCGCGACAATAAACCCGGCGGGGTATATATTGACCTCCCTTATACCTAGGCCTGCGCCAATCCGTCCATCTGCTACTTCTTCGTTGCGCCGACGATGACCACGCTTGGCATCTTAGGCGGTGGGCCGTATGCGCGCCTGATCGCCCAGGCCGCCCAGCGGATTGGGATAAACGCGGCGGTGCTCGCTGAAGATGAATTCGGCCCGGCCATGCAAGTCACCGGCTTGGGGGTCACCGGGTCGTGGGACGATGATGAGGTGCTCGCCGCGTTCGCCGACGCGGTGGACGCGGTGACCTGCGAAGGCGGTCATGTGCCACCGGCGCGCGCCGCCTTCGTCGCACAGCGTGGCCGGCGCATTCACCCGGACGCGGATGTGCTGGCTTGTATCCAGAATAAGTCCCAACTCAAACAGACCTTGCACGCAGCCGGCCTGCCGGTTGCGCCATTTGCTGCCATCAGCGCGCAGGACGACCTGCGCGTCTTCGGCGCCCAGCACAGCTATCCCATCCTGCTCTGGGCGTCCGAGGGCGGCGCTACGAACGATCAGCCAGCCTGGATAAAGTCGGAGCAGGACATCGCGCCGGTGTGGGAGCGGTTAGCCGACTCGCCTATGCCTCTATTGGCCGAGAAGCCCATAAGCCCCAAGCGAGAGTGGGCGCTCGTCGTCGTCCGTGGCCAGGATGGACGCATCGTGACCTATCCGGTCGTGGAAGTGCTGCGCTGGAAGGGGCTGCCCCACGTCATCCGCGCTCATCAGCGCGGGTTTGACCATCCAGGCCAGGATTTGGGCAAAGCGGTTGTGGAAGCGCTCAAAGGCGTTGGCGCGTTCGATATCGCGCTGATGGAGTTGGCAGACGGTGGGTTAATGGTTGGCGAGGTGTCGCCCGGCGTTCACGACGCCGGCTTATTCACCATCGAAGGCTGCTTGACCTCGCAATTTGAGAATCACGTGCGCGCTGTGCTCGGCCTGCCGCTCGGCTGGACCGACATGGTGAAGCCGGCCGCAGTGACGGTGAACTGCCTGGGCGTGGGCAAACCCATGCCTGGCCCGCGCGACTTCGCGCGCGCGCTATCCTATCGCGGCGCACACCTGTACTGGTATGGCGAGCGCGACTGCCGAGAAGGGCAAAAGATGGGCCACGTCACCGCCATTCACGAGAGCCTGGCCGAGGCGGAGCGCATTGCGCGCATGGCTGCAGGCGACCTAATGAGTGCGTCAGCCTGGTTTGTTTAGGGCCTGCTCGCGGCAAGCGCGGTGAGAGGTGGGGTCTATCCGCGCAGCTAATCGGCGGCGCCGGCCTCGTGCTGGGAAGCTGCCGCGCTCTGCCGGCGGAGCAGCTCCTTGGTCTCCTCGGACAATTCCTTGTTGATTCGGCGATAGAGCTGCGCCAGCAGCGCGATGTCCTTCGCCCTTAGTGCTTCCAGAATCGCTCGATGGTCCGCCAGCATCCTGTTCATGACGCGATCCGCATCGAACCGCCAGCGGCGCACGGTGAGCACTTCCCACTGGCTGATGAGTTGGTCCCAGAACAAGAGCAGCCGGCTGCTGTTGGCCCTGAGCACGACCAGCTCATGAAACAAACGGTCACTGTTCACCAGCGCCACGTAGTCCATGAGCTTGACCAGGCTCTCTTGCTTGTTGATCTCCTGTTCTAGCTGTGCAAAGTCCTCTTCGGTGAGGCAGGGCAATGCTCGCTCGCTGGCATAGGTCTCCAGCGTTGCTCTCAAGCAGTAAATCTCGTCAACATCCTGCTCGGTCGGCGACCAGACGCACGCGCTGCTATAGCTGGCGGAGCTCTTCACCAGTCCCATCACTTCCAGCCGGCTAAGCGCCTCGCGCACTGGACTACGGCTGACGCCGAGCTGGGTAGCCAAGATGGTCTCGGTGAGCTTCTCGCCAGGCGCGAGCTGTCCGAGCACAATCGCAGCGCGAATTTGTTCGGTCACTCGGTCGGTCAACGATGGAGAAGCGCTTCTGCGCGACGCCTGTTCGGCACTCATAAGAGTTTTGTCTCTAGGTTAGGGATTGAGAAGGGTTAAATGAAGGGGATTGCTTCCTCGCCTTGCGACGCTATTGAGCCTTGGGCAGCCTTCTATAATGACTATGATCATGACACGTACATTCTACACACGCGCTGGCGACGACGGCTACACAGGCCTGCTGGGTGAAGGTCGCGTGGCCAAATATACCCTGCAGCCCGAAGCCTATGGCACGGTGGACGAGGCCAGCGCAGCGATGGGCGTGGCGCGCGCAGCCGCCAAAAGCGAGCGCACACGACAGTTGCTATTGACAGCCCAGCGCGATCTCTACCACATGATGGCCGAGCTGGCATCCACCCAACAAACTGCGCCGCTCTTTCGCAAGATCGACGCCCAGCGCGTGGCTTGGTTGGAGGAGCAGACCGACGCCTTGACTGCGCTGGTCGCGCTGCCCAACGAGTTCGTCGTGCCCGGCGATTCGCTGACCGGCGCTTACCTCGACCTCGCGCGCACCATTGTGCGCCGCGCCGAGCGCCTGGTCGTCCGCCTGATACACGATGGCTTGGTGGAGAACGTTGAGCTGATGCGCTATCTGAATCGCCTCTCGTCGCTTTTGTTCGTGCTGGCCCTATACGAGAACGCGCTGGCCGGTGTGAGCCAAGTGACCCTGGCTAAGACACTGTCGTTAGAATGATGACGGGTCAGTTCCGACCGCTGCGTCGGTGCATTCATGAACCCTCGAAAGCGCGTCTGCGCCTTACCGAGGGCCTGATCCAAGTGATGAATGCACCCTGTCGCCACGCGGGCGTAGAATCTGGGCGGGTCATCGAGCGCCGCCAAGACCGCCTCGCCGCGAAGCGTAGCGCTGTTTGTGGAGAGGTGTTACATGAAGGGACTTGCCTCTCTGTGACGAAGTCGTGCGCGCTCCGGCCATCGAAGCGGAGCGCAGGAGCGAGATCACATGGATAGAGAGAGTCTGATTGCGCTATATCGGCAAATGGTGCTGATCCGGGTATTTGAGGATCGCGCCGCGGAGATGTATGCCAAGGCCAAGATCGCTGGCTTCCTACACCTATACAACGGGCAGGAGGCGATTGCTGTCGGGGCGGTGTCTGCCCTGAATCCCGACGATGAAATCGTCGTGAATTATCGCGACCACGGCTGGGCGCTGGCGCGGGGATCGTCGGCTCGCGCGGTGATGGCCGAGCTATTCGGCCGCGTGACGGGCACCACCGGAGGGCGCGGCGGCTCAATGCACCTCGTGGACGTCAAAAACCACTTCTGGGGCGGCTACGCCATCGTCGGCGGACACCTGCCCTTGGCCACCGGCCTGGCCGTCGCAGCGCAATATCTGAAGACTGGCCGCGTGACATTGTGTTCGATGGGCGATGGCTCGACCAACATCGGCACGTTCCACGCCGCGCTCAACTGGGCGAAGCTATGGAACGCGCCGATCATCTTCCTGGTGGAGAACAACCAGTATGCGATGGGCACCGCCTACGACGTGCACAGCGCTGTGCCGATGATCCAGAAGGCAGCCGGCTACAACATGTATGCCGAGGAAGTGGACGGCATGGATGTGATGGCCGTGCGCGAGGCGGTCTGCCGAGCAGCTGAACGCGCCCGCCGTGGCGACGGCCCATCCTTCCTGAACGCCGTGACCTATCGCTATCGCGGCCACTCGATGGCCGATCCGGACGTGCAGCGCGATAAGGCTGAGATCGCTCGTTGGAAGGAGCTTGACCCCATCAAGCGCTTCGCCAACGAGGTATTGCTGAAGCGCAACCTGGTCACGCCGAAGGACCTGGAAAGCATTCAGAAGAGCGTTGAGCAGGAAGTGGAGGATGCAATCGCGTTCGCCGACCAAAGCCCGGAGCCGCCGCTGGAGTCGCTCTATGATTACATCTACCAGCAGCCGGTGCCAAACATGCAGGTGGCCGGCTCGCTCATCCGCCCACCGACGGTCGCGCGCCACGTGCCGGTTAAGAACGGCAAACACGCCTGACCTGCGTTGAGTTCATGTGCTGTTGACATGCCAGAGATCACATATCGCGAAGCTTTGAGACGCGCGCTGCGTGAGGAAATGCAGCGCGACCCCACCGTGGTGATCTGGGGAGAGGACGTCGTCGCCTATGCTGGCGGCGGCGCCTACGGCGTGACGTCTGGGCTGGCTAAAGAGTTCCCCGGCCGCGTGCGCGACACCCCAATCGCCGAGGAAGCCATCGTCGGCGTGGGAATCGGCGCTGCGATGGGCGGCTTGCGCCCTGTGTGCGAGATCATGACCGTGAACTTTACGCTGGTGGCCTGGGATCAAATCGTCAACCATGCAGCCAAGCAGTCCCACATGTTCAACGGCCAGATCAAGGTGCCGATGGTCATCCGCACCCCCAACGGCCATGGGCGCACCGGCGCCACGCACTCGCAGAACTTCGACGCTTGGTTTGCCCACGTCCCCGGGTTAAAAGTGGTCGCGCCCTCCACTCCATACGACGCAAAGGGACTGCTCAAAACCAGCATCCGCGACGACGATCCGGTCATCTTCCTGGAGCACTTGCAGCTCTATAGCACGCGCGGCGAGGTGCCAGACGAGGAGTACCTCATCCCCATTGGAGTGGCCGATTACAAGCGGCGTGGCAAAGACATCACCATCGTCACCTGGGGGCGCATGGTCGTCGAAAGCCTAAAGGCAGCGCGCATCCTGGCCGAGGAAGGGATAGACGTGGAGATCGTTGACCTGCGCAGCCTGCGCCCGCTCGACCTCTCGCTGGCCCTCGAGTCGTTGCACAAGACGCATCGCGCCATCGTGGTCGAGGAGGGCTGGCGCACCGCCGGTCTGGGTGCGGAGATCGCCGCCTCGCTTCAGGAGATCGGCTTTAATGACCTAGACGCGCCGATCGCCCGCGTCGCCGGCCTGGAAGTGCCGATGCCCTACGCCAGAAACCTGGAGCGGGCGACGCTGCCATTTGCTGAAGACGTGGTAGCCGCGGCGCGCGCCATGGCCAACAACGAATACTGAGCGACATCTATGGCAACCGAAATCACCATGCCCCAGATGGGCTTCGACATGACGGAGGGCGTCATCGCCGCCTGGTTGAAGAACGAAGGCGACCCAGTGACCAAGGGTGAGCCCATCGCGGAGATAGAGACCGACAAGACGACGATTCAGATAGAGTCCTTCGCCAGTGGCATACTGCGAAAGATTGTCGTACCCGCTGGCCAGAGGGTGCCCGTAGGCCAGGTCATCGGCATCATCGCCGACCCGGACGAGGCGGTGAGTGCGCCTCCTGCGGCTCAGCCGCCAACTCAGCAGCCGTCATTCACCGAAACGCCTGCCCCGCCCGCGACTGCGCCGGCGGCCAGCGCCGGTGGGCGCGTGATCGCCACGCCGGTCGCCCGACGGCTGGCCGAGCAATACGGCGTTGACCTGCGCTTGGTCAAGGGCAGCGGCCCTGAAGGTCGGATCACCAAAGCTGACGTAGAGGCCTTCGTCGCTGCTGCGCAGCCAACGACGGTCCCGCCCGTCCCAAGCGTCCCCGAACCGCTGCCTACCGTCGCGCCGGCCTACGCGACGCAACCGCCCCCGCCGCCCGTTGTGGCCGAGCCGGCGGCCAAACAGCCCCTGACCCGCATGCGCCAGACCATCGCGGCGCGCATGGTGGCCAGCAAGCAGCAAGTGCCACACTTCTACATCACGGTCTCTGTCGAGATGGATGCCGCGCTGGCCCTGCGCGCCCAAATCAACGAGGCGCTCAAGGCAGAAGGGGTTAAAGTCTCGGTAAACGACATGGTGATCCGCGCAGTGGCGTTGGCGCTGCGCCGCTTTCCCAACATGAACGCCTCGTTCAGCCAGGACGGGATCGAGCCGCATGCCCACGTTCACGTAGGGTGTGCGGTGACCGTGCCAGGCGGCCTGGTCACGGTCACCGTGCGAGACGCTGACACCAAGACGCTCAGGCAGATCAGCCAGGAGATGAGCGCGCTTGCCGAGCGAGCACGCCAGAACAAGATGCTGCCGGGCGACGCCGGCGGGCAGACCTTCACCATCAGCAACCTCGGCATGTATGACGTGGATAACTTCCTGGCCATCGTGAATCAACCCGATGCCGGCATCTTGGCCGTGGCCACTGCAAAGCTGACGCCAGTCGTGCGCGATGGTCAGATCGTCATCCGCACGATGATGAACATGACGCTCTCCGGCGATCACCGATTGACCGACGGCGCGGAGGGCGCCCAGTTCATCAACGAGGTCAAGCGCCTGCTGGAGAATCCATGGAGCTTGGTGTTGTGAACCAATCTCACCCAGCAGGGTCGGGGGAAGTCCTCGAACAGCGCATCTGCCCCTCTTAGCCGACCGTTCTGCCGCGCATCGTCATTTATTTCACCACGAAGGGTGAAACTCATGACGGGCTGCTTCCTGCTTCATCGACCCATGGCTCGTAGACCGACTGCCGCGGGCCGTTCCGCCGCCAGAGGGATCTCCACAGGCGTCACTTCCCGGGGAACTCCCGGTAGGACCCGTCAGGTGGGTCAGCCCGTATGCTCTCAGGTGGCACGCCGCATTGAGATCCCGATCCACCTCCAAGCCGCACGCCTCACAGTGAAACACCCGCTGGGAAAGGGGGAGCGCAGGACCAACCCAGCCGCAGCGCGAGCACCGCTTCGTGGACGGGAAGTATCGCGGCGCAATGA
>Ga0272447_1000449_pt1 | contig 31070 bp, 27 predicted proteins | sample YNPCB0133_FD_194589 | JGI IMG/M metagenome (GOLD analysis project Ga0272447, IMG submission 194589) | Hot spring microbial mat communities from Yellowstone National Park, WY, United States - YNP-CB-013-3 | ecosystem: Environmental > Aquatic > Thermal springs > Hot (42-90C) > Sediment | place... | reverse complement strand
GGACAAAGCGGAAGAGCAAGGCCGGCTCCAGGCCGGAGAAGGCAATCCGCAGCCCCAGCCACAGGGCCACCAGGACAACCACCCCCAGCAGGAAGCGCACGATCCGTTTCCAGACCGGCCCACCGGAATCAAAGCGGACCCAATGGCGCTCCAGGACAAACCCCACGCCCATCCCCATCAGCGTGGCCCCGGAGGTCACGCCGTCCGGAGTGAGGAAGAGGAGCATCAGGATCAGTGGGGCGAGGGTCGCCACGCCCAACCGCCAAATCAGCCCCTTCTCCTCCAGCCACCGCTCTATCCCCGGTTCCAGCCAGAGGTAGAGGAGCAGCAGGGCGGCGCCGATGACGTACCCGCCAAGGACGTCGTGGGGGAAGTGGACGCCCAGGTAGATGCGGGAGAGGGGGATGAAGAGCATCATCACCGCTGCCAGAATCCAGACCCAACGGCGGCGGGCCTGCGCAGCCAGGTATCCCCAGACGACGACGGCGCTCTGGGTGTGCCCACTGGGGAAGCCGTAGCCCGTGGCATCCCAGAGCACTTTCACCCGCTCTGGCGCGTAATCCAGCGGGCGCGGCTGCGCGGCCAGAGTCTTCGCCACCGCGTTGGTGTAGGCGGAGACCAGAAACGCGACGGTCAGCCGGGCGCCCATCCGCCGGTCCAGACACCAGTAGACCAGCGGCAACAGCAGGAGGAAGAACTCCTCATCTCCCATAAACGTGAAGGCCCGGAAGGGCCAGTCCAGCGCGGGGCTGAACTGCTGGAACCAGGCAATGACCCGAAGGCCCCACTCCATTAGACCGTCCACAGGTCACCTCCTCGGCGGATTTGGATCACACTGGGTGAGGCTTATTTGTATTCGCGCCAGGCGCGTTCAAATCGTTCCAGGATTTCCGGTATCTCCAGTACATCCGCAAACTCTCGCAGCCATCGGCGGATGTATTCCACATCCAGACGGTCACCCTGGCGATAGACAATACCTTCAATATCTATCAAGTCTTGAGGCCGCCCAGCCACCGCTTTATGGACGATCAGGTCTTCGGCCGAGCAGAGGTATACAGTCTTGCCGGGGGCCACTTCGTAATCCACCGCCCGCCGGATCATCTCCTCCTCGTACCCCGGCACGCCCAGGGAGATGTCCACGTTGCAGCCGTTGGAAGCCCGAATCAGAACCACCCGGGTCCGGCGGGCAAACGCCACAGGATCAGGCACGCGGGGCGCAAATTGCTGCAGAAGCAGTTGGACAAAAGGTCCATTGCCTTCCGAGGGCGTGAGAACGGTGATGTCCAGGTCAATGGTCAGGCGGGGCTCTCCCCAGACCTGAACAGCCACGCCACCAATAATTGCATAAGGGACGGCATGCCGGGTGAGGAAGTCATGCAGTTCCAGAGCGGCCTCAATCAGACGGTTCATCAGTGCCTCTTGCCCGGGCCAGACGGTTCAGGGTCTGGCGGAGTGCCAGGGTGTCCCGGAGCCGGCGGCGTTCCAGCGCGTCCCAATTCCCACCAGACCGGCGTCCGGTCTGTTCCCAGAACCGGTAGAGGGCGTCAAAAATTTCCCAGGCCTCCTCCGGCTTCAACCGTCTCAGCCATTCTCTCCGTTCGGCCTGAATCCACCGGTCGGCCTCGGCGTAGCCCTGAAAGATCGCCGCCATTTCTGGTTTCATCGCCGGCAGAGGGGGGACGGGCGGCGGCTTGCCGCCGCCCGTCCCACGCGCACGCTCACCGAATCACCGCCACCGACGCGACGCGGTCGCCATCGCGCAACTCCATGACGCGGGCGCCCCGGGCGGAGCGGCCCATCGCGGGGACCGACGCCGCCGGTACCCGCAGGATGATGCCCCGCGCGGAGACCAGGGTGACCTCATCCTCCGGGCCGACGACCCGCGCCGCCGCCACGGCCCCCCGGGCCGGCATCTTGCCGCCGATGCCCACCACGCCCTTGCCGTAGCGGCCCTGCAGAGGGAACTCCGAAAGCGGCGTCCGCTTCCCGAAGCCGCGCTCCGTCACCACCAGCAGGTCCGATTCCGGAATGACCACGTCCGCGCTGGCGACCCGGTCCCCGTCCTCCAGACGGATGCCGCTCACACCGGCCGCCATTCGCTTCATCGGGCGAACTTCATCCTCCCGGAAGCGCAACGCCTGGCCGTGCTCCGTCACCAGGATCAGTTCGGCGTCCCCCGGCGTCAACCGGACCCAGCCCAGTTCGTCCCCGTCCTCCAGGATGATGGCGACCAAGCCGCCGGACCGGATGCTGGCGAACTCCGAGAGCGGCGTCCGCTTGACCTTCCCCCCGACGGTGACCATGGTCAGGAAGCCCTCGGAGAAGTCCCGCACGGCCAGCGCGGCCGTCACCTGCTCCCCCGCGTCCAGCGCCAGCATTCCCGCCAGCAGGACGCCCTGGGCCGTCCGGTCGGCGGACGGTATCTGGTAGACCCGCTCCGCGTAGACCTTCCCCCGGTTGGTGAAGAAGAGCAGGGTGTCTAAGGTGTGCGCCGTCAGCATGTAGAGAACGGAGTCTTCCTCCTTTGTCTGCATGCCGATGACGCCGCGCCCGCCCCGGGCCTGGGCCCGGAAGAGCCGCTCCGGCACCCGCTTGATGTAGCCGCGCTGGGTGATGATGACCAGGACGGCCTCCTCCGCGACCAGTTCCTCTTCCTCAAATTCGGCCTCCACGCCGTGGATGATGGCCGTGCGCCGGGGGTCGCCGTACGTTTTCTTCAACTCTTCCAGGTCGGTGCGGATGACGCCCAGGATTTTGCGCGGAGAGGCCAGCAGGTCCTCCAGGTAGGCGATACGGCGGATCAGTTCTTCGTACTCGTCGTCTATCTTCTGGCGCTCCAGCGCGGCCAGCCGCCGCAGGGGCATGTCCAGGATCGCCTGGGCCTGGACCTCCGTCAGGTGGAAGCGCTCCATGAGCCGGACCCGCGCCGTCTCCACGTCCGGCGACTGGCGGATGGTCTGGATGACGGCGTCCAGGTGGTCCAGCGCGATTTTCAACCCCTCCAGGACGTGTGCCCGCGCCTGCGCCTTCGCCAGTTCGTACCGGCTGCGGCGGACGATGACCTCCCGTCGGTGCTCCACGTAGAGTTCCAGCGCCCGTTTGAGGGTGAGCAGGCGCGGCTCGCCGTCCACCAGGGCCAGCAACTGGACGCTGAAGGTGGACTGGAGCGCGGTGTATTTGAAGAGGCGGTTGAGGACGGTCTTCGGCTGGGCCCCGCGCCGGAGTTCTATGACGATGCTCATCCCCCGCCGGTCGGATTCGTCCCGCAGGTCGGAGATGTCTTCCAGACGGCCGTCCCGGACCAGTTCGGCAATCCGTTCCAGCAGCGCGCTCTTGTTGACCTGATAGGGAATTTCGGTGATGACGATGCGGTGGCGCCCGCCGTTGGTCTCCTCCCCGTGGGCCTGGGCGCGGACGGTGATCAGGCCCCGGCCCGTGGCGTAGGCCTGGACCAACTCCTCGCCGCCCAGGATGACGCCGCCGGTAGGGAAGTCGGGGCCGGGGAGAAACTGCATCAGGTCCTCCACGGTCACCTCATCCCGTTCCTCCCAGTGGTCCACCAGATAAGCAATGGCGTCGCAGACCTCCGCCAGGTTATGGGGCGGGATAGAGGTCGCCATGCCGACGGCGATGCCCGAGGAGCCGTTCACCAGCAGGTTGGGGAGGCGGGCCGGGAGGACGGCGGGCTCCTGGAGCGTCCCGTCAAAGTTGTCCACCCAGTCCACCGTCTCCTTGTCCAGGTCGTTCAGCATCTCGGCGGCGATGGGGGCCAGGCGGGCCTCGGTGTAGCGCATCGCGGCCGGGCTGTCGCCGTCCACTGAGCCGAAGTTGCCCTGTCCGTCCACCAGCGGGTAGCGCAGGGAGAAGTCCTGGGCCATGCGGGCCATGGCCTCGTAGACGGCGGCGTCGCCGTGGGGGTGGTACTTGCCCAGGACCTCGCCGACGATGCGGGCGGACTTTTTGTAGGGGGCGCCGGGGGCTAGCCCCAGTTCGTGCATGGCGTAGAGGATGCGCCGCTGGACCGGCTTGAGGCCGTCCCGGACGTCGGGCAATGCCCGCGCCACGATGACGCTCATCGCGTAGTCCAGGTACGCGCGGCGCATCTCGTCTTCAATGGTGACCGGTTGGATGGTGCCGATGTCCATTGCGTGAAACGTAAAACGTGAAGCGTGAAACGGAAGAGGTTATCGGTCCACGGTGGAGGCGAGGGCGTTCATGGCCACCCAGACCTGGTAGACGGTGGGCATGTCGTCCCCGGTCCACTCCACGGTGCGACCGTCCACCCGACGGGCGCCGGGGACCAGCAGGGCCATGTCGGCGTGAAGGGCACTCAGGAAGACCACCCGCAGGGTGATGGGCGCGGGGACCGTCAGCGGGGGGACGGTCCGGCTCAGGGCACGCGCGGCGGCCTGACGGATGAGGTAGTGGGCCGTCGCCGGGGGGATGCAGCGGGCGGCGGTGCGGGTGATCCCCTCTTTGACGGCGACGGTCTCTACGTCGCCCAGCAGGGCCCGGGCCTCTTCGGTGACGGCCCGGTCGCCGGTGACCAGGACGACGGGGACGCCGAAACTGCCCGCCAGCGCGGCGTTCAGCCCGGCCTCTCCCACCCGTCGGCCGTTCAGTTGCGCCTCCACGACGCGCCGGCTCCAGGTGTGCTCCAGGATGGCCTCGGGAGTGCCCGAGGCGCCGTGGTAGCCGATCAGAAAGACGGCGTCCACATCGGGGCCGATGCCCTGCATCATCTCCAGCGGTTTGGGGCTGCCGGAGATGAGTTCCGCCGCCGGGTTCAGTTCCTCAATCAGGAGATTGGTCATCCCGGCGTGGCTGTCGTTGACGACGATGCGGGTGGCGCCGCCCTCCAGCGCCCCCTCAATGGCCGCGTTGGCCTCGGCGGTCATCAGTTTACGGAAGCGCTCGTACTCTTTGTGCTCCGGGCGGACATGGTCCATGGCCACGACGCCGGAGATGCCTTCCATGTCAACGGAGATCAGGATGTCCATGGTATCTGGTAGAATGGTAGATTGGTAAACTGGTAGACTGGTAGACTGGTAGACTGGTAGATAGGCTCGCCATGTTTCAGCAGGCTGGCGCAGTAGGCCCGAATAGCAAAGGCACAGGATTTCCTAGCCACCCGACAGTTTTTCCCGAGGGGTCATTGCGAGGGCGCAGAGCGCCCGAAGCAATCTCCAAAACGGCTTATTGGAGATTGCTTCGCCCCCTTCGGGGGCTCGCAATGACATCTTGGGGGGAGTTTTTGCAGATGCTCAAGCAAAGTGTCAGGTGGCTAGCAGGATTTCTACAGATTGCGCATGAATTCCTCTGGCGTGACCCGGGCCTGTCGCAGAATTCCGCGCAATGTACCAATGGCAAGTTCCGGGTGTAATGGTACCACGCAGCCCACCGCGCCCTCTGGCGTCTGCTTCTTCAGCACAACGTGGCTGCCACGTTGCCTGACTCGCACGAATCCTAAACGCTCCAGAGCGCGGATGGCTTCCTCTCCGGATACCCGGCGCAATTTAGGCATGGACGGCTACCTCAAAAGTTGTCAGCAGTGGCCGACTCACTTCAGGAAGCGGGAACTCCTCAAGGTAGAGCGCAGTGGCTTCCTGGAGATTGGCAATCGCTTCGTCAATGGTATGGCCCTGGCTCACTGTACCGACTTCCGGGCATTCGGCCACGTATAGATTCCCTTCTCTGTGTACGATTGCGGTAAACGTGTGAACAGGCATCCGTATCCTCCGTCTCGGTCAATCGCTGCGTCCTCTGCGCCTCGGCGGTGGTCAGCAGTTCTCTATCAGGGATTGGACGGCGGTGTAGACGTCTGCTTCCCGGCGGGCGATGCGGTCTACCCAGTCCTCTATCGCGGCCTCTCCCACTCCCGCCAGCAACCGGCCCAGCAGTTCCTCTTCCAGGGCACGGAGCAGGTTATCGCGGGCGCGTGCCCGCTCCCGATGGGCCCAGAGGCCGCTGGATTCCAGGTAGGCCCGGTGGGCCGCGATGGCCTCCAGCACCTCCGCCACCCCGCTCCCGTCCAGCGCGATGGTCTTGAGGACGGGGGGCCGCCAGGCCGCGTCCTTTCCGGGCCCGGCGTTGTTGCGGCCCAGTTCCAGCGCCACCTCCAGCGCGCGGGCCGTCTGGGCGGCGCCGGGCCGGTCGGCCTTGTTCACTACCAGGATGTCCGCAATCTCCATGAGGCCGGCCTTCAGCGCCTGGACGTCGTCGCCCAGGCCCGGGGCCTCCACGACAATGGTGGTGTGGGCGGTACGGGCGATGTCCACTTCCGCCTGCCCGACGCCCACCGTCTCCACCAGGACGACGGCGAACCCGGCGGCGTCCAGCACTCGGACCACGTCGCCGGTGGCGCGGGCCAGTCCGCCCAGACTCCCCCGGGTCGCCATGCTGCGGATGAAGATGCCGGGGTCGCCCGCCAGGTCCCGCATGCGCACCCGGTCGCCCAGGAGCGCGCCGCCGGTGAAGGGACTGGTGGGGTCCACGGCGACGATGCCCACCGTCGCTCCGCGCCGACGGAAGCCCTTGGCCAGTTCGTTGACCAGGGTGGACTTGCCGGTGCCGGGGGCGCCGGTGATGCCGATGACATGCGCGCGGCCGGTATGCGGGTGCAGGGCGGCCAGGGCCTCCCGGGCCGGGGGGCCGTCGTCCTCAATCAACGAGATGAGGCGCGCCAGCGCCCGCCGGTCGCCCTCCAGAACGCGGGGGACCAGTTCCACGGTCAGCCCTCACCGCAGGCCCGGCGGACGGCCTCCACGATGGTCAGCGTGGACGTGCCGGGGCCGAAGATGGCTTCCACGCCCGCCTCTTTGAGCGCGGGCACGTCCTCATCGGGGATGATGCCGCCGACGAAGACCTTGACGTGGTCCAGCCCGGCCTCCCGCAGCCCCTGGATGATGCGCGGGACCAGGGTCATGTGGGCGCCGGAGAGGATGGAGAGGCCCACCGCGTCCACATCTTCCTGCAGAGCGGCCTCCACAATCATTTCCGGCGTCTGGCGCAGGCCGGTGTAGATGACCTCCATACCGGCGTCTCGCAGGGCACGGGCAACCACTTTGGCGCCCCGGTCGTGGCCGTCCAGGCCGGGCTTGGCGATCAGAACCCGCAGTCGTTCTCCCATAGTACCTCCCGAGGGAAGATGCAAGATGCAGGATGCAAGATGCAAGATGGGTGTCGGGTTGGCAGGATAATTATACCGTGTTTTTCGGGGCGCGCCAATGGTTGGACGACGGACCACAGACGACGGACGACGGACCACGCGCGATTGACGCCTTGCCGTCCGGGGGTATAATAATCCTGCCTCCAGGATAGGCGATGTGCAATTAGCGATACGCGATTGGCGATCAGCGATATGCGATATGCGATACGCGATTAGCGATACGCGATACGCGATTAGCGATACGCGATACGCGATTAGCGATACGCGATACGCGATTAGCGATATGCGATTAGCGATATGCGATACGCGACCAGGAGGCTATATGTTCCGTGCCGCCGTTGTGACCGTCAGCGATAAGGGGTATGCCGGGGAGCGGGAGGACGTCAGCGGGCCGTTGCTGGCGGACCTCCTGCGCGCCATCGGCGCCGAGGTGGTGGCCCAGACCATTGTCCCGGACGATCCGGAGCAGATTCAGCAGGCCCTGGTCCACCTGGCCGACGACCTGCAGGTGGACGTGGTGCTGACGACCGGGGGGACGGGTTTCACCCCGCGCGACCACACCCCCGAGGCGACGCGCGCCGTCCTGGAGCGGGAGGCGCCGGGGCTGGCGGAGGTGCTGCGCTGGGAGGGATACCGCCGCACCCCGCAGGCCGTCCTCTCCCGGGGTGTTGCCGGACTGCGGGGCCGGACCCTCATCATCAACCTGCCGGGGAGCCCCCGGGCGGTGCGGGAGGGCATGGAGGTCCTGGCCCCCATTCTCCCCCACGCCGTCCAGATGGCCCGGGGGGAGGATACAGAACACCGTTAGTGCTGATGTGCCAGGCACTTGGGAAGTGCCTGGCACATTTTCATGTTCATGCGGTCTCTACGCCGTCTCCAGGTACCGCTCCAACTCCCACGGAGTGACCTGGATGCGGTATTCCTCCCATTCTTTCCGCCGGGCCCGCAGCATGGTCTCCACAATCGCAGGGCCCAGTGCCTCCCGGATGACCTCATCCCGCTCCAGTTCGTCCAGCGCCTCCGCCAGGGTGCCAGGGAGGGTGCCGATGGAGCGCTCCCGCAAGTCGCACTCGTCAAAATGATAGACATCTTCGTTGACCGGAGGCGGCGGGATCAGGCCTTTTTCTATCCCGTCCAGCCCGGCGGCCAGCATAGCCGCGAAGGCCAGGTAGGGATTGGCGCTGGGGTCGGGGCAGCGCAGTTCAATCCGCGCCGCTTTCTCCCGCCCCGCGCGCACCGCCGGCACCCGGATGAGCGCGGAGCGGTTCAGGTGGGCCCAACAGACATAGACGGGCGCCTCGTAGCCGGGAGTCAGACGTTTGTAACTGTTCACCGTGGGGGCGACGACGGCGGCCAGCGCCCGCGCGTGGACCATCTGCCCGGCGATGAACTGGTAGGCCAGCGGGGAAAGATGGTACGGGTCGTCCGGATCGTAGAAGAGATTACGCCCGGAGGGGTCGGAGAGACTCTGGTGGGTGTGCATGCCGGAGCCGTTGATGCCAAAGATGGGCTTGGGCATGAAACTGGCGTAGATGCCGTGGCTGGCGGCGATGGCCCGCACCGTGTACTTGAAGGTGACGGCGTTATCGGCACTGGTGAGGGCATCGGCATAGCGGAAGTCTATCTCGTGCTGACCGGTGGCGACCTCGTGGTGGCTCATTTCCACCTGGATGCCCAGAGCCAGGAGCATCAGGACGATTTCGCTGCGGACCTGCTGAGCCTCGTCACGGGGGGAGAAGTCAAAGTACCCGCCGACGTCGTGGGGGACGGGGCGAAGGCCGGAGTCGCTGTTGCGCCGGAAGAGGAAAAACTCTATCTCCGGGCCAACATTGTAGATGTATCCCCTCTCTGCGGCCCGAGATACCATCCGCTTGAGAGTGGAGCGGGGATCGCTGGGGGACGGCTTCCCGTCCGGGTCGTAGACGTCGCAGAAGATGCGGGCGCGCCGCCGCTCCGGCTCGCTCCAGGGAAGCACCCGGTAGGTGGCCAGGTCGGGCACCAGCAGGCGGTCGCTCTCGTAGATGCGGGCGAAGCCCTCTATGGAGGAGCCGTCAAACCAGACGCCGTTCTCCAGGGCCTCCTCCAACTGGGTCACCGGGATGGTGACGCTCTTGACGGTGCCCAGAATGTCGGTGAACTGCAGGCTGACGAACCGGACACCATCGTCCTGGGCGCGAGTGATCAGTTCTTCGGGGGTCATCTCTCCTCCTTGAATACGTAATGATGTTGGTATGATGTTGTGTGATGTGCAACGTTATCCCGGGGCGGGGTGTAGGGGCGACCCTTGCGGTCGTCCTCTGGGGCAGGGGCAAGCCCTGCCCCTACGATGCTACCACCCGGATGTGCAATTCGGCCAGTTGCTCCGGGTCCACCGGAGAGGGGGCGTTGGCCATCAGGTCCACGGCCTGACCGGTCTTGGGGAAGGCCATGACCTCCCGGATGCTCTCCTCCCCGGCCAGCAACATCACCACCCGGTCAATCCCGGAGGCGATCCCGCCGTGGGGTGGAGTGCCGTACTCAAAGGCCTCCAGCATGTGGCCGAACCGCTCCCGGGCCTGCTCCACGTCCAGACCGATGAGGCCGAAGATTTTCTCCTGGACCTCCCGTCGGTGGATCCGGATGGAGCCCCCGGCGATCTCTTCGCCGTTGCAGACCAGGTCGTACTGCTGGCCGCGCGCCGCGCCGGGGTCCGTATCCAGGAGCGGCAGGTCTTCGGGCATCGGCGCGGTGAACAGGTGGTGGCTGGGGTCCCAGCGGCGTTCGTTTTCGTTCCACTCAAAGAGCGGGAAGTCAATGATCCAGCAGAAGGCCATAGTCCCGGGGTCGCGCAGGCCCAGACGCTCCCCCAGTTCCAGCCGCAGGGCGGAGAGGGCCGCCGCCACCCGCGGGGGCCGGTCCGCCACGAAGAGCATCAGGTCGCCGGACTGAGCCTCCATCCGGGCGATGATGGCCTGTACCTGCTCATCGGTCAGGAAACGGGCGAAGGATGAGCGGATTTCGCCGTCCGGCGACAGGGCCAGCCAGGAAAGGCCCATCGCGCCCTCTTTCTGGGTCAGCGAGGTCAACTCATCCAGTTGACGGCGGCTGTATCCGGCGCAGCCGGGGGCGCGAAGGCCCTTGACCTGTCCGCCCGCCGCGACGGCCTGGGCGAAGATGCCGTAGTTGCTCCCGGCGACCAGGTCGGAGATGTCCACCAGTTCCATCCCGAAGCGGAGGTCGGGTTTATCCGTGCCGTAGCGGGCCATGGCCTCGGCGCAGGTGAGGCGGGGGAACGGTTTGGTCAGCAGGCGGCAGTCGGAGCATTCCTCCACGATGCCGATCATCAATTCCTCTATGAGTTCCATGATGTCTTCCCGGGTGACGAAACTCATTTCCAGGTCCAGTTGGGTGAACTCCGGCTGCCGGTCGCCGCGCAGGTCCTCGTCCCGGAAGCAACGGGCGATCTGGAAGTACCGCTCAAACCCGGCTACCATCAGGAGTTGCTTCAGTTGCTGGGGGGATTGGGGAAGCGCGTAGAACTTGCCGGGGTGGAGACGGCTGGGGACCAGGTAGTCCCGGGCGCCCTCCGGCGTGCTCTTGAAGAGGATGGGCGTCTCAATTTCCAGGAAGCCCCGCGCGTCCAGGAAATCCCGGATGTACTTGATGACCCGGTGGCGCAGGATGAGGTTGCGCTGCATCCGTCGCCGCCGCAGGTCCAGGTAGCGGTATCGCAGGCGGAGCGATTCCTCCACCGGGGTGTCCTCAAAGATAGGGAACGGCGGGGTGCGGGCCGGGTTGAGGACGACGATTTCGTCGGCCAGGACCTCTATCTCGCCGGTCTCCATCCGGGGGTTGACCCGGTCGGCGGGGCGGGGGCGGACGGTGCCGCGCACCTGGAGGACGTATTCCTGACGGACACGGGCAGCCAGTTCGTGGGCCTCGGGGGCGTGGGCGATGTCGGCGACGATCTGGACGATGCCCCAGCGATCGCGCAAGTCAACGAAGATCAGGCCGCCGTGGTCCCGCTGGCGATTGACCCACCCGGCCAGGGTGACGGCCTGGCCCACATGGCGGGCGCGCAGTTCGCCGCAGGTGTGGGTTTTGAGCATCGGTCACCTCCATATACGGGGATGGTCGGGTATAAAAAGACAGGCCGCCCCTTTGGGGGGGCGGCCTGGCCAGAAGCGATCCACAGGTTAACCGCGTGGCAGCGACGGCTGCCGCCCCTCGGGCGGGCCGGGCCAGCGGTTATTGTCCACAATAATTGGGCGAACCATATCGGCCTCCCGTGTGAATTATACCACCATTTGTAGATTTGGCAAGCAGAGAGATGACCAGGAAATTCTATCGCATTTCTAATTTTTCTCTTGCGGAATTCTAACGCGTCTGTGGCATGATAGGGGCGCAATTGGGAAGCCCGGGCACGGGCGCTCAGATCCTTGAGGGCAAAAGGAGGTGATTAGCATGTTGGTGCGATGGGAACCGTTCCGGGAGTTGGTCAGCCTGCGCGAAGCGATGAACCGGCTCTTTGAAGAGTCCTTCGTTCGCCCCTGGGGGGCCTTCCCCCGCTGGGCCGAGGGTCCGGCCGTGGACATGTACGAGACGGATAACGCCGTGGTGGTGAAGGCTGCCATTCCGGGGGTGGACCCGAAGGACGTGGAGATCAGTGTCACGGGCGACACCCTGACCATCCGGGGTGAGGTCAAGAAGGAGGAGCAGGTCAAGGAGGAGAACTACCTCCGGCGCGAGCGGTACTACGGCTCCTTCTGCCGCTCCTTCCTCCTGCCCACCCGGGTCGTCGCCGACGACGCTGAGGCGGTCTTTGAGAACGGGGTGCTCACCCTGACGCTGCCGAAGGCCGAAGAGGTCAAACCCAAGACCATCAAGGTCAAGGCTAAAAAGTAAAATCTATTTGACCTCACCCCGCCCCCGGCGGCTTTGCCGCCACCCTCTCCCCTCTCCTGGCCGAAGGTCAGGAGAGGGGAGGGGGACCGCCGCAGGCGGCGGGGGAGGGGTGAGGAAGAGGAGGTGCGCGATGGCATTCTTCGCTCCGTTTCGGGAGATGATGAGCCTGAAAGAAGCGATGGACCGTCTGTTTGAGGAGTCCTTTGTCCGCCCGATGAGCACGTGGCGGCGGGGCACGCCGGAGGAACCGCTGCGGTTGCCGGTGGACGTCTACACCACGCCCAACGAGATTGTGGTGGTTGCCTCGGTGCCGGGCCTGTTGCCCGAGGAGGTGGACATCTCCATCCAGGGGGACACGCTGACCATCCGTGGGGAACTCCGGCCGCCGCTGGACAACGTGGAGTACCTCTTCCAGGAACGGCCCTACGGTCACTTCGCCCGCTCCCTGGTGCTGAACGTGCCGGTGGACGTGGAGAAGGCGGAGGCGACCTTTGAGAACGGCGTGCTCACCCTCACGTTGCCCAAGGCGGAAGAGATTCGGCCCAAGACCATTAAGGTCAAGACGAAATAGCGCGAAAGGCGCGAAAGAACGTGCCAGGCACTTGGGAAGTGCCTGGCACGTTTTTTATTCCTCTTTGATCTGAAACTCTCCCTCAATGACCGCTGGCTCTTCGGTTGTCCACTCCGCGATTTTCGCTCCCAGGGCCCGCAGGTGCTCTCGGACCACCTCAGGCGGCGCCAGTTCTATGAAAAGTTTCAGACTCAAAAGAATGATGGCGACGTCGTCCAGTTGTCCCAGGCCCAGGCCCAGGTCGGGCAGGATGTCTATGGGGGAGAGGATGTAGATCAGCGCGGCTGGTGGGATGAGTTTCAGCGCCCAGGGCACCCGCCGGTCCTTGAAGAGTCGCCAGGCCAGGCGGATCTGCCGGATCAGTTCTTTGGCCCACGAGATGAACATATTGGTCTCCTCCGGGGTGGCCAGGGGGTGTTGGGGCCTGGATGGAGCCGGCGATAGTCGACTCATTCTTGCCTCCTGCGATGTAACAGCAGAAACAGACGGGGCTTCAGCGCCCACATGACCAGTACAAAGAAAGTAAGGAAAGAAAGCAGTAATCCCAGCCGAAACGAAAGGGGACGGTAGGACAGATGGACCGTGTGTTCTCCTGGGGAGAGGGGAACGGCGCGGAGAGCGATATACGCGCGCAGAACGGGCAAGGGCTCACCATCAACCGTGGCCTGCCATCCTGGATACCATACATCTCCGATGACCAGGAACCCTGCCTGGGGCGTCTGGACCCGGATCAACATCTCCTCTGGGTCTCGGGAAAGAACTTGAACGGTGAGGGAAACCGGAACTGAGGCCACAGGCTGGAAATGCCATGGGCGGTCCAGAATCACCGTCCGAAGCGGGTCAAACTGCCCGTCCCGCAGGGCGCGGATAGCGGTCTCGTCATCAAAGGCCACCGCGTTATAGACCAAGTGGTAGCGAGAGAAGGGCTTGTCCAGGCATTCAAAATGTAGCACGTGGTCCCCCCGCGGCAGAGAGGTGATCCGATGGGAGGGAAAAGGAATGGGGGGTTCGTCCTCCCGCCAGACATAGCAACCCACCCCCATCAGCGCCCATACCCGCTCCCCGGGAACCTCGCGACGGAATCGTTCCAGGAAGCGGTTGAAGAACGTCAGGTGTCCATGCAGGTCCTCCAGCCCCTCCAGGGCTGGCCAATCGCCGGTCATGTGCCCCCGGGTGTCTATCCGGTAAAATTTCCTATCGGGAGGCACCCAGGCGGAGAGAAGAGGGGGACGGGCCACCTGGTCGGGGGATTGCCAGACCCAGTGGGTTTGAAATGCCGTTCGCCAGGCAACCGAGCCCACGTCCAGGGCTAACAGGGCAACCAGCCACCAGCGGGTTTGGGGCCAGCGCTGGAGGAGCAACCAGCCCACTCCTCCCATCATCCAGGGCCACAGGGCGTAGGAGAGCCATTGATGCAGGCGCGGCCATTCAGAGGGGGGCTGAGCCTGTATCCAGAGGAAAAGAAAGAGCAGGAGTGCTCCGATTGCCGCCAAAACGATGCCCGTTATCCGCTTTCTGGAGGGCACCGCTGTTCCCCGCAAACTCAAGACCCCCAGGGTAATCAGAGCCCAGGCGACCACTACGGCCGCGCGTTCCTGGTTCCGGAAAATGCTCCATATTGGCAGGAAATGGACTACGGCAGGGTAGAAAACACTCTCTTTTCCTAACGACAGGAATATTCCCGCAATACCGATACCCGTCCATAATCCTTTACGTCTGATGATCGCATCTTCTGCCTTGCTGAGGACAAACGCAGCCAGCAGAACGGGGATGCCCACGTACAGGGGTGACCAGTTGGCGAGATGGGGCCAGAAAATCCCCAGCAAATCCCACACTTCAAAGCCTATAGCCCGGTAGGAGAAGGGCCAGTTTAGGCGTTCGGAGAGCGACGCCGATTCCAGGGAGGGCAGCAACTGCGCCGCGGTGAGGGCGGAACCACCCGACACGATAATCAGTCCCGTTATCCACGCGGATCGTCGCCGTTCTGCCGGTTGGGACAGGATGCAGGCAATCCCAAAAGATAAGCCAATCCCATAAACGTACAGCGAGGTCTGGGGAAATCCCGTCAGGAAGATCAGAGCCCATGCCAGGGCCGCCGCAAATCCGTTCCTGCGGGGATGCTTTCCCGAGAGAGCGCGCCCTGTTGTCCACAATAGCCAGGGTAACCAGGCAGCGGCGCCAAGAATGGGAGGGGACTGTATCGGATACCCGGTGAGATACCCGCTCAGTCCCCAGGCCACTGCGCCAAAAGTTCCGCTCGCCCGGTCCTGAGTGAGCCATCGGAAAAAACCGTACGCTCCCCAGGCGGCCCAGATCAGGTGAAAAAGGACGATGCCAGCAAATGCCTGATAAGATAGGGGTTCGCCCAGGCTGATCAGTGCAACGAGCCAGTTTACCGGGTAAAGGACCTGGGTCTGAAGTTCTGCCAGATGCGGAAAGCCGCCAAGAACGTAGGGGTTCCAGAGGGGAATGTGTCCTTTTTGAAGTTGCTCAATCGTATAGGCAATCAGTGGATAGTAATAAACGGTCAAATCCCCGGGCGCCAGTGCGGCCTGGGAGATCGGATCTTTTGTCAGCAGGGGCCAGTAGACCACAAAAATCAGGGCTCCTAACCCCCAAAGGATCAGTCCATCCATGATCCCGGATCGCAGGGAGTTAGAGGTGCATTTCATGAAGTCCCCTCCCAGAAGGCATGGAGGGCTTCCGAAACCATCTGGACCTCCTCATCCGTCAGTTCCGGATACATCGGCAGAGAGACCACCTCCCGGCTCAGGGCCTCGGTGACGGGCAGGGAGCCAGCCGGATAGCCCAGGTCGGCGTAGGCGGGCTGAAGGTGGACGGGCACAGGGTAATGGATCAGCGTCCCGATGCCTCTCTCCTCCAGAAACCGGCGAAGAGCATCGCGGCGGAGATGGCGGACAACGTAGAGGTGATAAACGTGCCGGGCATCCTCCGGTTCTTCCGGAAGGACTAACCCCCAGCGAGAGGCCGCGTCTGCCAGATGTTCCCGGTACAGCGCGGCAATCTGCCGGCGGCGCTCGTTCCAGGCCCTCAGGTGGCGCAGTTTGACCCGCAGGATGGCGGCCTGGAGTTCGTCCAATCGGCTGTTCAGGCCCCGGATATGGCTGACGTAGCGCTCCGCCCAACCATACTCCCGGAGCAGCCGGACTCGCTCCGCCAGCGCCGGGTCGTTGGTGACCACCGCGCCACCGTCCCCGCAGGCGCCCAAGTTCTTGGTGGGGTAGAAACTGAAGGCCGCGATGTCCCCCCACGAACCGACCGGGCGGCCTTTGTAGAGAGCGCCGTGGGCCTGCGCACAGTCCTCTATCACCACCAGGTGGTGCCGCCGGGCAATCTCCAGCAGAGGCTCCATGTCCGCCGGACAGCCGTACAGGTGGACCGGAAGGATGGCCCGCGTGGACGGGGTAATCCGCTCCTCCACCTTCGTCGGGTCTATCGTGTACCGCCGGGGGTCTCCATCTACCAGGACGGGCCGGGCCCCGGCCAGTTCTATAGCGGCCACGGTCGCCACGGCCGTATGGGAGACCGTGATGACCTCATCTCCAGGGCCGATCCCGCAGGCCCGCAGGGCCAGGTGGAGCGCCTCCGTGCCCGAACCGACGCCCACCGCGTGGGCCACGCCGCAGAAGGCGGCAAATTCGCGCTCAAAGGCCGCGACCTCCTCGCCCAGGATGAAGCGCCCCCGCTCCAGCACCCGCGCAATGGCCTGGTCCATCTCCTCCCGGATGTTTTTGTACTGCCGTCTCAGGTCAAAGGCCGGGACCATCTCTACCAGTAACGGTCTCCGAATTCCCGATAGAAGGCGAGGGTGCGGGCCAGCCCTTCCCGCAGGGGGATCTTCGGCCGCCAGCCCAACTGAGCGCGGATGCGAGAGTAATTTCCAGAATAATCGCCAATATCAATCCGCTGACGGTCAGCCGGAAAGGGAACCCGGCGATAACTTCCCCCGCCGTTCACGTCCACCAGCAACTGGGCCAGTTCCGCCAGGGAGATGGGTTCGTCGCCCCCCAGATTATACACCCGTCCGTATCCGGATGGGCCGCGGCCTGCAACAGGGCCTCCACCAGCCGGACCAGTTCCATGGGGTTGTACTGGGCATCCCCATCGGTATAGAACACCCACTCCTTTGTCGCGGCCGCGAAGCCGGTGCGGAGCGCAGCCCCGTACCCCCGGTTCCGGTCATAGTGGATGACGCGCAGTTCGGGATAGCGACTCTTCAACTCCTCCAGTACGTCTCGGGTGTAGTCCTGGCTGCCGTCATTCACGACAACGATTTCGTAGTCATCGGTCACTGACGCAGGGCGATCAGCGCGGTGAGGACCATGCTGGGGATGGTTCCTCCATCGTTGAAAGCAGGGAAAACGGCGCTGATACTGGAAAGTCGTTCTGCCATCCTCATTACCTCAGGGTAACGTGCGTCCAACAGCGATCAGGCTCAGCCCGAAGGGCAACCCCCGCCCAGTTACGAGGGGTGCTTCCGCAGCGACGATTCTCCCTAACAAGCCGTTGAGGGGGCCAGGATTGAATGTCAGGTCGGAGCGAACTTCCCTGGAGGGCCAGATCTTCTCTACCGTCCGCTTGAGCACGGCCAGGGGGAAGAGCAGGGTGTTGGCATACGATAGGTGCTCTACTTTGAAGGCCTGCCTTCCGGAATCGCCGGACGAGGTCCCTTTTGTTGTACCGATGGCGGATGTGCACGGCTGCATCGTGATGCCCGCGCAGCCAGTTGCAGGCCGGCAGACGGAGCAAGACCCGTCCTCCGGGGACAAGGACCCGGCGGATCTCCCGCAGTGCCTGGACATCATCCGGGACGCCCCTCTCACAGAGCACATCAAAACGGACGACCAGGTCAAAACTGTGGCTGGCAAAGGGAATTTCCATCACGGAGGCCTGGGCCAGTCGCGTCGCTCCCCGCTGACGGGAGAAACGGACGGCCTCGGGAGCGAAGTCAAAGCCTGTCACCTGCCCGTAGCGGGTCAGGTAGGAGGTCATCGCCTTTCCCGTGCCACATCCAGCGTCCAGAATACGCAGGTTGGAGCCCGGCGCGTACCAGCAGTCCAGAAGGGCCACGGTGATACGCTCCATTCCTACGTACCACCAGTGGCCTTCTTCCGCGTGATCCATAATGGCGTACTCATCAGGGTTCATCTATCTGACTCCTGCGGGAAGGCAAAGCCACCGGGCCAGAAGAGAACGGTGTTCGGGGTGGCCAATCGGGTTGGGAACTCATCGGCATTTCTTGAAACACAGAACAGGCTTCATCGGAAGCGGGATGCAGATGAACGCATAGTGGTAACTATTCAGGCGCTGACTGAAATCACCCTTCCTGGGCCTGCAGCCGATGGTCGGCCTTCGCCAACCAAGTCTCTCATGGATGCGCACATGGTAGGGGCGCAACGGCGCTGCGTCTGTACTTGGCAAAGGCCGACCCCCCTCGGTCCGAGCCCTCAGGGCGAGGCCCTGAGCGAAGTGCCCGGGTAGGTAGAAATTATACCCTGGTGTCCCCAAACGGGCAACCGCACGGGCGTGTCGGGTGTGTCCCAAAATCGTCGGGAGCCCAGTGGGCCAGGCCGTAAACGGCCTGGATGAGGTTGCGCAGGACGCTGGAAGCGCCTTCTCTTCAGTAGTCTTCCGGGAACACGGGTTGCCAGAGTGGAGAGGGGCGCTTTAGCGCCTTCCTTTCGTCTGGGCCGTTTACGGCCAGGCGGAAAGGCTGAAAGCCCAGCCCGACGAAATTGGGACACGCCCGGCGTGTCGACCTGGCTTGACAAAAAGGGCATTGTCGGGTATCATTTTCAACGGTTGGGGAGTAGCCCGCCCTGAGGAATGAGCAGTCGTCACCACGGAGCATCGCTCCCGGCTGCTTGGTAGCGTCCATCGCTACGGGCGAGACCAAAGGTTCTTCTTGTTGGTCTCGCTTTTCTTTTTAATAGTCTGACTGTAACCACCTACCCGAATCGGTTTGCAAGTAAATGTAGCGCAGGCTGTCAGCCTGCATGCAGGCCTGGCGGCCTGCGCTACAGGGGCATGCCTTCGCCGCATCTCTGATAGCGCTTGCCCGGAGGCCCCCTGGTAAGCAGTCACGTCTGACTTCACTGCAAAAGGTCTCTTTACCGCAGAGACCACAGGAGTACGCAGAGCGATGTTGAAAATCTCTGTGTTCTCGGCGATGAGTTTTTGCAGTAGACTCATAGTCTTCTTTGCCCTGAGGATTTGAAATCGGAGCAGGAAACCCTTTCAGGAGGATGTCAGGCCAATGCAACAGTCCACTTCTCCCTGGCACACTCTCCCGGCTGAAGATGTCTGTTATCTTCTGCAATCCAGTCCTGCGGGTCTGAGCAGCGCGGAGGCCGAGCAGAGGCTGGCCCAGTATGGCCCGAACGAACTGCAGGAAACTCGTCGCATCTCGCCGTGGGCCATCCTACTGGAGCAGTTCAAGAATGTTCTGATCATCATTCTGTTGATCGCCGTGGGCCTCTCGGCGGTCCTCGGTCACGGCGTAGAAGCGATCGCCATCACCGTTATCGTGCTGTTTGCGGTGGGGCTGGGCTTTATCCAGGAGTACCGCGCGGAGCGCGCGATAGAAGCGCTGCGGCAAATGACCGCGCCCACCGCCACCGTTCTCCGCGATGGCGACGACGTGGAACTGCCCGCCCGCCACCTGGTACCGGGCGATGTCATCCTTCTGGAGGCCGGCGACCGCGTCCCCGCCGATGCCCGACTGATAGAAGCGATCAACCTGCAGGTGGAAGAGGCCGCACTGACCGGTGAATCGGTGCCGGTGGAAAAGCACGCGGCCCCTCTGGCCGACCCCCATCTGGGCGTGGGAGACTGCAGGAATATGGTCTATGCCGGCACGGTGGTTACGTATGGACGGGGCCGGGCGGTGGTTGTCGCCACTGGCATGCAGACCGAGTTCGGCAAGATCGCGCAGATGCTCCAGACGATTGAAATCGGCCGGACGCCGCTGCAGGAGAACCTGGATAAGGTCGGGCACACCCTGGCCCGTGCTGCCCTCGTCATCGTGTTGGTCATCGTCGCCCTCGGCCTGTTGCGCGGCCAGCCATTGCTGGAAATGTTCATCTTCGGCATTGCCCTGGCGGTGGCGGTGGTCCCCGAAGCGCTGCCCGCTGTGGTGACCATCTCCCTGGCCATCGGCGTCCAACGGATGGCCCGGCGCAACGCGCTGGTGCGCCGCCTGTCGGCCGTGGAGACGCTGGGCAGTACCTCTGTCATCTGCTCCGACAAGACCGGCACCCTCACCCGGGGCGAGATGACGGCCCGGCGGATCTTTGTGGCGGGGCGGCTCCTGGATGTATCTGGTGCGGGGTACGAACCGCAGGGGACGTTCTCTGAGAACGGTAGAGTTGTTGAGCCGACGACGCCCGCCCTGCAGGCCCTGCTGCGGGGGGCTGTTTTAGCCTCCGACGCACGGCTGGCCCAGACCGACGGCCGTTGGGTGGTCAAGGGCGATCCGACGGAGGGAGCGCTGGTGGTCGCAGCGGCCAAAGCAGGGCTGCAGAAAACCGACCTGGATCAGCGGTTTCCGCGCGTCCACGAAATCCCGTTCACTTCCGAAACCAAACGGATGACCACGCTGCACGAAACCGGCAATGGTGTGGTCGCCTATTCCAAGGGCGCGCCGGAGGTGATCCTGGCCTCATGCGCCTGGGAGTGGACGGAGGAGGGTCCGGTCTCGCTGGACGAGGCCCGTCGGGAGGCGATCCTGCAGGTGGCCCAGCAGATGGCCAGCGATGCCCTGCGGGTGCTGGCGGTGGCCTATAAGCCCGATGCCCGCCTGGAGAACGCTGAACAGGAGATGACGTTCCTGGGCCTGGTGGGGATGATTGATGCCCCCCGCCCCGAGGCGAAGGCGGCCATTCAGGTCTGCCGTCAGGCGGGCATCAAGCCCGTCATGATTACCGGCGACCATCCGGTCACCGCGCAGGCGGTGGCACGGGAACTGGGCCTGCTGACATCATCGGAGCGCGTGGTCACCGGCATAGAACTGGACCGGATGAGTGACGCCGACCTGGAGCGAGAGGTAGAAGATATTGCCGTCTACGCGCGGGTCTCTCCGGCCCATAAACTGCGGGTGGTCACCGCTTTGCAGAAGAAGGATCACGTGGTGGCGATGACCGGGGACGGGGTCAACGATGCTCCGGCCCTCAAGCAGGCCGACATCGGCGTGGCGATGGGCATCACCGGCACGGACGTGACCAAAGAGGCCGCCGCGATGACCCTGACGGACGACAACTTCGCTTCCATCGTTGCGGCGGTAGAAGAGGGGCGCGCCATCTTTGGTAACATCAAGAAGTATCTGATGTACCTGCTCTCGTCTAACATCGGCGAGATCGGCCTGATGGCTGGCGCGACCCTGCTGGGCCTGCCCCTGCCGCTGACCGCAGTGCAGATCCTGTATGTGAACCTGGCCACCGACGGCCTGCCGGCCCTGGCCCTGTCGGTGGACCCACCCGAGCCCGATATGATGCGCCGCCCCCCGCGCAACCCGCGCACCGGCATCTTCACCCGCCCGGTGGTCACCCTGATGACCCTGGGTGGCATCTGGTCGGCCATCGTCAACCTGAGCCTCTTCACCTGGGCGCTGAACTCGGGCCGGAGCGTTGCCGAGGCGATGACGATGACGTTCGTCTCCCTGGTGCTGATCCAGTTCTTCAAGGCCTACAACTTCCGGTCGGACCGCCATTCGGTGCTGGACCGGCCCTTTGCCAACAAATGGCTGAACCTGGCCATCTTGTGGGAGTTGTTGCTGCTGAACGCAGTTGTCTACCTGCCTTTCCTGCACAAACCCTTCGGCACTTTCAGTTTGCCGCTGATAGACTGGGCGATTGTGATTGCCGCGGCCTTCACCATCTCGCCGGTGCTGGAACTGGCCAAGTGGATGGAGCGCCGGGGCTGGTTCGGTCCAATGAGTCCGGCATAAAGCAAAGATGCAGCGGCAGACTTTGGCTACCGCTGCATCGTACCGGGAAGGGGATTTGCGGCAACGGCCTTTGGCCGCTGCCGCAAATCCCGCCGGATTTTCAATCGGCGTTCCCGGGCGGCACCTCCAGATAGGCGACCTCGTCCCCCAGCGACCGGCTGTATACCACGATCAGGCCCGTTTCCTTTTTTCCGACCTCAAACAAAACATCCCCGGACGCTGTCTCTCCGCTGGATATTTCGCCGCCGCGCAACGGATTGGGCAGACCGGCCACCAACCATTCTGGTCGGTGCACACCTATGGGGCTGACCAGAAGGAAATCCAGCACGGGGACAAAGGTGCAGGTGTCGTCCTCTTCCGGGCGACAGGTGACGGAGAGGGTGACCAGCATCATCTCGTTGCCCGGACCCGGCCGGGGATTGAACATGTTGCCCTCTGCCACGATGTCATCCGCCGGGCGGATTATACCCACCACCCGAATTTCCAGGTCACCCACCACGACGGCCGTGCCCGGCGAGGCCGGATGGTCCAGAGCAGAACCGATGGGGGCCGACGAGGTCCGGGGAAGGCTCGGGCGCGTCAGAGCGGCTGTGGCTACCGCGCCCAGACAAAGGCCGCACCCGAACAATACCAGGCCGATGCCGATGAGCAGGAGGGCCTTTCCAACGGACGGCAGGGCGTTTTGTGGTGCGGTCATCTTTCCCTTTTCCGGAATGTGGCGGTGATCTCTGCGCGTCCCTCTAACATCAGGCCGACGCGCAGAAGTCCCGGGGCCGGAGAGACCCAGGGGGAACGCCGGCCGTCCACCCGGACCTCCACCGCCTCCCAGGGCGGGGGTACGGTCAGCCAGATTTCGCCGAACTGCTGGCCCGCTTTCTCCAGCCCGACGCGCAGGAGACCGGCCTCCTCGTCCCAGCGGCAGTCCGTCACCTCCACCGCCCCCTGACAGACGTGGAAGGTGGTGGTCAGCAGGTCGGGCCGGTCGGAGACGGGCTTGAAGAGCAGGACGGCGGTCTCGTGGGGCTGGTGGCGGGCCAGGACCACCGCGTCGTTCGTCACGCCCAGGTAGCGGCGCCGCCAGTAGTGGAAGACGTGGTAGCGGCCGGGGGGAAGGCCCAGGTCGGCCAGGCGGACGGTCGTCTCCACCGTCCGGTCTTCCCAGTTGATGACGCCCGCGACCCACCAGCGGCCCCAGTCCCGCTCCACCGGCAGGAGGAGCAGGCGGGGCATCTCGTGCTCAAAGAGGTCCAGCGGCCGGGCAGAGACGCCCGTGGGGGGCAGGGCCTGCCGCAGGTACTTCAGTCGTCCGGGCCGGATGAAGGGCAGGTGATCGGAGTTCAGCGTCAGCCCGCCCAGCAGGGCGATGACAGCGGTCAGGGTGCGCATTTCGTTGAGGACCAGGTCCAGGTCGGGGCCGCGCTGGCGGACCAGGAGGCAATCGGGGTCGTTGAGCCAGAGGCGATTGTGGAAGGGGGCGCGAGTGATGGCGTTGCGCAGGGCGTTCTCGGTGGACGCGGCGGAGAGATCATAGCGGAAGATGGGGTGCCAGTTGGGGTCCACGTCGGTGCCGATGCGCATGCCGTCCACCAGGCCGATGCAGGGCCCCAGGGGGGCGCCGCAGCCCAGCAGGAAGGCGTCGTCGCCGATGGCGGCGCGGATGGCCTCCACGCCCCGCCGCAGGGCCTGGGCGCGGGTGGCCGTGGGGTCGTGCCGACGGCCCGGCCGCGCGGCGGCGAAGAGAAAGTCTATCTTGAAAAACGTCGCACCCCACTCCCGGCGCATCCGCCGGAAAGTCTCCCCCAGCCAGGCCAGCACCCCCGGATGGGTCGTGTCCAGGGCATAGCAGGGCACGCCCCAGTGGACCCAGCCGACGACGGGGTTGCCATCGTCGTCCCGCACGGTCCAGTCGGGATGAGCCGCGAAGAGTCCGGAGGTGGCGGCGGCGCCGAAGGGGGCGGTCCAGATGCCCAGCCGGCGCCCGGCGGCGCGAACCGCTTCGGCCACGGGCTCCATGCCGTCGGGGAACTTGTCGGGGTGGAAGGAGAACCAGTCTCCGATGGCAGTCTGGTAGCCGTCGTCTATGAGGATGACGTCCAGGGGGAGGTGGTGGTCGGCGATGGCGCGGAGGTTCTCCAGGACGTCGTCGGCGGTGTTCTCGCCGTAGAAGTAGTACCAGGTGCACCAGCCGGTGACCTCACCCCACCCCCTGCCCCCTCCCCTCTCCTGACCTTTGGTCAGGAGAGGGGAGGGGGTGCCGCCGGAGGCGGCGGGGGAGGGGTGAGGCATCTCGGCCCACGTTTCCAGCAGGCGCAGGGGGTCGGGGCCGGCCTCCAGGTGGAGAATCTCCGTGCGCAGGGAGGCGCCGGGGGAGAGGAGGGCGGAGTCCAGATGGCAGCGCGCGGTGAGTTCGGAGCCGTCGGAGCGGAGGCGAATCTCCGCCAGTTGGTCCTTCGCCGTCACAAAGCCTAAGAGGAGGGCCTGGGCGGGCGGAGCGAAGAGGACAGTGACCCACTCGGAGGAGACCAGGCCGTCGTAATCGGGCTCCCAGTGGGGCTGATGGGCGGCCCGGTACTCCGGTGTGCCGGGGTCGGCGTAGATGGTGCCCTCCAGGTGGCGGGCGAAGGTGGGGCTCCATGACTGCCAGCCGTTCTGGTAGACGCGCCAAGTCGGCATCGGCGCGCCCAGGTCCGGGGCGGGGCCGGTCAGGACGTCCGCCGTCTCCAGGTAGACCGGCGTCTCGCCGGTGGCGGTCAATTCCAGCCAGAGGCGGTATCCGTTGGGGACGGATTCCCACCGCCAGACGGCCTGAAGGCCGGGGCCTGCGACGGGGCGGTCGGGTTCGGTCAGGGTGAGGGTGTGGAGAGCGTCCCCGAGCCGGTAGCGGACGGCAGCGGCGACCCGCCGGAGGGCGGGGCCGCCGGGCCAGGAGAGAATGGGGTGGTTTGCGTGAGTGTCCATCATGCGACTATCCCTATTGAGGCGGGGACCGGGTGTTTTTCCCGTCCGGCGGGAAATCCTGGGGAAATCCGGCCTGGGCCAGCACCCGCCGCAGCCGTCCCGGACTCCGTTGGGGCTGCCAATCCCAGAACCCGGTCGGCATCGGCGGCAACACCGCCGCCAGCAGAGCCAACTCCGGCAGCCGCCAGATGCGCTCTGGCGCAAACATCCAGTGCCGTTTCGGCCCCAGGAGGGGCCTGGCCACCTGTGGAACCTGCTCCACCGGCCACCGTTCCCGGTAGAGGCGGAAAACCGCTTCCGGGCTCACCGGGAGATTGGTGATCAACATCAGGGGCTTCCGATACGCCGGGTCCCGAAAGACCCAGATGCTGAAGGTGTCGTGATCTGCCGATACCTTCTGGTCGCTCCGCACCAGGCCATGATACCCCTGGGCGCGGATTTCCCGCCCCTGGTACACGAAGGTCCGCTCCTCGTCCGGTGGGGTGGCCGGGAGGGTCTGGCCCCAGTAACGGCGGGGAAGCGGAAAGACCCATTCTCCATACTCCGGGGGATACCCTCGCTTCTGGTGCGGCGGGAGTTGATTCCACCGGGCCGTACAGTTGTCCGTCTTTGGCCCAAGATTCCAGTTCTTCTGGGGTCATTGCCGCTCTCCTTCGGGATGGGTTTCATCGCTATTATCACCGAGAAGAGGAATGTACGCAAGTGCGGTTGTAAGAGGAATCCGCCACCACCCGGCTGGCTCACCACTGTATGCTGGCCCGACGGCCTGTGCTACAGGGGCGTGCCTTTGCCAACGTCTTTATGGCGCTTGCCCAGAGGCCCCCTGGCAGGCAGTTACCCCTTAAGGTTAAGCCCATACAAGCAGGAGGAGTCTATGGCATCGTTGCACGAGACGGTATCCCACATTGGCCCTCTTTCCGCCGCCGCAATGGAAGCGGCACGGGCCCGGCAGGATCAGTTGACCAAGCCCCAGGGGAGTCTGGGGCGGCTGGAGGACCTTTCGGTCCAGGTGGCCGGGATCACCGGCAATCCCCGGCCCGTCATCCGGCATAAGGCCGTCATCGTCGCTGCCGGGGATCACGGGGTGGCGGCGGAGGGGGTGAGCGCGTACCCCCAGGAGGTCACCGCCCAGATGGTCTACAATTTCCTGCGGGGCGGGGCCGCCATCAACGTCCTGGCCCGCCACGGGGGCGCGCGCGTCGTGGTCGTGGACGCCGGGGTCGCCGCCGATCTGGAGCCCCATCCGGCGCTGAAAATCCGCAAAATCGGGTACGGGACGGGCAATATCGCCCGCGGCCCGGCGATGAGCCGGGAGCAGGCCGTGCAGGCTCTGGAGACGGGCATCGCGCTGGTAGAGGAGGAGCGGGCCCAGGGGCTGGACCTGGTCGCGCCGGGGGATATGGGGATCGCCAACACGACCCCGGCGGCAGCCATCGCTGCCGCCGTCACCGGCCTGCCCCCTGCGGCGGTCACGGGGCGGGGCACCGGCGTGGACGACGAGGGGCTGGCCCGCAAAATCGCCGTCGTGGAGCAGGCCCTCCGGGTCAACCAGCCCGACCCCCGGGACGGTGTGGACCTCCTGGCGAAAGTCGGCGGGTTTGAGATCGGGGTCATCGCCGGGATCATCCTGGGGGCGGCAACCCACCGTATCCCGGTGGTACTGGATGGCTTCATCTGCACCGCCGGAGCGCTGATCGCCGCGGCCCTGGCGCCCGCCGCGACCGCGTACTGCATCGCCGGGCACAACTCGGTGGAGGCAGGTCACCGGGCTATGCTGGAACACCTGGGGCTCCGGCCCCTGCTGGACCTGAACATGCGCCTGGGCGAGGGGACAGGGGCCGTCCTGGCGATGGGCCTGGTGGAGGCGGCCTGTAAGGTCCTGAACGAGATGGCCACGTTTGCCGAGGCGGGTGTCTCGGAGCGGGCCGGATAATCAACTTTGTCAACGTGCCAGGCACTTCTGGAAGTGCCTGGCACGTTCTCCATGTTAGTCAACCGTGTTACGATCTCTGTTCGTCGCACTGCACTTTCTGACCCGTCTGCCGCTCTCCGCGCGGGAAATCTCACTGGAGGAGGTCGGGCGGGCCGCGTGGGCCTTTCCGGCGGTTGGAGTGCTGATCGGCGGATTGCTGGCGGGAGCGGGCTGGCTGCTGGGCCACCTGTTCCCGCCTCTCCTGGTGGTTGCCCTGGTACTGGCCCTCTGGGTGGCCGTGACGGGAGCGCTTCACCTGGACGGATTTGTGGACTGTTGCGACGCCCTGCTGGCCGCCCGGCCGCCGGAGGTCCGGCTGGAGATTCTGCGGGATACCCACGTGGGCGCTTTTGGGGTGGTCGGGGCGACCATGCTCCTGCTGGTCAAATTCGCCGCCCTGGAAGCTTGCATCTCCGCCGGGGAGTGGACTGCTCTGCTCCTGGCACCCCCACTGGGACGGTGGGCCATGGTCTACGCGATGGCCCGCTACCCATCCGCCCGGTCCGCCGGTATGGGGCAGGCCGTGAAAGGCCCCGTCGGCGGGCGGAGTCTGGGAGGAGCCACGCTGTTGCTCCTGCCGATGCTCATCGTGGGCCCACCGGAGGTTCTGCTATCCTCCGCGCTGGCGTGGCTATTCACCCTTCTCTTTGCCCGCTGGGTCCTGCGACGCATTCCGGGCTTTACTGGCGACGTCTATGGCGCCCTCTGCGAACTGGTGGAGGCGGTAGTACTGCTGACCCTTGCGGCTTAGAGAGGAGATTGATCTGTATTCGGACACAGGACGCGGATGGACGTGAATCAATACGGATGAAATTTCGTCTTGGCTCCACTTCCTGGGTTTACCCGACGGACATTCTCTCCAACGTGCAGCGACTGGTGGGCCTGGTGGAGGATGTGGAACTGGTCCTCTTTGAAACGGAGGACGCCAGCAACTTGCCGGACAGGGAGACAGTGGCCGCGCTGGAGAGGATTGCTGCCCGTCACGGGATGAGTTACACGGTCCACCTGCCCACGGACCTGCAACTGGGGGCCGAAGGGGACCAATGGGCGCTCTCGGTGGAAAAGGCTCTGCGGGTGATCCGGATCACCCGTCCTCTGTCGCCGTGGGCCTATATCATTCACCTTACCCCGGAGGGAGCGGAGAACCTGGCAGGCTGGCAGGAAAGGTGCGTGGCAGCGATGAAGACGCTGGCCCGGGAGGCGGGAGGAATGGAAGTTATCGCCGTAGAAAATCTGGAGAACTCTCCTCTGGAGAAACTCATCCCGATCCTGGACCGAACGCCGGTCAGCCTGTGTCTGGACGTGGGGCACCTATGGCTGGCAGGCCGGGACCCCATCCCGCCCTTGCAGGCTCACGCTCATCGGCTACGCGTCGTCCATCTGCACGGAGTGAACCAGTACGATCACGAGTCCTTATCCTGGGTTCCGGCCGATTCCCTTCGGGCTGTCTTGCGGGAACTGGTCCGTCAGGAGTACCGGGGGGTGGTCACTCTGGAAGTCTTCTCCCCAGAGGACTTTTTGTCTTCTCGCAGGCGGCTTGTATCTCTGCTGGAGGAAGAACGTTGGGAGCAACAGTGATCCTGATTCTGGGCGGCGCCCGAAGCGGGAAGAGCGAGTATGCGCAGCGACTGGCGGGGGAAATGGGCCGCCCCGTCCTCTATGTGGCGACGGCGACAGCGGGGGACGAGGAGATGGCAGAACGAATCGCCCGTCATCGGGCCGCGCGCCCGGCGCACTGGCGCACGCTGGAGGTCCCCACCGGCGTGGGGCCGGCACTGGAGGCCGCCATCGCCGATGCCGGGGTGGTGCTGATGGACTGCCTGACCCTGCTGGTCTCCAATCTGCTGATGGAGTTGGGCGAGACAGTGGACGAGGAGAGGCTGGCAGCACGGGCTATCGCCGAACTGCAGGGAGTGCTGGATGTCTGTCGGGCGCGCGGAGCGGCCCTCATCGTGGTCTCCAATGAAGCAGGAATGGGGCTGGTGCCCCCGTATCCGATGGGACGGGTCTACCGGGACGCACTGGGACGGACCAACCAGTGGCTGGCCGCCCGGGCGGACCGGGTCATTCTGGTGGTGGCGGGAATCCCGCTGGAATTGAAATGAGCCTTCAGGGGTTAGCCGTCAAGGGTTAGTCGTCAGGGATAGGAGAATCTGATCCCCCGCTGGCTTCCCATCCACCATTATCCCCCACCGCTCCATCGTGTCCAGCCAGTAGGCGCCGGTGGCCAGGGTGTACTCCCCCGGCGGCGCGTCGGCCGGTAGGGGCAACCGATGCCGCTGGATGATGAGGTCGCCGGGTTGCCACTGATCCACCGGGAACCCCATACCATCTGCGATGGCTACAAGGGTGCCATCTGCCCCCAGCAGGTGCCCCATCAGGGAGAGGGGGCGGGCCGGGACTTCCTTGACCTCCCAAAACGTCCGCAATTCCACCCCGTCCACCTGCTGGATCAAAGTGTAGCCGAGGAAATCCAGCGGGCCGTCCAGAGTGGCTGTGAGCGGACCGTCCGGGGCGAGGGCCCCATCCAGCCGGTACAGGTTGTAGAGGGGACGGCCGTCGGCCCGGCGGGCCGGGACGTCCAGCGCCGCGCCGGGCGGCACCTCCGCCCCGAGCGGCAGGACCAGGAGACCAGGAGAGCCGGACGCAAGGGATACCCAGGTCTGGGAACAGTCCACATAGACGGCCCGGAGGTCCGGGCGGCCCAGGCCGGCGCGCAGGGCGTCGGGGGAGAGGGCAGTCGCCGCGTCGGTGCAGAGGGCAGCCCAGCCCGGCGCGGGCCGGGGCTCCACGCGGTACAGGAAAAGCGCATGCCCCAGCCGGGCCAGGGGCTGGCGGGCGCGGAACCAGGCATACGTGTTGACGTCCGGGGTATAGACGCCCTGAAGCACCGTCGCGCCGATAGCGTAGACGCCGGGGGCCGGGTCCAGAGGGTGGAAGGGGACGGCGCGCGGGTCCGGCGGCAGCCAGTCGGCCGAAACTCCGTAGACCTGCGGGCGCGCGGGGCTGTAGTGGGCGTAGAAGACCCGCTCCATGCCGTTCTCCCGCATCCAGTCCCGCAGTTGCCAGAGGTTCTGCCCCCAATCCAGGTTGGAGTCTACCAGATAGCGGTATCCCCCCGCCGGTCCGCCTGCCAGTTCGTTGAAGAAGGCCAGGTAGTGGGGAGAGACCCGCAGGGTGCCCAGGGCCAGCCAGGACAGGAGGGAGTAATACGTGAAACGTGAAACGTATTGCAATGTAGCCCAGGCTTTAGCCTGTAAAGTAGTACGGGCTTTAGCCTGTGATGCACATCCAGCCTCTGCGCCAGTGCGCCCAGCAAGGATGAACAGGAACGGGAGCACGGGCAGGAGGTGGCGGTAGCCGATGTTGACGCTGCTGAGGGGGGTGGAGGCGAGATACATCAGCGGGAAAACTGCGAGGGGCATCCAGCGGCGCAGGGCCTGCGGGGTCAGGGCGGGTCTCCCGATGAGGGCTGCCAGGGCCAGCAGAACGGTGGGCAGAGGAGTCTTCAGGGCGAAGGCGACGGGGAAGTAGTACCACCAGCCGTGGTCGCGGTTCTGGCCCATCAGGAAGGCCGGATGGCCCAGGCGGTAGTGCTCCTGGAGGGAACGGTAAATCTCCAGGTGGGTCGCGGCGGGCAGGGGGATGGGGAAGCCAGGGACGGTGCGGACCTCAAACCGGTAGACGGCCCAGAGGACCAGCGCGGCCAGGGCCAGTCCGCCCAGCGTGGCGGTCAGCCGGTGGCGGAGCGGGACGGGGGCCAGCAGGGCCAGGACCAGCAGGGCCGGGATCAGGGAGACGGCGGAGACTTTGGAGGCCAGGGCCAGGCCAAGGAGAAGGCCCGTACCGGCCGTGAAGGACCTGCGCGGGCGTCGGAGGGCCCGCGCGGCCAGGAAGAGCGCCGCCGTCCCCCAGAGGGTCACCGCCATGTCGGTGGTGACCAGGGAGCCGTGGGCGATGATGTTGGGGTCAAAGGCCAGCAGGAAGAGAGCCACCAGGCCGCCGCGCGGGCCCCAGAGGTCGACGGCCCAGCGGCAGACGACGGCGGCCAGCAGGAGGGTCATCCCGATGATGGGGAGCCGGGCTGCCAGTGCCATGCGCGCCGGATGAGGGTACTGCCAGACCACCGCGTCGGTGACGGCGGAGAGGCTGGCAATCTCCCACCCGTCTATCTGGCGGGGGTCGGGGAGGTCGGGATGCAGGAGGAGCGGCGCGGCGGCCAGAACGTTGGCCAGGGGCGGGTGGATGTGGACCGGCTGCAGGCGCAGGTCGCCCGTGCGCAGATACGCGTATCCCACGGCGATGTGGGGGCCTTCGTCAAAAGTGAGAGAGGAGGTGCGGGCATGGGCCAGCAGCATGCCGAAGAGCACTATGAGCAGGAAAACGGCGGGAAATAAGGTTCTGTGGGTACGATTCATCATGCTCTAAGAGCCTATCCGAATAACCCCGCTGCCCGCAGGGCAATGAGAGCGCAGGCGAAATGCAGGAAGGCGATGTAATTTTGGGCCTTCTTTTCCCAACGAATCAAAATACGCCGGAAGCGGTTCAGCCA